>Ga0256407_10007349_pt1 | contig 16625 bp, 17 predicted proteins | sample RumenRJG_04DNA_FD_193489 | JGI IMG/M metagenome (GOLD analysis project Ga0256407, IMG submission 193489) | Bovine rumen microbial communities from Lethbridge, Alberta, Canada - RJG_04 | ecosystem: Host-associated > Mammals > Digestive system > Stomach > Rumen | place: Canada: Alberta...
GACCTAGGGCGAAACTGGTAACTGGGGCTAAGTCGTAACAAGGTAGCCGTACCGGAAGGTGTGGCTGGAACACCTCCTTTTTGGAGCGAGACACTCGACGCGACGCGCTCTTGTGGACAAGGACCTTTGCGGTTCTTACTATACTTATTCCATTATTATACAGGGGCTTAGCTCAGTTGGTTAGAGCGCCACACTGATAATGTGGAGGTCGGCAGTTCAACTCTGCCAGTCCCTACAAGGCCGGCCCACCAGACCGGCTTTTTTCTTTTGGGGGTATAGCTCAGCTGGTAGAGCACATGCTTTGCAAGCATGGGGTCGCCGGTTCGAATCCGACTACCTCCACAAACAAGACTGATAATCAGCTTGTTACAAGATTTACGCAGAACTTTACGCATAATAACGTAAGTTCTGCGTATTTTCTTTTACTATACTCGGCTCCACTATCCACGGACTTTTGCTAACTTTGTTCGTAAACTGAAACTATACTATGTCCGCCACAAATACCAACATACCCCGCGAAGACAAACACTACCGCAAGACGCGACGGACCATCAAGCTTGTGGTCTACATGGCGCTGTCAGCCCTGGCCGTTCTGCTTGTTGGCTTAGTCTTTGTCTGGATGTATGACAAAGCTCCCGACAACCCCTTTAGCCACGGTTGGAACTTATTCTTCGTCATTGTGTTCGCCATCCTTGTTGCTTGTCTCCAGCTGCCGGGATACATCATGGACATCCGTAAGATAGAAATGGGCGATCCCCAAACTACTATCAGGGAGGAAAAGCCGAAGCCATATGCGGTTGTCCTGGACCACGCCCGGAAGGAGGACCTCATCGATGAAGACAATAAGCTTAATGTCCCCCGTACCGACTTCGTCCGCTTCTGCGTGAAGAACGGCTACTTCGCCCCTCACCGGAAAGAGAATTGGAAGACAATCGACAGCGTTCTCAAAGACTGGCAAACTGAAAAGCCCATTACCGCCGGCCAGCTAACTCAAACCTTCCAAGACCTTCAGGCGCGCGGACAGCTCTGATAATCAAGTCTATTCGCATCTATTCAGCATCTATCTTGGTCTATTCTTGGCCTCGATAGATGTTCTTTTTGTGTAGAGTGGTTTCCTTTGTCCCAGCGATCCTTCAGGGAGGACGGAAGCCGAACTGATGGGGAGAGCAAGATGTGCCCGCAGAGACTTATCTTCCGAAGACCCGGCGAGCATTCATCAAAACCCCAAAAATCGTTATGTATGGTTTTGATACTACCAAGCCCCTCTACACCCTTACGGTAGGGGAATTCTTCCAGATGATGGAGGACTTCATACAGAAAGCCGCCGATGGCGGAAAGGACACCGCAGCCGAGGCCGACAAGCCCACTGGACGTCTGGTCTATGGCCTTGCAGGCATCGAAGAACTCTTCCATGTCTCCCACAAGACAGCCCAGTACTACAAAGACCACATCATTTGCGAGGCGGTCCGCCAGAACGGCCGCAAGATTGTCACCGACGTGGACCTCGCCCTCAAACTCTTCAACCAAAGGAGGGCCGACAAATGATGACCTGGCTCACCCATCCCGAGAAAGCTGTCGAGCGGCTGGCCTTCTCGCCCCACATCTCCTTCTTCAAGCGTCCTGTCAGCAATACTGTGCCCTTCAAGGACATCACTCTCATTGAAGTCTACAGTTACTTTACGAGCGACTACGCCAAGGAGCAGACAGCGCGCCTCCGCGCCATCTCAGACAAGTCCCAGGCCTCCCGTTACAAGGCAGAGAACTTCGACTACGTCACTTTCGGTGGCACCTTTACTACCCGCCGTAACACTGACATTAAGTTTCCCTCGGACCTCCTATGCCTGGACTTCGACCACGTCCCCAACGTGCCGATGTACCGTGAAATGCTCCTCCGTGACCGTGAATTCCCTACGGCTCTTCTCTTCACCAGCCCCTCTGGCAACGGCATCAAATGGGTCATCCCCATCCGCACAGACACCCACCTCTACGAGGAAGTCTTCCGTGCAGTGAGTAACTACATCCAGTCCACCTACGGCCTACAACCGGACCAGAAATGCAAGGACATCGCCCGTGCCTGTTTCCTGCCCTATGACCCCGAGGCCTATATCAACCCCCAATACGTCCCGCCCTATGCTGAACGATAGTTTCTTCCAGAAGTGGCTTGACCAGCCCCAGTCTCCATCCCAGAACCCGTCAGTGCCCACCCCGGGCGCTGACCCCCAGGGGGACATCGAACTCGTCACCCAGCGTATTGAAGCAGCTGGCACGGACCTTACGGTCGATTACGGCGACTGGCTCCGCATCGGCTTTGCCCTTGCCAATGCCCTGGGCGAGTCCGGCCGCTCCTATTACCACCGCCTCAGCCGCTTCTATCCCGCATACAACCAGCAGGAATGCGACCGCCAGTACGACAACTGCCTCCGTTCCAACGGTCACGGCGTCACCATCCGCACCTTCTTCCAACTGGCCAAAGACCACGGAATCTCCGTTTCCGTTCCATCACTGCCATCAAAACCATCACTTCCATCACCGGCCTCCTCCGATAATCAGTATCTGGAAGACTCCCGTGATGCTAATGATGGAACTGATGGTAACGATAGAAAGCTCCTCATGCCCACCTTCTACGGCAGTGTCAAGGACCAGCTCCCTCCCTTCCTGCAGAAAGTGGCGGCAGTGAGCGACTCGGAAGCCGATGCAGATATGCTCATCCTGGGCACCCTCGCCGCTATATCGGCCTGCCTGCCCAACATCTACGCCATCTATGCCCGCCGGGAACTCTTTACTAACCTCTATCTGTTCGTCACCGCTCGTGCCGGTAGCGGCAAAGGCCGGCTATCCCTTTGCCGGGCCATCGTTGACCCTATTCACGAAGAATTGAGGGCAGAGAGTAACAAATTAGAGATGGACTACCGAGAAGAAAAGGAGCGATACAAGCGTCAGAAGAAGGGCGAAGGTATCCCGGAACCCACGCCACCACCCATCCGCCTTCTCTTTATCCCGGCCAACAGTAGTGCTACCGCCGTTTATCAGGCCCTCAACGAGAACAACGGCCAGGGCCTCCTCTTCGAGACCGAAGGCGACGTCCTTGCCGCCAGTTTCGGCCAAGACTTCGGCGACTTCTCCCAAGGCCTCCGCCAGGGCTTCCAGAACGAGCCCATCTCCTACCTTCGCCGCACGGAAAGGGAATATGTCTGCATCAAGCAGCCCCGTATCTCCACCATCCTTTCTGGAACTCCCCAGCAGGTCACCAACCTGATGACCAGCGTTGAAAACGGCCTCTTCTCCCGCTTCCTCTTCTACTGTCTGGACAAACCCCTCGTCTGGCTCGATGTCCTGGACGAAGGAGATGGAGAACCCCTGGACGACCATTTCAAAGTCCTCGGTAGCCAGTTCTTCGCTTTCTACCACAGCCTGCAGAAGAACGTTCGCATCAAGATTCGTCTCACGACAGAGCAGGGCCAAGACTTCAACAAACACTTCGACCAGGTCCAGACCGAATACTACGCCATCTTTGGGGACGATACCATCGCTTCTGTCCGTCGCCTGGCCGTGAGCACCTGCCGCATCGCCATGATCCTCACTGCCCTTCGGATGATGGAAGACTGCGACTTCTCCACCCTCCGCTACGTCCGGGACGATGATTACGCCACCGCTATGACCATCAGTTCAGTCCTCCAGCAGCACATGCTCCGAGTCATCAGCGAACTTCCTAAGAAAACAATGCTCCGGACTCTTGTTGGCCAGACTAAGGACACCATCCTCCTCCAAACCTTCTGGGATAACTTACCGGATGAATTTGAGGCCAAGGATTTCAAAGAGATTGCCAGCTCCATCGGCCTTACCATCCCCACCGCCGAGCGCTACATCCGCGCATGGACGGGAACGAGGTTGGAGAAGGTTGTGAGGGGGAAATACCGGAAGAAATGAGTCCAATCATTACAAGGTCATAATGAAAGAAGATTTGTCTATGGGCCGTCCTCTATTCCACATAACAATCAGTGCTATAACAATAATCCTTCGCTCTACAAAGCGAAGGATTATTGGATGTCGTTTAGATGATTACGTATTTGAAGAGAATGTTTGTAGATATGAACCGTTATTCTGATTCTCAACAATTTTTGAAATAAGGAATTTGTCAAAAGTAATCATATAACAATGATGCAGACTTAGAACAGCATCTTGTAAATCCTGATTTGCTTCCAAATCGACAATGTTGAGTCCGGCATCTTTGCATTCCTGTTTTGACATATGCTTTGCATGGGATAAACTGTGTTTATGATTCAAAAATGAATCCAACACCTTTTTAATATCAATCCCAGGGTTCGTAGCGGATAGCCATTCCGTGGCAAGTTTTTTTGCCCAGGTAACAGCATTCTGGCATGCCGTCAAATCTGTGGGACCATATTTTGAGATGATGACTTGCCAAAGTCCTAAAGAGGCCGGTTCAGCAGAGATTTGCTTAATGGCATCCTTAAACTCATCAAGAACCGCCTGACAAGCGACACCTCCCATTTGCGGATCGATAGGGCCCAATGAGGATTGTTCCCCCATAATAATAGAATTGCAAGACATCGCCACCATTGTTCCTGCTGACATTGAAATCTGAGGAATGATGGCGCGGATGTCATTATTAAACATCTTTTTAAGATAGGTAACAACACTTTCCGTTGCGGCCAATTCTCCTCCTGGCGTATGAAGAATTAAGTCAAGTCCTTTTTTGCGGTCAAGTCCGCAAACAACTTCCATGAGCGCATTTTTGTCAGTCTCGTTGATTCCGACATTAGGCTTGTTTGGATACTTAAGCCACCCAGAATAGTACGCGATAGTATTCCTTCCAGTCAAAGATGAGATTTTTTCGAGATATGTATGACGTTTCAACGCTAAAGTTCTTTGTACATTAGAACTAGCTTCAACCTCGTTTAAAATACTACTCCACTTGGGCATAACTTAGATTTTGCTTGTTACAGAGGATGTCGAATAGTTTGAGTAATCAGGACGCAAGACAGATTCAAATAGACCATCTTTGGAGGCCTTTTGGAAAAGTGGTGAAGGCACAAAAGAGGAGTTCTTCATAATTTTCTTGTAGGAATCCTCTAAGGTTTGTTTTTTCTTAACCGTGTTCATATCCATTCTTTTATCCGTTCAAATGTACAAAAAACATGCAAAGAATGCAAATGCCCATTGATTTATTACCATACATCACATAAACTTAGTCAGTAAAGACATGCCTACGAAGAAAAAACCACGAGTAAACACACCCCTATATCATAGTATTTCTAAAGACGGCATTTTATTATTGACCGAAAATCAGTATCTTTGCGTAACCTTCCTACGGGAAGTATACATATTAGCGAAAGTGATTTTCGCGTTGTCTTGAACTGGAATCCGGAAAATTTCGAGAGAGACGACGATGAAGACACTCCGCTCGGCTATGCTAATGTAGTAGGCCGTATTGTACCCATTCGAGGACAATCGACCGTGCTCCATATAGTCGAGTGTGGAGTATCGGTCGTATTCATCTCTCAGGGTCTTTCCGGAACCTCAGTTCAGTGAACACGAAACGGCTCCACACTTTTGTATAATGGACTGAACCGTCCAAGGAGCCAGGACCACGACGAGATACGGGGTATGCTCTTCAATTCTTTCGAATTCTTGTTGTTCTTTCCGGCAGTGAGCCTGATTTACTTCTTGCTGGGGAAGAATAAACTGAGGAATCCTTTCCTGCTCATAGCGAGCTATTATTTCTATATGAATTGGAAGCCGATATATGCGGTTCTAATTCTAACATCAACCATCCTAACCTATGCTTGTGGGCTGTTGGTTGAAAAGTATGCTGGTGATAAAAGAAAGCAAAAAGCCTTCTTGGTAATAAGCCTCATTCTCAACTTTGGTATCCTGTTTATCTTCAAATACTTTAACTTCATTAACGAAAGCGTGTTCACCGTGCTGTCCAGCATGGGACTACGCTGGACCGTGCCGAATTTGAATGTCCTTCTCCCAGTAGGTATTTCATTCTATACTTTTCAAGCAGTAGGGTATTCCATAGATGTCTATAGAGGAACCATCAAAGCCGAGAAAGACTTCTTGACATATGCCCTTTTCGTCTCGTTCTTCCCGCAACTTGTTGCTGGCCCTATAGAACGGGCCAAAAACCTGCTTCCACAATTCCATGCTGAGCATCGTTTTGATGCGGAAGACGTTAGGGAGGGGATCAAACAGATGATCTGGGGTTTCTTCATGAAGCTATGTGTTGCAGATTGTATCAGTGAGTATGTGGATGCCGTGTTTAATAACGTGCCTAATCATAATGGCTTGAGCATGATTATGGCAACGGTATTCTTTACCTTCCAGATTTATTGTGATTTCGCCGGCTATTCTAATATTGCCATTGGTGCAGCCAGGATAATGGGGTTCCGACTAATGGAAAACTTTCGGCAGCCGTATTTCTCAATGTCAATTAAAGAGTTCTGGAAACGCTGGCACATTTCGTTGTCTACCTGGTTCATGGACTACCTTTACATCCCACTTGGTGGAAACCGAGTCAAATATGGCAGGCACTTGCTCAACTTGATGATTACCTTTTTGGTAAGTGGTCTGTGGCATGGGGCGAACTGGACTTTTGTAATATGGGGCGCTCTACACGGAACCTATCTTATTCTCGAAAATGTGATGCGTAAGTTCATCTATGCGCCAAAGAATGAAAGCATCCTCTCCAAGGTATTTAGCACGATCGTTTGCTTTACCCTTGTTTGTTTTGCTTGGATTTTCTTTAGGGCGAATAGCATCAGTGACGCGTTTACGATTGTGGGAAAGATATTCACAGACTGGGGCCCCTTATACACCAATATCGAAGTGTTTTTGTATGGGTTTACGTCATTGTTTATCTTGATAATAAAGGACGCAAAAGATGCCTTCAATTTAAGAATCAATTTTATGCACTCTCAATACTATTGGGTGCGCCTTGTTTCTGTAGTGTTTCTTATTTCTTATATCATGCTGTTTGGAGCGTTGAGTGGCGGGGCCTTTATTTATTTCCAATTCTGATATGAAAGCAAGTACTCAAAAACTTATTATATCTACGGTCATAGTTTGCCTCTCAATTCTAATAATTGATGTTCTTGTGGGCATAATTGGTGATTCTGCAGTGAAGAGAATGCCAAGCTTCTCCGGTCAAATAGCAAAAGATAATTATAGGCTAAATCGAGTTGCTACGGATATTGTAATACTTGGCTCATCGCGTGGGAATCATCACTATGTTACGACAATGCTTAAGGATAGCATTAACAGTTATACTTGTCACCAGTATACTCTGTATAATGCAGCTATCGCAGGTCGTCCTGTTAGCAGCAATGCTTGTGCAGCAGAATCAATAATGGATCGATATACCCCTAAGTTCATTATCTTTGAATTGACAGAAGGTGAGTTATATGGCTCTCATTCGGCAAAAGACTTGGAGTTTTCTTCTTTGAATTACCGTATCAACCCAATCGTTAAACGGTATGTGGATGATTTAGGATGGAAAGAACGTGTTAAGTTTTCATCAAATATGTTCCGATATAACCGGAAGATCTTTAGGATCGTCTCGTCGTATCTAAAAAAGGGGGAAGAAACCGGTTATGATCCTTTGTATAAAAAGATGACAGTTCTTCCATCGAAGGAAGAAACCGAAAAACAATCGGGAAAGGTAATAGACGACTATAGCTTGAGGAATTTCACCCGTGTTCTTCAAACGGCAAAAGAGAAAGGAATCCCATTAGTGGTTGTTACATCTCCTCGTTTTGCTCCAACCGGAAACAATGCATTCCTCTCGAGCCTCTGTAAAGAATATAGTACCCCATATATTGAGTTGTACAATCTCGATTTGTTTAACTCTCACCCTGAGTACTTTCAAGATGCCGGGCACTTGAATGATGATGGCGCTCATGTTTATACGGAAGTGTTCTTTGAAGCGCTCAAGCCTTATCTTACACCGTTAATGCAATAAATCTCATTATCGCTGAACGCACAAAAGAAATGGCAATCATTGCTGATTATCGTCTTTTAGGACACATCAATCTAAATCGAATAGTCTGAACGATACCAGTCTGGGTAAACTATAGAGTAAGTGCTGTTTAAAACGTATTCTTTGTTAAGAAAGCATATTTGAATAGGCGGAAGCAAATCTAAGAACGCCTTACCAGAGAGTTTGAATAGTAATTGCTTCTTAAGTCCTTCTTCATAAAAATAGCTAATTGACCGTCTTCCTTCTACTCGTATAGCTTTGTAGGGAAAGGATGTATGACGCTTCATATGCTCGATTACTTGCCCAACTGTCGGTTCTCCGAATTGTGGATCTTTCGAGAGCATCTCAGCATATTCGCGAAACATAATGAGATGTTCGGTGTTCCCGACCAAATCTAATACATCGTCCGGGTTATAATCAAAGTCAATCTTCGTTATTACGTATTGACCATGATAACCTTGCCTGCCCCACCAGTGAGCAAGTTCAATGAATGAATCCCAGAAGTAATAGCCGTTTCCAAGCCAAGGAGAGCGGGTACATTGAAAAGGGCCGTTATTAAGAATCTCTTTGGGATTACCGCGGTCTTCGACAGTCTGATATAATACTTTCCTAAACATGAAAAGAACTATTCAGTCGTGGAATTCTTCTTCAATACCTCTTGCAGGTCGGAGAGGTTTAATGTGGGTAAAACTAGAGGTTGAATGTTTGCCTGAAGGGTGACCGTACTCACAAATGCCCTTACATAAGGGAAGAGAATTGCTATGGCATTATTATAAAAGAAGGGGGGGATATCTTCAATAGAAGTTGCTTCCTTAAAAGAATAGAGAGCTTTGCAGCGTATGAGAATAGATTCAATATTACTGGTGGAATCTACGGCTTTGAAAAGGAAAGTAAGAACGTATATCCTTTTATCCTTTAAAAAAACACCAGATGGGTTAAAGTCGATAGCAAATGTGGTATTTGGCTTTAAATTTTCGAGATTCAATTCGACTTTATCAAATTTGTAATTAACCAAAGAAAAACTTGCGATTTCCATAATGCTTTGTGTTTATATTAACAAAAAATCCAGAGAAAACTCTGGATTAGTGCGTCCGTTTGAAATTGAGATTTCGGGAATTTTTTCAGAGACAAAGTCCAGATAGTCAAGCGCTAGAGGACCAAATTCTCCAAAAACAGAGAGCTCCTCCCAATCTTTTGCTTTTTGAGCAGCCGATGTATTACGGAGATACTCTCGGAGTTCTTGAACCAGGTTAGCCATAATTCCTTAATATCTTATAAATATAAAATTACACGGCAAGGCCGCAATAATCTAGGTGACAAAGATACAACTATTTTTGTCTTGGCCCAAATTTTTTTGATTTAATTTATCACAACGCTAACTATTAAGTCTGCTGGACCGATAATCCCTTCTTTTATCAAATTAGCGAAGCAGATAATGCTATGGGCGTTTCGAACAACATTTATGCCAATAGTATTCCTCTTGCGATTCTGGCGCTTAGATTGACGATCAATCTATCAATCAGTGCAATCATTTCGCGCTTATTCATACTGATATTTGGTCAAGAGACTGTGCCCGGCGGGCCGGCCACAGACTCTTGCAGGTTTATGCCCCTCCGGCTCCCCACAGGGGAGAGGATAACGCCCGGCCGGTTCCCTTTGAACAACCGTCAGCGCCTAAGAATCCGCGCCATAACATAATCCATCGGGATTGTGTAACAAGTCGCCGCGAGCGGCGCTTGTTTCCGCTTCGCACACAATCCGGATTAAAACAGGAACCTGAAGTAAATAGGAACCGACTCTGATTATCGCGATTCCACATTTGTGTGGCGCAGATTGAGGTTCCTATTTCTTTTTCCGGATTCTGCTATCTTTTGGGTATAACCCGGCGGCTTTTTGCCGTCCTTAATACCCAATACATCATGTACACAGACAAGATCAATCCGGAGCATCCGGAAGGGAGATTGCTCATTCTCCCGACGGGATTTCAATTGAAAGACCCATCACTGCCGATTTCTGCTATTCCTCTCCACGAGAAGGCCGCTACGTTGTTCAGACATCTTGAGAAGAACCACTTTGAAGTCCAAAGCAAGGAGCGTATGCTCAAGGTCTACAAAGACATCTGTGACGCAAAAGCGGAGCGCGACATAGGCCACTACAACAAGTTGCTGAAGGATATGCCGGAAGAACGGAAGTTCCTGTCCTGGTGGCTGTTGTTCGATTATTACGATATGTTGCCAGATGGGCGCAGGGTCAATACAAGTTCAGCATACTACAAACTGACACCTTATTACCGGGATATCGTTGACAACTGCATGAGAGAAGCACAAGAAGCTGGTATCAGGGACTTGACAACCAGTGTTGAAGCCTCTATGACTTCCTCGTTTTTCCTCCATCTCCAGACAGCAGACATCCATACCCTTGAGAACTTACAGGAGCGGCATGTCCGTGATTATACCCGCTCTGGCAGAGTCGGCCCCATGGTTGCCTATCGCATCTCCGTTTTTCTGCGCCGCTATGCTTACAGGACGGGAGATGCGACTATCTGGTCCATCCTTCATTACTTCCCCAAGGAGTTGAGAGTGCGCAAGATCTATGAAGCGTTCACCCACGAAGACCGCGAGAAGTTGGAGGCATTCTTACTGTCCGAGGAGTGTCCGCTTTCCAAGCGCGACCGGGCCATCATTGCCTTGATACTCTATACCGGAATGCGTGGATGCGATGTGAGGGACCTCAAACTCAAGAACATTGACTGGACGAAGAGTACCATCAAGTTCCGTCAGGGCAAGACCCTTGGTGACGTAATACTCCCTCTGCGTCCTATTGTAGGCAACCTTATCTACGAGTATGTGATAATGGAACGGCCGCAATGTGACAAGGAAGAATGCTTCGTATCAATGCGAAAGCACAGCGGCAAATACATCGGCCTCAGCATCCCCTATATTGTCAACCGCGCTTACGACCTGTGCGGTATCCGACAGGACGGCGTCCGGAAAGGGCCGCACCTGTTGCGGCACAGTATGGCAGATGAGATGGTCAATGCCGGGAATGATGTCACAATGGTCTCAAAGACGCTTGGGCATCTCAGTCCCAATACGTCCTTGGGCTACATGTCATCCAATATCGAGCAGCTGCGCGCCTGCGCTCTGAGTATAGAACCCTATCCTATAACCCATAAGCTATATTGCCATGAGTAAGCAACTTACGAGAGAACAGTGGCATGCCGACTTCACTGACTACCGCAAGGCCTACGGCTACAAGACCGGCGCTTACAACTTCATCCGCTGCTTTCTTAACTGGTGCGGCAGGACTTACCCCGATGACCCGTATCTTCGCCAGGATATGCTGGACGTATGGCGGGCAAAGAGACCAACGGAAAATGAGGAGTCCCACGGCAACAGGGCTGCATACCTGAACAAGTTCCTGCGGTTCATCAATGACCGCGGTGGCGGACCGTTCACACTCTTCCTTGAGCGTCAAACCCTTTCACCAAGGGAGCCTGCCATCATCACCACGGAACAGATACGTAACTTCCTCCGCGCCGTTGATGAACTGCCGATAGGCGGGAGCAAATACTATGGGCGACAACGACGGATGGCATATATCAGAGGGCTTGAACTTCCCGTGTTCTTCCGCCTGCAATACAGCAGCGGGGCACGTCCTAACGAACTCCGCTGGTTGAACCGTGAGGATGTGGACCTTGATAACGGCATCATCTACCTGCGCCGTACAAAGGGATATGTCGAACGGATAATCGCACTGCATCCGTCTATGACGGATCTGCTTAAACGCTATGACAAACTTATCCGGGAGACGATGCCGGATGCTATACCCTTCTTCCCAAACATTGACGGAGAGTATCATAGCTCCTACTGGCTGCGCATCAACTTCCGCCCGCTCTGGTACAAGTATAATCCGAGGCCCGAGAAGGGAGAACGGAATGTGGTATCATATGCCTTTCGCCACAACTACGCCATCGAGAACATAATGAACTGGCATCAAGATGGCTACAATGCCGACAAGCGCCTGGTGGCTCTCAGTCGCAGCATGGGTCACGTCAGCATCAAGGCTACGCAGTACTACTTCCACCTCGTGCCCCGCTTTGGCGACATGTTGGAGGAGACGGAGGGAGACTTTATAAACAGTATAATACCGGAGGTTGAACCATGAATACAACGATAAAGAACAACGGAGCCATCACCCTGGCCAAACAGTTTGCCGGCTTCCTGGGAGCCAATACCGGGAAACGGAGCGACTGCACTATCATCGGTTACAGAACGGCCATGCGGCTCTTCGCCTCGTTTGCAGAACTGCATCTTCACGCAGATGTAGCCCACTTTGATATCACGTACTTCACCGAGCAACACGTGTCCCGGTATCTGCAATGGTTGCAAGACACGCAGGGCGCCTCGCCGCAAACATGCAACCTGCGTCTTTGTCAGCTACGGGCGTTCCTCAAATATGCATCCAAAGACCCGTCCATAATGCCGTATTACCTGTCCCTAAGGCAGATAGAACGGTATATTACAGAGAATCGAACCAAGGTTGTGGAGCCGTTGACGAAGGCAGCTATAGATGCCTTGATGAAAGCGCCGGGGACGGATACGGAGACGGGGCTGCGATATACGTTGCTCATCGCTATGCTGTACACGATGGCTTTACGTGTGGATGAGGTCCTCTCCATCAAGATCGGAGACCTCATGATGCACGCCAACAAGCCCTATGTCACCGTCGTGGGAAAAGGACGCAAGGCAAGGACCGTGTACTTCATGAATGCCACCTTGCGGATACTGCACAAGTACATTACCAGGGAGCACGGTGCCAATCCCAATCCTGAGGCCTACCTCTTTTATGCAAGATCCGGCGGTCTTCTCTGCAAGGCATCGGCGCGGGGTGTCAACAAACAACTTGCCGTCTATGCCGCAAAGGCCCGGGAGTCGTGTCCTGAAGTGCCCGAACACGTTCACTCGCACCAGTTCCGCCACTCCATGGCCACCCATCTGCTGGAAGACGGCATGAATGTCTTCCAGATCAGCAAGATGCTGGGGCATGCCAGCGTAGAAACGACGATGGTATATCTGGGCGTCACCGTGTCCATGACAGAGAATGCAATCCGGAAAATCGAGTCCACCGCCGCACGCAGCGTCAAACCAGTCTGGAAGAAAAACATCCGCAATCTTCAGGACTTGTTCTAAAAGAAATAGGAACTTAAGAGGGTTGTAACCGTCTGTCACAGAGTGCAATCCTCTATAAGTTCCCGTATATCTTAGGTTCCTGTTTTAATCCAAATCGGAACGTTCCGATTTGGATTATGTTAAGGAGCTCCGTCCTACCTTCGAAAGAATCAATCCCACCCGTCCGGTCGGCGTAGCGGCAGGAAAGGAGTTTTGCTCCAGGGCCATCCCCGGCCCGGGCCCTTCGCAAAACTCCGCATCTTGCGGGTCCCCGCCCACAAGATGCACGCCCGTATCAAGGGAGGAGAGGAAAGAGACCGATATCTCTCGCCCCAAGGTAAGCTTCCTGCCGCCACGTGCAGCACAGCTGCGGGTCGGCCCAGTACCAAATATCAACTGTCCCGACAAGCGGGCCAGTCCATATTTGGCACTGTTCCTCCAAGGTATGAAGTTTAACCTGCCTGCTATTCCTCCACACCTCTGCCGGGAAGAATCCCGCCAGAAGTGTTCCGGGCAGGCAGGGGGCGGCCCTTCGGTCCGCTGGCGCAGACAGTGTCAGTTTGTTCCGCGTCAAAGCCGCAGCCCAAACAGCCACAGACTGCGCCGGTGGCTTGGTGCAAGGCCTTGCGGCCAAGAGCGTCATACCTTCGTTCCAGCAGTGGGCCGTCCCGGCCCAGGCCCCGGAGGCCGTCTGTCCAACCCTTCTGCCGCCGGGCTTTGGCGGGGTCTGGGAGCCTAAGGTCTCCCAGCCCTTGCACCGCCAAAGCCCGCCTGCCCCCACACTTTCCAGACCGCCTCCGGGGCCACGCTCCACTTCGTCCCGCGCCCTATGGTACTGGCAGACTCACAGAAGCCCCACACTGCCACAGCCACAACCGAAGCATCTGTGAGACTGCCAGCACCATAGGCCCACCAGAGACTCCCGCTTCAGTCTCATCAGGGAAGGGACCGTCATCTCCCGCACAACCGCCCGGAAAAAGGAATAAATATATAATCAAGGAGGCAGCGGCTGACGCCGCTGCAGGTACCAGGACACTTGATTAAGTCGCTGATTTTGATTATCTTTGTTATACCTGAGAAGGTACTTATTTGCTATTGCCATACCCAAAAGTACAAGAGTACGGTATGCCACTTTACAGACCTTCAATACTTCTTTCTGATGCCTACGGTTCCGCAGGAAGTGTCACCTTTTACCATAGGAATGGAAAGTGTTATACCAGGCGGAGGGTTAAAGCATCGTATCCGGGTACTCCGGCCCAGTTGGAGCATCTGGCCTTACATCGTAGGGCCATGGCTGCATGGGCATCCTTGGATTCGGAGACGCAGAAGTTGTGGAACACCTACGAGACCACAGCAGAACCGCATAGGCCTCCATTTGACCACAAGGCTCATATCTCTGGGAACAATCTATTCGTATCGGCATACCACGGGTTCGCACTGATGGGGAATGAGCACACGCCCGCGGCTCAACCTTTCCAGGCACCGCCGCCGTTTCTAATCTCATTTGAGGGCGCCATTAATGAGAATGACATCCTTCGTCTGGCCATAGATGCTCATGTGTCACCGCTTGATCAGCCGGAGCGCTATCGTCTGTATGCTCGCCTGCGGCTCACGGATCCAGACAAAGGATATGGCGTTAGGGGAATGCGGGGATTCCTGGCAGAAGGGGATTGCTCGCAGCAGATGACCATCACCATTCCGGAATATACGGAAATCTGGAACCTCAGTGGGGAGAGATTCCAGATCCAGGCGATGTGTATTCTGTTGGATTCCGAGACGGGATTCCGTAGCCAATATCAGCGGACAATAGGAGTCTTGTCGCTGTAGGTGGCTATTTCTTCAACTCCATTTCAAAGAGACTCATCGCGTTTGCCTTAGTCTTCTCGGCAATGTCGATGTAGGGTTTCATGGCGGAGTAGTCTGAGTGTCCGGTCCACTTCATCACTACTTGCGGCGGAATCCCGCTGGAGAGGGCAAAGCAGATGAATGTGCGCCTGCCGGCATGGGTACCTATCATCTCATACTTGGGATATGTCTCCTCTACGCGTTTTCCTCCGCGGAAGCAAACGCGGGTTATGGGGTCGTTGAATCCGCACAATTCTCCGAGAACCTTCAAGTATTTGTTCATTTTTTGGTTGCTGATGACAGGGAGGGCTAGGTCGTTGTCATACTTTTCCTTCTTATACTTGTCCAGAATCTCTTTGGCAAAGGCGTTCAGCTCGATGGGAATACGGTCATTGGTTTTCTGTGTTGTGATATAGAGAATGCCGGCGCGAATGTCGTGGCGTTTGAGATTAGCCATATCGGAGTACCGGAGAGAAGTGAAAGCGCAGAAACAGAAAAGGTCCCTGGTCTTGGCGAGACCACTGGCGTCGTGGATAGTCTTCTTGTACTCGTTGCCATTCCGGTCAACTAGATCCACTTCCTTTCCGTTGGCCGGGATCTGATAGTTGTATAGTTTGAGCAGTTCCTCCTTTGTGAGGAAGATGACCGGCTTCTCCAAGACCTTGAACTTGGCTTTATACCGGTTGATGAAATCTTGCTTCGTATATCCCTTGCGTATAGCCCAGTTGAGGAACCATTTCAAGTTGGAGTATTGCTTCTGGACGGTCTTCTCCTCCATGTTAAGCGTGCCTCGCAGATAGACGATGAAATTGGTGATGCCGAATTCGTCAAAGTCATCCAGGGTAACACTTGCATTGAAATCCTTGAGATGATTCCCGAATGTCTTCCAGCACTGCATGGTCCCATACGCCCACTCATTGGCAAGGCTCTGCTCCTTTTTGAATTCCTCCAGGTACTCGAAGATGGATGGCTGCTGAGGCGTGGCCGCTTCAAGAGCCTCCTGCTCTTCTCCCTTGCCCATCAGTCCCAGAGAAATCTGGCGCTTCAGTTCTTCTTTGGTCGGTTTGCTTTTGGTTTCAAGGTCATAAGTGGCAAAGTGGGATTCCAGCCCCGACAGCTTTGCGTTCAATTCCTTGGCAGTGACACCTTTGGCGTTCTTGTAGTTCTTCTTGTTTATACGACCTGCCTCGAAAACCTTTTTATCGACGCTATACCCAATAGTTGAGATCAAAGTAGTCCCCTTGATGCAAACCGACACCCGGATGGGATACTCTTTTGATATTTTGCTGGGACGTTTGTCTAGATAGAATTTTACGGCCATATTCTGCGTATATTATTTACGCGTAAATTTACGCAGAAAACTCGGTAAATCCAAATACACTATTCAAAACTGAATAATATTTATTAGTCTGTGTATCAACGATATAAAGCACATTTTATACCTAATCATACTGTGATTTGAATCCGACTACCTCCACCCATGAGGGTGACTAAAAAGTCGAAAGACCGATAGTCACCCTCTCTTTTTTGTTATGTAGCCAAGGCTCCGGGCCGCCAGGCCGCCAACCGCAGGAGGAACCCCGTTCGCTTTGCTCACTCCGGCCCCT
>Ga0256407_10007350_pt1 | contig 16622 bp, 3 predicted proteins | sample RumenRJG_04DNA_FD_193489 | JGI IMG/M metagenome (GOLD analysis project Ga0256407, IMG submission 193489) | Bovine rumen microbial communities from Lethbridge, Alberta, Canada - RJG_04 | ecosystem: Host-associated > Mammals > Digestive system > Stomach > Rumen | place: Canada: Alberta | collected...
GCCCGACGTCGACGCGCCTGCCGACGAGTCGCCTCGTTACGAAGAGTCGGCGACGAGCGAGCCGACGACTCAAGAGTCGACCGCGCATGCAGGGCGCGAATCGGGAAGGCTACGCCCAAATTTCTACCGCTTAACGCTTGATCTGTGTTTTACGGTCGATACGTCCGCCGCGACGAAGACCGTCGCCGAGGACGTCGAGTATCGATTTGCCGCCTCGTTCCCCCCGTCGCTCCATTCGCAGCTTACCCTTGAGATCCCCATGCCCGATTTCGACGTCGTTTCGGTTAAGGGCGCCGCGGCCGACGCGCCGACGCCGTTGACGGAAGACGTTTCCGAGCTTAAGCTTCGCGGACTGGGCCGCGGCGGAGAGCGTGTCGAGTTCGGATGGCGTCGTAAACAACCTCAAGGGAACGAACGTCAAGACGACGAGCGGCATGTCGTGCTCCAAGTGGAAGACGCCGTGATAGTCGCGGAACTTGATTCACGAGGAACGACGTACGACGCGACGCTCCCCGTGCGCGTCTTTGGCGGCGATACCGACACGTTTAAGGTCGAACTTCCGCCCGACTCGACGCTCACGCCGGACAGCGTCGCCGCCGTCGATTCTAACGGGGGGTCCTTCGAAGTCGTGAGCGCGCGCGTTCTCGACGAACAGGAAGGCGCCGACGAGATTGGCGAGACGTCCGACGGGTCGTCAAGTCACGTCGTCGAAATTCGGCTTGGACAGAACACGTCCGTGGCGACGCTGCGTCTCAAGGCGCGCGCGGGCGCTCGCGACGCGGTCGCCGATTCTAACGGTCGCCGAACGCCGCGCCGACTCGCGGGATTTAACGTTCGAGACGCGCAGAAGCAGTATGGGCAGATTCGCGTTGTTAAGTCTCAAGATTCCGACTTTAGCGTGACGCCGATCTACGGCGCGTCGAGTTCCTTTGAAAACTCCCTCGAGGGGGGCGTCGAACTCTACTCTTTCTTTTCGCAGCCCTTCCTTATGACTGCCGAAGGATACGCGCGTGAGACAGTCGTCAACGCGCGTCCCGAGTATCTCATGACCGTCGACGCGGAAGAGTTGCGTCTTCGCGCGCGATTCCTCTATTCGGTTTACGGTTCGAAGGTTCGAGAATTTCGATTGCGGCGTAACGGTTGGAATTTCTCCAGAGTTTTAGACCCGGAGAACGTCGTTTATCAGGAAGGAATCATTCCCGCGAACGAAGTCGGCGAGATTGTCGTTCCGCTGGCGACTCCGTCCGACGGCGAAATTGTCGTCGAACTGGAATTTGTGCGCGACGTCGATCCTGAGCCGATCGTCGCCGATCCAAACGTCGATCCGGCCGATCTTGCGAGCCTTTCCGTCTTGTTTCCGACTCCGATCGCCTCACGCGTCGAACCAGCCCCCGTCGTCGTCGTTCCTGACTCCGCCGTCGATCTCACCCCATATCCTGACAAAATCGTCGGCATGACCCGCAAGACGGCGCGATTCTTTACGTTGAACGTCGAATTGCCCGCCGATTTGCGCGAGACTCCTTTATATTATCAAACGCGTCTAGCGCGCGAGGACGACCCTGAACCCCTTTTTGTCGCCGATATCCGTCGTCTCAAACAGCAGACATGGGTCGTCGTCAGAACAGAAGCGACTCTTTCCGAAAAGGGCGCCGTCCACGTCAACGAAACGCTCGAGTATCGAATCGAGCACGAGCCCCTCGACGTTTTCGAATTTCAAGCGTTGTCGCGGCTTCTCGACGCCACGCGTGAGCGCGGGCTAAAATGCTTCGTCGACGGCCGACCGCAGAATATCGTCGTCGATCCTCCTGAGACAAACGCGCCGAAGGACGACGAGCGCGTCGGCGACGAAGAACGCCCCGTTCAACCTGTCAAGAATCGTTATTCGTCGTGTCGCGTCGCCGTAGAAACGCCGCGCATTGGAACCTGCGTCGTGTCGTTACAGTACGATCTCGACCCGATTGAGATCCGCGAGGGACTTACCAGTCAAGCGCGCGTCGATCTTTTTCAGCCGAAGATGGACGAGTCTGTCTCTAACGAGTTGACGCTGACCGCTCCCGTCGGACTGGGACTGAGCTTCGCGAAACCGACCCGTTCGGCGCGACGTTCCGAGCCCGACGAAGAGGGCGGCGATTTGTCGTTCCAATCTTTTTGGGACGCCGAGCCGCGAAAATTTTCCGACGACGGCAAATCGGAATCGATTCGATGCACGTCCCTTGTTACGGAGTATTCCGCGAGATTCAACGTGTCGCTCGATTCCCGCGAAGGAGGGCTCTCGATCGTCGATCGCGCTTGGATTCAATCGTGGTTTTCCGACTCCGCCCGCGTCGATCGCGTCGTGTGGAAAATGAATTGCGACCGCGATTATATTGAAGTTCGACTTCCTGAAGGGTGCTCGCCGGATCGCGTTTCCGTGGCGCTCGACGGCGAAAGACTTCCAGTCGGCGGCGACGCCAGACACGGCTTGCTTTTCCATGAACGAATCGTTCGGATTCCGATCGACCCGCAACGGCAACGTCGCGACGTCGCGCTTGAGATTTCTTACGTCGTTTCCAACTCTGGCGACAAGGGCGGCCGCGCGACTGCGGAATTCCCGGATTTCGCGACGGATTCCGTTTGGATTCGGAGAATGTACTGGCAGACGATTTTTAACCGCGACCGTCTCGTCGTCGTCGATCCTCGCGGCTGGACTCCGGAGTTCACCGTCAGACGCGGCGCCGGACTTGGCGCGCTCTTCTTCAACCGTAAACCGACGATGACGCAGGACGAGCTTTGCGATTGGGTCGGGGTCAGTCGTCGCGAACCGATCGCGCAAGAGACGAACGTGTACCTTTACAGTCGTTTCTGCGAATCCCCGTCGCATTCTGAGACGAGGAGCGAGAACGACGCGCCGCAGCTTCCGAAGGCGAGTCTGGGGGTCGTGAACAACGCGTTTCTCGTTTTTCTCGGGAGCGGCGTCGCGCTTGTGCTGGGACTGGGACTCGTCTACCTTCAAGTAATGTCGGCGTCGCAAGCGTTCTTTACGCGCTGGGCGCTCCTGATTTTGTGCGCGCTTGCGCTCGTTTTTGCGTCGTTGCGTCCGCTTCTTGCGCTTCTTTTCCTGCAAACGACCACGTTTGGCGTTATTCTGTCGCTGGCGGTCGCCGCGACGACCGCATGGCTGGGACGAGGCGATCGTAAAAAGAAGAAGTTTGGCGACGCGACTGTTCCGCAGGACAAGGACGAGTAACGGGCGTTCCATTTTGGACGCTCCAATTGGATAAGACACTGAAATGACGACGAAACGATCGACGCTGTTCCTTTGCGCGCTCTGCGCCGCGATTGCGGTCGCGAACGTTCAGATTCTGTTCGGGCAGGATCAGAGCGTCCGCGTGACCGACGGCGTCGCGTCGTCTGCGAACGAAACGCCGACGCCGCGGACGACGTCCGAGGTCGGATCGACGGGCGCGGAGGGGCAAGAAGTCGCGTCGCCGGTTGCCGCGGCGCCTGATTCGTCGGAACGTCCTTCGCCGCGCGAGTCCGTTTTTTCAGGTTATCGATATTGGATGGCGCCCGCCGCGTCGATTGACCATTGGCCTTGGGGCGACGGCAAATATCTGCCAATACCGTCCTCCGCCTTTAAGGAATGGCTTCAAACGACAAATCGGCGCGCCGCGCTTCAGGATTACGTCGACGGCCTGCGTTTTTCGGGCGTTGTTTCGACGCTGCGTCTTTCCGCGTCTTTTGTCGGCGAAACGCTCGAAGGAACCGGCCTGCTGACGAGTTCGGCGTTCTCAATTCATGACGAAGAGGACGACGAATCGTCGTTCCTCGCGACTCCGCCTCTTCAATCGTTCGGGCTAGCGATCGCGTTTCCTAAGGAGGACGCGACAGACCTTGCCAACGCGCCTGCGACCTACCCCGACGGCGGCGTCTATCTCCCCGACGCGGACGGCGAAGTTCGGAAGTTCCTGTGGTCGCAGCGCGGAAAACGCGACGCGTCGGGCGCGCTCTATTACGATTTTGATTTCCATTCTTTTCTACGCGTCGAATTGGTCGTCGCGACCTCGAAGTTTGACGTTCTGACGGCGTCTGGCGGGCTCGTTACCCCGATCCTTGCGCCTGATCCGAACGAGTTTGGAGTTGCGACCGGTCAGGACGCGCGATTCTGGCGCGTGAGTTTTCATGGAACGTCCAAGGCGCGCGTGACGATCGCGACGGAACAGACCGAGACGGCCGAAAACTCAACGCGCCCCCTCGGGTTTCGCCAAGAATCGTCGTATCGCGCGTCTCTTTCCGGGGTAGACCTTACGACGCGGTTCGAATTTGATCGCGCTCCTTCTCGACTTGGCGAGGCGACGCTTGTTCTCGATCCGACGCTTGCTCTCCTTACTCTCGAGTGGGGTTCCGTTTCGATCCGTCCTATATCGTCGACGGTCGCCGACGACGGAACGACGCGCGTCCGCCTTCGCGTTCCGGCGAATCTTGCGAACGACGCGTCGGCAAGTCTTCGCGCGACGCTCTTTTGCCCCATTTGGTTCGGCGAGCGGCGACTCCCGTCGGCGCGACTTGAAGCGGATAGTCTTCTATGGCGCGAATCGCTCGTCCGATTGACCGTGTCCGCGCCGCTAACCGCGTCTTCCTATCAACTTGAAAACGCCGTTCAAACGCGCGACGCAAATCGCGCTCGCGCCGAAGGCGCAAGTTATGCGACGTTTAAACTTTTTGATTCGCGGGGAGGCGTTCGTCTTACTCTGCGCCGAACTTCCGTCGCGCCGCCGTTCGACAGCGCGACAGACTGCTATTTTGCGACAAACGAAGTCTCTGCTAAAACGACCCTGTTTTTTAACTTCGACGGATACGATCGAAATCGCGTCACGTTGCCGATTGCGAACGGTTGGGACGTCGATTCTGTCCAGACGGCGCAACCGGACGGGGCGGTATGGTCCCGCGGCGTCGACGCGGCGGGGCGTCCGACGATCGCGCTTTCTTTTAAAAATCCGCCTGTTCCGAGTCAATCGACGCGCGTGACGATCGCGGCTCGATATGTCGCGCCCTTTGAAGAACAGACGCCCGTCGATCGTCTTTGTCCGATTGACCTTCAAAACTCTCTAAGAGGCGCCCACGCGCTGTCGCTGCGGACGGACACGTCTTCGCAGATCCGATATACGACGCGTTCGGGCAAGCCGTTTGTTCCCTCTAAGACGGCCCCCGATTTCGTCTTCAACGAATCGCTGCTGCGCGAAGCGACCCCGCTCGCGCCCGGCGGCGCGCGCCTGTGGCTCGGCGATCAGACGGTCGGCGCATACGCGACGTTGGAAAGCGCGCGCTCTAATTATTCTGTCGAAGCGTCCTGCGCGTGCGTCCTCGACGAAGACGCGTTCAACGAAACATGGCGACTCCACTGCGTTCCCGCGTCCGGAACGCGCGTCGACAGACTTGTTTTTTTCATCGTCGCTCCTGAAAACGAACGCAGTTCCCATGGCTACACGGTCGCGAGCGGGCTGGATTGGACGTGGTCGACCTCGACGGATCCCAGTCGCCGTTTTGAGGCGTCCCTTCTCACGCCCGAAGAAACGGTCGCATTGAGGGCTCCCGAAAACGCCGACGCTTATGAAATCAATCTCGCGACCTCTCGAAGCGTCCCCTTTGACATTAACGTTTTCTGCACGGCGCCCGCGACCCGCGAGATCCAAGTTCCCCTCATGTTCTTCCCCGACGCGGCAAATCAGTCGGTGGAAGTCGTCGTCGAATCGAATTCGAGCGCCGTTTTCAAGACGCGCGGCGAAGCTGTCGTGGAATCCACTGTTCCCGCGTCGAAATCAAACGATTCATGGCTTTTTAAGAAAGCGTTTCGATATGATCCGACGGCGCTCTTCGGCGCGTCCGTAGAGTCGGAATCGACTCCGAAAGAAGGCGACGAGGCGTCGGACGCGTCGGAAGACGGCGAGCAGAACGCTCTGGCGGCGTTGGCGACGAACGGCGTCACGACTCCGCGACTTGAACTCGTCGTTTTACAACGTTCGCGCGTCGACGACGGAGAAGGCGCCGCGACTCCTCTTAACTCGCTCTGCTGGTTTCAAAACTACGATTCATACTACCAAATTGACGGAACCGTTCAGAATCACGCGACTTTTTACCTCGAGAATCGCGGTCGAGATTCCTTTAGAATTTGCATGACGATTCCTTGGAACGGCAAAGACAAACACGACGCGGACGAATCCTACGACGATTTCATGACGCCGGATCCATGGCGCGACGAGGCGTATCGCCAAGTCGACTTCTTTACCGGCGCTCTTGACCCGACCGTCGAATGGATATACGTCTGTCACGGGCCGGTCTACGATTCCATTAACGGCGTATGGACCGACGGTCGGCGAACTCCGTGGACCCTTTGGAAGGCGCCGAGCGCCCCGGGAGAGCCCGAACGGTACGTCGTCGACGTTCGGCTTCTTGTAAAACGTCGTTATGAACGCGTCGATATCGAGTTTCGGGACGCTTTTAGTCGGCGATTAAGCGGCAGCCGTCGCGTCGCGCCGATCCAGCTTGAATGCGACGCGCCGACGCTTTCGGGCGTCTGGAACGCAATCTTTCCTCCTCAGTTTCAAACGCGTCGTTCATATTTTCAGCAGGACGACGTAAATGGCGGGGTCGTTCGGCGTTTGAGTTCGTTTGCGGACGCGTTCTTTTTTTCGACGCGCCGTAGGAACGAGATCGAGGCTCTTGGAAAACGGTTTGCGTCTCGTTTAGGGGACGAGTTTGCGCTTAGACTTGCGATCGGCGAAGCGAGGCGCGACGAGGCGCGGCGCGCCCAGAAAAACGAAGACGCGGGCAAGAACGAGGAAAAACCGACCGATTCGAACGAACAGAACGGCGGCGACGCCAATTCGACCCCCGCGACGACCGTCGCAAAAACGGAACGACTTGCGCCCGCGCTCGACACGTTCCGACTCGACGCGCCGACGTGGGGCGACGTTCTCGGATCGTCGACAATCATTTCGGCGCTTTTTGCGCCCGAGGCGTCCGACACGTCCGATTCAGACTCCGGAAGCGTCGTCGGCTCGGCGTTCGGGCGACTTGAGACCGTTCAGCGGACTCCGACGTTTCTCGTCGATCGATACGCGCTCGTCAGCGCCGGCGTTTCGCCGAGCATGGCCCTGCCGACGGTCGAGGGCAAGACTCCCGAGGAACGTGCGAATCGACTTCTGGAAGTCGCAAATCTCAAGATTTTGATCGTCACGCCGGAACTGGCGCTCGCGACGACGGGCGACGCGCTCGTTCGTCAGTTTGGTTCGGAATATATAACGCTATGCGGCTCGTCGATTTGCGCGCCGGCCTCGCGGAGCGTCGCGCGAAAAGCGCTCGATGAAATTCTTGATCCCAGCGTCCGGCGTTTTGTCGCGCCCGACGATTGGCGCTCCCTCGTCGAAGCGGCGAATCCTTGGGTCGTAACGAAGAGCGGCGAGTCTGATTTTGACGTCGCGCGCGGCTGGTCTTTCGTCGCCGTTCCTATTGGCCGCGCTTCGGAAGGCGTTTATGTCGTTAATCGTTACGTGCTGCTCGCGTTGGAGTTTTTCGGATTCGTCGCGTTCGTCGTCTCTTTCTGGCGGCGAAAATCGAGATCCCCTCGTTTCCTCCTTGGGACGATAGGCGTATGTCTTGCGATCGCTTGTCCCGCGCAGTATGAAGTCGCGTTTCTTACGAGGGGCGTTCTGTACGGCGCGCTGTGTCTTTTTGTCTTCCGGTTGTTCGACACGTCGCCGTCGAAATCGACGCCTCGTCCGCCCGCTCGAAACGCCGCCGAGGACGTCGACGAGAGCTACTCGACCGCGGGTTACGTGGATTTTGCGCGAATGTCCCCCGAAGAATTGCATTATCTCCAGCATGGGCCGACCATTTCGCCCGATAGAAAAGGCGCCGTCGCCTTTACGACGGCGGCCGCGCTCCTTGCGGTTTTACTCCTTCTTGCCGGCGTCGCGGCGTTTACGCGAGCCGCGTTCGGCGCCGATCCGCCAAGTACGACGCAAACGGCTTCCGCGCCGTCGACCGCAAATTCGTCTTCGTCGGGCGTCGCAGTAAAGAACGAGCCGTCGAAAAGCGACGCTTCGCCTCAGACCTCACGCGGTTCTCAAGAGGACGCGACGTATCAAGAGCCGCGCCGCGTTTTCGTGCCGATCGACGACAATCAAGCGCCTACGGGAGATTATTATTGGATCGACTCGGATTTCTATGAAATCGTACGATCCGACCTCCGCGACAAGCCGCGAGAACGTTCGTGGCGAATCGTCGACGCGCTCTATCAAGGGGTTGTGAACTACAACAGTTTTTCCGGAACGACTTCGCTCTTTACGTTGACGGCGACCTATACGGTTGTGACAGAATCCTCAAACGTGACGATCGCTCTTCCCGCGGTGCAGCTCGCGTCGGAGGGAGGCGCGCGCTTTGATCGGCAAACAGTTCCCTTTTCCTATAACGAGGAAGGAACGGAGATTATTTTCGACGTCCAGTCGGAACCGGGCGTTCATTCTTTTGAATTATCGCTCGTTCCGCCTCAGTTCTTTGAAACGACCTCGCGCCTTGCGATTCCGATTTTGCCAGTCGCGTCCGCTCGGCTCGATTTGGACGTCTCCGTCGACGCGCCCGAACTCGACGCGCCCGGCGCCGTCGGCAAAATCGTCCGAACTCCCCGAAGGTTTGTCGCCGAACTCGGTCCGATTAGCCAGCTTGTGATCACAAAGGCGACCCCGTCGGAACGTTCTGAGAACGTGGAAATTGACGTCGAACAGTATTTTCTGGCGCGTCCCAGAGCGACGCAGACCGACGTTCGCGCGCTTTTCCGCCGTCAAGCGACAGGCGGTAAGATTCAGGCTCTTGAAATCGACTGCGATCCGGCGTTCTCATACTCCGGATATTGCCGATGCGACGCCTCTGAAATTGAGAGCATCGATCCTCCGACGCCGACGAACCCGTCGATGCGCGTCGTTTTTAAGGAGCCAATTTCGGGCGCTTTTTCGCTCAACGTCGATTTCGTCGCGCGGGGCTTTTCCGGCGTCGGACGCGTTCCTTTTCCGAAAATTGCGATTCGCGGCGCGCGGATTGTCAGGAATCTTTTCGCGCTCTCGCCCGATCAGGGCGTCGCGTGCGACGCTTCGTTCGCGTCTCCGGAACTGGCCGCGGCGTTTCAGAGCGCTTGGGGAACGTTGGAGACGAAAACGACCGCCGTTTTCGACCTTAACGCGCTCCCAGACGACGCGACGATCGGCGTGCGTTTAGAGCGTTTTGCGCCCACGACGACCGAGACGACGACCTGCGTCTTTTCTCCCGCGTCCGTCAAGGTTGATTTTGCCGTCGAATTAGAGGCTGATTCCGACGTCTTCCGGCTTCAGTTCGACGTTCCGAAACCTTTCGTCGTCGATACGGTTTCCGTTTCGGACGAGCAGGGCGCGCTTTTCGCGGGAATGACGCAGACGCTTTCCGACGACGGTCTCGCTCTTGATTTCGAGACCGCGCTCCGCGGAAAGAATACGATCAAAATCTCCGGTCGCGCGAAAAGTCCCGTCGATCGCGACGCGCCGTTCCCGCTTCTGACTGTTCGTAACGCCGCGCCGACGCAACGTTTCGTTCGCGTTTACTGCGAGCCGAACGTCGTCCTTGAATGGAAAAATTTTCCGTCCGAATGGACTCCGCTTGACCGCGAGTTTTTCGCGAAGTTGGGCGAGGAACCGGAAGACGCGCGTCCCGTCGAGGTTTACGACGCGGGAGGCGTAGCGCCGGTCGACGCTGAAGAGAACGCCGGTTCTGAACAGGAAGGGGACGCCGCGAACGATTCTTCGACGTCGGAACCTGCGACGGCTCCTCAAACGCCGAAGCCTGTCGTCGTCGCGCGGATTAACGCGCCCGTCGTCTCCGGACTTGAACGTCTTTTCCTCTATCCGTACGGCGAATTATCGGAACGTCGCAAGGGCGACGACGTATGGAAAGCCGCGTATCAGCTGCGATTTCATGTTGAAAGCGGTCGTCTCGACCAGATATACGTCGCCGCCGACAACCTTTTTACGGTCGATCCGCTTCCGACGACGTCGATTTTCGTCGCGACGGAAACGACGGCGCCAAGCGGCGTTAAAGCGCTTCTCTTTACTCCGAAGCGACCGCTGACCTCAGAGGACGGCGAACTCGAACTGTTCTTTACCGCGACGTTCAAAAATGACCCGTACGGCGTCTGCCTGCCGCGATTCCAGACGATTCCCTCGTCCCTCTATGAGGATTATTCGAGCGTCGTACGCGCCGCGTATCTCGCGACGCTCCACGGACGAACCCCGATCGCGTGGACGATCCGCAATATGCGCCGCGAAAACGATCCTTTGCTGGAGTATGAACGCGCGCGCGGAGAGCTTCTCAACGGTCTGACGCCCGGCGCCCGTTCGATGGCGGTCAACGGCGCCATGCGGACGGGAACCGACGCCGACGAACAGAGCGGCGGCGAGGAGAACGACGCCCCTGCGGCGGAGACCGTCCCGACGCGCCTTGACGCGCCGTTCCCCGCCGTCGTCGAGCAGGCGACGCGCGTTGGAAACGTCTACTTCGAACGGTTTGCGCTCGAGGAAAACGCGTCTGCTCGTCTCTCGTCGCAGAACGACGGAATGACGGTCGAACTCGCTCGGTATTCGTTCTTTGTCAACGAACAACGTGAGATTTTCGGCGCCGCGGTCTTTATGGTCAAGCCGGGCGCGAGCGAGAGTTGCGTCGTCGTGGCGCCGCCGGGATACCATGTTTTAGAGGCGCGCGTGAACGGCGCGAGGCGTCTCGTCGAACGCGCGCCGGAAGACGCCTCGGCCAGAACAGAGGACGAGCTTGACGGCGCCGCCGCAGACGACGCGAACGTCGGTTTTGCCGGCGATTTGAACACGTCGGAGGAGACGCGCTGGCTTGTCGAACTCGACGGTTCCCCTTATGTTAAACGGCTTGAAATCTCGTTCCAGGCGTCGGGAAAGCAGGCGCGAACCAAAAAAACAAAGCGTGGCGAACGGTTTGATCTCGATTTTCTTCGACTTGAGTCCGTCGACGTCGAGCGTGTTCTTTGGATCTGCGCGTTTGAGGATTTTGACTCGCAAAACCGAGAATCGCGGTGGACGGTCTCGCAGCGTTCTCTCATTCTGTCCGACGGCGATCCCGCGACAAACGTCGTTTCGCGCGACGTTACGCCTGCGAGGTTGAACCAGTCCGGCGGCGCGCTGCGGCGCGTCGGTCTTGAGGACGCCGCCGCGTTGCTCAACGCCTACGCGAGCGACTACGCGCAGCTTTCCGGCTCGCAGAGCGACGATCTTGAACGCATGCGCGCCAGATGGCTTGCCGCGTGGCGCGATCGCGTCGCGACGACGGCGTCCTTCGTCGTTACGAGGCAAAACGACGCGTCGGCGGCGGCCCTTCAAGATTCGCTCCCGCGCGCGATCGTCGTCGTAAACAACGGCGAAATTCTCGCTCCCGATCAGGTCGACGCGAATTTTCCGATTCCCAATTGGAACGTCGCGAGAATCGGCGAGATTGAGTCTCTTAAAGAACGCGTTTTCGAATCGCTCCAAGACGAATCGGGAACGTTCCAGGCTCAAGAAGGCGCGGGCGGCGCGAGTTCCCAGAGTCTTTGGACGCTCCAGGTTGCGTCTTACGCGAAGATTCTGCTCGGGTCGACAAATGAACGCGTTGTGAGAATTGAGATCGTCGCCAAACCGAAGGCGTTTGATTTTCTGGCGTCGCCTTACGCCGCCGCCGTTTTTCTCCTCATGGCGACCGCGGCGCTGTTGCAACTGCTCGACAAACGGCGTCAAAACAGGAGGATTAGAAGCTTCGTGCATGTGTTGTTCATGCTGGTTTGGACCGGCTGTTTCTTCCTCTTCGGCTGGGAGCTTGTCGCGTTGATCGGCGCGCTGTTTGTCGCGATCGTTCCGACGCTCTGGAGTTCGTGGCAATCTCGACGCGCGAACCTCGCGACGAAAAACGGACCCGCGCCCTCCTCTGAACTTTCCGGCGCCGTCGCGCCGCCGTCGGCCGAAACTTCCTCGTTCATCGAAACGGAAGACGAATCGGCAAATCAAAACGCCGACAAGAACGCCTCCGAAAACATCGTCGATTGACGCTTTGACGGCGGCGCGCGACGGGCGCGGAATGGAGCCTTCGTCGCTTGACGTCGGAACGTCTTTCGTTATAATGCAACGGATATTTTGCGTAGCTTGTCTGCTTTCCTAGCGCGCTTAGGAAGACGGAGGCTTCGCGATTTTGAAGAATCGGCTCCCCCGACGCTCACGCGCTTAGAAATTGCCCCGTCGATTATACGTTGACTTCAACCTTGACGACGTGCGACGCAGTTTGCGGCGGTTGACCCAAGACGGCTGTTTACGTCGCTTTTGATCAATAGAGATTCGTCGCGCCTCTTCGAATATAATTCCCCAAAATACTAGAGTGGATCGCGTTTGACGAACGCGTCCTCGCGTTCGCAAACGGCGCCGCAGAACCGCGCCCTGCGACTCCGCGACAATGGAAAACGGAAACAATAATTTAACATGACTCGTGAGAAGAAAAATAGCGATTGGGACGATCTGAAATTTATGCTTGACCTCCCTCAAGACGCCGAGCAAGATTCGTCGCCAACCGAGTCCGCTTCCGAACCCGTTTCTGAACCTGTCTTTTCTGAATCGACCGTCGAATCGGAGACCTCCGAGACGAGCGAAGTCGAGATTATGAAAACGGACGAACCGTCGGAAGTCGTCGATCTTTCCGACGGCGTTGAAACGACCGTCGCCGACGAAAACGTCGTCGCTCAAGACAAAGCGGCCGACGACGCGGCGTCGGAGAAGAAAGAGAAAAAAGCGTCTGCTAAAAGCGCCGAGAAGGACGCGGAAGTGAAGAAGCCCCGCGCGACTCGAGCGAGCAAGAAGGACGCTGCGGAAGACGAGAGCGTCAAGCCCGCGCCCAAACGCGCGCGCGGACGGCGACCCGCCGCGTCTGAGAAGGAACTTGAGGTCAGCAAGACCTTTGGCGACGTGATTTCGCAGATCGCAAGCGTCGCGAAAGGGAAGCGTTCCTCGAAGAAATCCGCGCCCGTCGAATCTGAACCGCTTGCCGAGGCGTCCGCAGACCTTGAAAATCTCCCGTCCGTCGACGAATTCGACGCCGGTCAGACGCCGGCGGAGCCCAAGACGCCTGATTCGACCGACGACGTCGTTTTTGAGGCTCCGGCGACCGCAGACGCGCCGACCCCTCCTTCGCCCGAGGAACCTGCCCGTTACGAGACGGACGAGGATGTGTTTTTGGCGTACATCCGAGATTGTGGGGTGAAGGAAGAACCTGAGCGCACAAAACCTGTCGTCGACGACTCGTTGCCAGACGACTTTTGGTCGGTTTTTGATTCCGACGCCGAACAGGAGAACCTCGACGACATCCTGTGGAACTCTAAAAAAGAGGACTCTGAACAGGTCGAGCCGACGGAACCTTTTGAAGAAGCGAACAACGCTGAAGAAGATTTTGTCGACGCTTCGGAACTTCCCAGTTTAAAAGAAGATAAAAAAGTCGATTTCTGGAATCTTGACGAAGAGGTTGACGGAACGGAGAATTTTGCGGTCGCCGAAGAGTCTTTCGAAGCTGGAGAACAGCCGCAGACGAAAGAAAACGACCAGGACGATTTCTGGGGATTTGAGGATTCGCTCGAGATTTCTTGGGGCGTCTCCCCCGTCTCAAACGTCGAGGAACGCTCCGAGCCGGTTCAGGACGACGTAGACGTCGAAGAACAGGACTCAGAATCTGAGGAATCTGAAGCAGAGTCTTGCGAGCGTCTTCCCGAAACGGAAGAAAGCGTCGTCGACGTTCCCGAGCCTGTAGAGAATAAGCCTGTATCCGTCGACGAGGTCAACTTTGACAATCCCGACGATCTCAGTTCCTTCTTCTCCTTCTCTTCGAGCGACGATTTGGGATTTGCGCCCAGTAAACAGTCGTCGACAAAACCTTCCCGCGAGAAGTCCGGAAAAACTCCGAAACGCGACGCCGAAGCGGTCCGTCCTGAGAAGAAGCCTGCGACGGCGGAACGCGAATTCGTAGAAACGGATTCCGCAGTTTCGAGCGACGTCCGCGAAGCGCGCGATAGTCGCCGTCGCGATTTCGACGAGGTTGAAGAACTTCGCGAACCCAGATCGACGCGCAACGCCCGCCGTCGCGATTTTGAGGACGTGGAAGAACCGCGCGAAACTCGTTCAGCGCGCGACAACCGTCGCCGCGACGACGACGAGGTTGAAGAACCCCGTGAAACTCGGTCGCCGCGCGACAATCGCCGTCGTAGTTTCGAAGAAGTCGAAGAGCCGCGTCAGGCTCGTCCTTCGCGCGATAACCGTCGCCGCGATTATGAGAACGTCGAGGAGCCGCGCGAAGCGCGTTCGGCGCGCAACAACCGTCGCCGCGGCTTCGACGAAGAGGAAGAACCTCGCGAAACCCGCGCGCCGCGCAATAATCGTCGCCGTGATTACGAGGACGTTGAAGAACTGCTTGAAGTTCGTCCTTCACGCGACAGTCGCCGCCGAGATTACGACGAGGTCGAAGAACCTCGCGAGGCTCGTCCTTCACGCGACTTCCGTCGCCGCAATCGCGACGAGGTCGAAGAACCCCGTGAAACTCGAACGTCGCGCGACAACCGCCGACGCGATTACGAGGAAGTCGAAGAACCTCGTGAAACTCGAACGCCGCGCGACAACCGTCGCCGTAGCGCAAACGCGCCGGCCGAATCCGCGAAGGAGACGGACGTCGAGCGCAAGCCGGAGCGTATCCTTCCGTCTTGGGACGAGGCGATCGGTTACGTCGTCAATTTCAACCTTTCGCGGCGTATGCATCGCGGACGCGGCGGCAAATGATTCTCTTATCGCAGAGATAAGAAACGAACAGGTCTAAAAAAGAACGCGCTCCTCTCTTCAGGGGAGCGCGTTTTTTATGCGCGACAGGCGCCGTAGAGACAGGCCGCCGGACGCGAACAAATCGCGCGCGACGGCGTCACGAAGCGTTGCGAATCGCCGGGCGGCGACGAAAATCAATAGTTTTCCGCCGTGATTTCAAAGTAGCTTTGCGGATGAGCGCAGGTCGGGCAGACGTCGGGAGCTTTCGTTCCGACGACGATATGACCGCAGTTGCGGCATTCCCAGACCTTAACTTCGCTTTTCTCGAAAACTTGCTGAGCGAGCACGTTCTTGAGGAGCGCGCGGTAACGTTCTTCATGTCGCTTTTCGATCGCCGCGACAAGGCGGAACTTCTTGGCGAGTTCGTCGAATCCTTCGGCTTCCGCCGTTTTGGCGAACCCTTCGTACATATCGGTCCATTCGAAGTTTTCGCCGTCGGCGGCCGCTTCAAGATTCTGCGCGGTGTCGCCGATTCCCTTAAGTTCTTTGAGCCACATCTTAGCGTGCTCTTTTTCGTTGTCCGCCGTCTTGAGGAAGATCGCGGAAATCTGCTCAAAACCTTCTTTTTTGGCGACAGACGCGAAATACGTGTACTTGTTGCGAGCCTGAGACTCGCCCGCAAACGCCGCTTCAAGGTTTTTTTCGGTCTGCGTTCCAGCGTATGGATTCTTCTTTTCGTTTTCGCTCATGGGTTTTCTCCTTCTTTGCGCTCGATAGCGCGAGGGGCGGATTTTCAGGTGTGTCGAACGCTCTCGCGCCGTTTGACGTCAGATATTGTACCGCAAAAACGCCGTTTGGCTACAGAGGCGTTGTTTTTGACGTTTTTCGAGGCTGGCGCTGAGGCGTCAGAACTTCTTATTGAGTCCCGCGAAGAACAGATAGGCGACGTAATCGTCGGCAAATTCGACGTCATATTGGAAATAGAGGTCGAGCGTTTGACGCATGGCGGCCTCGAGACCGCCGCCGAGGTCAAGCCGGTCGCGCGCCATTCGATGGGCGCCGTGCCGGAAGGCGACGGGGAAGGGCGTCGAATCGCCGATCGTGTAGACGTCGCGGCTGCCGAATTCGTGAGCCCACGTCGCGAGCAAATAAGGCTTTAGCGTCGCGAGAAGCGCCTCGTGCTCCCAGCTGAAGCGCGAACCGATTTTCAGTCGATAAGAGGCGTCGGAGAAGTCGGACGCGAACCCCTTTGCCGTCAGATATTTTTCCGCTTTTTTCGGCTCGTTGAGATTGAGAACTCGCATATTGACGATCGGTTCTATGCGCGTATATCCTTGGTCGAAACGCGCGCCGAACTGTACGTCAAAGAGCCATTGCGACGTTGTGAAAATATTGTATGAACGATCCGAAAGGAGCCGTTGTCGTTGCCAGTTGCGCGCCCAGCCGAGGGACGCGTCGATCCGCCACAGCGCGTCGAAAACGCTGAAATGAAGATAGCCCGCAAACGTGCTGAGCGACGTTTTATAAACGCCGCCCGAGCGCGGTTTGACGTTCGTCGAACCTCCGTGCAGCCCGTAGCCGACGATTCCATGATTGAAAAGATTCCAGTCCGTTCCGAACCCGCCGCCCCATGAATCGACGGTGAAGCCCGGTTTGTCGGCGGCGGCGTTCTGCGCCGACTGATCGCCCCAACCTCCGAGCCCGTACGCGAAGAACCGGCGACCGTACGGCGCGATTGCGAGCGTCGACACGGCGCCGCCGCGATAGATTGTTTCAAGG
>Ga0256407_10007351_pt1 | contig 16618 bp, 11 predicted proteins | sample RumenRJG_04DNA_FD_193489 | JGI IMG/M metagenome (GOLD analysis project Ga0256407, IMG submission 193489) | Bovine rumen microbial communities from Lethbridge, Alberta, Canada - RJG_04 | ecosystem: Host-associated > Mammals > Digestive system > Stomach > Rumen | place: Canada: Alberta...
CCTCTGGCGGACGCGGAGGCAAAGTGGTGGAGGTGACTAATCTGAACGACGCTGGCGAGGGCTCGCTGCGCTGGGCACTGACGGAGGCTGGACGCGAGAATGCCACCATTGTGTTTCGCGTCAGTGGCATCATCAACATAGGCCCCAACCCCCAGCGCAAGGGCGAAAACTCCATCCGTGCCAAACTGAAGAATGTCACCATCGCAGGTCAGACGGCTCCTGGCGAGGGTATCCTGTTGCGTGGTGGCAAGCTGAACCTGGGTGGGTCGGAGAATGTCATCATCCGTAATATCCGTTCGCGACTGGGTACCAAGGGCGACCCCACTAAGTCGAAGAAGGAGAACTTCATCGAGGGTGGAGCCATTGGCATTGAGAACGCCCGGAATATCATCATCGACCACTGCTGCTTCGGCTGGAGCGGCGAGGAGAATACCACTATCTACGACAACCACTATACCACCGTCCAATGGTGTATTGTGCACGAAGGACTCTTTGATGCAGGCCACCACAAGGGCGTCCGGGGCTATGGATGCCAGTGGGGAGGCTCGCCTGCTACGTTCCATCACAACCTGCTGGTCAGCAACGACAGTCGCTCTGCACGTATCAACGGAGCCACTAATCCCAAGGTTGACAAGAATGTGTTTCTGGAATATCAGAACAACGTCAACTTCAACTGGGGACGTCGCAACTCGTGCTATGGCGGCGAGAACGAGGCAGGCGAGGGTAGCTCGCACTGGTGCAACTTCGTGGGCAACTACTATAAGCCAGGTACTGCACATCCTGAGGACAATGTATTCATCGAACTCTCGCAGGCTCGCAAGGGCAAACAGCTGACGGGACCCTCGTTGTGGTACTTCCACGACAACGTGATGGAGGGTCAGAAGACGAAGGACAGCTGGCAGCTCATCAGCAACAAGACGGGCTTCAGCGTGGAGCAGATGAAGCAGGACAGACCTCTCAGCAAGCCTGAGTATGTGGAGTACCTGACTCCAGCGGAGCCTGCCAAGAAGGCTTACAAGAACGTGCTGGCCAAGGCTGGTACCATCCGTCGCGATGTTGTGGAGCGTCGCCTCGTAGAAGATGTGAAGAGTGGTCGCCCCAAGTACAAGGGACAGAGTGCCAACAAGCAGGGCATCATTGACTCGCCTGCCGATGCAGAAGGATGGCCTGCCTACGCTGACGCCACTCCTGTGGCAGACAACGACCACGACGGAATGGCAGACGAATGGGAACGGAAGCACGGACTGAATCCTTCAGACCCGGAGGATGGCAAGAAAGTTTTCTCAAAAGAGGGGTATACAGCCTTGGAGGTCTATCTGAACAGTCTCATGGGCGAGTAGGAGAGTACCAGTGGAAACTATAGCGTGATTTCGCCACTGCCGTAGCAACGGTGGTGGCGATTGTCGTAAACGACGCAGAACTGGCCAGGAGCCACTCCGTGGATGGGCTTCTCTGAACGAATCATAAAGGTATCGTCGCCTTGAGGCTCCATCGTGGCGTGGAAGTAGTCAGAGGTGTGGCGAATCTTGAAGGTGATGTCTAAGGAGGTGAGAGGTGAGAGGTGAGAGGTGAGATCGAGTGTCAGCCAGTGGAAGTCGCGCACTAGAAACTCCTGTTTGTAGGCTGTCTCGGGATCATAGCCGTGCGATACGTATAGAACGTTCTCCTTGACGTCCTTCTTGATGACAAACCAGGGACCTCCGCCAAAGCCCAGTCCCTTGCGCTGGCCAATGGTGTGGAACCAGAGTCCCTTGTGCTCGCCAATCTTCTTGCCCGTCTCCAGTTCAATGACGTCGCCAGGCTGTTCGCCCAAGTAGTGACGGATGTAGTCGTTGTAGTTGATCTTGCCCAGGAAGCAGATGCCCTGCGAGTCCTTGCGATGGGCTGGCGCCAAGTGTTCGCGCTCGGCTATTTCGCGCACTTCCTCCTTCATCATGTGTCCGATGGGGAAGAGTGCCTTCTTCAGTTGCCAGTCGTATATCTGAGCCAGAAAGTCCGTCTGGTCCTTTACGGGGTCAGGACTGGTGCAGAGCCATTTGAGGGCGTGAGGGGTGCCGGAGGGTGAACCTCCGAGCGCGACTTCTTCCTCTTCCGTCTGGGCATAGTGTCCTGTGGCTATGAGGTCGTAGTCGTGGCCTCGTTTCTCGTCGAAGGCGCCAAACTTGATGAGGCGATTACACATGACATCGGGGTTGGGTGTCAGACCTGCACGCACCTTCTCCATCGTGTAGCGCGTTACCTGGTCCCAATACTCCTTGTGGCAGTCTATGACTTCCAGTTTGCAACCATACTTGTGGCTGACGGCTGTGGCCATCTCCAAGTCCTCCTCTGAAGAGCAGTCCCACTCCTCTTTCTCCTCAGGACCAATCTTGATATAAAAGCAGTCGGGCTGAAGCCCCTGACGCACCAGTTCGTAGAGCACCACGCTGGAGTCAACACCACCAGAAAGCAGTAAGGCGATTTTCTTGTCGTTCAGATTCATGCTGCAAAGGTAGTGAAATAATCTTAAAAATGCAAGCAATTCTATTGTTATTTCAAAAAGTCCTCGTATCTTTGCGATATCAAAATGATATCATAGAATAGATTAAATATTAAAGTAGTATGGAAACAAAAGAGTTCAAGTTTAAAGGTACAGTGTTGAACGGATTTATGATGCTGTTCGTGGTTTTGGCACTGTTCTTTGCTTCTGTTGTAGGCATTGTCTTCGGTATCATCCAACTGGATGATAGCGATGGAGCAAATGGCGTCTGGCTCCTGGGTGGTAGCATCCTGTTGCTGCTGATTGATATCATCTGCATGTGCAGCTTCCTTCAGTTGGAGCCCAACGAGGCCAGAGTCATCACTTGGTTCGGCAAGTATTCGGGAACTTTCGGAGAAACAGGCTTCTATTGGATTAACCCCTTCTATGGCACCAAGAAAGTCAGTCTGCGTGCCCGCAACCTGGATGCGGAGCCTATCAAGGTGAATGATAAGTCGGGTAACCCCATCATGATAGGACTGGTGCTGGTGTGGAAGTTGAAGGATACCTATAAGGCATTGTTTGAGGTGGACACCCAGACGATGGCTTCTAATCCCAGCACAGTTGGAACTGATGCCAAGGGGCTGATGAATGCTTTGGAAAAGTTTGTCCGTGTGCAGGGTGATGCTGCCCTCCGTCAGGTGGCTGGCCAGTATGCCTATGACAACGATACTGACGAGCCTAGCCTGCGTTCGAATGCTGACGAGATTAACGAGCAGTTGGAACAGAAGCTTGACGAGCGTCTGGCATTAGCAGGTATTGAGGTCGTTGAGGCTCGCATCAACTACTTGGCATACGCCCCAGAGATTGCTGCCGTCATGTTGCGTCGACAGCAGGCTGATGCCATTATCCAGGCTCGCGAGAAGATTGTCGAGGGTGCTGTGTCCATGGTGAAGATGGCGCTCAACAAACTTTCCGACGAGGAAATTGTAGAACTTGACGACGATAAGAAGGCCGCTATGGTCAGCAATCTGCTTGTCGTGCTCTGTGGTGATGATAATGCTCAGCCAGTGGTCAACACAGGAACGCTGAATCATTAATAAATGGCAGAAAAGACGACTAAGAGTTTTATCCTGCGCGTTGATGCTGACACCATGAATGCGATAGAGGCTTGGGCTGCGGATGAGTTCCGCAGCACCAACGGCCAGTTGCAGTGGATTATCACCGAAGCCCTGCGAAAAGCCAAGCGTCTGCCCAAAAAGAAGAAAGTGAGCAACAATGAAGAAACAGAGATTTAAAGTCGTGCGGAGCACAGAGGGCAACATCTTTGAACTCGCCTTCGTGCTGTTGACCATTGTGGTGTGGGTGGCTATCGTGATGCTCTACCATCAGGCTCCAGACATCATTCCTACCCACTTCGGACCGTCTGGCGCTCCTGATGCCTTCGGACCCAAGACGCGTATGTTTTTCCCTTGCATCATAGTAACAGTCGTTGCCGTCTGTATGATGGCGGGGGCTTACTTCCCTCATTCCGTCAACCTGCCTGGCGTCTATCTCGTCAATGAGCGGCAGGCTGCATTAAGCACCAGGCTCATGCGTGTCTTGGGCATTCTGTTCCTGCTGTTGGCAGGAGCTGTTGCCTTGGACATGATGCGTGGGCATGTCTTGTTTGTGCTGATAATGATTGCCATTCTGGTGCTGGTTTGTCCAGTATTCATATATTTCATCTATAGAGAAGGATAATCGTGATGGTATGAATAGGTTTCTTGTCATATTGCTTGTGGCATTAGTTCTGCCAATGTCTGCCCAGAACATTCGCGGAACGTGGGGTGGAAAACTTGATGCGGGCATGATGAAGTTGGCGTTTGTGTTGCATGTCGACAATGATAGTACCTGTCGGTTGGACAGCCCTGACCAGGGTGCCAAGGATATAGCCGGGCGGGTAGCCTATATCTCAGCTGACTCGATACTCGTCAAGATGCCTAAGTTGGTAGCACTGTATGGTGCCCGGTTGGTGAACGGTGAGTTGCGAGGCACGTTTGTCCAAGGACTGACAGCACTGCCACTGACGCTGAAACAAGGCTTATTGGTTCGCCATCGACCACAAACTCCACAACCACCGTTCCCTTATCAAACAGAAGAAGTAACTTTCGTGAACGAACAGGCTGGGGCAACCTTGGCAGGAACACTGACTCAGCCTCAAGGTGGAGCGAAGATTGTCTTGCTAATGGTGACGGGCAGTGGGCAACAGAACCGTGATGAGGAGCTGTTTGAGCATAAGCCTTTTGCAGTGATAGCTGACTATCTGGCTTGTCATGGCATTGCCACGTTACGCTATGATGATCGGGCCACAGGGCAGTCAAAGGGGGGCGAGATAAAGAATGCCACTACGAAAGACTTTACTGCCGATGCCTTGAAGGGTATAGAATGGTTACGCAAGTCCGGACGATTTGCCAAGGTGGGTGTCTTGGGGCATAGCGAGGGAGCCATGATAGCCTTTATGCTGGGTGCTCAGAGTAAAGTTGACTTAATCGTTAGCTTGGCTGGCCCAGCGGTCAAGGGTGACAGCCTTTTGCTGGAACAGAACAAAGCCCTGTTGGGTGATAAGGCTAAGGGCTTGACATTGGAAACTGTTCGGAGCAATGTAACAGCCTTAAAGAAACCCTGGTACAGCTTTTTCATTGACTACAATCCCCAACCTGATATTGCCAGGATAGTATGTCCCGTTCTGGCATTAAATGGCGACAGGGACAGGCAGGTCGTGGCTTCTCAGAACTTGGGTGCCTTGCGTCAGTGGTTACCAAAGAATGATTCAAACGTCCTCAAAGTGTATCCAGGCTTGAACCACCTCTTTCAGCATTGTCAGACTGGTATGCCTGCAGAGTATGGCGAGATAGAAGAGACCTTCTCGGAAGAGGTATTGCAAGACATCATGAAATGGATTAACGACTTAAAACTATAATAATTATGGTAGAACTAAAGAACGAACTGTTGACCATTCGTGTCGCAGAGAAGGGAGCTGAGCTTCAGAGTGTGAAAGACAATGAGGGTAGGGAGTATATGTGGCAAGCCGGTCCAGAGTGGCCTCGCCATTCGCCAATATTATTCCCTATTGTTTGTAGTGTGAACAATGGAACCTATCGTGTCGATGGCAAGGAGTATCATCTGCCCCGTCATGGATTTGCTCGCGACAAGGAGTTTACCCTCATCAGCCAGACGGAGGACAAGGTGACCTTTGCCCTTCATGAGTCAGAGGAAACACTGGCTGTGTATCCCTATCGCTTCAACCTCGCCATTACCTATCGTCTGGAGGGTAATCACATCCACGTCATCTGGCATGTGGAGAACACGGACAACCAGGAGATTCATTTCCAGATAGGTGGTCATCCGGCTTTCAATCTGCCTGGTGGCAAGACGGAGGGTATCATCAAACTGGACAACGAGGACCCTATTGATATTCTGCAAAGCTATGCTGACGGCTCACACGACCTGGTAGACATACCTATGGATGCTGATATGGGCATCTTGGAAGTTACCAAGAGTTTCTTCCGCAACGATAGTGTGAAGATTCACAAGAGCCAGACCCATCGTGCCATGTTGCTGGATACCAATGGCGAACCTGCTGTCACCGTTGACTACAAAACACCCGTCTGTGCCTTCTGGAGTCCGTTTGGCAAGAATGCACCTTTCGTATGCATAGAACCTTGGTATGGATTGGGTGACCATCGTGGCTTCAATGGTGAGTTTAAGGACAAACCACTGATGAACCACCTGTTGCCAGGAGCCTCATTCATGTCAAAATATACGATAACGATAGGTTAGTATAAAAAGAAATCGCGAAGTCTTAGTAGGCTTCGCGATATTTGTTTTCGTCCTTGTCTTCGAGCATGGAGAGATACGACTGGTAGCGGCTTTGGGCGATGTAGTGGTCTTCCACAGCCTTGAGAACGGCACAACCCGGCTCATGGGTGTGGGTACAGTCACTAAAGCGGCATTGTTTGGAGAACTCAAATATCTCTTTGAAATAGCTGGTCAACTCCTCGCGCTCCATGTCGAAGGTACCAAAGCCCTTGATGCCAGGGGTGTCGATGAGCCAGGATCGGGTGTCGACAGGGGAACCGTCGACTGGTATCATCTCAGAGAATGTGGTAGTGTGCATACCTGTCTGATGGGCATCGCTGATGTCTGCCACACGTTGGTTGGCTGTGGGTACGAGCCTGTTGATGATGGTCGACTTGCCTACACCGCTGTTGCCGCTTAGCAAGGTAATCTTGCCCTCCAGTAGCGGACGCAATTCCTCTATGCCATCGCCTCGTTCAGCCGAGATGGCCCTGCACTCGTAGCCGATGGTCTCGTAGAGCTGAATCATCATCTGCTGATAGTGTAGCTCGTCGTCAGAAAGCAGGTCCGTCTTGTTGAAAATGAGGAGGACAGGCACGCGATAAGCCTCTGCCGAAGCCAGAAAACGGTCGATGAAAGTTGTTGACGTCTCCGGCTTGCTGACAGTGACGACCAGCAGTGCCTGGTCAACGTTAGCCGCCAGGATATGGCTCTGCTTGGAGAGGTTGATGCTTTTGCGGATGATGTAGTTGCGGCGGTCTTCTATCTCTATGATAAATCCGTCCTTAACTTCCACCCTGTCGCCAACAGCAATCGGGTTGGTGCTTCGTATACCACGCAGGCGGAAGTTGCCTTTAATTTTACAATCGGCAGTCAGCCCATCGTCCATAAGGACGGTGTACCAACTGCCGGTATTCTTGATGACTAAGCCTTTCAATTGTCAACGATCAATGGTCAACTAAACCGTCATGATTTCCTTGTTCTTGGCCTCCATCAGGCTGTCAAGTTTTTTAATGTACTTGTCGTGCAACTTCTGCAGTTCCAGTTCGGCGTCCTTCTCGTTGTCTTCGGAGAGTCCGTCCTTGATGGCTTTCTTTAGTTTGTCCTTGATGTCCGCACGAACGTTGCGCACCTCGACCTTGGCTTTCTCGGCAATCTTGTTGCACTGCTTCACCAAGTCGCGACGACGCTCCTCGGTAGGCTGGGGGATGCCCAGACGGATAATCTCGCCGTTGTTCTCAGGGGTGATGCCTACATCACTGTCCATGATGGCCTTCTCAATGTCGCGAATCTGCTTTTTGTCCCAAGGCTTGATGGCGATGGTACGTGCATCAGGAGTCGAGATGTTTGCTACTTGGTTCAGGGGAACTTTCTGTCCGTAAGACTCTACTCTGACACCGCTCAGAATGGCAACGTTGGCCCGTCCGGCACGAACTCTGTTCAGTTCTTCTTCGAGGTACATGGCAGCCATTTCCATGCGCTCCTCAGCTGCGGATAATGTTTCTTTTATGTCAATCATATCTTTAGTTATTTGATTTTTCTTCCGCCAAAGGTACGAATAAGTGAGTAAAAAACAAAATAAAATCAAGAAAAATTTGGAAGATGACTTATTTTTCCCTATCTTTGTACCCATATTATACCAATTATCCTATAACGAAACCTAATCTATGGATTTGAATATATTCCTGTCTGCACAGACAGATGCAGTGAGGCAAGCCTTCAATCCGGACCACATTGTCGTGTATCTGGCGGCAGCTTTCCTCATTAGTGTTTTTGTCCTATTGTTTTATAATAGATTGTATGTCTTAAAAGAAGAAGATGCCAAACAGAAGAACCTGAGTTCGAACGGACGTCTGGCATTGGTGTTGCAGTCGGGTAATCTCAGTCTATGGTTGTATGATGTTGCCAGTCGCCACTATATCGTGCTGTCAGAAACTGGCGAGTATGAGAAAGAATACAACCCTGTAGAGTTCTCTGAGTTTTACCATTTGGATGACTTTGAACGGATGCGCAAAGAGGTGTTTGACATTTGCGAAGGCCGTAGCAGTTCATCGTCCGTGTCGTTGAGAAGCAATCCCAAGAAGCGTGGTCAGCAGAGCTACTATGAAGTCAAACTTTCCATCGCTGAAACTGATGCCGATGGTAAGGTGAAAAGCCTGCTTGGAGTACAGCACGACGTAACGGACGTGGAAGAGAAAAAACAGAAGGTTGCCAAGTTGCTGATGCGCTACCATACCGTGTTCAACACTTCACTTGTGGATATGATTTACTATGATGCCAATGGCGTCATGTGCGACATCAACGAGAAAGCCTGTCGTACCTTTAAAGTCCCAGACCGCGACTTTTTGTTGAGTCGCACATTACTGCTGAAGGACAATCCGTTCTTTAGTAACGTCGACTTTGAACATCTGGAGGACACCCGAGCTACGTCAGTCATTGACTTCAAAGACTATCAGGATGAGCGCTATCAGACCAAGGCGTTGGGCTTGGTGGGTAAGATGTATTATGAGTCGACGATTAATCCTATCCGCAATGAACAGGGCCAACTGGAAGGTGTCTATATGGCAGGACGCAATGTGACGGAGATGGTTAACTCGTATCACCGCATGCAGGAAGGTGTCCGACAGTTGCGTCGGGTTAATGAAGACATACAGAACTATATCAACAATATCAATTATGCCCTCCGTGTGAGTGCCGTGCGGCTGGTAAACTACTTCCCGGATTCCTATACGCTGGAAGTTTCCGATGATGTCAATGCCAAGCAACTGAAGTTATCTCAGTTGCGTTGTATCCGTTTGGCAACAATCCCATTCCGTAGGACAGTGTCCAGTATGCTGAATCGTATGGACCACTTGACAAACCATCTGATCCAAGAAACCATAGAGACTGAGATCCGCGACAAAAAAGGCAGGCAAATATGGTTGATGTTCAACCTGGTGCCGCTGAAAAACAGCCAGGGACGTGTGGTGCGCTATTTCGGTCTGTGTCGGAATATGACCGATATGGTGGAGACGGAGCAACGGCTGGCAGTTGAAACACAGAAAGCCCAGGAGACGGAGTTGCTCAAACAGTCGTTCCTGACTAATATGAGCTATGAAATACGTACCCCGTTGAACACGGTGGTAGGTTTTGCTGAATTGTTCGAAGCCGAGCACGACCCGGCAGACGAGCCCATCTTCGTGGAGGAAATAAAACGTAACTCAAACTCGCTGTTAGAACTCGTCAACGACATTCTGTTCCTCTCGCGCCTGGATGCCAACATGGAGGTGTACAACAAGGTCGATATAGATTTTGCCCTCATCTTTGACAGTCATTGTCAGATGGGCTGGAGCGGTGTAGGTCCGAACGTGAAGACCGTCGTGGAGAATCCTTATGTGCACCTGGTGGTGAATATCGACCAGGAACATCTTGGCAAGGTCATTGAAAGACTTTGCATGAATGCCGTCAACTATACTCGGGATGGCTTCATACGAGCCAAGTATGAATATCGTCATGGCGAGTTGACCATCAGTATTGAGGATACAGGCCTTGGTATCGACGAGAAAACTCTGCCACACGTCTTCGAGCGGTTTGTCCGCAATCAGGAAGACGCCCTTTGTGGAACGGGCCTCGACCTGCCTATTGTGCAACAGTTGGTAAAACAGATGGGAGGCAATATCGATATACAGTCTGAGGCGGGCAAGGGAACTACCTTCTGGATTACCATTCCTTGTGAAGCCAAGAGTATTGAGATGAAACGTGAAATCATTTAATCTAAAAGGAACTGACCTATGGCATATCATATTTCTCTATTTCTCTATTCTTCAATCTGTCAGTCTCTTCATCTCTCCACAGAGAGCACTCCCCAGTTTATGCCATTGATGATGTTGTTTTTGATTGTCGTGGTATTTATTGTTGTATTGGTTTCCAACCGCATGATACTTCGACGTGTCAGACAGCGAATAGCCAAGATTGACTTCACGACAGCAATGATGCAGAAAGCTGTGGAGACAAGTGAGAACGAGGTCGTGCGTTATGACTTGAGTCATCGTTATATCTACCGTCTCTTTGGTAGCATGTTCCCTGAAGAGGGCGTCACCGTTGACGAGTGGAAGAGCCATGTCCATCCAGATGATTTGGAAGAAACGCTTGAGTGGTTTCACCAGATTATATACGGAGGCTTGAAGCGTGCCGAGTTCTATTACCGGTGGAACTTTGATTTTACCGGTCGCCATCCCCAATGGGGTTATCTGCACAATATCAGTGTGCCTGAATATCAGAAAGACGGCAAGTGCCTTGCCAACATCATTAGCACCTTGAAAGATGAGACCAAGCAACAGCAACAGGAAGAAGATGAACAGAAATTGACCCAGAGGTACAAACTAATCTTCGAGAATTCTATTATCGGGCTTTCCTTCTATACTCCTGACGGCTGGTTGATGGATGCCAACAAAATGATGCGTGACATCTGTCATTTTGATAAGGACGATTTTGACGAGTTCTTCTCGCATACTAATCTGTTCGACCAGTCGCCCTTCCGCGAGTGTTGCAATAAGGAAAATCTGGAGGAACTCTGGATTTGTCATCAGAGTATTGTGCCCGAGCGAGACATACGCGACTATCTGGAAACCCGTCTGCATCCCATTCGTAATGATGAAGGGCAGGTTGTCTATCTGGCTATTGCCACCCGTAATGTTTCCCAGGAGCGTGAGATGTATTTGCAGGCCAAGCTCAACGATGTCCAGATACAGCAGGCCAACGAGAAAATCAGAGCCTACGAGGAGGAACTGAACTTCATGATGGAAGCGTGTGAGATGCGCGTGTGGAGAGCGTCTTTTGCAGAACGAAAGGTGTACTTCTACAAGGGCTTGAGCAAGGTTGAACGTGAGTTTACCTTTGACGAATATAAGTCTTATTTCTTCGAGGACTCAAGTCAGGTGGCAAGTTACTTTGACAACCCCGAGGAGTATTTCTGTAAACCGGCATCTTACCTATGCCATATGCGACCGGTTTTCCATGAGGCCAGTGAAGTGGAGTGGAATCAGATTAATAATATTCCTGTCTTTGATGACGATGGAACACTGACAGGGTGTTTCGGTTTGATCAGGAATATTACCAATATGATGCAAAAGCAGGAGAAGCTGAAGCAGGAGACGGAACGCGCCAACGATTCTGGCCGTCTGAAGTCTGTCTTCCTGGCCAATATGACCCACGAAATCCGCACCCCGCTCAATGCCATCGTGGGATTTTCGGACTTGTTGCAAGCCATTGAATCACCTGACGACAAGCGCGAAATGATTCGAGTTATCCACAATAACTGCGACATGCTGCTGCGTCTTATCAATGACATATTGGTACTCTCTAATTTCGATGCCAATGTGATGCAGCTAATACCTGCCAAGGTCGATTTCTCTCATGAGTTTGACGACATCTGCCAGTCGCTCCAGCAGCGTGTGCAGGAACCTGGTGTGGAGTTCCAGAAGGATAACCCTATGCCTTCGTTGATAGTTAACATGGACAATGGGCGCATCCAGCAGGTCATTACCAATTTTGTCACCAATGCCGTCAAATATACCCATCAGGGACACATCCGCGTGGGCTATCGTCTGGAGTCCTCCAGCTCTCTCTCCGATACCCCCACTTCAGATTCCGAACCCCAGACCTCCTCTCTTTACGTCTATTGCGAGGATACGGGCTCTGGTATTCCCAAGGAAAAGCAAGCAGCCATCTTTGAGCGTTTCGTCAAGTTGAATGATTACATTCAGGGTACAGGACTGGGATTGTCTATTTGCAAGACCATTGTCGAGAAGTGTGGCGGAGAGATAGGTGTCGAGAGTGAAGTAGGGAAAGGCTCTACTTTCTGGTTCAGAATACCCGTTCAAATTCTAGAAGAATAAAACAATGCTATGATGAGGAATACCTTATTATATATTATATGCTTTTTGTGGCCTGTAGTAGCAATGGGTGCTTCAGTTCAGGAAGGCACAAGGAAGTACACAGAGGAGCATCCGCTTGTCTATGAAGACGCTTGGGACCTGTGGCCCTATGCTTTTCTCAATAACAATGGCGATCCGGTGGGTTATAATATTGACCTGTTGAAACTGATATTCAAAGAACTGGATATCCCTTATCAAATCAAACTCCGTCCAACCTCGTTGGCCCTGAATGACTTGAAGATAGGACGGGCTGACGTGATGTGTGGCATGGATGCTCATTTCCATAACGAATATGCTAAGTATGGCAAGTCGGTCATTCATATTTTTACTCACAGCATTCTTCATAGGAAAGATGAGCCGGTGAAAGTGAAAACAGTGGAAGATCTGGCACATCACAAGGTCATTGTCCACGATGGCAGCTTCAGCCATCATCTGATGGAACGTCATGGTTGGGGAAGTAATGCCATTCCTTACAATGACATGCTGCAGGCGGTACACTTGCTACACAGTGAGCCTGGACATCAGATAGTCTGGAACACGCTATCGTTGCATTATTTGATCAATAAGCTGCATTATGATGAACTGGAACTGACACCAGTCAACATTCAACATGGTGAATATAAGTTCATGTCCAATGATGTCAGGCTGCTTCACCAGATGGACAGCATCTATAACATGCTGAATGCGGAAGGACGATTGCAACCCATTCAGAACAAATGGTTCTATCCGGAGAAGAAAGACTCTGGCATTCCCTCCTGGATTTGGACGGTGATAGCTGCCTTATTGGCATTTACGTTGGTTTCTCTGCTTTTCTATGTCGGCTATAAGCGCAAGGAGCGGCGGATGACAAAGAGTCTTCGCTCAAGCAACCGTCGACTGGCGCTTATCCTGAAGACGAGTCATGTGAACATTTGGCTATACCATGTGCAGACTAGAACTATAACCAAATTTGACGAGAACGGCCAACAGGATAGTGAAACGCTGACGCCCAATTACTTCTTCTACTCCTTTCTGAAGGAAGATTTCAACCGCATTATGCAGGCCTTATCAGACATCTCGCTTCGGAAAGTCCAGGAAATGACTCTTGATGTTCAGACAAAAGACGGTACACAAGGAGAGTTGCGCAATCTGACCATTGCTCTCTCGGTGCTCCGTCGCAGCAAGAACGGAAAGCCCATTGAAATTATAGGAACCACCAGCGATGTGACAGAAGAGAAACTGCGCCAACAGCAATCCAAGGATGCCATGTTGCGCTATAAGACCGTTTTCAACAACTCTTTGGTGGACATTGTGGCATATGATAAGAACGGTATTATCACAGACATGAACCAGAAGGCCCGTAGGGCTTTCCCCGAAGGGCTGAACTCCATATTGAAAACCAGGATTTCTTTGGCCGATGTGTTGGGTAAGGACTTGGAGAATATAGAGCAAATGGAGTACACCTATGTGACGCAGTTGCTTCGGTGGCCTGGTGACGAACGTGCTTTGAGCCGACTGCTTAAGCGTGATAAGATGAGCTATGAGCTGCAGATGCTTCCTCTCCGCGATGATGAAGGGCGTCTTAAGGCAGTCTATGGGACAGGCCGTAATGTGACGGAGATTGCCAACTCGTATAAGTCCCTACAGGAGAATATCCGGCAACTGCTACAAGCCAATAAGAACCTGCGCAAGTATATCCGCAATATAGACTTTGTACTGAAGAATGGTGGTGTGCGAGTGGTTACCTATTCGCTCGACACCCACACTATTACCATCTTCAGTGAGGTGGAAAAGCCCCAGCTGACACTGACTCCCATGCGTGCGCTGATGCTGACGAGTGACGAATCGAAGCGCGTGGCCTTGCAAGGATTCAATAGTATGGACAGCCGTACCCGTTCAACGATAGAGGTCTCTGTCAAGACCTTGTTGCGCCACAAGGGTGGCGCGCTCGATTGTCCCCTGTGTCTTTTCCTGTCCATGGTACCGACCTTCGATGAGCAGGGGCAGGTGAATGGATACTTCGGTATGTGTCGTGATCAGAGTGAGCTCAAGGCAACGGAGGAACGGCTGGCTTACGAAGCAGACAAAGCAAAGGAGGTGGAAACAGTGAAGAATGCCTTCCTGCGTAATATGAGCTATCAGATCCGTACTCCGCTTAACTCGGTAGTGGGTTTTGCCGAACTGTTTGAGATGGAGCACGAACAGGCCGATGAGTCCTTGTTCATCAAGGAAATCAACGAGAATGCATCGTTGCTGTTGGAACTCATCAATGACATCCTGTTCCTCTCCAGACTGGATGCACAGATGATTGAAATCAAAAAAGAGTACATAAACTTCCCCGAGTTCTTTGAGTCCCGTTGCCAGACGGCTGTCTACCATAACCTGAATCCGGAAGTCAGTTTCGTGTCAGACAGTACCTACCAGCGTCTGATGGTGGAAGTGGATATGCAGAACATCGGCATCATCATCGATCAGATATTGGCCAATGCAGCCCAGCATACTGACGCCGGTCAGATTCGGGCAAGTTATGAATATACAGGCGAAGACCTGGTGATGACGTTCCAGGATACAGGCTGCGGTATGTCCGAGGAGCAGCAGAAGCACATCTTTGAGCGCTTTGCCACTACAGGTAGTCATGGCACGGGTCTGGGGCTGAACATTTGCCAGGAGTTAGCAAGACAGATGGGAGGCAGAATCAAGGTGCATTCCGAGTTGGGAAATGGAACCATTGTGTGGGTGACTATCCCCTGTAATTGTAGCGAACTGGTCAGAAAGTAGAAAAAGGAGGTCCTGAAAACATGAAAAGATACTACCGATATATCGTTTGTTGCCTGCTAGCAGCGTTTTGTAGTACATTACTGCCTGCCAAGGATTCCTATGGCTATTCTGAAGAGCATCCGTTGGTCATTGTTTGCGACTGGGACTTCAGTCCTTTTGAATTCTTGAATTCTTCGGGTGAGCCGGACGGCTATAATAAAGAAGTGCTTGACTTGATTCTCAGCAGATTGGGCATACCTCATCAGTTTGTAATGCAAGAATGGCATGTCGCCATGAAGATGTTCGAAAAGCGGGAAGCCGACCTGATACATGCCTTGGCTTCAAACTATCACCGCTCCCCCTATGTGATGACGCAGAAGTATGTCAATTACTACAAAATTTGTGCGGCCCGTCGGGCTGATGCTCCTCCGCTATTCCGACTTTGCAGCCTGTCTGCTAACACTACATTGTTGACCAAGAAGAACGACTATGCTGCATTGCGCATTGGCGAGATGAAGGACCGATGTTTTAAGATGGAATACCGCTCGGCCAAAGATGGTTTGACCGATATCCGTAACGGAAAGTTCCGTTACTTTGTGTGGGGCGATATTCCATTGAGGCGCAAAGTGAAGGAACTGGGACTTGACAGCATAGTCTTCGACAAAACTGACATACCTGCAGGCGAACTGCGTATCATTGGCTATAACAAGGCTTTGATAGACATCATCGATGACCAGTACACACGTTTGGAACAAGCAGGTGAACTACAGGTAATCTACGACAAGTGGTTTCATCCGGACCGTGTTCACGACGACGCATCCCCTATAACCCTTTACATCTTGGGCGGACTGCTGGTTGTTGGCAGCTTGGTGTTCCTGCTCAACCGCCTGACTACTCGCCGGCTGAAGAATGCCGTACAGCAGAGCGGCGAGCTGAACAGCATGATGCTGCAAGCCTTGCAGATGGGTGACTATTTTGTACTGGAGTATGACATCCAGACGGGCCACATTCGCAATGCCTATGGTCGCCTGCTGCCACCGGAGGGAATGTCCATGTACGAGTTTGTGCACCGCTTGCCTGAGGAAGAGCGTGAAGGCTTTCAGGAACAGATAGACAAGATGCAGCGAGGCCTCAGTACGCAGTGGACGATGAAGGGCCGGTGGATGGCTGGCACGGAAGAGACCCCTCAGTGGAGATATCTCTATGGACAGGCCATTGTGGAGAACAACGGACGTCAGCCCCGATATATCGTCAACACCATCAAGGATATCACCCATGAGGTGGAGGACGAGCAGCGCAACCGTGAAATCGGCTCACACTACCAGAAGATTTTCGAGACTAGCCTGATGGCCATGTCGTTCTACGATGCCGGCGGGCGGCTTATCGATGTCAATCAGAAGATGCGTGAACTGTGTCGTTTCGACGTGGTAGGCGAGCAATTCTTCTGTGAGAGCCTGATAACTGACAATCCGCTGTTGAAGGATGACTTTTGGCTGGACGGCAGAGAGCCGTTCCATGTTTGCCAGCACATGAAATTCCCGGAACAGGGCATCGACAAGTACGTCGAACTGAGCATCGTGCCGGTCATTGATGACGGCAACCGGCTGATTTACTACATTTTTACAGCACGCGACATATCGGCCGAGCGTGAGATGTATCTTCAGCAGCA
>Ga0256407_10007352_pt1 | contig 16618 bp, 18 predicted proteins | sample RumenRJG_04DNA_FD_193489 | JGI IMG/M metagenome (GOLD analysis project Ga0256407, IMG submission 193489) | Bovine rumen microbial communities from Lethbridge, Alberta, Canada - RJG_04 | ecosystem: Host-associated > Mammals > Digestive system > Stomach > Rumen | place: Canada: Alberta...
GTGCCAGATAACTATTTACTGCAGTTGCAAGATTCTGCCCTACTCTCTTTACCATCGCAGTATTAACCTGATTTGTTGAGAGTTTAGCTGTTTTCATAAACTCCTGATACTGCTGGGTGGAGAGACTCAGTACCTCGCCATCAGACACCATCAGATTCTGTTTTCTGCCTGTAATGGGCACTGTGTTGGTGGTTCCACAGCTAACAAGAACTGCGGTAACCATCGTCATCAAAACATACTTTATACCTTTCATATTTTTAACGTTTTACGATCTATGGTGCAAAGTTACTAATAAAAATCCGATATCCGCAAGTTTTTGGCATAAAAAAGAGGCACCCCATACGGAATGCCCCTCATTTTTAATGGTTAATAACTGTCTTTTTTCTTACTTGTTAAGACCACGGTTGTTAATTGTTGCGTTCAGCAGTACGAGATAAGTACGCATCTGCTTGTCGTTGAGAACGTAACGCATCCACTTAACATCCTTTTCAATGGCGTCGTTAACACGAGTCTTGCGAACATCGTTGTTGTACTGTGCAGCGAACATCATCTCAGCTGCGAAGGTGTGGTGGATCTCAGCCACTGCCTCTACCTGGTCAGCTGTAAGTGCCAAGGCATCTGAGAGTTTATTCATATTTACGCTCATGTCGTAAGCCTCGACATTGTTTACACTTGCTGCGGTCTCGTTCTCTGCGAATGCCATTGTCATACTCAGCATTGCAACCATTGTCAAAATCATCTTTTTCATCTTTTTACCCTTTCTTAATTTTTACTCGGGGCGTTTTTTAAATTGTTATCCTGATGCCCCTACTTTAAACTTAAATTTGTTTCTTAATGTCTTTTGACGGTGCAAAGGTACGGCGATTTTTCGTTTTACGCAAGCGTTTACGGAAAATTGTGTGCGCAAACAGCCTTATTTTTGACCCAAATCAACAATATCTCGATTTTTATTAGTATCTTTGCAGCCGATTACATTATTATATATAATATGGACAAGAAAAACAGGTTTATTACAACCAACTACCAACTCTATTCTGTAGTAGATGGTAAAAAAGAACTCGAGGAACAGACCTCAGAGGATCATCCTTTTCAGTTTATCACAGGCTTTGGCATCTCTCTCGATGCCTTCGAGCAGAATCTCATGGGTCTTGAAAGCGGAAGCGACTTCGATTTCGTACTCCAGCCTTCAGAAGCTTTTGGCGAATACGAGCCAGAAGGTATGCATAAACTATCTCGTGAGGTATTCACCATCAACGGACATTTCGACCACGATAATATCTACGAGGGTGCAGTAATCACTCTGATGGATAATGAGGAGCACCGTTTTATGGCGAAGGTAGTAAAGATTGAGGAAGATGGTGTTACAGTAGATACCAACCACCCTCTCGCAGGCAAGACGCTCAACTTTACAGGTAAGGTGATTGAAAACAGAGAGGCTACTGATGATGAAGTACAACGTCTGATAAAGCATCTCACTGGCGGATGCAGCGGTTGCGGACACCATCATGGCGAAGGCGAAGGCTGCGAAGGATGTGGTGATGGATGTGGACACGACCATCATCATGACGAAGGATGCGGTTGCGGACATTGTCATTAAGAGATATAAGAGGTGAATACGTTTGGGCATATATTCAGGCTGACTACCTTTGGCGAGAGTCATGGGGAGGCAATAGGTGGTGTTATCGACGGAATGCCTGCTGGAATAGACATCGATATGGAGTTTATCCAGCAGGAGCTGAATCGTCGTCGTCCAGGACAGAGTAAGATAACAACATCCAGAAACGAACCAGATAAAGTGGAGCTGCTTAGTGGTGTCTTCGAGGGCAAGTCTACTGGTTGTCCTATTGGATTTATAGTACGTAACACCAACCAGCACTCGCAGGATTACGAGAATATGCGCAGTCTGTTCCGTCCTTCACACGCTGATTTCACCTATTACTATAAATATGGTACGCGCGACCATCGTGGTGGAGGCCGTTCTTCTGCACGTATCACAATAAGCCGTTGTGTGGGTGGTGCTCTTGCAAAACTGGCCCTTAAGCAGTTGGGAATAAGCATACAGGCATATACATCACAGGTGGGCAGTATCGCTCTTGAAAGAGACTATCATCTATATGATCTCTCAAAGACTGAGACCAATGCCGTTCGTTGTCCTGATTCTGAGAAGGCCGCACAGATGGAAGAGCTTATCTCACAGATAAAGGCAGAAGGCGATACTATCGGAGGAATCATCACATGTGTGATAAAAGGGTGCCCGGCAGGTCTTGGATCACCAGAATTCGGAAAGCTACATGCCGACCTAGGTGCAGCTATGCTTGGTATCAATGCCGTTAAGGGATTTGAATATGGCGAGGGATTCGAAGGAGTGACAGCAAGAGGATCAGAACAGAACGATATCTTCATCCCCGCCTCAGAGGATTCCTCTAATCCCTCTACAAAGACCAATCATAGTGGAGGAATACAGGGAGGTATCTCCAATGGTCAGGATATCTATTTCCGTGTGGCCTTCAAACCCGTTGCCACAATCCTGACTCAACAGGACACTATTGATATGGAAGGAAATCCCACCACTCTAAAGGCTCAAGGACGACATGATCCATGTGTCTTGCCAAGAGCTGTTCCTGTCGTTGAAGCAATGGCTGCAATGACAATTTTGGACCATTTTCTGCTAAATAAGACCATAAAATTGTAAAAATTGCATGTAAATTGCAAAAAATCTCGCAGAAAACTTGGTAGTTTAAAAATTATATACTATATTTGCAAAAGCAATTGAGGGGTTTGCGAGAAATCCCACATTGTTTTAGTTAAGTCTAGTTTAGTTTTTGTGTTGGTTGAGGGCTACCGATTGGTAGCCCTCAGTTTCTTTTTATCAGTCTATAACACCTATTATCTCCTGTACAGAACTACAGCCATGACTGTCGAGCCAGTCATTTATCCCATCACGCACCTTTATGCTAACAGCGGGATCGAGGAAATTTGCAGTACCTATCTCTATAGCTGTAGCACCCGCCATCAGGAACTCAATAGCATCCTTTGAATTACAGATACCACCAAGCCCTACAACAGGAATCTTCACAGCCTTAGCCACCTGCCAGACCATACGAAGAGCCACAGGCTTGACAGCAGGACCACTAAGACCACCAGTATTTATACTGAGAAGAGTCTTACGACGCTCGATATCTATCGCCATACCCATAAGAGTATTGATGAGCGACACACTATCTGCTCCCTCTGCCTCAACAGCACGGGCTATCTCTGAGATATTCGTAACATTTGGGGAGAGTTTTACAATCAGAGTCTTATGATATCTCTCACGAACAGCCTTTACAACACTCGAAGCACCTGCACAGGTGACACCAAAAGCCATCCCCCCATCCTTGACATTAGGACATGAGATATTCAGTTCGATGGCAGGTATCTTCTCAAGAGCATCGATACGTGCTGCACACTCTGCATAATCCTCAGGTGAAGAACCGCTCACATTGACAATCATGTTAGTATCAATATCTTTTATCTGAGGATAGATATGTTCACAGAAATAATCTACGCCCTTATTCTGAAGCCCGACACAGTTCAGCATTCCACTTGCCGTCTCTGCCATACGGGGATAGTCATTGCCCTCGCGAGGCTTAAGAGTCGTGCCCTTTACGATTATACCTCCAATACCATCGAGAGGCATCAGGTCAGCAAACTCAAGCCCATAACCAAAGGTGCCTGATGCTGTCATTACAGGATTCTTCAGTTCCAGATCCTTTATCTTTACATTTAGTCTTGCCATAACAACTTCCGAATATTAAACACTGGTCCATCCTTACAAACACACAGATTTCCTTCTGTGGTCTTTTCCACACAACAGAGACAAGCTCCAAGACCACAAGCCATGAGATTCTCCAACGAAGCCTCACACTCTGTCTGAGCCTGACGGGCATAACGGGCTACAGCTTTCATCATAGGAGTAGGACCACAGGTGGCGATACGGTCGAAACTCTCCTTCTCCAACAGAGAATGATTAGTTACAAAACCCTTTTCGCCTTCAGATCCATCCTCAGTCGTCACGCACACGCGCCCGTACCTTTTGAATATATCCTGCATAAGCAGATCTTTTGCAGTACGGGCACCAAGCAGGAATGTCGGTTTGCATCCCATCTTAGCCATCTGGGCTCCCATATACAACAGGGGAGCTACACCAACACCACCTCCAACGAGTAAGATACGTTCCTCGGAAGATTCTGGCATAGTAAAGCCATTACCCAAAGGCAACAAGCAATTAAGCATATCACCAGGTTTCAACTGAGCCAGTTTCCTAGTGCCATCACCTACAGCAGCAACAAGCAACCATAATTCGTTGGCTTCCGTATCTACAAAATTAATTGAAATAGGGCGTCTCAGGAATGTGTTGGGAGATCCATCGACACGAATCTCTACAAACTGACCCGGCAACATCTCTGGAAGAGGCTTCTCATCAGTAAGTTTAATAAGAACATACCGCTGATGAATCTGCTCTACAGACTTTACCCTTAGATCGAGCAAATATTTCTTCATAAAAATAGTACCTTTAAAACTTTCGGTTGCAAAGGTACTACTTTTATTTGAAACAACAAAATCTTATTTCTTCTTGGGTTCAAAAGTATCGAAGGTCTGATCGTCATAAAAAACCCTTATCTCAACAATCTTTCGTTGAGGTTTGTCAACGAATTTTACCTCGATTCTATCATTATCAGGACGTGTACTTTTTACACTATTGACATTTTGTGGTTGTAAAAAGCTATTTTGTGGGGTAGGAGACGATGTTTCGTTAAAATCAAGCATAGGAGAATATCCCACCTGACGATTATCTGACCCATGAAAACCACTCTCAGAACCAGCATTAGGAGTAGGATTTTCAGAGAGATACATATCACCAGAGCCAAACATTAACCAATCAGTACTGATGTTGGGAATTTTCTTTTTTATAGCTTCTACGATGTTTAGGGTAGGACGGGTACGATCATTAAAGATACTGCTGAGGGTAGCAGCACCCACACCTATAAACTCTGCGAATACTTGTTGAGTCATATGCTGAGACTCCATAATCTGACGAATTCGATCTTTCATTTTCTTATCATAAGTGTTTTGGGGGTATTTTACCCCTTTTTCTTTCAGTTTACAAAGGTAAAACAAAAAAATGAAATAACCAACAAATGTAGAGAGGATTTAAGATTTTATAATTTAAATTTGCATTTTCATATTTGTAAACAGAAAGAGTAACATAAGCAAAAATAAGATTTAGAATTACAAATTAAAAATAAAAAGATAAATTCATTACAAAGAAAAATTGCAATTGAATTTCTCAAATAACTGGGTATGAATCAAGTATTTATTCAAAACATACCAATATTTGCCGCAATATGCAGAATTCCTTCTGTACATTACTTTGTATTATGTAGCAATTTATAATGAATTTATCACAAATAACTGATTTTTAGATATTTATAGTATAGAGTTGCCGTTTGCATAATAATGAATATACAAATTCGAATCGTGAAATTTGATTATTTGTTTTTAAACTTTTAAACTCTAAATCGCTATAACGATTCTATATTTTGGTTTTTAAAATCACAATGTTTTAAAATCCATTTTACAAATCAATACCCGATATTAAAAATTCTAAATCTTAATGAATGTGAAGGCCAAATCTCTTCTCCCCGATTTTTCGAAAAATCGTCATTTCTCGCGAATTTCTGAACAACTGGACGAAAGCCAGAAATACGCGAATTTTGAAGGGGTATAAATCTTCCGAAACCCCTGATTATAGGGCATTTGGGCATAAAAAAAGCGTTCACGAAGAACGCCATTTTAGGAAATTCTAGCTCAAGAAATACCCCCTTTTTAGTGCAAAATGTAAAAAATCAATTCTTTCATTAGCTCTCCAGGAGGGGTATTGGGGTTATCTAAACCCTTACTTTTGGCATCAATCTCACGTATCTTACCGATTATCTGCATCACCTTCATTCCTGAGTAGTTTCTCATACCCGTCATGTAATCTTTCGCAGCCCACGAATTTCTCAATTCCAACCACTCTGCTACACCCTCCTGGCTCTTATTATTTGGCGCATAAAACGCAATCATAAGATTTTGGAAGTAATTAAAGAGCATTGGGAGAAACGAGTAGATACTACCAGCCTTAGGATTGTTGTCAAAATATTTTATTATCTGATTTGCTTTGTACACATTCCTGTTTACAATCGCATCACGAAGCTCAAAACTATTAAACTCTTTACTAACACCAATCTGATCCTCCACCACCTGAGGTGTCACTCTCCTATCCTCCTCCGGCAACGACAACACTACCTTATCAAGTTCACTTGCCAGACGACTAAGATCAGCACCAATAGAATCGGCAATAATCTGAGACGACTTATAGTCAATACTCACATCACGTCTCTTCAGATACTTCTCAATAAATACCGGCAGGTCTTTATCCTTGAGTTTTTTGCTCTCGAAAAGCACCCCAGCTCCCTGAATTGCCTTCAAGTATTCACGTTTCCGACCATCGATAGTACCGTTTTTATGGCACATCACGAGGATTGTAGAAGGCATAGGCTGCTTAAAATACTTCTCCAGAGCCTCGGTATTCTTGATATTCTGAGCCTCTTTCACTATCACAACCTGATATTCTGCCATCATAGGATATCTGCGTGCAGCATCGGCTATCTGTGCCGCATTCACGTCGCTACCAAAGAGTATTGCCTGATTAAAATCGCGCTCCTCAGGCTGCAAAACATGCTCTGCGATATAGTCGGAAATAAGGTCGATATAATACGGCTCATCACCCATAAGATAGTAGACTGGAGAGAACTTACGCTCCCTCAAGTCACTCATAATACTGTCGAAACTAACATTTTTTGCCTCAGCCATGCCTGTTTTACAATTATTATTTGTACTTTTGCAGGTGCAAAGATAATAAAATGTTTCGATTAAACCTACCACAATACGAAATAAAAATCAGCGAAAAGGACGGAAAGCGTATGATTTTCGACTTTTTGCGACGTAAATATGTAGCATTGACTCCTGAGGAATGGGTAAGACAGCACTTTGTGCACTTCCTCATAGAACACAAAGGCTACCCCAAGGGACTTATTGGCAACGAGATTGAACTCCAGATAGGCGCTAAACGTCTTCGCTGCGACTCCATATTATATAATAAGATGGCACAACCCCAGATGATCATCGAATACAAGGCCCCTACTATACCTATACAACAAAAGGTCTTCCAACAGATATCCACATACAACCTACTTCTGAAAGTTGACTATCTTATTGTAAGCAACGGCATACAGCATTATTGTTGCAAGATGGATTACGACAATCAAAAATGCTTATTTCTCGAAGGCATTCCAGAATACGAAAAATTATGACCTGCCACTCGTTAAAGATGACAGGTCATAATCATTAAAAGCTATAAGCAAAAGACTTATTCCATATCGCTGGCATCATCCACCTTTTTAGATGTAGCAGTCTTGCGGATAGCGCGCTTACGAGTCGTCTTTTTCTTCTCCTCTACACCAATCTTGTCGAGCTTAACACCTGCAAGCTCAGGATCAATCATGATACGTCCGCAGTACTCGCAAACGATAATCTTCTTATGCATCTTAATGTCGAGCTGACGCTGAGGTGGAATCTTATTAAAGCAACCTCCACAAGCATCACGCTGTACATAAACAACACCCAGACCATTACGTGCATTCTTACGGATACGCTTGAATGATGTGAGCAGACGAGTCTCGATCTTTGCCTCGAGATCCTTCACCTTCTCCTTCAGCTTATCCTCCTCGGCACGAGTCTCTTCCATAATCTCCTCAAGCTCACCTTTCTTAACATCGAGATCTTCCTTGCGCTCAGCGATAGTCTGCTGGTTTAATGCCAGCTCCTCTTTCTTCTCTGCGATACGCGCGTTAGCCTCACGGATCTTCTTATTACAGAGCTCAATCTCAAGCGACTGGAACTCAATCTCCTTAGAGAGTGTGTCATACTCGCGGTTGTTTTTAACCTCATCAAGCTGGCTCTTATAACGAGCTACGCTCTGCTCTGCATCAGCAATCTCGCCCTTCTTCTGAACAACAGCACGCTCAAACTCATTGATGTCATTCTGGATTTTCTCTACACGGGTGGTAAGACCTTCAATCTCATCTTCCAGGTCCTGTACTTCCAGAGGCAGTTCACCTCTCAATGCACGCTTCTCGTCAATAGAAGAGAGCGCCGTCTGCAGCTGATAGAGAGTCTTCAGTTTCTCCTCAACTGACAAGTCTGTAGGATCTTTCTTTGCCATAATTTTATTTTACGATTTATTATTTAAAAATTATTTCTATTTATTTACAAATACATGATAGGATTCGTACAAGTCTCAGCGATAATAGTTTTCACATCAGGACAACTCTCATTAATAATCTCTCTGAAGATCTCACTTGTGTACTGCTCACTCTGATAGTGACCGATAACACATATCTGAATCCCCTGTTCGTATCCGAAATACTGATGATAATGCATCTCACCTGTGATAAACGCATCAGCACCAGCCTTGATAGCATCATCGAGGAGGAAATCCCCTGCTCCACCGCAGATAGCCACCTTATGTATAGGTCTGTGAAGCAACTCGTTGCACATAGCGCACTCCACATCGAAAGCCTTTTTAACAGCTATCACGAAATCGTCTGCAGCCATAGGCTCTGCAAGAGTTCCGACGACACCACTCCCCGACTCTATTCCATCTACATTCTTTGATGCTAAGAAAGCGACATCTACAAGTCTCAGTTTCTCTGCGATTTTGAAGTTCACGCCCCCAAAGGCATTGTCCATATTGGTATGCATCGAGATGACACATATCCTGTTTTCTATGGCCTTCATCACAGTACGCTGCACGTCCGTAAGGTCGCTGATAGTCTTCAGTCCGCGAAACAACAGAGGATGATGGCTCACAATGAGATTGCAACCCTTCTGTATTGCCTCGTCTACGATTTTTTCGTTGACGTCCAGACACAATAATGCCCCTGAAACCTCCGTCTCTGTCAATCCAACTTGCAAGCCAGCATTATCCCAACTTTCCTGCAAGGGCAGAGGCGCGAATCGTTCAAGGGCGCTCAATACTTCCTTAATTTTCACGCTTTATGCTTATTTCAGCCTGCAAAGTTACAAAGAAAAGACGGGATTTGTTCCCGTCCTCTCAATTTATTAAGCGTTTTTAACCTTTCTAACGCAGTTTACCAAACGAATCGAAAAGTTTTCCGTCAGCAATCCATAATGTAGTCAATAACGACACCACAGATGCCGCCACACATCCGATTATCAGCATCACCATCACCACGAAAGCATTAATGGGCTGAACTCCTGCAATAAGGAATCCGCATAACAAGAGTGGCATCGTATACAATGCCGTCGATTTAAGATTTGCCATCGTAGGCGACATCACCGATATAAAAGCCCTTCGTACAAATGGCATCACAGCCTTCAGATGACTCACGCCGTTGCCTCGCTGAAACTCATATTGCTCCTCATCAGTCTTCAGCGCCGACAGGTATGTATTCATCCCCCGCAATGTCGTCGTCAGCGAATGTCCCAGAAGCAGCATCGCCACAGGAAGGAACCATCGTGCCTCAAAAGGCTTCTCTACAGGCAGCGATGTCAACAGCAGATAGAGTGCTACAGAGAGAGACCCTGCCAACAGCCCTATTCCTACTGGCATAATCAGCGAATTCCTCAATCCCTTTATCTTATGCACCACGACGAATGCAGCATATAATGTCATAGCCATCACCCAAAGGATGTTCATCCACCATTTGTCGTATTTCATCAGAAACCACACCATCAGACAGAGCACCATCACCTGCACCGCCATTCTGGCCGTAGCCACACAGAAACTTATTAACATCTTCCTATCCAACAGATAGAGCACCCCTGCAGGAACAGCCAGCAAGAGAGCAGCCAAAACTATATGTAACACCATACCACTATACATTTTCCACTTCTATAACCTTATCCGCATTAGCGATAATCTCGGGTCTTCTGCTTGCGACAACAACCGTCTTCCCCATCCTCGCCTGTTCCAGAAGCAACGCCAGCATCCTCTCAGCAAACTCTGGGGTAAGCATCGCAGCCGGCTCGTCTGCTATCACAATTGGTTTCTCGCCACCCTCTTTCAGCGTCTTCTCTGCCAGAGAGAAAATCTCTTCCGGAGTCAGTGGCTCTGCCTTCGTCTCTTCCTGTATCTCAGGCAACAGATTATCCCACACACCATACCCAGGATCATCGCCATCAGTATACTCCGGCTCATACAACTGCCGTCTTAGCAATTGCATATTCTGAGGCAGGTATGTCATCATCTGCCTGAAGGCACTGGCAGAACGTATGGTGAGCAGTTCGCCATCGACACTCACGAACCCCTCACCTACTGGCAGGAAGCCCATCAGCGTACGTATCAGCGCACTCTTCCCCGAGCCGGAAGAGCCTTTTACACACGTCATCTGTCCGTCTTTCGCTATAAATGAGAGTCCACTCATCAGAGTCTTGTCTCCCACTCTTATCGTCGCATCTTTTACCTCTAACATCGCGAAATATCATAATCTTTGTGCAAAAATACAAATAATTCTCCATTATCAACTCTCAATTCTCAATTATTTTGTATCTTTGCAACAAAATTATGACGATGGACAAGAAAACCACTGGTCACCATTGGCGACTTCCGGCAGAATGGGAGCCTCAGGAGGGTGTGCAGCTCACATGGCCGCATGCCGGTACCGACTGGGCTCCGATACTCAACGATATCATTGTTGTCTACCACTCTATGGCCCGCGAGATAGCCCGTAGAGAACGTCTCATAGTTGTAGCTCCAGAAGATGCTGCCCGCGACTGCCTGAAGATTGTCTGTCCCACAAACGACACCTGGGCTCGCGATCACGGATTCATATCCCTTGTCGACGACAATGGCCATCGCCGTCTGCTCGACTATAAGTTTAACGGCTGGGGCGAGAAGTTCGAAGCATCTCTCGACAATGCCATCAACCGTAGGCTTTACGACTTAGGCGAGATTGCTGGCGAATATTCAGACAATCTCGACTTCGTGCTTGAAGGCGGTTCTATCGAAAGCGACGGACGAGGCACCATCTTCACCACAAGCCAGTGTCTGCTTGCTCCTCATCGCAATCAGCCCATGACGAAGGCAGAGATAGAAGAGCGACTCAGGCGCGACCTCTGTGCCGAACGTGTGCTCTGGATAGACTATGGTAACCTCATTGGCGATGATACCGACGGACATATCGACACCATCGTACGAGTCTGTCCCGACGACACATTGCTATATATGGGCTGTGACAACCCCGAGGATGAGCAATATGAAGACCTCAGGAAGATGGAGGCTCAGCTACAGAGTTTCCGAACCCTCGAGGGTAAGCCCTATCGTCTAATGAAACTCCCTATGCCGCATCCTATCTACGACGGTGAAGACCGTCTCCCTGCGACATACGCGAATTTCCTCATCATCAACGATGCCGTGCTATGCCCGACATATAATCAGCCCGATATCGACAGCGAGGCCTTACGGATAATTGCCAAAGCCTTTCCCGACAGGGAGATTATCGGCATAGACTGTTGTCCTGTCATCCGTCAGCACGGCTCACTACACTGTTGTACAATGCAATTCCCGAAAATATGAAAGAACTGAAGATAGGATTCCTACAGCAACACAATACCGCCGACACGAAGGATAACCTCCTCCGTCTGTGTGAAGGTATCAGCGACCTCGCAAAACGGGGTGCACAGCTCATCGTGCTGCAGGAACTGCATAACTCACTTTATTTCTGTCAGGAGGAGAACGTAAACAACTTCGACCTCGCAGAACCCATCCCAGGTCCATCAACCAGACTCTTCGGAGATCTGGCAAAACAGTTCGGTGTGGTCATTGTCACCTCACTCTTCGAGAAACGTGCCCCAGGACTGTATCACAACACAGCAGTAGTTCTCGACAGCGATGGATCTATCGCAGGCAAATACCGTAAGATGCACATCCCCGACGATCCTGCATATTACGAGAAGTTCTATTTCACCCCCGGTGATCTTGGATTCCACCCCATACAGACTTCCGTAGGACGTCTTGGTGTGCTTGTATGCTGGGACCAGTGGTATCCTGAAGCAGCCCGTATGATGGCCCTTCAGGGAGCCGAGATGCTTATCTACCCCACAGCGATAGGATATGAGTCGAGCGACACCACAGAGGAACAACAGCGACAGCGCGGAGCCTGGCAGACAGTACAGCGCGGACATGCTGTAGCCAACGGTCTTCCTGTCATCACCGTCAATCGTGTGGGATATGAGCCCGACCCCAGTGGTCGTACCGGTGGCATACAGTTCTGGGGAACATCGTTCGTTGCCGGACCTCAGGGAGAGCTCATCTACGAAGCCTCTACCGACGATGAGGAGAGCATCATCGTAGAACTCGACATCGACCACTCTGAGCAGGTACGCCGCTGGTGGCCTTTCCTGCGTGATCGCCGCATCGATGCATATACAGACATAACAAAGAGATTTATAGATTAACAGACACAAACATGAAGAAAATCATTTTATTGGCTCTTATGGCCATAACGCTGTTGCCGACAACAGTATCAGCAGAAGATAACGACAATCAGGAATTCCATGCTAAGGCCGGTCTCGACCTTGTAAGCAAATATATGTGGCGTGGTACGGATATGGCTGACTTCAGCATTCAGCCGTCATTAGGAATCAGCTGGAAGGGGCTGTCGCTGACAGCAGCTGCAAGTACAGGCTTTAAAGACGACGACATAGAAGACCTCGACGTCACCCTGAGCTACTCACGCTGGGGATTCAATATCGGTGTTATCGACTACTGGACGAAAGACGTGGATGAAAAGAACCGCTATTTCTATTACGATTCCCATGGTCCTCACCAGTTTGAAGCCAACCTCGGCTACACCTGTGACTATTTCTCCCTTCAGGCATATACGATGTTTGCCGGCAATGACTTCAAGATCAATGGCGACAGAGCATACTCAACTTACATCGAGCTCTCTGTTCCCTTCAAGGCTGGTGGCCTGGAGTGGGACGCAAGGGTAGGTATAACCCCTATGGAGAGCGCCGGCACTTCTGTCACACGGAAGGTTCAGGGACTGATTCGCGAGATTGAGGTAACAGAGAATTTCTATCAATATGGTGAGGGGTTCACCTGCAATATGGCATCTATCAGGGCAACGAAGAATTTCGAGTTCAAATACTTCAAACTGCCCGTCTTTGCAGAGATTAATGTCAATCCCTATCTGCAGAAGGCATATGTCCTTGCAGGCGTAACCATCGCAACATTCTAAAGGTAAAAAGTAAAAAGGTAAAGATGTCAAACAACTTAAGATTTCAGGTTGTAGAAGAGGCCTTCAAGAAAAGGGCCATAGATGTGAAGGCGCCTTCAGAGCGTCCTTCAGAATATTTCGGCAAGTATGTGTTCAACCGTCAAAAGATGTATAAATACCTGCCTGCCGACATATATGCGAAACTCATCGATGTCATCGACAATGGAGCCCGCCTGGACCGTAGCATAGCCGACGCTGTGGCTGCTGGCATGAAACAATGGGCTCAGGAGATGGGTGCCACACACTACACCCACTGGTTCCAGCCTCTCACCGAGGGTACTGCCGAGAAGCACGACGCTTTCGTAGAACACGATGGTAAGGGTGGTATGGTAGAGAACTTCAGCGGCAAGCTGCTCGTACAACAGGAGCCTGATGCCAGCTCATTCCCCAACGGTGGAATCCGTAACACCTTCGAGGCTCGCGGATACTCTGCCTGGGACCCTACATCACCAGTCTTCATCATCGACGATACTCTTTGTATCCCCACCATCTTCATAGCATATACAGGCGAGGCCCTCGACTATAAGGCACCTCTGCTAAGAGCCCTGCATGCCGTTGACAAGGCCGCTACCGACGTGTGCCAGTATTTCTATGATGACGTACATAAGGTAAAGGTTAATCTCGGATGGGAACAGGAGTATTTCCTCGTCGACGAGGGACTCTATTCCGCACGTCCCGACCTTATGCTTACAGGTCGCACACTCATGGGACACGAGAGTGCCAAGAACCAGCAGATGGACGACCACTACTTCGGTACTATCCCCGATCGTGTACAGGCCTTCATGAAAGATCTTGAGATCCAGGCTCTCGAGCTCTCCATCCCCTGTAAGACCCGTCACAACGAGGTTGCCCCCAATCAGTTCGAGCTTGCTCCTATCTTCGAGGAGTGTAACCTCGCCGTTGACCATAACATGCTCCTGATGTCGCTGATGAAACGTGTGGCCCGCAATCATGGCTTCCGTGTGCTGCTTCACGAGAAACCCTTCGACGGCATCAACGGTTCTGGAAAACATAACAACTGGAGTCTTACCGCCGACAACGGTGCCCTGCTCCATGCTCCAGGCAAGACCCCCGAAGAGAATCTGCGCTTCGTGACCTTCATCGTTGAGACCCTGATGGCAGTATATCGTCACAACGGACTGCTCAAGGCCTCTATCGTAAGTGCCACGAATGCTCATCGTCTTGGTGGCAACGAGGCTCCCCCTGCCATCATCAGCTCGTTCCTCGGGACACAGCTCAGCGATGTTCTGGATAAAATAGAGAATAGTGCACAATGGACAGTTGACAGTGATGATAACTCTGCACGCCCAGAAAGTAATCAAAACTATCCACTATCCACTCTCAACTCTAAACTCATCGAAGAGATCGACATCCCTCAGATTCCTAATCTCGAGGTCGACAATACTGACCGTAACCGTACCTCTCCATTTGCCTTCACAGGTAATCGTTTCGAGTTCCGTGCCCCTGGTTCCAGCGTCAACTGTGCATCAGCGATGATAGCCCTCAACGCAGCAATGGCCGAAGCACTCATCTCATTCAAGAAACGAGTAGACCAGAAGATTGCTGAATACTCCGGCCTGCCAGAATATTCCAAAGGCTCTGGCCATACCGCAAAGTTCCATGCTATCGTAGAGGTGCTTCGCGAAGACATCAAGACTTGTAAGCCCATCCGTTTCGACGGCAATGGCTACAGCGAGGAATGGGTAGTAGAGGCAGCTAAGCGTGGTCTCGATGTAGAGAAGTCTGTGCCCGTAATCATCGAGCACTATCTCGACCCCGAGAGCATCTCTATGTTTGAGAGCACAAAGGTGATGAACCAGAAGGAGCTCGAAGCCCGCAACGAGGTGAAATGGGAGACCTACGTGAAGACCGTTCAGATAGAGGCCCGTGTGATGGGCGACCTGTCGATGAATCATATCATCCCCGTCTCTACCCATTACCAGTCACAGCTCATCAAGAATGTGCAGGGCATGAAGGATGTGTTCCCCGCTGAGAAGGCCGAGCGCCTCTCTTCACGTAACATGAAACTCATCGAGGAGGTTGCCGAGCGTACAGAGCGCATAGAGAGTCTTGTAGAGGATCTCACGGAGGCCCGTCGCGTGGCAAACCGCATCACCGACATCCATCAGCGTGCAATAGCATATCACGACACCGTTTGTCCTAAGATGCAGGACATCCGCAAGGAGTGCGACGCTCTGGAGATGATTGTCGAAGACGGTCTGTGGACCCTCCCGAAATATCGCGAACTATTATTCATAAGATAAAAGTAAAAAGGTAAAAAAGTAAAAATGAAAAGATTATCAACATTTCTAGCTCTTGGCTGCATTATTGCCTTAAGCCTTACGTCATGTCTTAAGAGTGACGAAAACAACAATAACACCGGTCTCACCAAAGCACAGCGAGGCCAGTGCTTTGATGCAATACATGGTGAATTCTCAGGAGAGATGATCTATCCCGTGCTCAACAACGAACTGAACACATATGGCACCGACACTATCGACATCGACTGGCTTGTTAATGCCGACACCATGCTCATCGTTAAGGAACTCCCAGCAGAGGCTATCGCCGGTACCATCGCCGACAAAGAGCTCCGCACAGCCCTGGAAGAGCAGAATCCCGTAAAAGATGTGGAGTGCTACATCGGTTTCTATAGCCTCGACTCGTACGTAAGATTCTATCTTGCTCCTCAGAAGACCGACTATCCTGTGTACCTTAATGGTCAGACCCACACGGTATCTGCAGTTTTCTGGGCTGCTACATATTCGTCTTATTCTTCTATGGGATATAAGGAGCTTACAAGCGGTCTTATCGCAGGTCAGTTGGTTTTAGGCGGTGTTTATCTCGACAATAATGAGAACAAGAATTATCTTAGTTCGAGTTCAACCCCTGCCATTCCTCTTGTCTTTGCTACCAATATCTCTAAGGCAACAAGTCAGAAAACCAATTAAAAGGAAGTATGAAGAAAGAATGTCTCATATTTGCAATCGCTATGCTGTGCTGTCTGCAGATGATGGCACAGAGTGACTCCGTATGGACATTCAGCGGCAAGGTTATTGATGCCAAGACCCGCAAGGGGATGCCATATGTGAGTATTACCGACCGTCAGGTGGGTACAGTAACCAACGATGAGGGTGAGTTTTCCCTGAAGCTGAAGTCAGAACCTCAGCTGGTAACCTTCTCCTACGTAGGCTACAAGACCCTCCGTCTCACCGCCAGCGAGTGTAAGGCCC
>Ga0256407_10007355_pt1 | contig 16615 bp, 12 predicted proteins | sample RumenRJG_04DNA_FD_193489 | JGI IMG/M metagenome (GOLD analysis project Ga0256407, IMG submission 193489) | Bovine rumen microbial communities from Lethbridge, Alberta, Canada - RJG_04 | ecosystem: Host-associated > Mammals > Digestive system > Stomach > Rumen | place: Canada: Alberta...
CAGCATCTGGGAAAATTTCATAAGAAGATGTTCCGTCTTTCTGTCGATCAAGTAGCTGGAAAATGTCTCCAAAGATCTGGGCGCAGTTGCCACGGTTTATTTCTTCGATAATAAGATATACTGGTTCAGAAGGTAGTTTTTGCCAAGCTTTCACGTATGCTCTTATGAAAGCCTGAGGCATGAAACCATAGGTAATATTACCCGTGTCTTTATCCTTCACAGGTTTGAAACATCCCACAAAGGTTGAATAGTCACTATCAGGATGGAACGTGGTTCTGATAAACTTGTCCCTACCAAGTTTTTTAATAACCAGTTCTATTTTGTTGGATTTGCCAGTACCTGGAGCTCCGTAGAAGATTATATTATTTGCCGTGATAGGATTAATCATATTATTGTTATCTTGGCCATTATGAACGTTATCAGGAGTATCATTTACTTGACTCGGTTCCTCTTCATTCTCGTCGTCTTGATCATTCTTTTGATGTAATAAAGTGTAAATAATAGTCTGAGCTGTCAGAGGATCTGATTGCAGATACCCTTTTGTTGATTCTTCTATCATATCCTTCAATTCTTGATCTGCCGAAATCTTTTCCACCAATGGCAGAATGAGTTCCATAAACTTGGGATAGAAGTTTGAACCCGGGTCTTCCGTTTCTTCCAGATACTTGCAAAGCGGCTCAAACACACGTTGTTTTATGCAAAATGTGTATTTTTGAGGGTATTTGCATGTAAGGAATACTGATGCAGAACGATTATCATCCGGAAGATTTGTCTCCTGAGGCCAACTATCCTTGACAGATTTTTTATATTGCTCTAATCTACCTTTAATATCTTTACTTTCATCGAACAATTGATCAAGGATTTCACTGAATTTACTTTTACTATCTTCAGTGGCTAATATTGTCCTATTTAGAGATGACGCATCGGACGTATAAAGCAAATTCCTATGATTCTTGGATATAATCCCAGCGATCTCGATGTTCGATTTTTCATGGCACAAGGTAATCAAATTCCATTTATAGAGTTCTTTATAACCATTGAAAGGTTTCCGAGCGTGGATTTCCTTGAACTCGTCAATCAGTTTCTGATATGGATCATCATTATCACTCGGATCTGGTGTTCCATTATTAGAAGACAGTTTCTTATATTTTTGATATGCTCGTTCGTACTCTTCCAGAATCTCAGACTTGTTTTCTGTTGTACTCAGGTCCCAAGGACAAGAATAAATCAAGCTTTTTTTATAATGTTTATCTGCTACATCTACATCATCATTTTCCTGAAGATACTTGTTCTTCAGGTTTAGCATTGAACGAATCTGTTCTTTTCTAGTAAGAATATCATTGCCTTTTAACCTTCGCCCAAATATACCTTCGACAGTTGTACCTTGACCAATAGTAATATAGACTTCCCTTAAGTTTGCTGTCATCAGGAAAACAATATAAACACCTTTTTGAGTAGTGTCGGTTATCTCCTTATCCATAACTGCCACCCATGGGCATTTTGTTTGTCTTCCTTTACCAATAGATCCTGTAATTTCGTATTTATTAGTATCAAATACATCACTAAGAATTTTAGGTATTCTCTCCGTAATAATCCCACTAATCTCTGGTTTAATATTACTTGTGCGGTCTCCGATATTCTTCAAGAGAGTATCGGAATAATTTGTGAATTCCAGGAACGCTTGATTAAGCTCTTTGATAATGTTGTCAGGTATCATAGTATCTTGAGTAAATCATTATTAAATTTGGGCACAAAGATAAGAATAATATTTTAATAGAAACGATTATTATCTAATTTTTTTACAAAAGTAGTATTTTTTTTCACCTAATTTACAAAATTGCACAAAAAACTGATAATTGTTGGATAATTGTTCTGGAATAAAATAAAACTCGTGGCATTATTTCTAAAGTCACGAGTTTTTTATAATTCGAAGCTAAAACAAAAAGGGCCAAGCTATATGGTAGCCTTGATTGAATTAACAATAGTTTTAATAGGATTATCCAATGTGCATTCAGGGCAATCTGCAATATTCAGTCGCGTAATGTTAACTGCATATAATTGCTGGTTGAAAACAAATATTGAATATATGTCATCTGGCTGAACCAAGGGAAATATATCTGCACCAAACCACATTCGTTCATCCCCCCTGCTGCCTGCTCGATAAAGTGAAGTCTCAGAAGTAATATCACATAAAAACGTCAAAAGGTGTGTATCGATAAATACCTTATGATCCATACCGAACTCCTGATTATCGAAATCATGGAGTCCAGATTCTTTTAGTAAGTTTTTTATCGATTTGTTAGCATCGAACATAGCCTTCTTGATTATGTTGAGAGTGAAGTGTATCTCGGCATGTTTCAGCCCAAGATTCTCGAGATAATTGATATTGTTAATTTCGAAAGCAGCTAAGGATCTCATTTCTTTTTAATTTATCATTCTTAAAATTTCGTTGCCTATAGCACGCGCCATCAGTGGAGGCACAGCATTCCCTACCAATGTATATTGTGGTATCTCAAACTTTCTCATATCACCTCCCGTTGTTCGTTTCCCTTGGAATACAAAGGAATCGTCAAAAGACTGGAGGCGAGCCATCTCTCTTACGGTCATCGAACTGTGCCGACTGTAATGAATGAAATCGTCAGGCAGTGTACAAACTGTTGGAGCTTGGTCTCTCGGGTCAAGGACTGTATAATTTTGTTTCTCAGAATCAAGCCCGGCTTCTACAAGTTCCGCCTTGCAATTATCATCATAAATACCATGCTCTGCAATTATCTGGAGACGATTTCTGACCTTCTCACTTTGATTGCTCATTTGATGATTATAAAGCTCCTGATTTCTAAAGACTCTTTCGGTCCCGATGTCTTCTTTCTTTTTTACATAGAAAGGAGCATTGAGGATGAATCTTTCATTAAGTCTTCCCAATCTGGACCAATCTGCATAGGTATGGCAATCTTCAGCATCACAACATTCCCCATCGACACGACGCAATCTTACCAGATGTTCATGCTCAGGATTTGGATTAATATTTTCATATCTGGTTATAGTTTCGCCATTGTGAATGAAATCCAAATCATAAATAGCTTCGAAAACAGTCACCTTCTCGTTTTCGGTAACTGTAGGAGGAATATTGCTAATGACAGTTTGATCATTTCGCGCTCCTATAAAAAGCACCCTGTCGCGGCTTTGTGGAACGCCATAATCAGAAGAATTAACTTCGATATATGAATCAAAATGATAAAGTCTGATTGCATGAATATGGCGATTAAATTCCTCTTCCGTGTTATCTGCTACAGAATATTCGTGAAGAGCCGTAAAACATTCATCCAGAGTAAGTGCCGAAAGTTTTATCATTTCGACCAGAGCATCCACCTCTTTCGAGTGTTGAGCTAAGGCAGTTTGATTCCTAAATGCCTTTTCGATGGTATTAACAATAGTTTTATCCTCTAGTGATACAAGGAAATCGGCGATTGTCCTATCGAAGGCATCGTTTCTGTTGAATCGGCATCTGTCTTTTTCTTCAATCAGCTTTTCGCGAATCTCATTTCTTTTTTTGAAATCTTTGAGGAAAGTTAGTCCTCGTCTAATAGTGTTGATATTAAAGTCAGCCTTGCTCTCCTTATACTCAATTAGTCTGGTAAGTTGTTTAAACTGTATGTCAAGCTCATAAAAGAAAATATCTCGTTGGACAGATTCCTCTTCCTGAGTTTCGGCAATCTCCATTTTTATTTTGCTCATAAAGCACTTCTTTATAAAGGGAGATACATCCTCTACTCTGCTAAGCATCCCTTCAAGATAATTGAGCATGCCAGGAACTTCCTGCACATCATAAATTGAGTGTATTTCATTTGCGATAGCATCCTTGAAATGCCCCTTGTCTTTCGTTAGTAACCCAGAGACATTCTCCATCACAAAATATTTTGGACGTAGAGCCTTGATGACTTTTAGATAATGAAGAAACAGATTGTCTCTTTTATCATATCTCTTTCGATTACCAGCAAGACTAAATGATTGACAACTTGGGCCACCTGTAATTACATCAATCTCTCGATTCCCGATTTTCTCTTTCAAATGAGTAAGAAACTCATCTGTCATAATATCCTCGGTTAAAAACTCCGTATCCAAGCCCAATTGCTCATTATATCTGACACGGTGCGTTAGCTCACAATTCGTGTTGATATCACTTGCAAGGATAAAATCGAAGTATTTATTATTGGCACAAGCCTGCAAGAACCCTTCGCTGAAACCACCAGCCCCAGCGAAGAGATCTACAAAAGTAACTGGCTGTTTACCTTCCAAAAAATCTGGTCTTTGAGCCATAGTTATTTCCTTTTACGCTTTTTGTTTTTTTTATCCTTTTTGGATTTCTTCTTAGTAGTAACAACGATGCCAGCTGCCGCCAACTGTTGGTCACGCTCCTTTTTTTCTTTCTTGCGATCGCCTTGACTCTTAATGATGTCTCGGCTTGCCATCAAAAAGTCATAGAAATCTTGACTTGTATAAGCAGCTGCCTCAATCACACCAGCTAGTTTATTAACCAACTGAACAACACCCCTAGGCGCTGTAATCCTATATTCAAGATATTTGTCAAAAACAGTATCTTCGCCTCGTTCTTTCTTTTCAATTTCTTCTATGCAAAAACGAAGAACACCTTTTAGTGCCACTGGATTTCTAAAAACTGTGGCCGATGGCATAATACCTCTATTACGCAGATTCTGTTCTCTAAACAAAAACTTCGTATAAGTATAATCAATTGTCCCGTCTCCAGAGATTTGAACAGTATTCTTAAAAGACCAATAAAGGCCCTCGAGCCAGTTCCTATTTTGCTTATAAAACCAGTGTTCAGCAATATAGTTGGGGTCACAATCCTGTTCATCAACTTTGTTCCAACGTTTCCTCATATATTCATATAAGTCAACGTGTGAAAGATACTGCCAGAAATGGCTAAGAGCAGCTTGCATAGGAGTAAGGTCTTTGAATGCCTCAAAGAGAATCTTTCCTGCCTCGAAATCATCTGCAGAAGTCTTAGATTCTGCATATGCAAGCATCCCAGATAAATCTGGGTGCTCTATATCCGTTTCGTGTAATCCATCGAACTTCTCTGCTTCTTTTTTCCAACTAAAAGTGGGATCAAGATAATGAGGGAGATTGTCTGCGACATGATATCTTAATCTCTCTGCGAATTCTGGTGTAAAGATTATCTGCTTCATGAATCAGTTCCTTTGTTTTCGATTATATCCTTAACATCACTTAATGCATTTAGCATAACATCTGGTAGTATCTTATCAACAATTTGTAAGACTTCATTAATTGGAAATTCGTATTCTTCAGATTCAGACAAATCTCCATCTGAAACCATAGTGTTGATAAATTGTTTGAGATAAAAGACCCACTCTTTGCTTTCATCGTCATAATGTGAGTGTAAGCTGGAAACTGCCTCAATTAAGGCATTGCGTACTAAAATCGCTTCAAAAACATTGGAGCATTGATTAAGCACGATTTTACCGGTATTTTCGTATGAATATGGCAATTGAATCAATATAATATCGTCAATGATATTTGTGACTTTTTGAACATTTGCAAACTCATATTTTACGAACCGGCTCAAGTTGGCCATATCATCGCTAGGTGTTAATGACACAGCAAATTTATCCACCATCGCAATCATTGCCCCTTTTTGGTAATCAACTACACCTTCATAGAAATCATCAACATCCAAATAATCACAACTGTCAATCTTCTCTATTGCGACTATCTCAACCTTAACAGAAAATCTTTTGTTAACTTTTGAGCAAGGGATTTTGACCGAAAAACGAGAATTTTTCGATTTTTCTATTTGGGTATAGTATGTCGATGTACATTGTATAATGCATAGGTAAGCGGCAAGGCCTTCTGAAATGAGCCTATCAATACCTTCATTGTGAGATGTCACCTCATAATCCAGTACAAAGACATCTTCTTCGACATTTTTCTCTAATCCAATTCTTTGTCCAGATGGATTATCACCCTTGTAGTTATCAGGCAACCCCCAAATCGGGTATGGATATGTTGCTGTAGTTTTAATGTCCATATACCTTAATATTTAAACTGTACAATGTAACGTTTTCTTGAGGAGTAAATTTTATTACGTTGGGGCTATCGGCCTTTAAATCAAAGCCAATAATCTCATTTGAGGCAGAAGGACTTATCTGATAACCATCTGAAACCTGTTTCAAATCTAAAGGGAACAAACCTTCATCTGCTTGTATGTCTAGTACAATTCGACAATCATTGTAATCCCGCGGAACTCGAATTTCAAGTTTACAAGTGAAGTCATCATTATGTAGAGGTTTTAGACGTTTGTTTCGTCCGTCTAATTTGATTTCCCTCACACGCTCTACATTAGGATTCTCGGCAGTCCCTGTACCTAAATCATCCCCTTCTTCTCCGTCAACATATGTTGGTTCCGGCTTTGGTTCCGGTTTGGGTTCTGGTTTGGATTCTGGATCGGGTTGAGGATCCGGTTGTGGTTGTGGTTCGGGATCTGGGTCTGGATTAGGACGAGGTACAGGATCGGTTTCAGGTTTGACATCTGTAATTGTACCCTTTTTCTTCTTTTTCTTTTTGCCTTTGACAGCTTCAAAGATTGTAAATGTTCCAGTTTTCAATCCTTGATTGTTTTGCTTTTCCAAAACATTAGTTGTCGGCCAAATATTGTCTTCTTCATTTTCCTCACTTCGACTTCCGAACTTGCCTATTTTTCTATTTTTTAGAGACTTGATATCCAAACGCTTATCATGCTCTTCGGGGAAAATCTTAGCTATGCAGTCATTCTTGAAAGAATCCAATTCGCGCAATGTTTTTTTAGCATTTTTTATGTCTTCATCGCTCATATCTTTCAATTCTTTGACATCCCATTTGTCATGCCTTCCATCTTCCAGCATACGCAAATATTTAGCTCCTTCTCCATCACAAACCATAATGCCATAGAAGCCTTTAGAGGAACTATATTTCCTTACTTCTACAGTCATCAATTTGTTTCGCATAAATATAATTTTATCCAAAGACTTAGAATTTACGATATCTTCGCTTTTCCATATCTTAAGAATGGCATGGCCTAATGTCGGATATTTACCAGGGAAGTCATCTGTTGTTAAAACTAGATGATTATCATCTGTCTGTTCTTGCATAGCAATCTCAAATAGATAGGGACGCGGATTGAATTTTAACTCAGGACGCATACTCCGATCTGAGTCTATTGCTGTATAATCAGGCTCTGGATAATATTTGAGCATTTTTTCTCCGATATTATCTTTAGTAAATAGATCATCACAAATATCAACTTCTACCAATCCCTTATAAATGGCATAGAAGAATCCCCTTAGAAGCTCTTGTTTCATTATCAAGATGGATTCATCACTTCTTTCCATTCCCAAAACAAATGCATCTGTGCCTGGCTCGTTCCGCCTAAAAATAACAGGAATATCTTCTCCAGAATTTGGAGCACCTCCCTTATTATAGAAAGCGTCTGGTTCGAACAGAACTTCATCGCCATCATCATTCTTATATTTGTGTGTGCACAAACGTACTACTCCTTCTCCAAATGTATGACCTGTTGTCTCATGTTTCGTTGAATAATAAACAGCATTAAATGGAGAATTTACAAATCCTACAGTTTTTCCCAACCCATGACTACCTCCTGCAAAGCTGCCATCTGGTTTGTAACTTGATGAAGAACTTTGTACACACGAATCAAATGCAGATGGTGTGTCTTCGTCATCTACATAATCCATGCCAGTCGTTTGATAATCAGAAACTTTCAAATAACCAATAGTACTGTTATAGCGAGACTTCAAAAACTCGTATTTTCTTTTATAAATGTCCTTCGAGCTTAATAGTTTTTGACTTCTTTCACTACAAGCTTTCAATCGTCCTAATAGAGACTGAATCAGATTTGGGTAATCAGGACAATACAGTTCTCCAAATGAAAAAGTAACAAGAACCTTTTTGAATTGGTTTTCTCCTACTTTTTGAGCAGCATCTATTGAATTCTGAATATACTCGCGTACAAGGCAACGAATTTCATTATCTTTGAATAAATCAAACGATGAGTCCTCCTTCCCTCGTTTCATTGTGCCTTTTGGTTTTTGCACAAAATTCCACTTACAACCGAGATCCTTGTCTCCCTGAATCTCCTGGTCGTCTTCAAACATATCAAATAAACCTAAGTCTTCCATTGTCATTAATTTTTTAAAGTAAATCCATTCTTGTTGTTCTATTTGTTTAGCTGACTGATCCGTGAAGGCCAGCCAGCTAATAACTATAACAACGGCCTAAATAATGTGTAAAAATCAAGTATGATCTTTCTTCAAGAATTGATAATTCTTCGCCTTATTTTCGTTTATTCAAATAAGCTTCAAACACATCAAGCCCTTCCAGATACATCATTGACGCTTTTCCTACCTTTAAAGGATTATAATCCAAGAACTTAACCATCTCAATATATTTACTGCAATTTAAATCTTCAAATTTGAAGGTGGCATCAGCTGGATTAATTATCCACTTAAGAGTGTTAGTTTCCTCGTCAATAGTCATTAGCCTGCGAATTCCGCAAAAGAGGGGGATAAAGTAAGCTGCTGAATATTTATATTCAGTTTTCTGCGACGTAGTTAAAAAAGGAACAAGGACGGATTTCTTCGTTTTTTGTTCAACGGAATTAATACGACCGAATTTACCCGCATTTTTATTATAAATATCAGGGAATGCAAGGTACAAGCGATCATACGCCTTAACAATATCGTCAATCATTTGTAGGGCAGACCGAACTAAATTATTGTTAAGGACATATTTGTCTTCATTTTTTTGGGAAATTCCGCCATGCTTTAATACATCGCCATAGAATTCTACACATTTGCTCTTCTGTGAGTAAACGCTAATTGCGTTGAGCGTTTTAATAGTTTTAGGTAAACGCTCATTCTCTTGCAAGAAGATGAGTGGAATTACAGCTAAACTAACCACGTCTTCAGCCTTAATGTCGCCTTCCTGACCTGATTTCCAAATAACCTTGTTGCTACATGATAAAGTATCTTTTAGAATATCATATATTCCTACTTGATTATCCTGTGTAGCTTGTTTCAGCTGAACGTTCGTGTTTCGGGCAGTGCAGATTTGAGAAATTGTTTCATAATATTCATCTAAAGCGCCTTCTTCATTGGCAGGGAATAATATTTCAACAGGGATGCTAAATTGAAATTTATCGTTACCACCCATATCATTGAATCTCTTGATAATTTCATTTTCATTATTACGCCAAAATTCCTTACAGTCTGCCCAAGTCTTGAACATTTTAATCTCAGGAAAGAGAGTTGTTAAGAGATATTGAGCAATTGCAAGAGCATTGTGCCCACCATCCATGATACCCTCTCGTTCTCCAAATGTAGTAATACTCACACGCCCACGGTCCAATATTTTGCATTCTTCCGTGGCAATAAGTATGCCCTTACTCATCAACCAAAACAAGTTTGGGGAGACAGAAAGTGTTTCACGAATGTCTGACGTAATACCATTCTCACGTGCTGAACGTGGATTGATCTTGTTGTCAGCCACTCCTAAGAGACGAATGAAATGATAAGGAGAAATACTGGAGGAAATACGTTGAATTTTAATTCCCTCATTAGATGTTTGAGCATTGTTGCCATGCTCGAGCTTGATGATGATTGGCTTGTTGTTTGCCATAATAGTAATTTGGAAGAAAGCAATAAGTTGAAACAAAATGAGAGGACAATAGCCAAAACATCTAATCCGAGATGCCTCTTCCTTTAATTATTTCCCAGTCAGTGTCAGCTGGCTTATCATCCACGAGCGGTAAACCCAGGCTCTAAAAGCATGAATCCACATGCTGCATTATCCAAAATGCGCTGCAAAATTATACATAATTAAGATATCCAACAAATATTTACTCAAAAAATATAAAGAATTTAACATTTTTTAGATTTTAGACCCCTTCTTTGAAAGAGTTAATGACTTTGAACCTCAATTGTCTAAACAAAAACTCGTGGCCACCAATGGTAGCCACGAGAACGGATGAAGTGTTCTGTGATTTTCGTGCAGCATCCCTAGCCAGTAGTAAAAGACTACCACAATGCGAGAAATCGTGCAGTCACCCGACTATTGCAAATCATCGGGGAAGGGTTTCGTACAGGCGCGGTCGAAGGGCGAGCTTTCGTACAGCTTGGGTACTTCCGTTTTGATGGGGGCAAAGATAGGGAGTTTTGATGATGTGTGCAACGAACGATAGTGCATGATCGATATTTTTTTTTCTAAAAAAGGCGAAAAATAATCTGTCCCATCTTTTATACATAAAATTCTGCTTAAAAGTTTATATCCTTTGGATAGAAATCAAGGAGGAAAACTAGTGTAGCATCCTAACCAGTATAAATAAAAACTGATTTTAAACAATAAAACTTCAAATTGTTCGTTTATATGTTGTTCATAAAACATAAACGACAATGGGAAGACCTAAGAAATATCACGTCCTACTCTCCGCAGAAGAGTATTCACGCTTGAAGAAGCTTGCGAAAAGTCCGGCTAGCAAGAAGTTGATCAAGAAAAGAATCAATATTCTTTTGGATCTTGACGAAGCACATGGCAAATCACTCACTTATGAGCAATGCGTAAAGTCCAATGCTTCAAGCATGATGAATGTCTATAAAGTAGTACACACCTTCGCGACCCAGGGGCTTGACGCCGTATTGACCATTAGGCGCAGCTGCAAATCAGATGTCTCGAACCTGAAGGTTGACGGACGAGCCGAAGCGCAATTGATTCAATTGGCATGCAGCAAGGCCCCGGAAGGACATGTGAGATGGACACTTGATTTGCTGGCAGAGAAGTCCAGGCTCATCCTTGATGTGCCAGTAAGCAGATCAACTATAGGTCGCATATTAAAAAAAACGAACTACAGCCACATCTTAACGACTATTGGTGCATCCCACCGAAAGAAAACGCGGAATTCGTAGCCTGTATGGAGGATGTCCTTGATATATATAGCCTTCCATATAATCCAAACCGTCCTGTTATCTGTATGGATGAACAGCCATATCAGTTACTGGGAGAAGCCAGAAAACCGATGGAGATGAGACCTGGCAGCAAGAAAAAGATCGATAGTGAATACGTCAGAAACGGTACTTGCAGCATCTTTATGTTCTGTGAGCCTCTTGCTTGCTGGCGACATACAAGTGTGCGAGATCATAGAACTTCATCAGATTGGGCGGAAGAGATCAAGCATCTCGTCGATTCCCGTACAGATGCGGAGAAGATCATTCTTGTCATGGACAACCTCAATACGCATACCTGGGCCTCGCTGTATAAACGGTTTGAACCACGGGAGGCAAAACGGATTAAGGACAAGCTCGAGATTCATTATACTCCTAAGCATGGCAGTTGGCTCGATATGGCTGAGATAGAACTCAATGTGATGACTCGTCAGTGTCTTAAAAGACGAATCAGTGACATTGACGTGTTGAGATCCGAGATTTCTGCATGGGAGACTGATCGAAACAACGCGGATAGCAAAATCAAATGGTAATTTACTACTGATGATGCTAGAAACAAACTCGTTTCGTTGTATCCAAGAATACAGATACTTTAAATACGAGTCGTTGAGACGCTACACTAGTTCTGTTGAGTTGGAAAGTTAATGACCATTAGAAACACAATCTCGAATGCAAATGTATAAAACATTTTATCTTTATATCAGTTCGCATATAAAATAAACGAAATATCATCAAATTATATTGTTTCTGATTATTGCTGACGCAAGAAATCTTGGAGGAAATCTGAGGGGGAAATGAAGTGGGGCGGCAGCAGCACCACGGGTCGGCGAAGCTATTGCCAGCGCGAGGTAGATGCGGGCTGTGTTGAGGTAGGCTTAGGGTTTGACATTGCGAGTAGGAGTTAGGATGGTGCGAGCCAGTTGGGCAGGCGAGAAGGGAATAGGGTCGAGGAGGAACTCGGGGATGTTGTACGAGCGCAAATGCAGCAGCTCGTAGTCAGGATCGGCCTGAGGCATCTCGAAGGGCTTGTGGGCGCGTCCCTCGCGGTCGAAGTATGAAAAGTAGAGGCGCGTGTAGTTGTCGTCGCGACGACGGCTCTGGTAAACGATCCATCGGCCGGAGTGAGACCAGTTGTGGTAGCTCTCGGCGCTGGGGGAGTTGGCGGGGGCGGCAAATCAGCCTAGGGGTGATAGACATGAAAGCAGCCATAGCCACCGATGCTGGTGAGCAGCCAGCGACCGTCGGGGCTGATGCGAGGCAGTGTGGCGCTGAGCGAATCGGCCGAGGCATTGAGCACCAGCTGAGGCTCACCAAACGAGAGCTGCCGGGCATCGAAACGACGGCGATAGATATCGTAGCGTATGGTAGTTCTGAGGCATATTTGATTCTTATTTTTCGCCGCAAAGATACAAAAAAATCCCCTTTGTACCAAATACAAGGGGAAATATTTGAGGAATGTAACAAAAAGGGGCTATATTTGACAAATTGACGATTTACAATTTGACAATCCTAGCCGTCTTTTATCAGGTCATTTTAACGTTAATGGCCGTATAATGAGCCGTTAATTACTCGTTAATGATATGTGGCTATTAGTCTTGTTCGAGCAGATAATCCGGTGAATCTGAGGAATCCGTAGAGGGTTCAGGCACACAGATGGCGCAGATGGACACGGATTATTGCTAGAGCGTCGGTAGAAGGCTCTATTATGAAAAAGTGGAAAGATTTCCGTATTTTCGTAGGTTTTGCACTAAAAAATTTTCGTATTTTCGTAGGTTTTCCATAAAAAAATTTGCGTAAGTCAAAAATAATGCCTATTTTTGCACACGAATATCAATAGGTCTTCTCGATTATGGAACGAATTTTTAAGCGGAAATTGTATGACCGCCTCCTCGAATGGAAGCGTGTACAGAATGGCAAGACGGCCATCCTTATTGAAGGAGCGCGACGTGTTGGCAAATCAACACTAGTTGAATATTTCGCAAAGAATGAATATGAGTCGTACATTCTCATAGACTTTAATGAGGCATCCGACGATGTGAAATCTTTGTTCAGCAATCTCATGAACAAAGATTATATCTTTCTGCAACTGCAAGCATTGTATAATGTCGTCTTGAAAAAACGCAAGTCCGTCATCATTTTTGATGAGGTGCAAAATTGTCCCCTTGCCCGACAGGCCATCAAGTATCTGGTCAATGATGGTCGTTACGATTATATTGAGACAGGTTCACTCATCAGCATCAAGAAGAACACGAAGAATATCACTCTCCCCAGTGAGGAGGAGCGCGTCACACTCTACCCAATGGATTACGAGGAGTTCCGTTGGGCATTAGGGGATGAAGCTACAGTCCCACTGCTCCATACGTTCTATGAGAACAGGCTTCCACTTGGCAAAGCACATCGTGAAAAGATGCGTGACTTTAGGCTATATATGCTGGTAGGCGGAATGCCGCAGGCTGTGAACGCATATCTTGAAACGAATAATTTAAGTATGGTCGATCTTGCTAAGCGTGGTATTATCAAGATTTATCAGGATGATTTCCAAAAACTTGATCCAACGGGCCGTTTGGAGACACTCTTTATGGAAATACCCTCCCAGTTGAGTCAAACGAATAACCGTTATAAGCCGTATTCCGTGCTTGGAAATGTAGACGATGAAAAGATGTTTGAATTTATGAGAAATCTTGAAGACAGCAAGACAACTCTCTTTGCATATCATTCAAACGACCCGAATGTAGGCATGTCGCTGACAAAAGACATTTCAAAATTCAAACTTTTCTGCGCTGATACAGGCCTTTTTGTTACTCTTGCCTTTTGGGATAAAGACCACACGGAAAATGTCATATATCAAAAACTATTAAGTGATAAACTTAATACCAATCTTGGTTATGTCTATGAAAATATGGTGGCGCAGATGCTTGCGACATCAGGCAATAAATTGTTCTATTACACATGGCCAAAGGATGCAACCCACAACTATGAGATTGACTTCCTTCTTTCGCGCGGAGCCAAACTTCATCCTATTGAGGTAAAATCTTCTGGCTACAATACCCACAAATCCCTTGATGCGTTCTGCGAAAAGTTTTCTCACATCATCGAAAGACGTTATCTGATCTATACTAAAGATTTGAAAAAGGATAAAGAAACACTTCTGCTTCCCATCTATATGACCCCGTTCATATAGTATGTAGTTCGCACAAAAATACAAGCTTTATTTTTAGATCTCCTCGGTCTGTATTTAACGTTAATGACCGTATAATGGACCCCCTCGGTCCCCCTTAAAGGGGGAAGACCTGACCATCCGAAGTTTTGTTAAACACGAACTGTATCACGAATTATTCATGAATTATATTTGAGACACAGGATGTCCTTTTAGCTCTTCATCAATCATGCCCTTGCTGCTGAGGAAGGATACAGAGCGGGAGGCTGTCTCGCTGGCTTTCTCCAAGCACTCGCGGATGTTCTGTTCTGTCATTCTGCTGATGGAGAGAATGTCTTTCTCGCAGAGACAAGCGATGAACTGCGAAGTTGTCCAGTCGCCTGCACCTTCGGTGTCTACGACGTTGTCATTGGGCACAGGGGCAACCGTCTGCCACTCGCCTCCGCAAAGGGAGAAGCGGATACCCTTGCTGCCCATGGTCTGGACAAACAACTTGTCGGTGAAGTCCTTGCAGAAGTCGACGTTGGAGAATCGCTCATCAGAGAACTTGATGACATCGCTCCTGCGGATGGCATCCATCAGCTTCGACGCTTCATCCTTGCCTTCCGGCTCGAAATACACCAGTGTGCCCTTCTGACGCAGTCCTTCGGCAAGCACGCGGAAGCCGCTCTCGGGGGAGTCGAAAAAGTACACGTCGGGAGTAAAGTCGAGGTTTGCCAGAAATTCTGGAGCCTCGTCACGTCCACGCAGGTTCTTGCGCTTGGGGAAATGCGAACCAGGACTGAACTGACGATTGCTTCTAGTCCATTCGCCGGTTTTCTTGTCGCGCTTGTGAACGCATTCAAATATGGTGGTGCCTCCTTTGTCCGTATTCTGTACAAAGCGAGTATCAGCGCCATAGTGCTCTAGGTCGGATTTTAGTTTCAGCCCCTGATCTGTCCTGTCGAAATGGGCGATGGGAAACGTCTGTACGCCAAGATATGGCAGCATAGTTGCCACATTGCCGCAGGTATTGCCTATGCACTCCTTGAAAAGTTCTTCGACGAACTTATTGTTTCTGCCTACTACAAAGCCTTCGGGATAGGTGCGTTTCTTGATGATGTCGAGGGCGAATTTGCCCGCACAGATACATGTCTTCTTCATAATATTTTACCATTTTAAAGACCAAAAAGCAGACCCCTTCGGATTAGAGTGACCCTGGTTCTCAAAGTCCGTGGGTAAGGAAGTGACGGAGGGAGAGATGAGTGATGCCCTCGTAGTCGCGTTGTGTTAGAAGCGGGGTCATGGAGATGACGTATTTCGGATAGTCATTCCTGATGTCCTTGAGCCTTCCGAATTCACGCTGGCGCGTTTCCTCGTTGTCGATGAGATAGGCGGCCTGGACATACTTTGTCTCTTGGGCTCGAGTACATACAAAATCGATTTCTCCGACACGGAGCTCACCTACTTGTACATTATAACCTAACCGCACCAGGTGCTGATAGATGACATTCTCGAGCAACTTCTCGATATCGCCTTCTCGTTCTCCTCCAACAATGAGGTTTCTCAGGCCTACATCGCCGAAATAGACCTTTTGGTTTGTCTCGAAGAGTTTGCGACCATGGATGTCATAGCGCTGCACGGTATCGATGAGATATGCTTCGGTAAAATAGGATGTGTAGTCGATAACCACATTGGATGAGACATTCTGACCGATTCCCTTCATGTACTTACTGATATTGGTTGCTGAGCACAACTTGCCGGTAGTATCAGCGAGGAATGTGATCAGGTTGTTGAGGAAGGTCAGGTTGCGTATGTTATGGCGCTCAATCACATCCTTCAACATGACGGTGCTGAATACACCACGGAGGTATTCCCACACCTGTTCATCGTCATCGAGGCCAATTACCTTTAATCCTGGCAGGCCGCCGTAGTTGAGATACATTTGCAAGGTCTGGTCGTTGTCGGCGAGCTGGTGGAACTCCATAAACTCGAGGTAACTCAGGGGCTGCACGTTGATTTCGTGATAACGGCCGCTAAGCAAAGTGCTGAGTTCGCTGCTCAGCATCTTGGAGTTGCTACCAGTGATGATGATGTCGATGTTGTCTTCTGTACGGAAACTACGTATGGGTTTCTCCCATGCTTCGATGTCCTGGATCTCATCAATCAGGAGGAAGTTGTGACGTTTCGGATCGAGATGCTGTTCGATGTATTCGCCCAGTTGTTCTCCGTTCCGGATAAAACTGAACGCTCGCTTCTCTTTATCGATGTAGATGACGTTGGCTTCGGCCTCCTTGCGAGACTTCAGGTCTTTAAGGAGATAGCTTTTGCCGACTCTACGTTGGCCTGTAAGCACCAAGACTGCTTCTTTACCTAACCAGCTCTCTATTTTGTCTGCGTAGTATGGACGAGTGATGATTTGCATAATTTGCAGGTTTTATACGCTTCT
>Ga0256407_10007356_pt1 | contig 16615 bp, 10 predicted proteins | sample RumenRJG_04DNA_FD_193489 | JGI IMG/M metagenome (GOLD analysis project Ga0256407, IMG submission 193489) | Bovine rumen microbial communities from Lethbridge, Alberta, Canada - RJG_04 | ecosystem: Host-associated > Mammals > Digestive system > Stomach > Rumen | place: Canada: Alberta...
TACTGACCGTTGTTCAGGCCATGCAAGGTGTCGCGCTCGATGTAGTTGGCCCAGTTGTACTTGGTATAGATGCTGCCATCAGCCAAGCGGTAGGTGGCATCCTGAATGGTATTCTCCTCCTTCTCGGCTGTAGTCATGTCGCTGTTTGAGGGTATCTTGCCGTTCATGCGCCAGTCCACATAGCCATGGAGCAGCGTCTCGGCAGTACGGGTGCACACACGGGCCTCCTTGACGGGTTCGCTTGCGGAGGTGGCGGTACCAGTGGCAATGACGTAGGTGTAGAGCATCTGCACCCCCTTGCGCATGATGAAGCCCTGCTCGAAGATGGTGTTGCCCGACTCTGCACTATAGAGCACCTCGCAGTATTCGGGTGTGTTCTTGATGACCTTCACCTTCGTCGGATTGAGGCCCTGATTGCCGTTGGCTGTGGTAAAGTCGAAATAGATGCCGTTGCTGCTGAGCAGTTCCATACCGCCAAGCGTCAGCGAACTGACGCGACCGCTGCCGTTGATCTTGGCCACCAGTTTGCGGCTGGCCAGTTGATTGGTGATGGTGGTGTTCATCCCGCTGACAGTCATTGTCAAGCCCTCTTCGGCCATAGCGCAGACAGACGACACTAATAGAATGATGATAGTAAAAAGATGTTTCATCGCGTGTACATTTAGTAGATTTGCGGCACAAAATTATAAAAAAAATCGGTAAGTCTCGCTAAACCAGCGCGAAACTTACCGATTTTAACATCTTGAAACGATTCTTACTTCACCTGTACACCGATGGCGTTGAAGATACCGCCTTCGGTCTGGATAAGGATGCGACCATCCTTCATCACCTTGCGGGCTGCCACCTTCTGGGCAGACTTCACCTCAACAATTCCTTCAGGATCATCGGGAGCATCCACAGAGGCGTAGATCATGATGACATCGAGGCCCTGACTATCTCCGCCGCCAGCGAGCAATGTGATATCCGTAGGTTCAGTGATGGTCAGCAGGTCAGACTCTGTCTCTGTCCAGTTTGTAGAGGTAGCACTCAGATAGATTTCATTGTCAATACCTTCACCTTTAGACAGCGTGCAAATATAGCCAGGCGTCTTATTGGCATCAAAGATGACGGCACGAATCTTGTAAGATCCAGGCTGTAAGGTCACCAACTTGGTGTCCTCGGTGACATAGCCAGACTTACCCATCGACGAGCGAACGGCAGCATTAGCATTGGTGCAAAGAACAGCCTCAGGAATGTCCTCACCCTCAGAGAGGTAAACCACACCCGTGTAGTCAGTCTTCTTGTAGTTGATGACAAATGTCGTGTCACTTTCAGTTTCACCGTTCTTCAGGTCGAAAGCCTCTACAAACTCAGAGCCCTTGGCACCATGCGTATAGGCATTTCCGTCTGTATCCACAAGCCAGTAGGGATAGTTGGTCTTAATGGTAGAACCTGTCATCCCCTCGGTCTTAGCAACCAGTTCCTTCAGAACGGTCACATTGTCATCATCCATATAAGCAGCAACAACATTGTAGTTGCGTGGAAGAGCCTCTTGTCCTTCTTCGATATTGATTGCCGTCATCAAGGTATTGCCAATCTTGAAAGTCACATCACCAGCAATCTGGACAATAAACTTATGATTTGCCAAACTTGAACTCATTGGAATAGAGTCTTGAAGTCCAGTAACTCCAGAAACAACACCGTCTGGTGCAATAGCACAACCATTCAAGGCTTGTATATAAGTATTACTCTTGGAGGAGCGCAAAGCACTAAATGTAATAATATCACCTTCCTGACAATCTGGAATTACCAACTGTTGGTTATTGTTGTTAAAACAAATTCGATCTTTATAAGAGCCATTGTTATATTCGCCAACATAAAAGGACTTGTTGCCAAACTTAAACAACAAATCTTCAGTCATAGGCAAAGCCGTACCATCTGGAAGCAGGATTTCCTCATTATTACGGGAAGGAACATACCAGCGGTTCTTGCTGCCAACAGGCTGATATTTTGTAACGTCAGCACCATCTGAATTAGCATTTCCTTCTTCCATAATCATAGCAGAGGATTCTTCGTCAATAACAAACGTCCACGCCATCTTGCGTTCTGCGCTACGGGTCTTGAAGTGGAGCACATAGCCCTCAGCGGGAGCCAGATTTGTACCATCAACCTTCACAGAAGTGATGGTCAACGTGTAGTCAGTAGAAGGTGCCAATTCGAAATCAATCAGTTCGAGGGTCACACCCTTGGCAAAAGATTCTTCAAGTCCGTCGAATTCAGAGGGTTCTACTCCTTCGGCTGAAAAATTACCTTCTATCACAAAGTTGGTATTAACTGGGTCTTCAACTCCCGTTACGTTAGGGAACAACACGAGAATCTTACCTGTGGTAGGGCTGATCTTCTTGCCCTCACCAAGGCTGAACTTGATATCACCCAAATCAATCTGTGCCGATGCGCTCAGACAGAATACAAATGCCATCATGGCAAGCGTAAAAATTTTTTTCATTGGCTTAATAATTTTAGTTAGATATTGTTTAATGTGATTTGTCCGGTTGATAGTTCAGTTTAAGTGACATATCTACACCACTTTGCGGTGCAAAAGTACTAAAAAATTTCTATTCGTATCAGCAAATGGTTAGGAAAGCAGTCGAATTTAACATAAAAAAACATATACGCACCCATCCTATTTATAAAAAAGCCGTAACTTTGCAGCCGAAATATCACTACTTTACAAAACTAATTGCTTTAAGAATGAGAAAACTACTACTCTACACCCTATCGGCACTGGCCATGACAGGCATGACTGCCAAGGCACAGAACACACCCGTGAGCCAGATGGAGAAACTCGACCGAGGCGTGGTAGCCCTGACGGCCAGCAGCGGCAGCGGCAACTTCGTCAGTTGGCGATTCCTGGGTACCGACGACGAGGCAACCACGACCTTCGACCTGCTGCGTAATGGCAGCCGTGTGAAGTCAAACCTGTATGCAACCAACTGCGTAGATGCCAGCGGCAATGCCACCAGCACCTATCAAGTGGTAACCAAGGTGAACGGCGAGCCTGTGGACACCAGCAAGGCCGTGACGGCATGGGGTAACACCTACAAAGTGTTGAACCTGCAACGGCCTGCAACGGGAGCGCAGGGCGGTACCTACGAGCCTAACGACTGTTCGGTGGGCGACGTCGATGGCGACGGACAATATGAGATTTTCGTGAAGTGGTATCCCTCCAATGCCAAAGACAACTCACAGGGCGGCATCACCGACAACACCATCATAGACTGCTACCGACTGGACGGCACCTTCCTCTGGCGTGTGGACCTGGGACCTAACATCCGCTCGGGAGCACACTACACACAGTTTATGGTGTACGACTTTGACGGCGACGGACGAACTGAGATGATGTGTAAGACTGGTCCTGGCTCGAAAGACGGCTTGGGAGAGTATGTCAATGCAGCCGCTACGGAAACGAGCATCAAGAACGCCAGCGGCACAGATATCTACCGCAACTCCGACGGTCGCATTATTGGCGGACAAGAATGGCTCACCGTATTCAACGGACTAACGGGCAAAGCCATCCACACCGTATTCTACAACCCCAACCGCAACATGACCTATGGCGGAGCAGCCGACGGCTCGGTGAACTGGGGTGTGGGCAAGACCGACAAGGCTTCCTACGGCAACCGTGGCGAGCGCTATCTGGCTGGCGTGGCCCATTTGGACGGACCTGACGCCAACCCAAGCGGCATCTTCTGCAGAGGCTACTACGACTATGCCTTCCTCTGGGCTGTCGACTTCGACGGGGAGCAACTGCACCAGCGCTGGCTGAGTAGTAACAAGAACGGTAGCAGTTATACGGTGACCACCTATAACGCCGCAGGCCAGGGAACCACCAAGACCTATTCGAACATGAAGCCCACCAGTGGCAGCGGTAGCGGCACGATGTATCAGAACGGTAACCACAATATGAGTGTGGCTGACGTCGATGGCGATGGACGCGACGAGATTGTGTGGGGCTCAGCAACATGTGACGACGATGGCAGGGTGCTCTTCGGCACAGGCTTTGGTCACGGTGATGCCATCCACCTGGCAGACCACTGTCCTGACCGTCCTGGACTGGAGGTGTTCCAGATTCATGAGGGTGGCAATTACGGCTGGGACCTTCACGATGCAGCCACTGGCGAGATAATCTTCAGCGCTACTGGCAGCGCAGACAACGGTCGCGGCATTGCCGGACAGTTTGATGCCAGCGTACGTGGCTCGCTGTTCTGGTCGAGCAACGACGGCAACGCCCGTAGTACCGTGACAGGCAATGTGGTGTCGAGCAATCATGGCTCCAGCAACTTCCGCATCTTCTGGGATGGCAACCTGCAGGAAGAACTGCTGGATGGCACCAAGATAGACAAGTGGACAGGTTCGGGCACTTCACGTTTAACAACACTGAGCGGCAGCACCTGCAACAGCACCAAGAACACACCCAACCTGCAGGCCGACATACTGGGCGACTGGCGCGAGGAGGTTATCCTGCACAACGGCAGCGACCAGATTATGATCTACTCGACCAATACGGCTACCAACTACCGCATGCCCACCCTGATGCACGACCATACCTACCGCATGGGCATCTGCTGGCAGAACACAGCCTACAACCAGCCACCACACCTGGGCTACTACCTGCCCGATGCCATGCTGCCCAGCATGCAGCAGAAGGAGTTTACGGTCAACATGAGTGAGGAGACAGAAGTCATCGTGCCATTGCGTTACACGAAGTCAGTGTCAATAAAGGCATCGTTCATGCCCGATGGCACCAGGAAGGCTGCCTCTCTGGGAGAAGACATGACACGTATCTCTGATACCACCTACAAGACTTTCCGCGTGAAGATTACGGCACAGCAGGCCGGCGACTACAGCATTGCACTGGCCCTGACCGACCTTGACGGCAGCAGCACGAAGGTGAACGACACCATCGTCATCCACGCTATCAACACCACTGGCATCGAGCAGATAGAACACATTGCCACAGAGCCGCAACAACCAGAACTGATCTTCGACCTGCAGGGGCGCAGGCGTACTGAGATGAAGCCCGGCGAGATCTACATCATCCGCAGAAATGGCAAGAACTACAAAGTAAAGGGTGAATAAGTTTTTCACTTCGTATACAGTAGCCGACCGTCGCTGGTGACCCCAGCGGCGGTCATTTTGATGCGCGTATCCTTACCTTTATTATAGAAAGAAGCCGTAAAATGACCGGTTTCATCGCATTTTGCGTTCGGATTCCAATAGAGGGTACGGCGGTAGTCAGCAACATCGTCACCCACTGTACGACTGCTGTAGTCAGGCTGATAGAAACTCTCTGGATAACTGAAGCCCATCAGGTAGATATGGCGGTCGCGCATCGACGGCTGCACAGCATGGTCAGGGAAAGGAACCATCTCTACCGTCACATCAGCCACATACTGCTCCTCTACCATAGTGGAATCCTCGGTACGGGTATCGTAGTCGGTGAACACACGAACATCCTGCAGGCGTTTCAGTCTGAGGGCCTCTATGATGGACTGCGGCGAACGCATCAGGTCGAAACTCGCCTTCTTTGACTCAAAAGCATCTATCTCGGAGGGTGAAGCGAACTTGTTCAAAGGTTCCATGGGCAAATAGTTGCGATAGAAGGTCTTGCCATCGATACGCCCATCAACCCGAACAGAATTGGCACGGTTCAGATTCCCAAAGAGATAGTAACTCACCTGGACGGGGAACTGCCGCATGTCGAGTTTTCCAAACGACAGGCCACGATCGGTCAGTTCGTTGTAGATGTCATAGGCATCGAGCACATAGGCCGGCTTGTTCCAGTCGATGGCGCGACGACCGCGACGACGGCCCTTCACATTGACATTTGCCAGTTCGTGGATGTCGTTCTCCATAGAGAATTCCGATAGCGTGTCAACCATCGGGTCGCCCGTGTATTCGGGCTGGTGCTTCTCGTAGTAGTCATAGTCGCGGGTGAAGGCAGGATAGAACAGGTCTCGCTTCACGTAATAGTCTGGATAAGCATCCTCGTTCATAGCCTTTACATCCTTGCGTTTCTCCATGCCTTTCTTTTCAGCATCTTTCTCCTTATAGGCCTTGATGTTCAGATAGCCGCCACCATAGAAGGGAGGGATATTGAACACGAAATGGCCATTCTGAATCTTCTGCACTCCACCAGCGACATCTTTTCCAGCAATAATCTCCGCCTCAACGAGCACATCACGCTGCAACGGCTTATTGTCCACACCAAGCCCTTCATTCAGATTACGAATCCAATCATAGACAGAGTCGTTGGAAGGGAACATCAGATTCACACGCTCTTCAGTACCACTCAGTTCTTCACCAGGCACTCTCAAGCGACTGAGTCCCACACCATATTTCCAAAGGGGGAATTCATCTATGTTCATTTCTCCAACAGATATCGTCTTATACACAGAGCCCTCGACAGTGAAATTCTGCTCTGGTGCATAGCGCATCCGTCGGGTGGTGTCGCTGAGTTCCTGCCACTTGTATTTTCGCCAACCCTGTACCATCATCAGCAGGTCGAGGTGACGACGGTGCTGCTCGTCGTCTTTCTCAAAATAGTAGGCGGGACGGGCGATGAAACCAAGCAATTCACTACTAAGCAGCATCGACGTCATCAGATTGCCATCATCGTAAGACGGCTCGTCAGTATAGGTGTCGTGGATGGACAACGAGAAGGTAGTCGGCACAGTCACTGGCAACTGTACAGGCACCTCTATACGTTCATAGGGTGCATAGGTATGCGTCGACTCAATTGTCGATGAAATCAGTCCTTTTTCGCAATCGTGATGATTGACGAAGAAGAGACGGTCAGCCCAAATGCGGCCATCGCTGTCGAAAATGGTCAGGTCGTTCACGCCAGTAGGCAGGGAGTCGAGAGGAATTGAGATGGTTCTTGTTTCGCTAGTATCACTAGTATTACTAGTATTTCTAGATATACTAGAGGCTCTAGGTAGACTAGTAAACCACCTCAGAGTGCCGCCACTCAGCAACGAGAGCCCATATTCCTTGTCGGACGGCAGGCCCATGCTGCTGATGATCAGCCGGTCACCGTCCAGGCGAACAGCAACGCCCTGCACTTCAGGATTGGGCAGGTTGACTGCGTAATCCTTGCCACGGAAGGTAAAACGGGCCTTGGAGTACTTATCCGTAGGAGTAATGAGGAATGAGCCGCGTCCCATATACTCGGTCTTGACATCCTGCGTCCGGCCCCCCACATCAACGGTTCCATGAATGTTGACAGCCTCACCATGCTGGTCGACCACATCGAAGGCCACACGGTTCTCCACGCCCTGTATCAGATGACCACCTTCCGGATAGAACGTCACGATGAGGTTATCCTTCTTGACCTTCGGCAGACGCGTCTTCGGACGCTGGTACATACGGCGGGCATCATAGTTGCCAGCCTCGTCGGGTTTACTATAGACAGGCAGTACACGCGAATAGAGGCCATCCCAGATACGGAAATAGTCGGCAGCCATCTCCTTGTTATAGAAATGCCAGGTATCGTGCTCGCTATAGCGATGCTGGCGCACATTGAAATTGAGCATCCATCGTGTGTAGGCACGTAGTTCATAATAACCACTATAGAGTGAATCCCTGAGCGCGAATTGTCCGCAGGCATAGCCCGTACCACTCACCACGACCTGCTGACGTTCTACCAGTAAGCCATCGGGTGAGAGCAGTTCCACATAGAGGATACGACTCATGTCGGTGGGGTGCATATTGTCGGCCCTCACCACGTATGCCTTATACCATAGGGTATCACCCACGAAATAGCAGGTATTGTCAGTATGCACATACACCTTCTCCTGCACCTGTGACTGTGAGCCCTGCTCCAGGGCCTTACGGATGTCCTCTATACTTCCACCCTTTGCACCAGTCACAACCAACAGTGCAAAGAACAATACGCATACCTTCTTCATTTGTCAATATATTAACAACTCTTTGACTCCCCTACCCCCTCAATCGTTTAATGAATAACGGAAAAAACTCTAAAATATTTTGGTTTTCTTATCACTTATTCATATCTTTGCACGGTAATAGAATCATTATGGCAAAATACATTCAAAACGGAAAAATGATTTGCCTGGGGCTGATGGCCCTGCTGGCAGGTTGCAACAACACAATGGATATAGAACAGCAAGTGAACGAACTCTACGACAAGATGCCACAGGAAGAGCGCATCGCACAACTGAGGAGTATGTATATGGATGACCTCTTCGATGAGCAGGGTCAGTTGGACACGACGAAATGTCGCGAACTGATTCCTTTCGGCATCGGTCATTTCTCTCAGTTTGCCTTGCAGAAACCGAGAGACCCTAACGAACTGCGAGACCGCGTGGCTGCCGTTCAGGAATGGCTGATGACAAACACACCGAACGGCATACCAGCCTTGATGCATGAGGAGGTGCTGTCGGGTATCAACACGCTGGGGGCAACTATCTATCCGCAACAAATCGGACAGGCTTGCTCGTTCAATACCGAACTGGCAGAACTGAAGACCATACAGACAAGTACCACCATGAGGCAGATGGGCGGCATCCTGGCACTATCGCCAATGGTCGATGTGTGCCGCATCCCCTCGTTCAACCGTCTGGAAGAATCCTATGGCGAGGACGGCTACCTATCGGCTGCGATGGGTGTGGCCTTTGTGAAAGGTTTACAGCAAGGCGACCTGAAAAAAGGCGTAGGTGCCTGTTCGAAGCACTATCTAGGCTATGGTGGTGGCGGTGACACCGAAGAGAAGGAGATGATGGAGGAGATCCTCATGCCCCATGAGACGATGATCCGTCTGGCAGGCAGCAAGTGCGTGATGCCAGGCTATCATGCGGTGCATGGCACAAAGTGCGTGGCAAATGCAGAAATACTACAGGACATCCTTCGTGACTATATCGGCTTTGACGGAATGGTAGTGAGCGACTATACGGCCATCGACCAGTTGCCATTGGATAGCGAAGAGGGAACTATGGATGATGAAAAAACAGATACCGACACTATCGTGCTAAAGGCGGCAGCAGCCATCAACGGAGGTAACGACGTGGACTTCCCCTTCGGAGCCAACTATCAGTATCTGCAGAAAGCCATCGACCAGGGGCTGGTGAAGGCTGAAGTGCTGGAGCGTGCCGTGAAGAATGTGCTACGCCAGAAATTCCGTGCCGGACTCTTCGACAAGGATGCCTACCTCTATGCAAAAGAGACGATTACACTTGACACGAAAGAAGAGCGCCAGACGGCTTACGACATCGCCGTGCAATCGGTGGTGCTACTGGAAAACAACGGGGTATTGCCTTTGACCGCCGACCAGGCACCATTAAACATTCTGCTGACTGGTCCGAATGCCAATTCCATCTGGGCGATGTGCGGCGACTACACCTATCCCGCCATGTCGTACTTCTGGAAGAAGACCGACTACACATCGAAGGATCCGCATATCGTCAAACTGCTGGAGGGCATGGATGAACGCAAGCCTGACAACGTAAATATCCTCTACTCACGCGGCTGCGACTGGACGGAGGATATCGAGACTAAATATGATGAACTGGGCGATGAGCGTGCCTGGGAATACGAGATTCTGCACAGAAAGGTTGATGCTGGGGAGAAGGCAGACAAACAGGAAGCCCTCAAGATGGCGAAACAGGCTGACGTGATTGTCGCTGCTGTCGGTGAGAATGTCATGCTGTGCGGCGAGAATCGTGACCGTCTGTCGCTGCGACTACCTGGCAAGCAGGAGGAGTACGTCGAAGAACTGATCAAGACGGGCAAACCCGTGGTGCTGGTGATGTTCGGCGGCAGAGCACAGGTTGTCAGCGGACTCGCTGAGAAGTGTGCGGCCGTCATCCAGGCGTGGTACCCTGGCGAGGAAGGCGGCAATGCTGTTGCTGACATTCTCTACGGCAAGGTGTCACCATCAGCCAAACTGTCGGTTACCTATCCCAATACGGAACTCAACGAGCCAATCTGCTACAACTCTTTAGGCCAACAGCCAACAACAATCCAATGGCCCTTCGGCTATGGCTTGAGTTATACCACCTTTGAATACAATAACCTGAAGGTGGACACAGAGGCATCGACCGCTGACCAGAGCATCACCCTCTCGTTCGAGGTGAAAAACACAGGTAAAGTGGCAGCAGACGAAATCACCCAGATCTATCTCTCGCCCACGGCTGATGATCAGCACATTCGTCCCATCCAGTTACAGGGCTTTGCAAGAGTATCGCTGCAACCAGACGAGACAAAGACGGTGAAAGTGAAACTCTATACCGAGCAGTTTGGCTTCTATAGCAACGAAGGCCACCGCCAATGGAACATCCAACCAGGCCAGTTCATGGTAAAGGTGGGGGCCTCATCAGCCGACATCAGATTGCAGGAAAAGGTAACACTGAAAGGTGAAACAGTCAGTAAGAAACTGAGGGACTATTATTTCTCGGAAAGCACGGTAGAATAGTCCTTACTTCTTCAACTTGAAGGAGTGCTCGATACTATTCATGTCTTCAAGGAAGGCCTTATCGACCTTCAGGCGCTGCTCGATGGTGGAACAACTGTGGAGCACGGTGCTGTGATCGCGGCCTCCGATGAGTTGACCGATACGTGAGGCGGGCATCTTGGTGTGCTTCTGAGCCAAATACATGGCCACCTGACGCACTTGCACAAACTCGCGCTTGCGGCTCTTGCTGAACACACTCTGCTGTGGCACGCCATAATGCTGGCAGACAGCCTCCAGAATGTCATCGATAGTGAGCGGATGATTATCCACCTTGACAGAACGCTTGATGATACGCTCGGCCAGATGCATGTCAATATTTGAGTTGTAGACAATACTATAGGCCATCAGTGAGTTGAGCACGCCTTCCAGGTCACGCACGGAGCCATTGGCTGTCTGGGCGATGTACTGGATGACCTCTGCCGAAATCTTCAGACCGTCACGGCGACATTTGGCATTGAGGATGTCGATGCAGAGTTGAGCGTTAGGCTTCTCCAACTCTGCAATGAGTCCACAAGAGAAGCGGGTAAGCAGGCGATCCTTCACGCCATCGAGGTCCACAGGAGGGCGGTCACTCGCCAGAATGATCTGCTTGCCCATACGGAACAGATGGTCGAAGATATAGAAGAAGGTGTCGAGAGTCTTTGGAGAACTGACCCACTCCTGAACATCGTCGACGATGAGCACATCGATGGTCTGGTAGAAATTGATAAAGTCGTTGGTGGTGTTCTGACGCACAGAGTCGGTGAACTGCACCTGGAAGAGACGTGCCGACACATAGAGCACACGCTTCTGCGGATAGAGTTTCTTGCAGCGCACACCGATGGCATTGATCAAATGAGTCTTTCCGCAGCCTGACGGACCAAAGACGAAGAAAGGATTGAAAGTCGACTTGCCAGGATGCTCAGCGATGGACAGTCCCACGGTACGCGGCAGTTTGTTGGAGTCGCCCTCAATGAAGCCCTCAAAGGTCTTCTTGGGATCAAGTTGAGGATTGATATCCTGAGGCTGGGCAGCATCAAGCACCGTGGGTGCCTTGTTGCCACGTGTGGTCTGTCGCGGAGCATCCACATCATCGGGACGCTCGCCCTCCACCTCCTGATACTTCTTATGCTCGCTGTCAATGACCAAACGATAGGTCAGACGGACGTTTGCCTTGAAACTGTTGGCAAGGGCCCAAGTCATAAGACGCACGTAGTACTGCTCCAAGTACTCGTAGACATACGGGCTTGGAACTTGCACCAACACTGTCTTCTCCTGCTCGTCGTAGGACTCGAAGACAATGGGCTCGAACCACGTTTTATATATCTGCTCTGTGACATTCTGCCGGATGAGATGAAGGCAGTTATCCCAAAGCGCCTTATGACTTTTTTGCATCGCGGGCGTTATTTATTAATCGGTTTGAAGTACAAGGCTATTCTTGACTTAGTTATTGTTTTCAAGATGCAAAGTTCGTACTTTTTTTTCAATTCTGCAAATCGTAAAAAAAACACCATTGTGTTTACAAACTCCGTAACTTGCTATCTTTTGGGAGATTATAATGTTTCACGATTTTTCATCACTGAAAGCCCTTGCAAGAATCGCCAACTCTCATTTTCAAAGAGTTACGGAAAGCAGAATCGGCATTTCGATAATACTAATTATTTAGACAAAATCAATTTAGTTGTCTTTTTTTCCGAATATTGAGAAGTGGACATAGCGTTTAGGATGCTGCCTCAAATCAATCAGCAGAGAGTCAGCACTTTGCATCGTCGCATTCATATGGTTATATAATCCGGGGTCGCGCATCAGCAGGCCCAGAGTACCTTCGTTGCTGTTCAATCGGGCAGTGACCTGCTCGACGTTCTGCATCGTTGCATCCACCTTCTGCATCGTAGATGCGAAATCCAATGCATTCAGTTTGCTGGTGAGACCCTCAGTATTGGTCAGCACGCCATCTGCCTTGGTCAACATCTGCGGCACTTGATGGTTGAGCGATGCCGACAACTGGTTGAGTTCGCGGGTAGTAGTAGTGAGATTGGCGGTGATGGCATCAATATTATGCAATGAGTTGGACAGTGCGGGATCAGCCAACAGCGTGTTGAGGGATGCCAGGATGGAGTCGAGTTTGGGCAGCATCTTCTCCACCTGCGGAATCATGTTGCCTGCCTTCGCCATCAGTCCCTGCTGGGTGCCACCCAGAATAGTATCGCCCTTGCCTAAGAGATCGACAGGATTGGGGCCAAACTTCAGTTCCAGTTTCACGTTGCCCAGTAGGTCACTTGAAATCTCTGCCGTCGTCCCCTTCGGCAGGCTGAGTTTACTGTCAAGTCCCAAGACAGCCACTATACTATTGGGATTATTATAGTCATAGTCGATATGCTCAACAACGCCCACCCTATATCCATTGGCATAGACAGGGCTGGAAGCCGAGAGACCACTCACATCACCAAAACGTGCATAATAGTTATTGTCGGAAGAGAACATGGTGAGCCCTTTGAGGAACTGCATGCCGAAAAACAGAACCACGATACCTACAATGGCCACCAGGCCTATCTTCACTTCATTCGTCAGGAACTTCATATCTAATGGTGTTTAGTGTTATTTTTTACTTTTGTACTCTTGTATGGCAGCCTGCGTGTCCACACGCTCGCCGTTCTTGAAGGCGACGATGAACGACTGGGGGAACTTCTTTGCTACCTCCTTGCGCAGTTGGCGAATCTCGTTGTAGTCGGTCGAGGCCCCTACGGTATATTTCCACAGATTACCATCTTTGTAAGATTCCACACCTGCAAGTCCATTAAACCGCCTGTCACCAGCCCTTAAGTGACGTTCACTAGCCATGAACTGCACCTTGAACACAGGGGCATCAGACTGGTCTGCCTGAGGAGCAGGGGCTAACGGCTGCGTCTGTTCGGACTCTACAGAACGGGTGGTATCGCCCTTTTCCTGAACAGGTGCTCCTGGAATCTGCTTGGCAGTATCGGGAATTGCAGGCTGGGGTTTGGGGTCAGGTTTTGGCTCTGGTCTTTGTTCCTGAACAGGTTCTGGCTTTGCTGGTGCTGGCTCTACCTTGACAGGCTCAGACTTGTGTTCAGGTTCTTGCTTGACAGGTTCCTGCTTCACAGGCTCCTGTTTGACAGGAGTAGCCTTTGGCGGTGTACCGCTATGACTGTTCTTATATTCCACAAAGGCTTGATAGATTCCTTTGCCCATTGCATCGATATTCTGCCGGTTGTTCAGATAAGCCTCTTCCGATGCCGTGGTTATATAGCCCAACTCTATGAGGCATGCTGGCATTGACGTCTCTCTCAACACCAGGAACGCATCTTGCTTGACCCCCTTGTTGGGACGGTTGGCCGTACGGCAAACATGCTTCTGTATCGATTTGGCCAGTTCGACACTCTCCACCATATTGGCATCGTTGAGCACGTCGAAGATGATATAACTCTCTGGGGAGCGCGGGTCAAAACCAGAATAATGCTGTTTGTAGTCACTCTCTATCAACACCACATCGTTCTCGCGCATGGCAGCACTGAGTTTCTCGTCAGAGCGCCGCATACCCATCGTATAAGTTTCCAACCCGCTGACAGGCTTCTTGCTGGCCACCGAGTTAGTATGGATGCTGATAAACACATCGGCCTTGTTCCTATTGGCTATGGCTGCCCGTTCGTGAAGGGGGATGAAGACATCCGTCTTGCGGGTATATATGACTTTCACGTCAGGGCAGTTGTTTTCCACATAACGTCCGAAGGCCAAAGCCACGTTCAGGTTGATATCCTTTTCTTTCGACCGTTTACCCAAAGCACCTGCATCCCTGCCCCCATGCCCAGCATCGATGACCAACGTGAAAGGACGCTTGTTGGCGGCATCAGCCCACGAGCAACACAGGAGCAACAACAGAAATAGAATGATTCTTTTTACCATACATCGTATTATAGGGTGCAAAATTACGCTTTTTTAGTGGAATTGTAACAAGTCAGCCTGCAGATTTATCATTTATTAAATGTAGTTCGACACCCGCACCGTGCACGCTACTCCCCATTGGTGGGTTTTCCTTGACGACACTCACGTCGACGGCATCAACAGCAGGATAACGGCTAAAGACACTCTGCCCGATGCGCCCAGCCACATGTTCCAACAGGCACGAAGGCTGACGCATCTCCTTTCGGACTATATCAAGCAGGACGGCATAGTTAAGTGTGTCGTCAACATCGTCAGTTTCGCATGCTTTAACAATATTATTATAATGTACGCGCACGTTGACGACAAACCAGCCACCAACCCTGCGTTCCTGTTCCATGACACCGTGGAAGGCATAGAGCCGGATGTCACGCAGGAAAACAACGCTATCTGTACACTGCATCATACGGCATCCTCCTGCTGAGCGTCATCAGCATCGGCACTACCGGGAAGATACTTCTTCAGCGCACGCTCCACACCATTTTTCCAGGTATTGATATTCTCGCTCTGCAACTGCAACGAGCCTACCAGTTTGATGACATGGGCTATCGGCATGCGATAACGGAGCACACCAGAGATGAGTTTGGCATAGTTCCAGTACTCGGGATTGAACCTCTCCGACAGACCCTCCACGGTAATCTTGTATCCACGGGTGTTGACGAACTGGAAGTCGTAGCGCTTGGTGCCGTCGGCATTGACCTGCTTGACGATCTTACCCTTCGTCACTGACTTCGGCAGCATGATACCCTCATCGTCATCCTGCAGACCGGTGAAAATCTCGTAGGGATAGCCGTCGAGCAAACCGACAAGGGCCACCCATTTCTCCTTGTTGTTCTGGAAACGCACCACGTCGCACTCCAGTTCCATCGGCCGTACTTCAGTGACATGAGGACCTACTACTGTTTCCAAAGCCGTAGTCTGGACCAAAGAGCGCATGTGGTCTGCCAACCGCAGCATCTGCTCCTCACTGACAGGATTATCATACGCCTGTTCCTTACGCAACAACTCGTCCAAGAGACGTCTCTTACCTCCAAAAGCAGCCAGCAGAGACTGCCATACCCCCTCCTGGGCCGTGCTCACTTGATTCTCCATAATCTGCATTATTTCACAATTTGCTTGCAAAGATAATGAAAAACAGACAATTAGCCAAACAAATCATTCACTTTTTAGATTAATCATGAAAATATATACAAAAAGATTTGGCTACATGCGGAATAATTAGTAATTTTGCAGCCCAAAGTTGAATAAATATACCAAGATGAAAGAAAAGAACCAGCGACTTGAAGCACTGCGCCTGATTATTTCCAGTCAACAACTCGGAAGTCAGGAGGAACTCCTTTCTGCCCTTCAGAAAGAAGGTTTCAAACTGACACAGGCCACCTTGAGCCGTGACTTGAAACAACTGAAGGTGGCCAAGGCAGCCACCATGGGAGGTAATTACGTATATGTATTACCCAACGAAACCATGTACAAGCGTATCAGCACTCCCTCGTCCGTTCGTGAGATGATGCAGATACCAGGCTTCGTCAGCATTCAGTTTTCCGGCAACCTCGGTGTCATCAAGACACGCCCCGGCTATGCCAGTGCCATCGCTTGGAACATAGACCGCAGCAACATACCCCACATACTTGGAACTATTGCCGGCGATGACAACATCTTCATCGTCATCAAGGAAGGGAGCACACATCGGGAAGTGACAGAGGCACTGAGCGAGGTTGTGCCAAACATGAAATAAAAAGGTTAACACTTAAAATAAGAAATGGAAAAAGAAGAAGATATAGAGGTACTAGTGGCAGAGCCTCATCATGAAATATATGTAGATACCATTCTCGACACGATAGCCGAGGCCGCCAAGGTCAGGGGAACAGGTATTGCCAAGCGAACCCATGAATACTTGACAAAGAAGATGCAAGAGGCAAAGGCTGTTATCGCCCTGACAAAAGATGGTCGTTTTGCAGGATTCAGTTATATCGAGACTTGGGAGAACCAGCAGTATGTGACGACATCAGGCCTGATAGTACATCCTGATTTCCGAGGTCTTCATATCGCCAAGCGCATCAAAGACCTGACCTTCACGCTGGCTCGTACCCGTTGGCCTCATGCCAAGATTTTCTCGTTGACCAGTGGTGCCGCTGTGATGAAAATGAACACCGCTCTGGGCTATCA
>Ga0256407_10007357_pt1 | contig 16610 bp, 11 predicted proteins | sample RumenRJG_04DNA_FD_193489 | JGI IMG/M metagenome (GOLD analysis project Ga0256407, IMG submission 193489) | Bovine rumen microbial communities from Lethbridge, Alberta, Canada - RJG_04 | ecosystem: Host-associated > Mammals > Digestive system > Stomach > Rumen | place: Canada: Alberta...
GCAAGGTTCAAGCGTTACGTAAATTTCTGATTTTGAGAGTAATTCCGGATTTTTAACGGAATTAACGGCATTTACCTCGGCATGAAAAGTACCAAATTTTTTGTGATAACCTTCACCGATAATTTTCCCGTTGAAAACGATAACGGCTCCCACCATAGGATTTGTGCTGACAGCTCCCGCTCCAAGCCGCGCTAATTCAACGGCACGGCGCATAAAATTTTCTTCTAAAGTCATATTCCAAAAATATTTTCTGCGTTTTCGGTAGTTTTTGTTATAACAGTTTCAATATCAAGATTTTTCAATTCTGAAATTTTTTCAGCCACAAAAGTTATAAAAGAACTTTCGTTGCGTTTTCCACGTTTCGGCACCGGGGCAAGATAAGGCGAATCGGTTTCCAAAACTATTTTTTCAAGCGGCAAGACCTCCTTTACGATTTGAGATAATTCCGCTCCCGAATTTTTGAAAGTTACCACGCCGCCTATTCCGAAACTAAAATTTTCAAAACTATTGAGAATTTTTTCAGCATCGCTTCTCACAGATGAAAAACAATGGAAAATACCCCTTGCATTTTTATAATTTTTCAGGATTTCAAAAACCACGTTGTATGCCTCACGGCAGTGAATTATTATCGGAAGATTATTTTCAACTGCTTTATTAACTTGATAATCAAAAACTTTTCTTTGAACCTCAAGAGTATCTTTCATATAATGAAGATCGATTCCGATTTCACCGACAGCAACCGAATCTGAAGAAAATTTATACGAAAAAATTTTTTCTAATTGTGTTTTGAAATCTTCAACAAAAATATCTTCGGGATGAAGTCCGAGTGTGGGAAAACAATTTTCAGGGAATTTTTTACAGAGTTCGTCAATGCCTTGAAGCGATTTTTCGGAGCAACATGGCAAAACCATTTTTTTTACTCCGCAGTCCACGGCCCTTAAAACGGCTGAATCTCTATCATCAGCAAAAGCCGAATCAAAAAAATGTGTATGCGTATCAAACAAATACATCGCTATTTTGTTTCAAAAAAAATTATTTGCAAAATTATACAAAAAATCATTTCCGACAATTTTTTTATAACAGAAAAGTTTTGTAAATTTACAGCTTAAACTAATAAACAAATAAAAACATGAACGAATTTTTTTTAAAAAGAGCTATAACTTTAGCTCAAGAAAGCATTAAAAACGGAGGCGGACCTTTCGGCGCAGTAATCGTAAAAAACGGGGAAATCATAGCAGAAACCTCCAATTCGGTAACCAAAGACCTTGACCCTACAGCTCACGCCGAGGTCAATTGCATACGTCAGGCCTGCAAAAAACTAAATACTTTCATCTTGGAAGGTTGCGAAATTTATGCCTCAAGCGAACCTTGTCCGATGTGCCTTAGCGCAATTTATTGGGCTCATATCGACAAAATATATTTCGCCGCAACAAAAGAAGATGCTGCTTACGGAGGTTTTGACGATGATTTTATTTACAAAGAATTCGATAAAGAAAAACTATTAAGAAAAATTCCCGCTGTTAATATGTTACAACAAGAGGGCAGAAAAGTTTTTGACATTTGGCTCAAAACCGAAAACAAAATAGACTATTAAAAATAACTAACGTAAAGTTTTAAATTAATTATACAATTTTAAGTTTTGTTAATATTTTTTTGATACATTTGTCCCCAAAAACAAAATAAAAAAGAATCGGTTATGAAAAAGCAAATTTTACTATTAGCATTAAGTGTTAGTTTTGTGGCCAATCTTGGTTTTGCCCAAATAACCAACACTAATGCGTTCGCAATTCCCGAAGGTTACAAGACGGTTTCCGTCAATATTTCGGGTAACGGACAGACCGCTATTGTAGGTATTCAAAAAGATTCTCAACTGAAATACCTTTATTACAAAAAAGCGAACGGGACTTTCGGTCAAGGTATCGAAAACAATCCTCTTAACAATCTTATCAACGGGAATGTCATTCCTCTAAACCCGTCTCAATCCTCTGACGGCAACGAAATCTATTTTGCCGCTGACAATCAAGGCAATACGGATATTTTCGTTATCACTAAAAAAAACGGTGTATGGACTGAAAAAGTTTCTATGGGCGATAGTATCAACACTGCCGCTAACGAACAATATCCGGCAATCAGTCCTGACGGCAACTCATTTTTTTTCACGAGGTTGCAGGAAGAAGGCTTAGATAAACGCTGCGGTACGATATATTTCAGTAACAGGACGCCCGGCAATCAATGGTCAAAAGCTCAAGACGCACCGGAGCCGATAAATTTAGGCTGTGAGGCCTCTCCTTACATCTGCCCCGACAACAATACGATTTATTTCGCCTCAATCCGAGAAGGCGGTAAAGGCGGTTTTGACATTTATTACACTCAGCGTTTTGATTCCAAATTTTGGAAAATACCTCTACCGATTGATACAATAAATTTCCCCGGTGATGAATTTTCTCCGACTTGGGATTACCAAAAAGGCGAACTTGTTTTAACCCAACAAGATCCCAAGAAAAAAAACAATATCTATCCGTGTGCAGCTCAAATTCCGGGAAATTTTAAACATTCTGAAGTTTCAAGATATTACGGCAAAACGCTTGACCTTGTAACAAAGAAACCTATCGGAGCTAATATTAAGGTAACCGACGCTTTCAGTTCGCTGGTTTTGGACGCTTTTCAAAGCGACGGAATAACGGGCGAATACGATTTCTTCTTGAACGGCAACACCAATGTCTTTTTGGATTTTAACATGCCGAACTATTCGCATGCAATCGAAGAAATAATTCCCGATGGCAAAGAACATAAAAAAGATTACACGATTTTCAACAAAGTGAATTTGCAGTTGAACGTTTTTGACTCGGATATGTTTGAAGCACTTTCCTCAACGATTATCGTTAAAGCAGACGGCGTTAAATCAAGCGTTAAACCAACGGAATTTGCAAAAGGACGTTACAAAATGGAACTTCCTATCGGCAAAAATTATGAATTCACAATCAAAAAAGAACTTTATCTTGACACAACTTTCAATTTGGATTTGTCACAGATCGTAATTTTTGACTCTTTTGAGCGTGATGTCGAACTCAATTCTGACAAAAACAGAGTTAAATTTCAAGTCAATGGTCTTGAACCCGGTCTTACAACTGAAATTACGATTATCGACATATCAACCTCGTCAAAATTTACCACCTCAATTACCACCGACCAAAACGGTAAATGCGACATTATGTTGCGTAAAGGCGATACTTACAAAGTCAATATCTTAACAAAAGGTTATACAATGTTTGAAAAAACAATTGATATTCCCAAAGTTGCAAAAGGCGAAGATATTTTGGTGATTGCCAACATCGCAAAACTTGAGGAAAACGTAAGAGTGGAAATTCCTAACGTTAATTTCGAGACCAACAGTTATACTTTGGACCCTGCCTCTTACGAGGATTTGGACCGCGCCGTTTCGCTTTTGAAACTAAACCGCGACATCAACGTTGAACTTTCAGCCCACACCGACGACAAAGGTAGCGATGCTTACAACGACAAACTTTCGGAACAAAGAGCCGCTTCCGTTGCCGCATACATTATCAACAAAGGCGTTGATAAAAAACGCATCGTATCAAAAGGTTACGGTAAAAAACAACCGCTTGTTCCCAACACCAGCGATGAAAACAGGGCTAAAAACAGAAGAGTTGAACTCAAAATATTATCAACCGTATCGGAATAATAAAATTTTAGAATCATGATGAAAAGAATTTTTATTTTAATAATATTAGCTGCGGTTGCCTCCAACCTCTTTGCTCAACGCAGATTAAAATACAAAGACATTTTTGACCGTATCGGCAAAGAACCCGCAGAACATAGCGTCTTAAAACTATCTGAATTTCAGAAGATTAACCCTGAATTTCCGAATACATACCTTCAAATCGGAACAATTCAGTGGAATTGGCTCAAGGAAGAAGATCCGTTTTTGAATTATCAGTACGTTGAACGCCTTATTTACAACACAAAACTGTATCTCGGTTTGGCAAAAAGCAAAATTAACGCTGACGAAAAGGAAGTTAAAAAGAACAAAACATATTACGGAAATTTCAACATTACTTCCTCAATAGACGAGCTTGACCAACAAGCAGTTTTGAATTACATTCAAAAAATGAGTGACAAAGTTCTCGAATACGAGAAAAACGTTACCGCAATTATAAACAATTATAACAGCACGGTAAGCAAATACAACACCTGTCTTGATACTTACAAGTCGATAGTGGCACGTCAGAATAATTACAAAAACTTACTCCTGACAGCCACCAAAGAATACAAACAACAGATGAAGGATTTGTCACAAAACTATGATTCGGTGATTTATTATTTCAACGAGTTCAAAACCGCTTTGGGAAATTATCCGATTAAAAATTATAATCAAAATCTTAAAATCACAAAAATCGCAACTTACCGTCTTGAAGGTTTGACCTCAAGCGACTTTTTAAAACCCGAAATTACGATTTGGGATTATCAATCTTGGGTAAAAGACGCTTTCAAACTGATGGACGGGGATATTAATACGCTCAAAGACGGCGGCGAACAAGAAATCAAAAATTTAAGGGCAAGAGTTGTAGCTTTGAAAGAATCTCAAGCTGAAACTGATAGTATTCAGGAAGTTACGATTAAAAACAAACTCGTAAACCTCACCGAAAAATACGATTATGAATCTTTGCTTTCGGCAAGTATAAAATACGAAACGGACAAAGCCAATTTTCAAATCGCTTCGATGCGCAGTGCTAACAATATCAACAATCCGGCTTCGTTCAACGAATCGTTAGAGAGCAAAGCAAATTATTATTACGACCTTTACTCTCAGGCTGAAAATGCGAAAAAAGCTCTTAAAGTTTTGAAAGAAAGAATCAGCGACAAAAACATTTCAAAACAAGAGCAACTCGTAAATAGTCTTTACGGCGGTAAAGCGAAATTCTCGTCTTGCGAAAAAGAAGAATTAGCCAAGATTAATGCTATTAAAGATACGAATATCAACAATTTTCAAAAATATGCCGTTAATCAGCTCTACCCCGTAGGAGAAGAAGTAACAGTTCAAGGCAAAAAAATAAATTTAGAGGCCAAATTTACTCCTTTTTCAGAGGCTGCAACCGGCTCTTGCAATACGGTTTATACAATTAAAGACAACAACGGAAACCGTTATGCAGCAGGTTATGTTAAAACTTCAGCCACAAATTCAACCGGTTTTGTTGCAAAAATCGCCTCTAACGGTACTCCGATTTGGTTTACTAACGTTAATGCCGCACCCGCCGGTGAAAACAATGTCGTAAGAATAATTCCTTCAAACTTTTCGGGAATTTTAGTTCTCGTAGGAAATTCTTCAGCCTCGGGTTGCAAAACCTCAGTCATAAAACTTGACAACAACGGTAAACAAACCTCAAAAACCGATTTAACATCAACTCTTTATCCGACAGTTGTTTGTTACGACGAAATCAATGAAGTTGCAAGTGTTGTATTAAAAGGCAACAACGGTAATTTTTCAACAGAAAAAGACGATGACTGCATTGTAGAAACCGTTACTTTAGGTCAGAAAAATTCTTCCGTTTTGTCACAAACCTTCAACTTAAAAGGCAAGGTTACCGACATTATCAAAATGGGTGAAAACAACATCATAATTTGCAGTTTCAAAGAAATTAAAGCAGGAAATGATTCTCAAAAAGCCGGCTCCAACATCGCCGCTGTTAAAATCTCTCCTTCAGAAATCTCTTGCAAAACTTACAAAACCGACAAAGATTTATTCGCTGTTAAAGCGTTTAAAATCAATACTGAAAACATCAACGTTCTCGGAAATTTCAATTCCATGGACTCACCCGTTACTATAGAAAACGCTCCTTGCTACATAATTATAAACGACAAGGGCGAATTTATTCACTAAAAAAAAAGAAAAAAGGGATTGTCTAAAAAGGTGGAATGCGGACGGCTCGTCCGCTTTACAAGTACTTGCAGGCGAGCCGCCTGCGTTCCAAAAGAGCCTTTTTGGACAATCTCTTTTTTTTAAAAAAAATTATTTTCCGTGCGTATCGGATTTTTCATAAATTATTTCATCTTTAGTATCCGTGATTACTTTCTTCCGCTGTTCTATTAAATAATTGACGGAATACTGCATTTTATCAAGTTGTGAACGGGTATTTTTAAGACCGGATTCCATTTGACGGCGGATTTCCTCCAACGAAACTTTTTCTTCAGAAAGTTCTCTAAACATTCTTTCCAATTCGATAGTTGAATTTTTCAATTCGGCAAGCCGCAAAGACATATCCTGAAGTTTTTTTTCAAGATTGGAATTAGCAATACTCTGAAGATAAAAATTTTGTTTGGATTTTTCCAAAAGTTTTTCGTAATAAACCTCCGTCTGAGAACGCTGATAATTGAAATACAAGCATAAACCTATACTCAAAAGCAAAAAAATAATCAAAGTTAAAATTCCGATTACAATCCAAGCCTTCCGTGCGGACGACCATGTTTTGTATCTTTTGTCTAAATCTATTGAAATCTCGTAAAACGTCATTATATTTTTCTAAAAAAACTATATCAAAAAAAAATCCCATAACGCATTCCTTTTTTCTTAAAATGCGCTATGGGGAAATTTTCAAATGAAAGAAATTATTCCATCGGAGATTGATCAGCCTGCTGCATAGGGCGTTCTGAATTATTTGAAACGGTCTGTTTTTCAGCCATTTTCTGTTTCAAAGCATCCAAGTCCGATACAGAACCATTGCTGATAGCTTTAGCATCCTCAACTTGCGATTCAATAGCTTTGGTTTCTGACATTTTGGCTTTTAATGCTGCCAAATCAGATTGAGCCTGAACGCTACCGCCGATAGAGGCGAGTGCGCTGTCAATATCACGCTCGTTGGAATCTTGAGAAATCTCTAAATAAGAATCCGCTAAAGCTTCCTGCTGATCTACTTTTTCCTTCATCTTTTCAAGCATTGCAATAGTATCGCTTGAATCTATGCCGGCAAGTTGTTTGTTCACATTAACCGTAGCCTCTGCCACTTTAGCACGGGCTTTGAGCATTTTGGATTCCGATTTCCATTTTTCGATATTGGTTTTAAGGACTTTAACGGAATCTTCAATTTTGTTGACCGCAGCCTGATACTTCTGATAATTAGCCTCCAAAGTAGGAATCTGCTGAAGTTTCTGACTTTTTTTCTCAAGACACTGCGTTGCTAATTTATCTGCCTCGCTTTGCTGCATTTTTCCGGCTTCAACAGCCTTGAGAAACATCATAGCCTTATTTTCGTAATCGACACTTTCTTGTTTTGCTTTGTCGAGTTCGTTTTTAGCACCGATACAACTTGCTTTAACTTGAGCTAATGCTTTTATGCTATCATCAAGTTTTTTTTCAAGTTCTCTTATGCCTTCGGCAGTCATTTTTACCGGGTCTTCAAGGCTGTCCATGGCATCATTGACCTCGGACTTGCCCCATCTGAATAATCTTTGAAATATTCCCATAGTGATTTTGGCTTTATTTAATAATTTTATCGCTCAAATTTAAAGATTATTTTTTATAAAACAAATTTTTAATGCTCTTTTTTTGAAAAAAATATTTTTTTTACTACCAACGTTCACCTATTTTTTAGGGCGCGGTACTTGAAAATTTTTTCTACGCAAAGTAATAAAAGTAAGGATAGAAAACTCACTATTTTTTTCGCAAAAATGCAAAAAAAACTTAAAAAATATTTTTACCTTTGCGCCTTGAAAAAAAACGATTAACAAAAGAAAAAAATGGCAAAATTTTTCGGAAAGACATGGTGGGGGGAAGAATGGCTCAAAGCCTTGTCTAACATCGACAACGCCAACAGAATACCAAGAGGATCGGCTTACGCAAAAGCCGGCAAAGTAAAAAAAATGGAAATTTCCGGCAACAAAATTTCCGCTACGGTTCAAGGCTCGTGGAATTATTTCGTTAAAATCGAGATTCCTAAATTTGATGAATCAAGATTTGAGGATTTTATTTCACGCCTGAAAGAAAAACCTGTCATAATTTCCAAACTATTAAACCGGGAACTTGACCCCGAAATACTCACAATTGCCCAAAAATCAGGGCTTAAAGTCTTTCCTAAAAAATGGTCAGACCTTGCTATGGAATGTGATTGCTCGGATTATGCCGTTCCGTGCAAGCATCTTGCCGCCGTCATTTACACCATAAGCCGCGAAATCGACAACAATCCATTTTTGGTTTTTTCCATTCATGGTATAGATTTAATCGAGGAACTTCAAAAACGCGGTCTTACAATCCAGACAAGCGATATTACCGAAGTCGAAAATATTTCGATATTATTAGAAAAAGAGAAAAATGAGATAAAAATTCAAGAATTTAGAAGACCGGATTTTTCTATAATCAATGATAATCTTAGGGCGATTTGTAATATTTTGCCAAAGGAAACACCGTTTTATCCTAACGCTAATTTTTTAACAAAATACAACAGCGAAATTTCAAAAATAGCAAAAACGGCGACCAAAATTTTAGAGAAAAAATCAGACTTTTTCTTAACGCCTTACACCGAAAACAAAACTAAAAAAATCAATCATAACACTGATTTACAAATATTTATAGAAAGTGATTTGAGTTTTTCGATTTCAGAATTAGAAACCCAAACACTTTGGAATCTTGATGAAATTTTGCCGGAGGTTTTCTATATTCCGCAAGATTATTTGGAAGATTTTTCGCCATCAATAACGGCTTTAAATCAAGCACTTATCTGCACGCTTTATCTTTTGGCGGGCGGAAATTTTGCGCCGAAAGTTTTCGTAACACCTCAAAAAACTTTTTCTATAAAATGGTTTGCAACAAAAATTGACAGCGCCGTTGAAAAAGTTTTGGAAGATTTGGAAAATATAATTCCACCTAATTTTATTTCTGCGAAACTTCCCGGAGCAAGAAAATATTTTCCGATAAAACGTCGAGCAGAATTAATAGTTTCGTTAATACTTGATTTTTTGATAAAAAATATTTCTAATCCTGATAAAAACGACGAGATTTTGGAATTTATATTCGCATTAAAACCGCAAAAATTTTCCAACGTCGGCGAAACCGAAATTCCGGGCAGCATCAAAGCATGGACTAACCGATTGTTTTTCAATTCGCATGAATACGGTTATCAGATTATCACGAGCGAGAAAAACAACGAAGTTTTTTCACTTGAAATCGCAGTCGAAATCAAGAAGGAACCTATTATGCTGACAAATATTTTAAGAGAAGAGAAATACGGGACAGTAAAATTCAAAATTTTAAAAGAGATTTCGCTAATTTCTTCATTTATAACAGGTTTTGAAGATTACATCAATCAAAACGCATCAGAACCGATAATTTATGATTTGGCAAAAATTTCGGAATTTCTGCTCTCAATTGCTCCCTCGCTCAGACTTTTAGGCGTTAAAATAATGTTGCCTAAATCCTTGCAGCAAATTCTCCGCCCGAGGGTCAGCATGAAAATCGTAGGAAAATCCTCTAATTCAAAATCTTATATCCGTTTGGACGAGCTTTTGGATTTTAATTGGCAGGTGGCATTAGGCGATAATTTAATCAGTTACGATGAATTTCTAAAACTTTACAAAACAGCAGCCGGACTGATTAAAATCAAACAAAATTATTTTTACATCAACGAGTCCGACATCGAAAGAATCAAAAAAGTGATGGAAACGCCGGCAAAACTATCCTCGGTTCAGGTACTTCAAACGGCATTGTCGGAAACATTCGATTCAACGCCCATAAAATTCGACAAAACGGCTCAAGACTTGTTGAAAAAGCTCAAAAATCAAGCACAAACGCCTGTCCCTGAAAATATTAAAGCCGTTTTAAGACCGTATCAAAAGCGCGGTTTCGATTGGCTTTGCAGAAATCACGAATTAGGTTTCGGAAGTATTTTGGCTGACGACATGGGTCTTGGCAAAACGTTACAAACCATAGTGTTTCTTCAAAAACTCAAAAACGATAAAATTTTAGACAAGAAAAAAGTTTTGGTCGTAGTCCCCACGGGGTTAATCAGCAACTGGCAAAACGAAATGCGGAAATTTGCGCCCGAACTGACATTTTTCACATATCACGGCACAAACAGAAACATCAAAAGTTTTTCGTCAGACGTTTTGCTGACAACTTACGGCATTATGCGTTCCGACCTTGATAAACTTAAAAAACAAAAATGGGCAGTAATGATTATTGACGAGGCTCAAAACATTAAAAATCAGACGACTGCGCAAACAAAAGCGGCATTTTCGATACAGGCAGATTCCCACGTTGCGCTTTCAGGAACGCCCGTTGAAAACCGTTTGTCAGAGTTTTGGAGCATTATGAATTTTGTTAATACGGGTTATTTCGGTTCGATAAAAAAATTTTCTCAGCAGTATGCTAATCCGATTCAGAACCTCGGCGACAAAAATTGTGCAGAGCGTTTGAAACGTGCCGCCTCACCTTTTATGATGCGCCGTCTCAAAACCGACAAAACGATTATCTGTGACCTTCCAGACAAAATTGAACAAAACGAATTTGCACAATTAACAGCTTCACAAGCAGCGATTTACGACAAGACTTTAGAAGAGGCAATGAAAGCCATAAAAGAAATTCAGCAAACCGATTCACAGTCTTTGTTCAAGCGTCAGGGTTTGATTTTGCAAATGATTTTAGCATTGAAACAAATCTGCAATCATCCGGCGTTATTTCTAAAAAATCAAGATTTTAAGCCGGAACTTTCGGGAAAATCCGAAATATTTTTGTCGCTAATAGAAACGATAATCGAAAACGGACAAAAAGCATTGGTTTTCACGCAGTTTAAGGAAATGGGCGATATACTTTCCGAAATGATTTATTCAGCAACGGGACAAAAACCCTTGTTTTTGCACGGAGGTTGCACGATTGAACAGCGCAAAAATATGGTTGAAAAATTTCAAACCCAAAAACAGCATCAAATTTTCATTTTATCGTTGAAAGCTGCCGGCACGGGTCTGAATTTAACGGCGGCAAACCATGTAATCCATTACGATTTGTGGTGGAATCCAGCAGTTGAGGCTCAAGCCACAGACCGCGCATACCGTATCGGTCAGCATCAAAACGTTGTGGTTCATAGGTTTATAACACAAAACACGTTTGAGGAAAAAATTGACAAAATGATTCAGGACAAAAAACAATTAGCCGATTTGACAGTTGCAACGGGTGAGGGTTGGTTAGGAAAACTATCAAACAAAGAATTAGAAGAATTGTTTTAACAAAAAAAATGCGGGCTGAAAAACCCGCATTTTTTTTATTTTTTGTTTCGTTTTTGTTCCCTACCGAAAGAACGTATACTTGAACGCTCCGCACGAGATTTTTTATCTTTTTTGCCTTTATCGTGCTTTCTATCGCGACGACTTTCAGAGAAACTTTTCTCTTTATCGTGTTTTGAAAACGATTTTGAAAAATCACCTTTTCCACCGTTAATACCATTAGAAACAGCTTTTTCAACACTGACAGCAACTCCGTCAAATTTAGCATTACGCATTGCTAACAAGACTTCATTAACGTGGGGCTCATCAACCTCAAAGAAAGAGAAATTTCTCATAATGTCAATTCTTCCGATTGAAACATCTCTGTTATCAACAATTCTGTTAATAAATCCCATCATTTTAGAGGGAGCGATATTATCTTTAGAGCCTAACGAAATAAAAAGTCTTGAATATTTCGTATTTCTTTCTCTGAAACCATCTTTCAAAGATTTGTCTTTACGCTGTTTTTTAGACTTTTCATCGTCCCTTTCATCAACGTTAATATCTTTTGCATTGCGGTAATAATCAAGGAAACGGTTGAATTCCAATGAAACAAATTTTTTGATAAGCTCTTCCCTTGACATATCCTGAAGTTTCTCCTCAATTTGAGCTGAAAACGCAGAAATCTGTTTTTCATCGATTTCAACATTTTTCATTTTGTCAATAAGGTTAAACAACTGAATTTCACATATTTCCTTACCACTTGGAACCGGTTTTGCAACAAATTGCTTTTTGCAAACTTTTTCGATAAGTCTCATTCTGTTTTTCTCCCTTAAATGGAGAATACAAATGGAAACGCCTGATTTTCCGGCTCTTCCCGTACGTCCCGAACGGTGAATATAAACTTCAGGGTCATCAGGAAGATTATAATTGATAACGTGCGACAAATCATTAACATCAAGACCGCGGGCTGCAACGTCGGTTGCCACCAAAATTTGAAGATGTTTACTTCTGAAACGTTGCATCACATTATCCCTCTGAGCCTGAGACAAATCACCGTGCAAAGCATCAGCATTGTAACCGTCAGCGATAAGTTTGTCGGCAACTTCTTTGCACTCCATTCTCGTGCGGCAAAAAACTATACCGTAAATATCAGGATTAACATCGGCAATACGTTTCAAAGCCTCGTATCTGTCCTTTGAACGAACCACAAAATATTGATGTTCAACATTTTCAGCACCGATATTTTTTCGTGCGACAGCAATTTCCTGAGGATTTTTCATATAACTATGCGCCATGCTCTCAATGTCAGCGGGCATGGTTGCAGAAAACAAAAGCGTAGTTTTGTCCTCGGGAGTTTCATTCAAAAGTCGGTCTAAATCCTCCTTAAACCCCATCGAAAGCATTTCATCAGCTTCGTCCAAAACCAACCATTTTATAGAATTGATTTTCAACGATTTACGTTCCATCAAATCAATAGCCCTGCCCGGAGTTGCAACAACGATTTGGCAACGTTTTTTCAACTGTTTGATTTGAGTCTCAATACTTGAACCACCGTAAACGGGTACAACTTCCAAATCTTTCATTTTGGAAGAAAAGTTCTTTAAATCTCCTGTTATCTGAAGACATAATTCTCTTGTAGGACAAAGTACAAGTACTTGAGTATCTTTACTTTGAGCATCAATCATATTTAAAACCGGCAGTCCGAAAGCCGCAGTTTTTCCCGTTCCGGTCTGCGCCAAAGCAATCAAATCACCGCCGCCGTTAATAATAAAGGGTATTGTTTTTTCCTGAATAGGGGTTAATTGTTCAAAGCCCATATCTTTTACGGCTTGAACGATAGGTTCTTTTAAACCGATTTCTTCAAAATTCATCTCTTAAAATTATACGATTTTCATCAGGGTACAAAAATACACTAATTTACTGAGAGTTGTGTTAATTTAAATGTATTTTTGAGTTAAAAAGGAGTATTAACAATAGATAATACAAAACTATTGCACCCCCGATAATAAGTTTTTTATATCAGGAGTACAATAGTTTTTGCGCCTATACCTAATCTTTTTTATAAAATTCTTACTTCGTATTTTTACCTACGAAAGATAATATACCAACGGCACAAGCTTTCTTAGATCCCTCACCAGCCTTGAAGCGGATTGAGATATAGTACATAGCAGTTTTATTGCAAATAAAGTCGAAAGATTTTCTGTCCGACTTAGTGGTCTTATCGTATGTGCTACCCCAAGGTTTTGAATTTTCCGGGTGTTCACTATCATAAAGAGTTAACACTACTTGATCCTGAAAGCCCTCCGGAGCACAAAGAGAAAATCTGTATTGTGTACCTTTGTTAAGGACTACAGTCCATTTCATACCTGTTTCTTCGTCCGCTGCATCACGTTTCAATTTAGTATTGAAATCACGAAGATATATAGCTTTTTCGGTCTGAGTTGCACACTGGTAAACAACCTGCTGCTTACATTGCGCATCTGACTTTGAGGTTGACATTGCGATAGCCACAATTGCAAAAACTAATATAATAAACAGTCTTTTCATATTATAAAGCAATTAATTTATAATTTTATTATGGATCTTTTCTGTTGTAGTAATGATTTCGACAAGTTCCTCGTCAGAAACAATTACAATATCTTCATAGTCTTGTTCAAAAACGCCGTCCTCATGAGGTCTAACGTTTTCTTTCTTTCTTGTATCAATTTTTACCACATCAAGTACGTCTTTTAACTCTTCCAAGTTTCGTACCAATTCAGTAAAATTTTTATCACTTTCTTTGGCAAACAATTTTAAAAGAGGCAAAAGATCTTTTAAAACTTGCTTCTGACTGCCAATGGTATTTTTAAAATCCTCCGAGGGCTGTTCTTTTGCAACTTGCGTTACAAGATACATAGATTCCAACCAAACACCGGTTACCATCAATGCACTCAAATTGCTGCGCTGATTGTTTCTCAAATGTGCATCCATATCTTGATAACTCTTTACAGACATTATCAAAAGTGAATCTATATTATCATCCGAGGTTGCAAGCCTCTTCAGGGTAGCAAACTCAAAGAATTGTCCAAGTTTTAAATCGTCAGTAAGCTGACGAATAGAAACCAAATAATCCAAAATTTGCGAAGTCTTGGAATATACGTTCAGATAGCCCAAATCAGCACTCAAAATGCCCAAACCCAAAGCCTTCTTGAAACTTGAGGTATAATTCCTCACCATATCAGGATCCACCAAATATTTGGTAGAAAAAGGCACGTTGGAAGCTTTTAATAATGCCGCCATCTCCACCGGAGATGAAAAACTGGCGATTATCTGGTTCATCGCCTCAACATCGTAATTAACATCAGTAGTCTTGACGTCATCATCCGGAATAAACACTATATTGTCATCTCCGGAAGAATCACAGCCTCCGCAATTAAACTGCAAAAACGCCATACATACCAAAGCCAATGAACTTAACCGTTTTCTATGCATAATACGTCTTATATTTTCTGTTCAAATGTACTAATATTTTTTCAAAAAAAATACAAAACTATAAAAAAAACTTATTCCGCAATAGTTTTTGTACTTTTTTTTCGTAGATTATTCACTTTTTTCCGTTTCCAAAGCAGTTTTTTTATCAGAAACTTCCTTTGCTTTCTTGTCGGTTTCCTCAACAGCCGCTACTGCTTTTTTCTTAGGCAATAATTTTTCCAACTGAGATTTAAATGAAAAATTACCCGCCCAATCAACGCCTTTCTTCAAAAGATCAAAGTACAAAGTTACGTAAAACACCACACAGAAAAGCCACAAAATTACCATGTTAAAGTAAAACGTGTCATAATATCTGCCGCAGAACCACTTGTTAGGAGCGTAAAAATGCGCTCTGAATCCGAAAAATCCCGAATTGTCTGCATCAAGAAAAACAGGGTTCTCTTGTTGTATTAAACGGTTTTCATAACGAATTATTTTCTTTTTTTCGTAAACATTTGTTACAATATCCTGTAATTTTTCGTTATGATATTTATCTCTAAATCTGTTATACAGGCCATGTGACTTATTTTCAAACTGTTCCTTTCGACTTTCAATTTTCATGTGAGCTTTATTAACCTCGTCACCGTAATAATGATCCAATTGGTCAATATAATTATTAATCCTGTCATGAATATCACCGTTGTATTGATCAACAACCAAATCTTGCAAATCGAAATCAACCTCAAATTCAGGAAGTCTTATTTGCTCATCAGCGATTTCAGTTCTCAAAAGAGCCAAAGCATCCTCCATCTGATTTTTGATGCTGTCTACTATCTGATTTTTCTGCTCCTCGGTAGAATACTCAAAATCCTCGTCCGTTATTGTTTCATAACATTCTGAAAGCAAATCGTTAGCATTTCTAAGCTCTTTAACGTAATAAACTTGTTTGAAATTACAATAATTCTCGTGTTTTTCATACTCGTAGAAATTACGTTCAAACATATTGTCCCTAAATTGTTTTACCATCAAAGCCTCGTATGCCCAACGCGAAGGCATCATTTCTGCCACAATCGGAACCTTTCCTACACTACCGATTATCTGATTCAACTTATCAAAACTGAACATCGAACCGCCCAAAGCCATTTGAGGAATCATCAAAAGCGGAATCAAAACGTAAATTGTTACAGCAGAATTGAATGCCGAAGAAATGTTAAGACCCATCATATTGGCAAGCACCCACATCGGAAACAATATCAACCAAAACGACAAATACATACTCGGCTCGCTAAACTGCAATATCGAATTGCCGACCATTATGTAAAGGAACGATTGTATTGCCGAAATCATCACCAAAATAACGACTTTGGCTATCAAATAACTTGAACGCGAAAGATTCAAAAATTCCTCCCTCTTGAGGATTTTTCTATCTCTGAAAATTTCTTCTGCCGAAACCGTCAAACCCAAAAACAAGGCTACAATTATACTCATGAAAATATACGGAACGATATTTTCATTCTCGTAAAAAATATAATGCTGCTTGTTGGCTGCGGTATACCTAATCAAAAACGAAAGAATAAAACCCAAAAGCGGAGCCTCAATAAGGTTTAAGAACACATACTGAAGATTCGAGATTTTAGATTTGAAATCCCTTCTAAAATAAGTTACGAACTGATTGAACCAATTCGGAACTTTTAAATTCTTAGGAGGCTCGGTCGTAACATCGGGAATTACCTCCGGGGTTATGTTTTTATGGAAAAATTCTTCCCACGTAGCCGGCTCAATTTTTCTTTCATTCGACCACGAACCGAACTCGTTTACTTTTCTTGCCTCAATAATATCAAATATTACCTCCGGCGTAGCGTTACCGCAATGCGGACATTCACCCTCCTCGCTCTTAACCTGACCGTCAATGGTTTTGAAATACGAAATCGCATCAGTCGGATGTCCGTAAT
>Ga0256407_10007361_pt1 | contig 16607 bp, 15 predicted proteins | sample RumenRJG_04DNA_FD_193489 | JGI IMG/M metagenome (GOLD analysis project Ga0256407, IMG submission 193489) | Bovine rumen microbial communities from Lethbridge, Alberta, Canada - RJG_04 | ecosystem: Host-associated > Mammals > Digestive system > Stomach > Rumen | place: Canada: Alberta...
GATTCATTATAATCCTTTTCTTTCTTCTCGCAAGATACAAATTTTGCGGCTGAAAGCGCGTCCTTGAACTCGCAAATCCAGACAGTATGCGCTATTTTGACGACGGAACGCCGGCGATAAACCGCCCGAACCGGGATTTTCACGTGGGCAGGCTCCTTAGGGCCGTAGAAAAAGCCAATCGGGAACCGAAAACCTTTTTCCGTGAGCCATAACCGGAACATTTCGGACAGATCTGCATCCGCGTATTCGCGTAGAATCTTATTGAGTTTTTTCTTGTCCAGCGCAATCGTACATATTGCATTGTCATGCCCGCCTTGAGCGGGCACCTCCTTTGAGTCATCCTGAGGCAACGCCGAATGTGCTTTGTCATGCCCGCCTCTGTTCTGGAATCGCTGCATGTCATTCCCGCCACCGAGCGGGAATCCCCTTGTGTCATCCTGAGCGAAGTCGAAGGATCTAGAGCATTTAGCGATTACTTTTGCATACGCTCTGTCCGCAAGCCCCGCAATCTTGCAAAGCTGTTGGATTGCCCCCGGACATTCGCGTTCCAGATTCGGCAAAAACTCGTGCCTAATCTTGTTGCGTGCGAATTTTACATCCGCATTGCTTTCGTCCTCGCACCAGCTTAAACCATTCTCGCGAGCATAGGCGAGGAGTTCGTTGCGAGTGACGTTCAAGAACGGCCGGAAAAGATAGACGTGAGACGTGTCATCCTGAATTATTCTTACTTCTTGAATCCCACGGAGCCCGGCAAGCGTTGTCCCGCGCTTGAGACGCATATACATCGTTTCCGCCTGATCCCCCGCATGATGCGCTGTCACGATAGCAATTGGGCTATGGGGTATGGGGGCGCAGCCTTCGTCATCCTGGAGGGGCAAAGCCCCGATAGGATCCAAAGCATAATGGACTCTATCGCCTGTCGGCTCCAGAGTGACAATGCTTTTCACAATTTCTGTTAGCGCTTTATACCTTGCGTCTCGTGCATTCTCTTCAAGCGAACCTTCTGCATCTTTCAGCGCTTCACCATCTAGCTTCTTCAAGAAAAAAGGAACATTGTGCGACTTTGCAAATTCTTCTACAAATTTTGCGTCTCTGTCTGCCGTTCCTTCGCGTAGCCCGTGATGTACATGCGCAATACCCAGCCATTCAATACCAAGCGCGGCGCTGTTCTCGATAAAATAATGCGCCAAGCAAATAGAATCCAAACCGCCCGAAACTGCAAGCAGCAGGCGCTTAAAACCATGATGGCGAATATTTTCAACTAAATTGAGCGACAACCCGATAAACCTTCTAATAAAGACAAAAGAGAACTGTCTTTTGAAACAGTTCTCCTTTTAAATTAGAATTTTACGATTATTCTGTTTTTACTCTCTAAACTATTTCCCTTAATTCTTAGCGTACTGGTTCAGCAATTGTTTTGTTTCTTCTGTCGGAAGTCCTTTTGTACATTCGTAGAATTCATCTCTGTTATCGATTTGGAATCCTTCAACAGGCCCCTCTTTATAATAAAATTGATCATCACTTTTATCGCGAGCGCTCAATAAAAATTCTGCACTTTCTTCTTTGCACAATTTCTCGTTGATGAATCCCAATCTTTGTGTGTTTGTGCAAGTCTTTCCATTGCTAGACATTGTTGTAATGTAGTTCATTCCTGATGCATCAAATTTAGGAGCAGAGACAACTTCAAAGAGTTGGTTGCCGATAGAGAATGATTGCTTTAATAATTCTTTGGGTTCCTTTGTTATCGTTTTGTCAATAAGCAGTTGTTTGATGATGGCATCGCCAATGTCAAATCCAAAACCGCGATAAAAAATGGCTCCGATGTTGATATCATTTTGTTCTAAATTGTCCGTATCAACGGTCGTTGTGATATAAACGGAGTCTTTGGTAATCTTCATGGTTCTTGCGATTCCGCTCATACCACCAATGAATTTTGAACACTTGATATCAGTTTCTCCGAGTTGTCTTTTGCAACCGGTGACTTTCCACGTTCCGTAAATATCATTGTGGTCATTGCTCAGCGACAAAGTTTCATAGTTACGGTATAAGTCAAGAAACTCTTGTTCGTCCGGATTGTCTGAAACTTGCTTTTCGGCTGGCCCCATCCAAAGCGAATCACCGACAATCTTGTAAGAACCCGGATCCAATGATTCTGGATATTCTTCCCAAGCAAACGTTTTTGTATCGGGGTGGTAATTGCAAACGTATGTTCCTTGGTAAACACGTCCCGTTGTTTCATCGTACTTAATCGGGATGACATAAGTGTATCCTTCACCGAAATCCGTTGTTTGAGTTGCAGGCTTTGTGGATTGAGTGTTGTCGAGACTCGATGTCGGATTGTCTTCGCTGCAAGCGACGAACATGAACATACCGAATAAAACTGCGTAAGTCTTTTTCATATTAGAACCCTTCTTTATTTAAACGAAATATATTAAATTTGTCTATTAAGGAGGCTGTCATGGCAAAAAAGAAAGATAAAGTGTTCAGCAAGGTTGCTGAAACTGCCAAAGAAAGCGATGCGATGCGCATGCGACGCATAGACGGCTCCCAAAACGGAGCCTCATTACGGACAAGAGTTGTTCGAGACAAGACAAAGTACAACAGAAATTTGAAACACAAGAAGTCCCTCGCAGACGCGGGGGATTTCCCTTTTTTAGGGGACGTGGTCATCCTCGAACGAAGTGAGGGGATCCATTATCTTTCGTATTTACTGATGTGATTGGTTCTGTAAATATTTTCATACTTATATTTGTAATGAGAATATATATTTGAAACAAAGAGGTTTTTATGCGATTAGGTTTGTTTGGTATTTTGAGTGTAGTGACTGCATTTTGTGCATGTACCCAGTCTTCTCCGACATCTTCCGACGAAGATTCTATTTCTTTAAGTGGTCCCCATAACGCTAAGTTTAGCTCTAGTAGTAAAAAAGTTGCAAAAAGTTCTTCGAGTCGTTCGTCAGAAACATCGGATGAAGAATGTCTTGGCGAGGCTGGCGAACCTTGGGATGGGACGACTGCAAAGGATTTCGCTTGTGGTGCAGGAACAAAACTCAGCCCGTACATTATTTTAACCGCGGAACAGCTTGCTCGACTCTCTTTTGTGGTTAACTCAAGCGATAAGGCTTATAGCGGCAAGTATTTTAAACTTGGTGCTGATATCTTGCTTAATAAGGGTGCTGTTATTGATGAAAAGGGGGCTCTTGTTGCTGATTCAACAAAACTCCACAAATGGACGCCTATTGGCAATTCAAGTGTATCCTTTGACGGCAACTTCGATGGCGACGGTCATGCTATAAGTGGGATGTTCATCAACACAACGAGTACGCACAATGGGCTGTTTGGGCAAAGTCAGGGAACCGTGCAAAATCTGACCGTTGAAAATTCCTGGGTGTACGGCGGTAAATATACTGCGGGAGTTGTTGGCGTCTTGAGAGGGACTGGAATTGTTAGAAATATAGTCAATAAGACTCCTGTAATTGGTTTGAATGATGTTGTTGCTGGTGTTGTTGCCGCTACATCTTATGACTATTCTAAACGTGGAAAAATTGAGAATGTTGAAAATGATGCTCCTATTCAGGGCAAAAAATTGGTTGCTGGCATTATTGCGTCTAGTGATAATGGTTTAGATATTAGTAATGCTGTAAATCATGGATATGTTGAAAGCTTGTCTAGTGCAGGTGGGGTTGCTTGTCATTTGGGATCATCAACTAATGTTGAATTTGCTTTCAATTATGGTGAAATAAAAGGAAATGATTATACGGCGGGTATTGCGAGTTATTTTGGCTATGGTTTTTGTACGGCGCAAAGAAATTATGGTACAATAAAAAAATCAAAAAATTTTGGTAAAATAACGGGTTCTAATTATGTGGCTGGAGTTGTTGGTCAAGCACAATGTGTTACTATAAAAGAATCCGCTAATATGACTACTGTTGCTGGAAATAAATATGCTGGTGGTATATCGGGACATGCAGAAAAATCAAATTTAGAATCTGTTTATAATACAGGACTTATTTCAGGCTCTATTTATGTCGGTGGAATCGTTGGTTACAACCAAGAAGGTGTTACGAATTCTGCATATTCCGCTGGTAAAGTCGATGGCGATTCTCTAGTTGGCTTGATGATTGGCTACAACTACAATACCACGATGGCTGATTACTACTATCTAGAACGCGGCGAACAGGACCCCTTCGGTCTCAATAACGGTGGTGGAGTTGCTACACCTAAATCTGAAGATGAAATGAAGTCCAAAGAGTTTGCCAAAATTCTAGGTGAAGAATTTGTCTATGACTCCGGTCTAAATGATGGCTATCCCGTACTCAGTTGGGAAAAGGAGTAAATATGGGCAAAAAATTTCGTACGCATGTTCAAGGCGAATCGCTTCAAAAGAAAATAGATGCTGATTTTGAAACATATTTTTGTATTTGGGGCTCTTTCCTAGCTTTTTTCATTTTGACTGTATATATATGGCTTTTTTACTTTGGCGTTTGGAATATAACGTTGAGTTTAGCTATTGCGTTTTCAGTAATCACTATGGGAACTCTTGTTTATGGAATTCGCAAGTCTCTTAAATTGATAAGGCATATGCGTAATTGCTACAAGGGAATGGAAGGAGAGCGTTTAGTTGGTGAAATGCTCAATAAGCTGAGTTGTGATTCTGTACGTGTGTTCCACGATATTTGTGGAGATTGCTTCAATGTAGATCATTTGATTATTAGTACTCGTGGAATTTTTACTATTGAAACGAAACATTACGATAGAAAAAAGGGGTATAAGTTTTTATATCAGGATGGCAAGCTGTTGTTTAATGGGCGAGTTTGCAAAACTCTTTTGAATCAAATGGATGGTGAAGCGAACTTTATTTCCGAAAAACTTGAGTCATTATGCGGACGAAATTATCCTGTACAAAAAGTTGCGATTATTATTGGAGCGTATATTGAAAATCCAGCAAGAGATTTTTCAAAGTATTGGATTTTAAATGAAACTGGCTTCCCCAAATTTTTTAAGAATGCTAAGGAAACTCTTTCCATTGACGATGTTCGCTCTATTGCCAATCAAGTGACAGAGTGGCTTAAGGTTTCTGTAGATTAGTAGAAATGTAGCCTACCATGATTTCATTTCGCGAAAGGCTTCTTTGACCGTATATGCTTTTAGAGTGGAAGAATCTTTTTTGAAATTTTCGTAAATTTTATTACCTTCTTCCATTGCTCTAATTGTTGCTTTGGATAGATTGCTAGAACGGTTGCGACGTCGTTTCTTGTTAGTGTTTGATTGAGGAATAAAGTTTTTCATAAAGAATTACATTCAGCAAAATACTTTAAAATTTTACTGAATGCAAGTCTTGCTCATTTTCCTCCTATTTTGAAACTATTACCCCTTCCATTCGCCTGTTAAGGCGCAGAAAAAATCTGTACTCCATAGGGCAAGCTTTGATGAGTCGGCGATAAATGGTTGAACATCTCGCTTAGCTTCGTTGAAATCGACTGCGTGGAATCGTTCTTTTAATAGTGTTTTCAATTTAGCAGTTGTTAAGATTTCTGTAGAATTCCAATGTCCGGTCTGTTCCATGCGCTTTTGCAAGTGTGGCAGATTAACGCTAGTGTTCTGAGAAACATACCATACGAAATCATAGAAATCACGTCCTTTGACTCGGTTCTTCCACCCTCGACAAAGCAAAGCATGGAGTTTCCCTGCAAAAAGTGAAGGCTTATCGTAGAGCTTCACTGCAAAAGGGGATGGCAAAAGTCGATACTTGTTTTCGAATGTCGCCAATTCAGGCGGATTTGTATCCACTTCGAATTTTATTTTCAAAATTTCGTTGCTTGGAATTGGCAATGGTGAATGCTTAGTTGGCATGATTTTCAGCAGGTGCTTTAGGGTGTTTCCCTTTAAAAACGCGGATTGCACTGGAGAATCTAGGGATTTGATCTTGCTTTCGACGGTCATTTCCAAGCCGACTGCTTGGAGTTCTTGCTCAAGAATATCAAAATAATGTGGTAGTTCAAATTTTTCGTCGACTTGGATTAAAGAAAAGTCCATATCTTCGGAGAATCGGTCTAGTCCATAGAAAATTCGGAGGGCTGTTCCACCGTAAAAAGCTGCTCTTTCGAAAAATCCGCCTCGCGAGAGTCCGCATAGCGCGACTTCCTGAGCAATTTCTTTGAGTGCGTTGCGGTAATCAGATACATTTTTGCAGTTGTATCTTGTGAGCATAGATTCTATTACACTTGCCATGTTTACCTCATTTTAGAAAGAATGTAAAGATTCTTCTTTTTGTATAAAAGTGCAATTTTGTGGATAAAGTTAAAATCTAAATTGTTGAAGTCTTCGTTTTCAATTCGCAAATTTTCAAATAAGAACGATTCCATAGCGCGCTTGCTAGTGATAGGACTTTCCTTGTAGAGTCTGTCGCAAAGCGCCTTTTCGCAAGTTGCCATAGCGTATGGGCGGTCTTCTATATTCTCGATATTGACTCCGTGAGGGAATACATCGGTTGGAATGTCGGAGTATGAAAACTCGCCGAAGGGTGTTTGGTATAGCTTGTTCTTGTTCTTTTGATACGATGCTGACGTGAATAGGTTCACTCGCTCGGGAATGAGTCCGTGTCTGGATAGGGCGTATTCGAACGACAGGTATGATGGTCCGTAAATTGCTCCAGCAAGGACTTCGCCAGGTGTGTTGCGGTCGGTTTCGTAAAGACCTCGTATAATCTTGAAAATTTCTCCATGTAGAGTCATTTGACGCAATTTCATTTGCGGTTGTTTGTACTCTTGACTCAGCGTTGACAGAATTTCTGAGGCAGTCCTTATCACGATTTCCTCCAATAACTATAAAAATAATATACTTACTGGAGAAAATCAATATATTTTTGTGTGCACTTATGATATTTCTACCCTCCGCAGAACCATAGACCGCAGATAATCCCGACGATGATCAGGAAGGGGAGGATTTGTAGCAATAGCGTTATGGCGCAGGCTTCGCCCGCACCTCCAAGCCCTAAAATGGCAAGGACTGCAAAAATGATAAGGAATGTCGTCAGCATAAGAACCTCACAACTATAATTTAATAGTTGAAAATGTCATATATTGACAATTTGCAGTTTTTCGCATTTTGCATAACGCATTTTGCGAAAAAAATGAGTTCTAAAACAAAAAAAGCCTAGCATGCGTGTGCAAACTAGGCTGAAATTTTTTAAGGCGTTGCTTACTTTTCGCACTTCTTGAAGAAGCAGCTGCGAGCGCCAGTGTGGCAAGCGACCTGCGGACCCTGCATACGCACCTTGAAAAGCAGTGCGTCAGAATCGCAGTCGGCAGCCCATTCGACGACCGTCATCACGTTTCCGCTAGTGTCGCCCTTGTGCCAGTATTCCTTGCGGCTACGGCTCCAGAACACCATTTCGCCACATTCGTGCGTGCGGCGGAGCGCTTCTTCGTTCATCCATGCCATCATCAGCACGTCGCCTTTGTCGGCGTCCTGGACGATTGCCGGAGCGAGTTTCACGCCACCGAATTCCACTTCGAACTTTACTTCTTTAATCAAATCTTCGAACTTCATCTTTCGTCTCTCGTCTGTAGGCGCAATGCGCCGTTCTTTCGTCTAATTATCCACGCACTTGTCCGTTGCCGCGCAAAATCCACTTGTAGCTGCAGAGGCTTTCGACGCCCATCGGACCGCGTGCATGCAACTTGTCCGTAGAAATGCCCACTTCGGCGCCGAGACCGTATTCGCCACCATCGGCAAAACGCGTGCTGGCGTTCACCATGACGCTGCTGCTATCGACGTTTGCGACAAAGTAGTCCTGAACGCTTGCATCTTCTGCAACGACAGCTTCCGTGTGACGGCTGCTGTTCTTTTCGATGTGGTCGCAGGCTTCTTCGACGTTGTCCACGAACTTGACGCTAGCCTTGAGGGCGAGGTATTCGTGATGGTAGTTGCTGTCGTCGCCAATGTCCTTGATGCGGCTGTCATGCGATTGGGCATCCTTGTTGCCAAAGAGTTCCACGCCACGGTCGGCGAGGCAATCGAGCAATTTCTTGACGTTCGCTGCATCGATGTGGCGGTCGATAATCACGCATTCCATGGCGTTGCACACGCCCGTGCGCTGCGTCTTGGCGTTAATCAAAATGTTTACAGCCTTTTCCATATCGGCGGACTTGTCCACGTACACATGGCAGATGCCGTTGAAGTGCTTGATGACAGGAATCTTGCTCTGTTCCACGACGGCGCGGATCAAGCGTTCGCCACCGCGAGGAATCACGAGGTCGAGGCAGTCATTGCGCTGCAAGAGCATGCCCACGAGATCATGGCTCGTTTCGGTCACGAGCTGCACGGCATCCTTGTCGACGCCATTTTCTTCAAGAGCCTGGTGGAAAATCCCGGCGAGGCACTTTGCGGAGTTGAGCGATTCCTTACCGCCACGGAGAATTACGGCATTGCCGGCCTTAAAGCAAAGGCAAGCGCCATCAATCGTCACGTTCGGACGGCTTTCAAAAATAAAGAACACAGAACCTATCGGCACGGCGACACGGCTAATCTTGATGCCGTTCTTGAGTTCACGAGATTCAAGAACACGACCGAGCGGGTCGGTAAATGCGGCGATTTCTTCGGCGCCCTTGGCCATCGATTCAATGCGGGCATCGTTCAAAGTCAGGCGATCCATCTTGGAATCGTCGAGCTTGCCGGCGGCAGCTTCGAGGTCAAGCTTGTTAGCGGCGAGAATTTCCGGCTTCTTTGCACGGAGGATTTCTGCAACACGTGCGAGCACGGCTGCGCGCTTATCAGCGCTCAATGTACGGATTTTCTTGCTCGCGTTCTTTGCTTTGTTGGCGAGCTCGTCAGAGTATTTTTCCAAATTAACGTTATTCTGTGTCATAAGAGCAAATATAGAAAACGAAAAGTCCCGCACCAGGGCGGGACTCTTGTAATTACGTTTGAACTATGCCGATTCTGGATTACAGCAAGTTCACGATTGCCGTGAACAGAGCATCCGAAAGGGCGTTCGTTTCCAAGCCTTCAATCACGCTGAACTGGTTGAACATAATCTGTCCCTTGCCAAACGGCACGAGCTGCAAGTCCACACCCGTCTTGATTTCGCCATCCTTGAGCGTCACGGAACGTGCATAAACCTTAGCGCCAGCGAGCTCGTTCAACGAAATGCCCGGCATAGCCGATGCAGAGTTGTGGTCGAGAACACCGTTGCCGCCGAACACAGCGAGGAGCGGAGAATCCTTCGGCAAGTAATGCAAGCTGAATTCGTTTGCGCCTGTGGTCCAGTGGGCTTCGATCTTGTTTTCGAAGTTGTGGCTCTGGTTCAAGAGGTCGATATCTTCAGTCGTCATATCGGAGAGCAACAAAGTCTTGCCGCCGTTCTTCGTGACATCGATAATCTTTTCCAAGATTTCATCTGGCCAAGAACTCAAGTTTGCAGTGAAGATAATTTGTTCAGAACCGTCGAGAGCGGCGAGCACATCGCTCGATTCGTCGTAATTATCAAGGAAGCAAACCTTGCTCATGGCGTCCTTAACGTCGGCCTGTTCGATTACGATCAAGTCTTCGTAGCTGGAATGGATTTCCTTGCCGCAATCCTTGAGCGTGAGTTTAATCTTGTACAAACCGGTAGCGCGCGGAGCCATCAACGTGCAAATGCCAAGCTGCGTAAGAGTCTTCTTTTCAGCAGGTTCTTCGGGCATGACCTTCTGCGTGTTGAGGACTTTGTCCTTAGCGTCGAGGAGTGAAACTTCGATTTCCACATCTTCCAAACGGCTGTTGTTCAAAAGCGTGAGCTGGAAGCTGACTTCGCTCTGCGGTGTGGCAACGTGTTCAAGTTCGCTGATGAGCACGCGGCTCGGAGTTGTGATTTCTCGAGCAAAATTCTGGACGCCCTTGGACTTTCTGTTTTCGTCGTTAAGGCCGCTAAAGTCGGTGCCGTTGTCGGCCCACTGGTCGAGGAAGAAACCAGAAATCTGCGGGTTGCTCTGGAATGCCGTAATCTGGTCGTATTTGCTCTTGAGCGCAATGCGGTAAACATCGGCGTTGAACGATTCGAAGTTCGGCCAAATGGAGAGCTTGCTATCGTCGACGAACGTTTCCACTGACTTGAATTCGTTCTTGATCGCCTTCTGGCTCTTGATGCTGCGAGGACCGGCGATGGTGGTTGCGCGCTTCGGGAAGAGCGTATTGTTCTTGAGCGTCACCAAAACCTTGTTTTCGATATCGTTCAAAATCGGTTCTTCTTCATCCTGGAAGTGGCTGTCGCCAAGACCCGTATCTGGCACCATGAGCTCTTCGTCTTCCTTGTCCAACATGTGGGCGAGGTAGTGCGTGTAAGCGGCACTCGGGTTTAAACGCGGGTTCACGCGCATCGTGGCATACTGCGAAATACGGTCGATGGAAACCGGGATAATCTTACCCGTATCCTTGTGGAAGTTTGCTTCGTTGTCGAGGTAAATACTGTTGAAGTTGCTAATCGCCGGGCGGCAGGTGTCGATCGGGCTAATAGCGTTCAAAAGCTTGTTACCGTTCTGGAGCATAAATGTTCCGTTTTCGGAACCGAGAATCCAGGCGGCGATACACGGATGGTTGTGCTGGTCGCGCACCATGTCGTTGATGAGCTTCTTCGTGATTTCGAGGCCCTGTGCGGTCGAACGCATCGTGTGGATCGGGAATTCCTGGAACACGAACAAACCGATTCTGTCGCAGATGTCGAGAGCCGTGCTGCTGAGCGGAGCGCCGCAAGAACGGATGACGTTGAAACCTGCTGCCTTCACGGCGTTTAAGTCCTTTTCGAGAGCCGGGTTCTGGTCTGTCCAGAGGCCGCCTTCGCTCCACTGCTGGTTGTAGCTCACGCCCATGAGCTTTACGATGGCGTCGTTGATATAGTAGTCGCCCTTGAGGCAGTCGAACTTGCGGAAGCCGAAAGTCTTCACGACAGGGAAGGTGTATTCCGGAGCCTTGCCCTTAGCGCCCTTGATTTCGAGCTGCATTTCGATAGCGAACAGGTTCGGACGTTCCGGACTCCAGACGCACTTGTCCTTCTTCCAGTCCTTGATGCCAAGCAAGAACTTCTGCGTAGCGTTTTCCTTTTCGAGCTTGATATCCTTGAAGAATTCGTAAACGTCGCCGTTCGGGTTCTTCATGAGGATGCGGAGACGGGACTGGTAACCGCGCGGGTTGTTGAAGAATGCTTCGACAGAAACGCGTTCTTGGTCCATGTCCGGTTCGACGTGAATATCAGAAATAAATGCGGCGTTGCCGAGAATCAAGTCCACGTGACCGCAGATACCGCCATACGGATACTGCGACCAGGGGAGGCCAACCGGCATTTCTCCCGGGTGGGCGTAGCGGTCGTTTGCGCCTTCCTTGCTTTCGCGACCGAAGTCAATGCGGCTGTTCGTTGCACCCATGTTTGCAACGCGGATGCAGAGAATGTTTTCTTCGCCGAGCTTGATTGCCTTCTGAGTTTCAATGACAAACGACGTGTAAGCGCCAAAGTGGTCGCCCAAAAGTTTACCGTTAAGCCAGATGGTGGCGTGTGTTGCAATCTTTTCAAAGCGGAGGAAAATGCGCTTTGTGACCTGCTTTTCGTCGTCAATCGTGAATCTCTTGAAATAGAATGCGCAGTCCTGGGCCATCAAAAGCTTGTCAAAAGCTCTTTCCCAGATGTGGGGAACGCTAACAGTCTGTGTTTTTTCAGGATACGTTGCATACCAACGATTAGAGATGCCGGTGTCTTCCGTGTCCCAGATCATCTGCCAATCGCCATCAAGGCTGATAATTTTGCTCATTTAGGGAATCCTTTATAAAATTCAGCGATAATTTAGCAAATTAGCCATTGGTTGATTGTCGTTAGTCATTGGAAAATACCCTAGAATTAGCGTTCTTTCGTCTTTTTTCTCATTTTTCACCTTTGTGCCCCTTTGATTTTCTGTGCACTATTACTAAATTTGGGACTCCAATAGCAACCTAAAAAGGATTACAAAATGTATTCTATTGTTGAAACAGGTGGTTTCCAGTATAAAGTCGAACTCGGCAAGGCCTACAAGGTCCCGACGATCGACGCAGCTGTTGGTTCTGAACTGGAGCTCAAGTCCGTTCTTCTTTTCTCCGGAAAAGAAGTGCAAGTCGGCACCCCTGTCCTGAATGACGCATCTGTCAAGGTCGAAGTTCTCGCCCATGGCAAGGAAGACACGATTATCGTGTTCAAGAAGAAGCGTCGTACCCGTTACGAACGTCGTAACGGTCATCGTCAGGGCTATACCGAGGTGCTCGTCACGGAACTCCGCTCCGGCGCTGAATCTGCAGTCGTTGACCCTCAAGTTATTACCCGCAACCGCGCTCGCGTGGCTGCCCTTGCTAAGCAGAAGGTTCAGAACAAGCCGCTCACTCGCAAGGAAAAGATCGCTCAGGGACTTCCGAAGCCGGCTAAGGTCAAGAAGAACTCTCTGCGTAAGGCTAAGGAGGCTTAATCCATGGCACATAAGAAAGGTCAAGGTTCAGTACGTAACGGCCGCGACAGTAACGCCAAGTACCTTGGTGTTAAGAAGTATGCGGGCGAAACCGTCAAGGCTGGCAACATCATCGTTCGTCAGCGCGGTTCTCACTTCCACAAGGGCAACAATGTCGGTATGGGCAAGGACTTTACCTTGTTCTCCCTCATTGATGGCAAGGTGAAGTTTGAACGCCTCGATGCAAAGCGCCAGAAGGTCTCTGTCTACTCTGAAGAAGCCTAATAACTTTGGTTAGCTTTTAAAAGCCGGACGCGAAAGCGCCCGGTTTTTTTGCGTTTAGGGCGTTTTCACATTGCGTTTTTTCTAAATTAATAGCGTGAATTCTATGCGTTATTTAAAACTTTATCTCATATCTGTTCTTGCCATGTTCTTCTTCGCCTGCTCTGACGATGACGACGGAACTGAATACATGTTTGACAGGGAAATCTCTGAATATTCCGTTCTTAGGGAATGTTCTCCAGGCACGCCCGAGGGTACGACATGCTACAAGATTAGGTACCGTTATCCGATATTGACGGATAATTATTCTGGATTGTGTGTCTGGTTTGATACCACCGTTGTCGATGATACGTCAAAGTCTGTAAATGACAAGCAGGTGGCTCTTGCTCATGACTCGACGAATGAAGACGCGTTCTTCCAGAAGTATAAAAGTTCGGGTAGTTTTTACGATACTCTTGATTTGACCGATAAGATTACGCATTTTATCGAAGATGGCTATGACAGTCTCCAGGTTGTGATGTTCTGTGAATATTCCGATGGCGGCAGTCCTGGTTCTGTCCAGCGCCTTTTCATTCCGTTTAAGGACGTCGAGGCTCCTTCTATTGTTGAACCGCTAAAGGATTCTGTTTGGTCTACGGGGGCAATGTTTGAATGGTACCGTCCGATGGACCGCACTGACCTTTTGGATCCGTCTGCCGTGTCGGGCGAAATCCTGGGTTACAATATTCGTCTTTGGGCTGAAGATTCGACCGAAGATATCCGCGATTTGAAAGTGACAGTCATAACGCCAGAAGGTGTTGATAGTAAAGGTGAAAAGTATTACAAGCGCCATGCCCGAATCCGTTATGCCAACGATTCTGTTCGTGTTGATGATGTTTCTCATGGCGATAAGCGAAAGAATTATCTCAATCTCGTAGTTCTTGACGGGAAGGGTTACGATACAGAGAATGTTTCGAGCAATCGTTTCCGTGTGTACATCGAAGGACTCCGAACGAGTTCCAATTCTGTATCGTACACATACACGATCGCCATTTCGTCTTGGGATATGGCTGGCAATGCAAGTGGCTCCGAAGCGGACCAGTCTACGCCTGTAAATGCCTGTCAGGGAATTTACACGACGGATTCCATTGCTCCTTTGATGCCGACTAAGATTTTTACGATTGAAGATTCTCTTTATCCTGGTTATGCAAGGCTCGATAGTAATAACAGAGTCCTTATATTCTGGGACCGTAGTGTTGACCCTGTCAAGTTTGATCATGATATTGAATCTGATTCTGTAATTATTATTCCTCGTGGCTGTAACGATGGAAGCTGCTATGAAAATGTATCCCGTTATGTTATTGAATATTATGACAAACTAGATAAGTCTTGGCATGAATATTCTTATGCGGGCGGCGATGATCGTTATGGTGTCCATTATCAGAGAAATGATGAAAAATTCGAAGTCGATTTGTCCGGTAAAGGAACGTTTGTTACGGATACAATCCGCTGGGTGGCTCCTGGCGATACGTTGATTTTGCGTATCCGCTCGGTTGATCGATCTGGCTATTATTCTCGTGCGCTGGTGGATTCGATATTTGTTTCTCCAGGTGCGCTTGCCAAAAAGATGGAATGTCCTCAGGGCTTTGTCGCTGTTTCTACATCTGATACCACCGAGTTCTGTATGGAAAAGTTCGAACATCGCAGTGCAGATGGTTCGTTTATGACGAACGTATTGCATTCCGAAGCTTTGGCTACGTGTGAGGCTATCTCTGCTAGCGGTTTTGAAGTTTCCCTTTGTGGTGAACGCGATTGGGAACTTGTTTGCTTGTCCGGTGGTTCCTTGTCGTATGGGTTTATCGAAGAAAATGCTTCGACGGTTGCTGATCATTGGTCTAATTACTGTAACGTAAGTACAAATGATTCTGCGTCTGCTGCAAGTATTTCAAAACGTGACCAGCGTTGCATGAACCCGATGGGCGTGAGAGACTTGCCGGGGCAGTACCAGGAGTGGGTGAAGGGACGTTCCAAAGATACCGTTGCCGTGTTGAAAGGCGCTAGCTACAAGGTTTACGAAGGGCTTGATCATGAGTCCATCGCTTATTGTACGAACCGCTCATTCCCGTTCTACACGCGCCCAGAATATACGCAGGATACTGTATATCTCTATCGTGAAGGCACTAAGGTCGATACCGTTTATGCAGCCGATACGACGAGAACTTTGTATAACGTATTAACGAAGAAAGATTTTAAGGATACGTTGCAGTTCTATGATGTTATCGATGCCAATGGTAAGGTTATCGGAACGGATTATTCGCTTTATTCGGAATACAAGAAGGGTGGAAAATCCTGGCTTGATACGCTATCGAATGGATTGACTTATAAGCCTTCGAAGAAGGAAGCTGTTTTCCTTACTGGAAAAACGCTTAATTATCGTCAAGCATCGGCTTTCTACAAGTCGTCTTCCATTGGCTTCCGTTGCTGCGCATACAAGAAATAAAAGAAATGAATACAGAAGACTTTTTGAATGTCGCAAAGGAACTAGCCCGCAAGGCGGGTGACCTTTGCCTAGAACTTCAAAACAACCTTGGCGATGTCCGCTATAAGACTGTCAAAGACGTTGTGACAATCGCTGATGTCTCCAGCGAAAAACTCATTGTCGATGGGTTGCGTGCCGCATTCCCGACACATTCCATCCGCACAGAAGAAGCGGGTGTTATCGAAGGCCCTGATCCTCGCTACCGTTGGATTATTGACCCGGTCGATGGTACCGTGAACTTTAGCCGTGGCATTCCGCTGTGGGGCATTTCGATTGCCTTGCATTTCGAAGGCAAACCGCTTGTTGCTGTCGTGAATTTACCCAAGCTCGGTGAACTCTACACTGCAGCAAAAGGCATGGGCGCGTTCATGAATGGTAAACAAATTCACGTGAGCCGTGAATCGAATCCGACTCATGCGATTGTTTCGAATGGCGATTTCAACGTGGGCGATGCCGCAAAAATCAATGCGCAGAATTCGCATAACTTTGCTCGCGAAGCAGAAACGTTCGAACGCGTGAAGTGCTTGGGCTCTGCTGTGATTGAAGGCTGTTTCACGGCTTGCGGTCGCATTGACTGTTTTGTGATGACCATGAGCTATCCGTGGGACATTGCTGCTATCGCGCTCCTCGTCGAAGAAGCGGGTGGCAAGTCCACGCACATTGACGGCACTCCCATGCAGTTTGTCGATGCCGAACAGGTCATCTTCACGAACGGCCTTCTGCACGACACGCTCGTGAAAACTCTCGCTTAAAACGCGTTGTCATCCTGGAGGCACGAAGTGCCGATAGGACCCATAATTTCTCGTATAACAAAAAAAATCCCGATTCCTACGACGGAACCGGGATTTTTCATTTTCTAACAGTTTTTAGCATTGGCCAATGACTATTGACCAATGACTAATAACTAATTACAGCGGAATGTTTCCGTGCTTCTTCCAAAGCACAGCCTTCTTCTTGTTCTTCAAGTTTTCGAAGGCGGAAACAAGGCGGTCACGAACGCTCTTCGGTTCAATGACTTCGTCAATGAATCCGTTGCCAGCAGCGATATACGGGTTCAAGTACTTTTCTTCGTATTCGTTGATGTACTGTTCGCGGAGCTTGGCCGGTTCAGCAGAAGCGGCGATTTCCTTTCTGCGGAGGATATCGACAGCGCCTTCAGCACCCATAACGGCGATCTGTGCGATCGGGAGGGCGAACACGCAGTCTGCACCGAGGTTCTTGCTGTTCATGGCGATGTATGCGCCACCGTAAGCCTTGCGGAGGATGAGTGTCACGCGCGGCACTGTTGCTTCGGCGTATGCAAAGAGGAGCTTTGCACCGTGGCGGATAATGCCGTTGTGTTCCTGCTTCGTGCCCGGCATGTAACCC
>Ga0256407_10007362_pt1 | contig 16605 bp, 13 predicted proteins | sample RumenRJG_04DNA_FD_193489 | JGI IMG/M metagenome (GOLD analysis project Ga0256407, IMG submission 193489) | Bovine rumen microbial communities from Lethbridge, Alberta, Canada - RJG_04 | ecosystem: Host-associated > Mammals > Digestive system > Stomach > Rumen | place: Canada: Alberta...
GGGGAAGTTCTCACCCAGGTCGAGGGTCTCGTTGAAGCAAACCAGGTCGCCGCTCTCTTTAGGCAGGCAGATAACCATCTTGCGATACGACTTGAACAGACCAAACGACTGTCCGCCGCTGGGCATGTACTCCGCAACACCAACTGCTTGGTCGGTGGTGAGTTTTTCGAAGTCGCCTTCCACATGGAACACCAGATTGTCTTCGGGAATCATTGTTCCGTTGTCGGCAAGTTGTCCGCAGGCAAGAACACCAGTATAGTAGTTGTAGATCATACCACACACCGTTGCTTGCTCGAAAACAGTGGAGGTGGGGATGGTGATGGTCTTCGAGGCCTCGTCGTACGTACCGCTGAAGTCGGTGTCGAGGTTCGGCGTGTAGTCGTTGGGATTGAAGAGGTTGAAGAAATTGGAGAACGTCACCTTGTTGCCATCGCGTGTGATGCCGATGTTGTAGGTGAAGATGTCACCACCATTGAGTACGAAAGAGTAATTCCGTGTGGTGCTCTGGGCAGCTACGAAATACTCCACTTTCTCACCTTCGCCATCAGCACGCACCAGTTTGCGTGTGGGAGCGGCCTTTTGGGCGGCCCTTGCACTCTCTGGTACCATTTTCTCCAACTTCTGTTGGTCTTCCTTGCTGATCTGGCTGAACGGGAAGTCAGTTGAGACTGGTCGCACGTCGGTTGTCTTCTGGGCATAGGCCATACTGACAGCGAGCACAACCCAAATTAAGCATAGAAATTTTCTCATAAGCTTGATTTTTTGGTTAATAATAATGTATTGTAATTTTATGATTATCATTGTCATCCCTAATGGCTTAGGAATTTCTGATTCTTTTGAATAGAAGTGGCATCGAGGGGTGTCCATATCGTTCGCTCCCCCACCCGGTAGATGACTTGTCGCTCGCCGTTCCACCAGTCCAGTCGCTCGTCGCGGATGCCCGTTTGCCCGTTGTTCCCATAGAAATGGAAACTGATGGTGAGGTCGGCATTGCGTGTGATGTTGGTGATAGGCTTGTCCATCAGTTTCTTCCCGGCCAGATTGGGGGTGTAAAGTCGTGCCGGGGGAAAGGAGTTATCGGTAAGGGAGTCGCGCTTGCCATAGGGATAGGGGTCGCGCTGCAGCGAGAAGTCGGTGGCCTGGTCGTCGTTGTCGGCATGGAAGATGGTCATGCGCTGATGGTCGTTCTGGAAATTGCCCACGGTCTGTATCACATTCACGCCATTGGCCTCCCATATCTGCTTGTCGAAATCGACGTGCACGATGAGCAGTCCGCGCCCGGGCAGTGCGGCGTCCCATCCTGTCTGCTGGCGGTTCTCGAGCATGTAAAACTCGTCGGGGTTGGCGTCGTTGTAGATGATATAGGCATCGCCATCCTCAGAGAGGGGACGCATGCCGTCTACCTGCATCTCGTCATCCTTCAGTTCGATGGGGTCGAGCCATCCCAGCACCATTCGCTCGTAACTGGTATATCCTGCGGGTATGAAGCCATTGCCGTTATAGTTGCCCAAACCCATCACGTCCCACTTGTTCATGCCGAAGTTGCCCGATGAGCCCAAGGCGGCATCGTAGTGTTCGGGGAATCCAAAGCAGTGGGAGAACTCATGGCAGATCACGCCGATGCCCGATATCTGTGTGGTGGAGTGCATCTCGCTGCTGCAGGCATATTGGTCGATGGTATAATCGCCTAATTTCAGCACTTTGCCGTAGTCGCTCTGCAAGAGTGAGTGCTTGTGTGGCCAGATGGTGTAGGTGTCGGTGCTGTTGTGCTGACCCTCGCCGGCAAAGAGGACGAAAACCTGCTCTACCTCGCCGTCACCATCCCAGTCGTATTGACTCCAGTCGGTATCGTTGCCGACCAGTTGGCAAGCCTCGGCTATCATCTCGCCGGCATGGATATTGTGTGATGATCCGTTGGGTGCGTCCTCGCCATAGTATTTGTAACTGTGTGAGAGTTCCACAGGTCCGATGACATCGAATGAGAAATCAAACTTTCCACGGCTCTGACAGAGGAAGTAGTCGCGCACGCTGCCCTTGAACCCCATGGTGTTGGTGAATCCCTCGGTGTTGGCCACATTGTTGTAGAGTTCGAGGTCGTGTCCCTCCTTGAATTTGCGGTCGCTGAAATTGGCCAGGATGATGACGCCCTTGTACTGGCCCTCATAGTGTTTGAAATCGCCCAGGGCGGGTGAGCGGTGTGGCTTGGCGGTTGCCATAAGTCTCACTTTCTCGGCTTGCAGGTCAATCTCATGAAGACGTTGGTCGGCCGACAGCCTGAAGCACCGGCCATCGTCCGACTGCCAGAAACTCAGGTGCTCGTCGCCCATGAGTTTTACCCGTATGCTGTCGCCCTGCACTGTGGCAAAAACACCATGAAAACGCCCCGACACCGGAACGGCGTCAATGCAGAGAGATGTTGCCAAAAAAGCAACGATGGTCCAAAATAGTCTTCTCATAGTTCTATGTTGGTTCCTTGGAACGCGGTGTAGAAGGGTTATCGTGTACTTTTGAAATATCTGTTTTTCCTAGTCGGGCAAAGGATTTTTGCAAATATACAAAAAAATCCCCAACTATCACAATTGTTATTGTTAATTTTCTGCTAAAGTAATAAATTATTAGCAAATCAGCCCTTTGTGTGATGTTTTGATATGTTACAATTCAAGAATGGGCACACAAATGACTTATTTGGGCACTGTGACGGGTGCTTATCTCACCACTCCAAGCGATAAAACGCTCACTTTCAGTCCGGGGGTGTCAAGCATGGGTTGGACGCAAGCGCAGACGGTTGCTCCCGAGGTCACGATGTCGTCGACAACCAATATGTGGCGCTTGGACAGGTCTACTTTTCCCGTCAGGCGAAAAGCATCTTTCACGTTCTCCATGCGCTGTGCCACACTCTTCTGTGTCTGGCTGCCATGAAACGAGACTCGTTCTACGGCATTGGTCACAACAGGCAGACCGGTTGACTCGCTCACGCCCCGCGCTATCTCCACACTTTGGTTGTAGCCACGTTTACGCTGGTGCTTGCGCTCGAGGGGTACAGGCACTATCATGTCGATTTCCTCGAAGAAACCTTGCGGCATCATCTCCTCGGCTGCCATACGACCCATTGTTGCTCCCACCTCGGGATGGTTGTAGTATTTCAGGTTATGGATGATGTGGCTCACCTCCGACCCCGCCTCGTAGAAGAAAAGGGCGGCGGCCCGTTCGATGGGAATCCTTCCCCAGAAGCGCCGTGCCATCACATTGTTGTATGGGTCGGAGGCGAAGAGGGTGCGGGGCAGATGCAGGTTGCATGGTGTGCACAGCACCGTCTCGTCGATGCCCAAGCGACAACCACATACCATACAAGCCTCGGGTGCGATCAGGTTGATGACCCTGTGCCAGAAACTGATCCTTTTTTCCATCTGCATCGGTCCCCTTCTTATCGTCTATTCCTCATCCTCCTCTATTTCCACTTCGTCGGCCCCGTCGAGGCATTGGCGAATAAGGTCTATCGTGAAACCACGACTCATGGCGAAACGCACGAGCTTACCCGTCGTCTCGTAGTCGCTCATCGGCTTCAGTTGCCGTCGTTTGCTCTTGATGAGGGGACGAAGTACTGTCAGGTAGTCCTCGTCGTCGACCTCGTCGAGCACCTGCCGAGCTATGCCACGGTCGATGCGTTTGGCCATGAGGGCTTGCTCCACCTTGCGGCGCCCCCATTTGTTGAACTTGATTTTCTCTCGCACGAAGAGGCGGCAGTATCGTTCGTCGTCAATGAATTTCTCCTCTGTCAGACGTGCCATGATGCGGGCCTGCACCTCTTCTTCGATGCCCCAGCGGCGCATCTTCTCGGTCATCTCATAACTGCAGTGCTCTGCCTGGGCACATAGGGCCGACAGCTTCTGCATCACTTGTAGCTCGGTCATTTCTCTCATGGTCGGATGGCTTTGATGAAACGGGGCTTGCCAAACTGGTCGTCGCGGGTCACTACATTCACAAGACCGGTATCGCTCAGCAGTTGGGCGGTGGCCTCCACCAGGGAGGTGTTGCATTCGAAATAGATGTGAGCACCATGACGGAGGGCCGTTGTGGCATAACGTGCGATGGCGCGGTAGAAAAGCAGAGGGTCGCTGTCGGGCACGAAGAGTGCCTCGCGGGGTTCGTGGCACACCACGTTGGAGTGCATGGTGGCGGCCTCGCTCTCACGGATATAGGGTGGGTTGGAAACGATGATGTCCCATCGCTCCTCCTCGCTTTCCAAGGCAAGGGCATCACGCTGCTCCACCACCATTCGCGCACGATGCACTTTGGCATTGGCACGGGTGATGTCAAGCGCCCGTTCGGAAAGGTCGACAGCCACAACGTGGGCATGGTCGAGGCCAAGAGCCAGCGTGATGGCGATGCACCCGCTTCCGCAACCGATATCTATCACCTGAGGGTGGGCGGGATGAGGGTCATCGAGAATCCATTGGCACAAGGTCTCGGTCTCCGGACGGGGAATGAGCACACCTGGCTCCACCTTCATCATGCGCTGCATGAAAGGTGCCTCGCCCAACACATACTGTACGGGCTCGGCCTTGCACAGGCGCTGCATCATGGTGGAGAGCCATTGCTGCTGTTGGTTGTCGAGATGGCTGATGCCATCGCACAGGATGTCGGTCATCGTCATTCCGAACCGTTCCTCGAGCAGCGTGCGGACGATGGCTTGGGCCTCACCAGGGTCGTAGAGCGGGGTAAGACTTTTCCATAGTTGTTGGTAGGTCATGGTGCAAATTTATGGAAAAAACCGCATATTTGTGGATTTTTGAAAGAGAATTCTTCTTCGTGATGTGGTTTTCTGCCTCAAAAACACTATCTTCGCAACATGAAAGAAACCGACGACAAGATGTTCATGCGGCGCTGCCTGCAACTGGCCGCCAATGGCTTGCTTACCACCCGCCCCAATCCTATGGTGGGTGCGGTGATTGTGGCCCGTGGCCATATCATCGGAGAAGGATGGCACGTGCGTTGCGGCGAGGGGCATGCCGAGGTCAACGCATTTGCGTCGGTAGCCAAGGCCGACGAATGGCTGTTGCCCGAATCAACCATTTACGTTAGTCTTGAGCCTTGTGCCCATTATGGCAAGACACCACCTTGTGCCGACCTCATTGTGAGCAAGGGTGTGAGCCGTGTGGTGGTGGGTTGCGTCGACCCCTTTGCCCGGGTGCAGGGGCGCGGGATACAGAAAATCCGTGATGCGGGAATCGCCGTGACGGTAGGTGTGCTCGAAGAGGAGTGCCTGTGGCTCAACCGTCGTTTCTTCACTTTTCATCAGAAACAACGGCCTTATATCACCCTGAAGTGGGCACAGACAGCCGATGGTTTTCTCGATGACCATGGAAGAGCTGTGGCCATCTCCACGCTTTTTACAAAGATGCTCGTTCACAGACTTCGTGCTGAGAATGATGCCATTCTGGTAGGACGGGTGACGGAGGAGAGGGAGCATCCCCGACTCGACGTGCGTCATTGGAGTGGACCTTCGCCTGTGAAGATGGTGCTGTCGGGGTCTTTCGGTCTAGATGCCGTGGTCTCGTCGTGCCGTGAGCAGCAGTTGTTGTCGCTCTTGGTAGAAGGTGGCCGGCAGACGCACCAGTCGTTCATCGACGCAGGACTGTGGGATGAGATCAGGATAGAGAAGGGCAACGTGACCACGGGTGGTGGAACGCCTGCCCCGCAGGTGCCTGCCAATGCTATATTGCGCTCCCGCGAATGGCTGGATGGCAATATAGTGGAATATTGGATAAAGGCGAAAAGTTAATGGTTAATGAAGAGGAGTAATGTCTGAACTCCAGAACTTCTGAACTTCTGAACTTCTGACTTCTGAACTCCTGAAACACTTTCAACTTGACTATATTTTCTTTACCACGCGGCAGGGATTGCCTACGGCGACGGAGTTGGATGGGATATCGCTGACCACCACCGACCCCGCCCCAATGGTGACGTTGTCGCCGATGGTCACTCCAGGCAGGATAGTGACGCTGCCACCTATCCACACGTTGTGTCCGATGGTCACGGGCAGGGCCCATTCGCACCGGCTGTTGCGCTCCACAGGGTCGGTGCTGTGGCAGGCGGTATAGATGCTCACGTTGGGGCCGATGAAGCAGTCGTCGCCAATGGTGACGATGGCCTCGTCGAGAACGGTGAAGTTGAAGTTGGCGAAAAAATGCTTGCCCACATGGATGTGTTTGCCATAGTCGCAGTAGAAAGGCTGTACGATGAGGATATTGTCATCGCCTATCTCACCCAACAGGTTTTTCAGAAGGGCCAGCCGTTGCTGGGTCTGATGGGGCCGCAGGTCATTGTAGTCGCGTACGACCTCGCGGGTGGCGTTGAGTTCGGCAAGCAGTTCGGGATCGGTGGCTGAGTAATATTCGCCAGCCAGCATTTTCTCTTTTTCAGTCATGGTGTCAGGTCGGATGGTTGAAGGGTGCTTTCAGTCTGGCTATTTCCTGCCGAAGTCGGCAGGGATTTCACCCCAGGCCGATGTTTCCCACTTGATGATGGGCACCTGTATCGCATGAGTGCGCAGCCATGCCTCGGCGCGGGCGATGATATCGAAAAGTTGGGCCGTCTGTGCGTCGCGCACCAGTGTGGTCTTGCATTTCTTCTTCGATACCCAGAGTATGGCGTTGTAACTGTCGGAATAGATGGTCTTGCGCAGACCTTGCCGCTCCATGAGCGCAAGGGCGTGGACGATGGCCAGGAACTCACCGATGTTGTTGGTGCCATGCACCGGACCGAAGTGGAACACTTGTGTGCCCGTGGCCAGGTCGATGCCTTGGTATTCCATACGTCCGGGATTGCCCGAGCATGCCGCGTCTACCGCCCATGCGTCGGCGCTCACCTCCGGAGGGAGTGGCAGCACCGTGTCATGGCGGTAGTCGGGCGGGTTCTGCAGGATTTCTTTCTTTGCCACGGTCGTATGCTGGTTGTGGTATTACATTCTCTCAGGCACCTCGATGCCGAGCAGGCGCATGCCGTTGCGGATGATTTTCGCCACATTGGCGGCAATCACCAGGCGTACTTGCTTCTCGGCTTCGGTATCGGCGTTGAGGATGCTGTAGTCGTGGTAGAACTGGTTGAACTGCTTGGTGAGCTCATAGCAGTAGTTGGCAATGCCGCTTGGCGAGTAGTCTTTGCCTGCCTGCTCCACGGCGGCGCCATATTCGTTCATCTTCTGGATGAGGTCGGTCTCCTTCTCGTTCACGGGCATGTTGTCGGCGAGCTTCTCTGGAATGACGATGCCTTCGGCAGCGGCCTTGCGCAAGATGCTGCGGATACGGGCGTGAGTGTATTGGATGAAAGGACCGGTGTTGCCGTTGAAGTCGATGCTCTCCTCCGGGTTGAAGAGCATGTTCTTGCGGGCATCCACCTTCAGGATGAAATACTTGAGGGCACCCATGCCTACGATGCGGGCTATCTCGTCTTTCTCGGCCTCGTCGATGCCTTCGAGTTTGTTCACCTTGTCCTCGCTCATCTGACGTGCATCGGCTATCATGGTGGCTATCAGGTCATCGGCATCCACCACCGTTCCCTCACGGCTCTTCATCTTTCCATTGGGCAGCTCCACCATGCCATAGGAGAAGTGCACGAGGTCTTTGCCCCATTCGAAGCCCAGACGGTCGAGCAGGATGGAGAGCACCTGGAAGTGGTAGTTCTGCTCATTGCCCACCACGTAGATCATCTTGTCGATGGGATAGTCCTTGAAGCGCATGTCGGCGGTGCCGATGTCCTGCGTCATGTAGACCGAGGTGCCGTCGGAGCGCAACAGCAATTTCTGGTCAAGCCCCTCGTTGGTGAGGTCGGCCCACACGCTGTTGTCTTCCTTGCGGAAGAAGAGGCCGCGGGCGAGTCCATCCTCAACCTTGGCTTTGCCCTCGAGATAGGTCTCCGACTCATAGTAAATCTTATCGAACGACACGCCAAGGGCACGGTAGGTCTCATCGAACCCGGCATAGACCCAGGAGTTCATCTTCTCCCAAAGCGCGCGCACCTCAGGGTCGCCCTGCTCCCAGCGCACCAGCATCTCGTGGGCTTCCTTGATGAGTGGGGCCTCGTCTTTGGCGCGCTTCTCGGCCTCCTCGTCGCCCAAACCCTCAGCCTTCAGCTGTGCGGTGAGCTCCTTCACCTCCTCGCGATAGTGCTTGTCGAAGGCTACGTAGTAGTCGCCGATAAGATGGTCGCCTTTCTTGCCGCTGCTCTCGGGTGTCTCACCATTGCCCCATTTCTGCCAGGCGAGCATCGACTTGCAGATGTGTATACCACGGTCGTTCACAATGTTGGTCTTCACCACCTTGTTGCCATTGGCAGCCATGATCTGTGCAAGCGACCAGCCGAGCAGGTTGTTGCGCACATGACCCAGGTGCAGGGGTTTGTTGGTGTTGGGCGAGGAATACTCAATCATTACGAGGGGCGATGCATCGGTGGCCTCGCGCTCGCCGAAATGCTCTTCGGCATGTATGGTGTTGAGCAGACCTATCCAGGCCGAGGTGGCGATGGAGAGGTTGAGGAAGCCTTTCACCACGTTGTAGCCAGCCACGTTTTTGTCGTGGGCTACCAGATAGTCGCCAATCTCCTTGGCGGTATCCTCGGGTTTCTTTTTCGACATCTTCAGGAAGGGGAAAACCACGAGGGTGAGATTGCCCTCAAACTCGCTCCTCGTCTTCTGGAGTTGTACCATCTTCTCGGACACTTCCTGTCCGTAAAGGTCGCTGATGGCTTTCACCACCATGCTGCTTATGCTTGATTCTATATTCATGCGGTTTGTGATTATTCTATTGGGGTGCAAATTTACGCAAAATAATCGATAATCAGACAATTGCGCACTTGAATCCAACTAAAAAATGTGTTTTTGGCTCATTTTTCGTAAGTTGAAAGGAGTTCAGAAGTTACAGAAGTTGCAGGAGTCCAGACATTACCACAGCCAACAGCCTCTAGTGCCCAACGAGGTGAAATCAGGCTATTTAGGTGGTCAGCGATGCCGTTGGGTAGCCTTGCTTAGTCGGCCGTAGAGCCATAGCATGGCAGGCACGAGGAAGAGGTCGGCGGCAATCCATGCCAAGGGGTCGCCGTAGCACACACCGAGGAATCCCCATGCCGGCACCAACCAGATACTTACCGCTCCACGGGCTATCATCTCCATCACCCCCGACATCATGGAAAGCCCCGACCACCCCAGTCCTTGGATGGAGTAGCGCAGGATAGTGAGCAGTCCCAGCACCGGGTAGAACCAACTGCTGATGCGCATGAGCATGGCTGCATTATGAATGATGGCCGTTTGACTTTCGTCGACGAAAAGCATCATCATCTCGTCGGCAAACAACTGGATGATGGTGAAGATGCCAAGGAAATAGACCATGGTGATGCCCATTGCCGACCAGATGCCGAGGGCTATGCGCGGCATTTTCCTTGCCCCGATGTTCTGTCCGCAATAGGTGGCCATGGCCACCCCGATATTCTCGAACACACTGGTGAAGAAATATTTCACGCGCATGGCGGCAGTGAACGATGCCACGCATACTGTTCCCAAGGCGTTGTTGGCGCTTTGCAACATGATGATGCCGATGCCGGTGATGGAGAACTGCAAACCCATCGGAATGCCATTGGCCAGCAGGTGCCTGGCCTGATCGTGGTTGTAGCGTCGCTCCTCACCTTTTGGAATGAGCATTGTGGCCTTGCGTAGGATATAGCCGAGACAAAGTGCCGCAGCCGTGGCTTGTGAGACCATGGTGGCAATGCCCACCCCGGCCACGCCCATACGGAAGACGATGATGAGGAGCACATCGAGGAAGATGTTGAGCAGCGAGGAGAGGATGAGGTAGTAGAAGGGCTGCTTGGAGTTGCCGAGTGCCCGGAGCAGACTGGCCAACAAGTTGTAGGCGATGGTGAAGGGGATGGTGAGCAACTGCAGCACCAAATAGGTGCGGGCAGGTGTGAAAATGTCGGCAGGCGTGCTGATGAGCCGGAGAATCTGGCCGCTGAAGAGGGTGGTGACGAGGGTGAGCACCACCGCTATCCATGCCGACAAGCGTGTGGCATTGGCCACAAAGGAACGCATGGCCACATGGTCTCTGGCGCCAAACGACTGTGCCACGGGGATGGCGAACCCTGCGCAGGCCCCGTTGCAGAACCCCATGATGAGGAACATCACCGACCAGGAGGCTCCTACCGCCGCCAGGGCTTCCACACCGATGAATTGTCCCACGATGGCCGCGTCGGCCACGTTGTAGAGTTGTTGCAGCAGGTAGCCGGCAATCAGGGGCATGGAGAAGCGCAGGATGCCACGGGTAGGGCTTCCCATGGTCATGTCGTGGGTGATAGCCATGTGATGCTTACTCAGTGTGGTGTATGCGATGCTGTATTTCCTCCATCTTGCGTTTGCGGTCGAAAGAATAGAGTTTGCTGTGCTTGTCGACGTACTCAAAAAGCGGAAGTGCTCGCTGGAGCAGTGTCTCACCGATGGGGTGGACGCGTACGCCGGCCTCTGCGTAATAGAGTTCGGCCAACATCTCCAAGCGGTATAGGCGTTGTTCTTCGGGAAAATGACTGATGGCCTCTATGGCCTCCTCTACCGTGGCATTCTGGTAGAATTCATAGTCGCCCAGATATTGCAGGTAGAGTTGGTGGATGGCATTCGTTCGGTCTTCTAACTCCGGTTTTTCCAGCGCACGCTGCAGGGCTGCGAAAAACTCACGTATCAGGCGCATGATATAGTCTTGTTGTAGCATGGTCTATTCCTCAGTGTTAGTGATATCGCTGCTATTCCCATCGATAGGGTCTTCCTCGTCGGGAATATGGGCATATTCGTAAAGTTTGCGGTAGAAAGGATGGCGGGTCATGGTGGCAGAGTCGCCAAGAATGATGAGTTTCATACGCGCACGTGTGATGGCCACGTTCATGCGTCGCAGGTCGCGGAGGAAACCGATCTGTCCCTCGTCGTTGGCACGCACCATAGAGATGAGGATGATGTCGCGCTCCTGGCCTTGGAATCCGTCCACGGTGTTGATGCTGATGAGTCGGCGGTAGGGTTTGAAGAATTCTTTCTTCGTGATTTGTCGCCGCAGATACTGCACCTGAGCGCGGTAGGGCGAGATGACGCCCACGTCGATGCGCTCGTCGAGAATTCGGTCGCGCCCGATTTTCATGAAATACTCCTTGAGGGTGTTGAGGGTGAGTTCGGCCTCGGCTTTGTTGATACGCCCGAAACTCTCGCCCACGAACTCTTCGCGACAGTCGAGCCCGGTGGTGTCGATCCATAGAATGGGATGGTCGTAGTCGAGGATGCCGCGGTGCTTGATTTGCGGCGCGCTCTCAACCTTGCCTTCGTAGAAATAGTCGCTCGAGAAGCGCATAATGCGCTCGTTCATGCGGTATTGTACGCGGAGCAGGGTCACCACCTCGGGCTTGTTCTCCACAATGCGCTCCATCAGGGTCTTGCCCAATCCGCCTTTCAGGGCGGCGATACTCTTCACGGTGGGTGGCAACTGGCAGTGGTCGCCCGCCAGTACCACCCTTGAGGCCCTGCGGATGGCTATCCAGCACGCAGCCTCGAGGGCCTGGGCGGCCTCGTCGATGAAGAGCGTGTTGTATTTCTGTCCGTCGAGCAGACGGTTGGCAGCCCCGGTGAGGGTAGAGGCAATGACGCGGGCCTCGTCGAAAAGTTGGCCGCGGATGCGTATCTCCAGTTCGGTGGCACGGCTTTGCAGACGGTCCATCTTCTGATGATAGTTGTCGGTATTCCGTCGGCGTTGCGTGCGCAACTCCCTGATGGTCTTGCGGATGCTCCACAATTGTGGATAGTCGGGGTGGGCCTCGAATCGCCGCTCGTAGGTGAAGGAGAGCATCTTGTCGTTGACGCGGGTGGGGTTGCCGATACGCAGCACATTGATGCCGCGGTCTACAAGTTGTTCGGAAATCCAGTCAACGGCCATGTTGCTTTGTGCGCACACCAGCACCTGACTCTCGCGGCATAGGGTTTCGTTGATGGCCTCTACCAGCGTGGTGGTTTTCCCAGTGCCGGGAGGCCCGTGCACCACAGCCACATCTTTGGCCCTGAGCACCTCATTGACGGCACGTTCCTGTGTGGGGTTGAGCCATGGGAAACGCATGGGTGTGAACTTATAGGTGCCGGCGGCTTGATGGGAATAGAAAAGGTCGCGTAGATAGGCGAGCCGGTTGTTGCGGGCCTGGGTCACACGGTCGAGGGCCTCGAACATCAGGCGGTATGAAGTCTCGTCGAAGAACAGTTGCACACCCAGGTTCTCGGCATGCTGCACCTCGCTCACCATCTGGCTGTCGGGAACGATCACCACCATGCGGTCGCCATCGGCGTAGTTCACCGTGCAGGTGTTTTTGAAATAGTTGATCTTCTCTTTGCCGTCGGCCTGACGGGTGATACGGAAGAAACATACCGGGCGTCCATACTCAAAATTGTGCTCGATGTCGCTGTCCTCGGTGCGGTGAACCTCCACCACCAGTTGGTTGAGCGAGTTGTAGTAACTGCGCCCACCGCGTATGGGATACCATGCATCGCCACGTTTCACTTTGCGTTGCAGCCCCACCGACTCGGTCTGTCGGCGGTAGGCTTCTTTTTCGGCATGGTATTCTATCTCGAGCAGCAGCCGTTGCTGGCGCAGCATGAGTATGGCGTTGTTGGTTGTTCCTTTATTCTCGGCCATGGTAGTGCTTCAATTCTCTTGTGCCATCCCATCAGGGCAATGGGAGCAGTCCTTCCCAACGGACATCCCATTGACCATCGTCGGGGAATCCGGGATTATTGCGGAGTGTACCGTCCCATCCGGCGCACATCATCGCCACAGCGGTGAGCAGGCCGCCATTGCCTGGCAGGTAGATACGCAGGCGGTCGTCCTGGTAGTTGTGTCCATTCGGAAGGTAAGTGTTGGTGCGCTGTGGCATGAGCAGTGCGTTCACGGCATTGTGCGGCTCGCCCATGCGGGCAGCGTTCATGGCCGTCATGGGAAAATCCCATCCCCATGTCTTGTCCCAGTTCCAGTTGTCGAGCACCCAGTGCAGGGTGTTGCGCATGATGGTACTGTCGGCCTGTGGGGTCATGGGCAGGATGCCTACGGCACCGAGTACCGCCATGTGGTCGCTGGTGAAGCGGATGTCGGTATAAGTCTGGGGAGCCGTCTCTGCCGCCAGGTACAGACTGTCTTTGGCCGCCAGGGGTGAGAGCCGGTTGATGATTTCCTCCCATTGGCTTTTGGGTGGCAGATTTTGCCGTTCGCGCCATTGCTGGGCGGTGGCGAGGGCATACCGCCAGTAGGAGAGTTCGAAGGGTGGGTTCACGGTCTCGTCGGCCCGTAGGGTCTCCTGTGCGGGGATGCACCCTTTGAGAACATATCGGTCGTGGGCATAGTCGTAAGTGGCGAAAGAGGCCATGAAGGTGGCTGTCTCGTCAACAATCTTGCTGTATTTCTCAATGATACGCTTCTTGCCAATGGAGTCGGCGGCACGATAAAGGAGTTCGGCCAGATAGATGGGATGGGGCTGTTGCCAGATAAGAAAACTGCCTACTTTTGAGGGCGCCTCTGCTGCCGAGGGGTCGGTCATCTTCATCCATCTCACGCCCTCGAATCCTTGGCGTTGGGCTATCTGTCGGGCCATAGGCTCGGCCTTGAAATACCAGTCGAGGGAGTGCTCCAGCAGTTCGGGGTGGCCCCAGAGTGCAAACTGTGCCTGGTGCCACCATATCATCTCGAGATGGAACTTTCCGAACCATGAGTTGTAGGTGAGACCGGTCTCCTGGGGCGGAGTGTCACCGGCGTCGTTCACGGCCAGCAGGTATTGGCTGAGTACCACCCGACGCTCCAACTCACGTGCCCTGGGGTCGGTACAGCGTGAGAAGTCGACGATGGCTCCTCGTTGCCAGAATGCCTGCCAGTGCTGGCGGGAGGCTTCGGCCACTTGCTCAAAAGTGAGTGTGGGGCGGGAGGGGTCTTTGTGCTCGAAGAACTCGCACGTGAGGGCCACGGCGGTGTCGGCATCGGCCACATGAAAGAGGTTGAGGTTCCATTGTGGCACGTCGCCCTTCACATTCACATAACTGCGTTTGCCCTCGCTCCAGTGGAGTGCCACGAAGTAGTCGGCCTCATCGAAGCGTGACTTCCCATCGAGCACGCGGCGGAGCGTGTCGGTATTGCAGTCGCTCATGCCTTCAAACGAGGTGATGTTCTTCTCCCACTCGTCCCAGTTGCAGGCATCGTCGCTGTGGTTGCCTGTGGGGTAGGGGAATTCCAACTTGAGGGTTTTCTCACCAGCGGAGACGATACGGGTGGCTATCATGTCGCGCTGCGGATGGCAGACCGTCTGTACATGGTAACGGTGGCCGTGGTAACTGAACCAACTGTCGATGATGCCTGTCCATAGGTCGAGGGTCTGTATGATGTCGCTCACGTCGTTGGGGTCGAGGTCGAGTCCCACGGCTCCCAGATGCATGCGGTGGGGGTTCTGGCGATACCAGTCGGAGGCTCCCTGTGCACGGCCTTTTTCCTTGAACTGGGTGGCATAGAACTCGGTATGTCCATGTCCGAAGTCGAAGGCTTTCAATGCTTCCTCGGGGCGGTAGTGCTCAGGATTGTCGAAACTGTGCCACCCCCAATCGCTCATCGTACCAAGGGGCACTCCCTTGGCGTATTGCCGTGGAAATGACTGAAGGCCAGTGGCATCGACGGTGAAGGCGAACCCTCCGTTGCCTACGGTGAGCGAGGCAAGTGTGTCAAGATGGGTTACATGGGGATTGTTGCGCCTCACCACTGCCTCTCGGTCGATAGGTTGGGCGATGCAGGCTATGGCGAAAAAGCTTAATATGATTGTCAGTAGATTGTGTTTCATGTTGCAAATTTAACGGAATAGACTCGGAAAAGCAAATAAACTTTATTTTATTTTGCTTTTCGCTCACCCTTGCACTACTTTGCCACTTCGTGGCGAAGGTAGGCTGCGGTTCAGGAATTCAAACAAAAACTTCGTTGTTTGTTTGGAATTCCACTCGGTTTGCACTACTTTGCCACTTCGTGGCGAAGGTAGGCGGCGGTTCGGGAATTCAAACAAAAACTTCGTTGTTTGTTTGGAATTCCACTCACCTTGCACTACCTTTGGCCTTTCGGCCGAAGGTAGGCGGCACCTTGGGAATGGAAACAAAAACTTCGTGTTTTGTTTCGCATTCCGCTCGGTTTGCATTACTTTGCCACTTCGTGGCGAAGGTAGGCTGCGGTTCAGGAATTCAAACAAAAACTTCGTTGTTTGTTTGGAATTCCACTCACCTTGCACTACCTTTGCAGCGAGTAAGCGATATAAAACAATTGAGAATGAACAAACAGATACTTCTTATCAATGATATTGCGGGATACGGGAAAGTGGCCACGGCGGCCATGTTGCCCATTCTCTCTTATATGGGACTTCCCGTCTACAACTTGCCCACGGCTTTGGTTTCCAACACGCTTGACTATGGCAAGTTCAATATCCTCGACACCACCGACTACATCAAGGGCGTCTTTCCTGTTTGGAAGGAACTGGGCTTTGAGTTCGATGCTATTGCCACAGGCTTCATTGCTTCGGAGCGACAGGCCCGCATCGTGTCGGAATACTGCCGTGAACAGGCAAGGAAAGGAACCACCATCTTCGTAGACCCTATCATGGGCGACGAGGGTAAACTCTACAATGGTGTCACTCCTTCGACTATCAACAGCATGCGCGAGATGCTGTCGGTGGCTCACCTCATCTACCCCAATTACACCGAGGCGTGCTATCTTACTGATACGGAATATAAAAAGGATGGCGTGACTATGGAGGAAGCCAACCGGTTGGTTGATGCCTTGTGTGAGTTTGGGGCCAAGTCGGTCATCATCACCAGTATGATGATAGAAGGCAAGCATTGTGTCGTGGGCTATAATCATATTGAGAACACCCGTTTCCAGCTTGACTATACAGAGATTCCTGTCCATTTCCCAGGCACAGGCGACATTTTTTCGGCCGTGCTCATAGGTCACTTGTTGCAGGGCGAACGTTTGGAGCCATCCACCCGCAAGGCGATGGATGCCGTGGCCCGTCTTATCGACCTCAATAAGGACAATGCCGATAAGAACCGCGGTATACCGGTAGAGAATTTCCTGAGTATTATTTAACTCAACTTTCGCAGTTGAGAGGAGTTCAGAAGTTACAGAAGTTGCAGGAGTTCAGAAAATAGCTCGGAATTCATTTCGTTGGGCTCATTCAGAATCCTTGACATCATTTATATGCTGTCATACTTCCACCTGGATAATTTGACAGGGTGGATGAAGAGTTGGTTTTTAGGATATGCCAATAATAACTTGTGGAGATTCCTATCGTAGTTGTTTTCGAGTTTTTTAATCTGGGTGAGCCAAATATCACCTCTTTTCAGTTTCACATCTTTGTCTAATTTCACGGTTTCGGCTGTGAGATATAGAGATGTGGGGATAGCGATCTCTACAAACAATTTGGTGGCGGCAAAGGCTCCGCAATACTGGCAGAATTTGGGCATCTCTTTTTGCGTGAGCAGAAAAATATCTGAGTAGCCTCCAACAAGTGGATAATCCATCTTGA
>Ga0256407_10007363_pt1 | contig 16604 bp, 10 predicted proteins | sample RumenRJG_04DNA_FD_193489 | JGI IMG/M metagenome (GOLD analysis project Ga0256407, IMG submission 193489) | Bovine rumen microbial communities from Lethbridge, Alberta, Canada - RJG_04 | ecosystem: Host-associated > Mammals > Digestive system > Stomach > Rumen | place: Canada: Alberta...
CAAGAACTACGAGGGTGCTGACATCATCTGCTATCTGCCCCTCGACACCATCACCAATGCACGTCGCTTCCTGCGTACCATACGACCCGTGATGGCGTTCTTCATCAAGTACGAATTCTGGTATAACTACCTGCATATTCTGAGCCATCGTGGCGTGCCCGTCTATAGTGTCAGCAGCATTTTCCGTCCAGGACAGGTGTTCTTCCGCTGGTATGGTCGCCAGTATAGTCATGTGCTGAGATGTTTTACACGCTTTTATGTGCAGAACGAGATTAGTAAGGAACTGTTGTCAACCATTGGCATTACCAATGTAACTGTCGTTGGCGACACTCGTTTCGATCGTGTATTGCAAATCAAGGCTGCTGCCAAACAGTTGCCGATTGTCGAAGCATTCTGCCAAAAGCAAACAGCTAACAGCCAAAAGCCCAAAGTTTTTATAGCAGGCTCCTCATGGCAGCCCGATGAAGAAATCTTTATTCCTTTCTTCAACGAACACAAGGACTGGAAACTCGTCATTGCTCCTCATGTCATCGGAGAAGACCATCTGCAGCAGATTGAGAAACTTTTGGCTGGTCGCAAAGTCGCAAGGTATTCTGCTCTGGAAAATCTAGAGAATCTAGATAATCTAGAAGATCTAGAAATATTAATCATCGACTGCTTCGGCTTGCTCAGCAGTATCTATGGCTATGCCGATGTCACCTACGTTGGCGGAGGCTTTGGTGTGGGCATTCATAACACGCTGGAGGCTGCTGTCTGGGATGTTCCTGTGATTTTTGGTCCCAACAACGAACGCTTCCAAGAAGCCCAGGGCCTGAAGGCCTGTGGTGGAGGACAGGAAATCCACACGGCTGCCGATTTCCGGCGCATCATGCAGCACTTTATCGACGCTCCAGAAGCTATTACGGAGGCAGGTCGCCAGTCAGGCAAGTTCGTTGAGCAGATGACAGGTGCCACCCGTAAGATATTATCTGACGTCAAGTTGTAAGTAAAGCCGTTTCTTTGATGCCAAAAGGCCTTTTCTCTTATCACAACTTGACGAGTTGTGAGCCTGTAACGGATGTGTCTTGGCTGGTCAGCTGGACGGCATAGATGCCACTATTCCTAATCGGCAAGTGAATGGCTGTCTCTTGGCTGTCAGGCGTTAACCACTGACGATGAACCAGGGTGCCTGATGTGGCGTAAACGCTCAATAAAACGGGCTCAGCGGGCTTTTGGTCAAAATGCAGATGTAAGAGTCCGTCTTTCGCAGTCATCCTGACACCTTGTGGCTGGTGGTGGCTCAGTTCCTTGATGCCATCGATGCCGAGGATATCAAGAAGTCCCTTGTAGGCATCTATTTCACCATATCCATAACGGTTATTGGGATATGTCAGTTGCGTTTCGGGATGTTGGCAGGTGCGCCGTAGAATGCCTCGGATGTCATCTGGCGTCAGGGTGGGTTTGGCCTGAAGCCAGAGGGCGATGATGCCTGCGACGACGGGTGTCGACATAGACGTGCCCGTCATCGCTCCCCAGGCGTATGTACGATTGTTGACGTCGAAGTGCTGCACATGGTAGCTGGTCTCATTGGGATGAGCAGCCAGGTAAAGGCTGCTGAGCGATGAGATGACGTTTTTGCCAGGCGCAGTGACATCAGGTTTGGTCATGCCATCCATCGTCGGACCTACTGACGAGAACCACGACACGTGGCCTGCTTCTGGGTCGAGGGCGTCGCTAACGACGTTGCCATTGACGTTGGTATATGATAGTCGGTGTGACGTACTTCCCACCGTAATGACAGACTCGAAACAGCCTGGCGCCAAAATGTTATGGCTCTTCTCTGCAGCATTCCAACGTACATCGGTCTCGTAATTACCAAAGCTCTCAGTAGAACTGCCAAAGACTTCTGCTTCGCAGTCCGTCCCCTCTATGACCAAAGCAATATGCTCCAGGCGATTGAGCGAGCGGTTGCCAGTGAGCGTTATCTGGTAGACGGTTTTACCCTCGATGAATGCTGTCGAATATCTGTTGATACTAACGGCACAGGTGTCCTCATTAATAAATAAGGTGTCTACGAGTTGGTCGCCCTGCCATTTTTCACTATCCATTGGCAAGCGTAACTCTTTGTCAACGACATCTTTCGCTTGATAGGCTATCAGCCTGACCACGGGGTTGCCGTCAGCCAGCAACCTATAGCTGACTGTGGGACGGTAGACTCTGGTGAAACTGCCTGCGCACTGGACGCCTAAAGGCTTTCGGAAGTATGTCATTTCCTGACACTCGTTGCCTGCCGATGCTACCAGAATATGGCCAGGGCCTACCAGACGGCTGAGGAAGAGGTTGAACAGACGATCGTCATTGTTCATGAGGGGTGTGTATCCTTCGCTGAACGATACGACGCAGGGCTTGTGCTGACTGTCAGCATAATCGAAAAGATATTTGAATCCTAGGGCATCTGTAGCTGTGGTATAGAGGTAATAGTCATCCTTGGCGATTAATGCTGTATCCTCGATATCTGCATTTGCCACCAGACAGATGTCGCTCTCCCAAGCCACACCACGGTAGGGCGAATCGAAACCACTGCCTGCAGCAATGCCTGTGGTGTGAGTGCCGTGGGTTTGTTCGTGTCCGTCCGTCGCACACTGCCTGGACAGGATGTCTTCTGCTGTCGTCCATTCTGTGCCAACAGGCAGACGGTCGACATCGCCGATGGGCGCCAGTTGATCCCAAAACGCCTTGATGCGGTATTCGCTGAGCGTCGTATTATTATAAAAGGTTGGATGTGTCAGGTCAAAGCCTACGTCCATCAGTCCCATGACGACGCCCTGTCCGGTATAGGGCAGGTGTGAGGCCGTCTGCTCGTAAAGGGGTAACAGGTTGGAAATACCAGGCACCGTATCCATCGTTGTGTGCGCCTTGTCGTTAGCTTCTATGCGCAGCACCTTGGGGTGTTGCAATAAGGAGTCTACAAGGTCTAAAGGCATGGTGACGATGGCGATGTCTCCCAGTTGGGCATATTTCTTACAACCATATTGTGCCAGTGTCTGGTCGTCTAGACTGTCGTTCATTTGCACGAAGACAGTAGTCAGCAGGCTAGCAGTCTCCGTCCTGCGTGCAGTCTTGGCAGTGCTGCTCATGGAGGCGTGACGGCTGCTTTGTCTGATGGTTTGCTGCAACCATGCAGACAGGCGTCCACTGCTATTGATTTGAGCGTCGGCACTCATGGCGAGCACTAACAGCATCATGGTCAGATATCGTTGTAAATGTTGCATAACATGATAAGCTTGGTGCAAAATTAATAAAAAAACTCAATTCTGAATTGTCAATTCTCAATTTTTTTGTATCTTTGCTGCATAATTACTGCTTGTGAATCATTATGAAAACATTCCTGAAAGTATTTGGATGTGTGGTTGCTGCATGCTTAGTGCTGATGTGTGGGGCTGTATTCCTTTTGAATACGGATACCTTTCAAAACAAGTTGATCCGTCATGCCACCCAACTGTTGTCTGAGAAACTGCAGACACGTGTCGAGATTGACAGCGTCAGCATCGGCCTGTTCTCGCAGAAAGTCAATCTCTATGGCTTGGACGTGGAAGACCTGCAGCATCGAAAGATGTTTCAGCTCGACCATTTGTCTGTGAACGTGAAGCTGTTGCCTCTGTTGCATAACGAGGTGCGTATCACGAATGCCTCGATTGACGGTGTCAGGGCGCAGCTTTATAAGCCTAAGCCCGATTCGGCTGCCAACTACCAGTTTGTGATTGATGCTTTCAAGAAAGATTCTACGGAAGTACGTGACAAGGAAGTAACGAAAGAGGACAAGAAAAAGAAAAAACTGAACCTGAACCTCAAGAAACTGTCGTTGAGCCGTATTGACGTCACCTATAACGACCAGGCTTACAAGTTGCAAGAGCTGTTGTACAAGAAAAAGGGCGACACCCGGCATACGGCAACCATATCAGAGCTGAAACGCTCGTGGGTCAGCCATACCAAGAAAGGTGATGTCAACAATTCGTTGACGATTGGCAGTGTGCTGTTGACAGTTGACGGTATGCAAAGCAAGGCTGAGGTTGACGGTATTCATTTTGTGACAGACAACCGCAAGCCTCGTAAGAATGCAGGTAAACCTAAACGAGGTGCCTTCGACGCAGGCCATTTGGATATCGAGGCCAACCTGAAGGCTGACATTAACAGCATGAAGGGCGACAGCATTGCAGCCACGATTACCCAGTGCAGTGCTGTCGACAAGGGTTCTGGCCTGACACTCAAATCGCTGACGACGAAGGTGCTGGTGTCTAAGGGTATGGCTTATCTCAGTGATGTCGTCATCCAAATGCCCAATACGCAGTTGAAGTTTGACAAGGCCACTGTCCAGCTGCCTAGCAAAAAGCTGGAGCGTCCCCTCGAATTCTCCACCTCGCCTATCACAGGACGTGTCCTGCTGAAGGATATTGCCCGTCCGTTTGCCCCCGTATTGTCTAACTTCTCGATGCCATTGTCGCTGCGTGTCGATTTCAGTGGTAATGCGGAACAGCTGACGTTCCAGAATGTCTATGTAAGTACGCTGGACAAGAAGCTAACTATCAGCGCTAATGGTAATATTACGGGGCTGAAAGACAAGTACCAGCTGGCCGTCCGCTTCCATGTCAATAAGATGACGGCCCAGAGTGGCATCAAGGAGCGCATCATTAGTCAGTTCCCCGTCAAGAAGTTTATGATGAAGCAGTTGCACAATCTGGGCACAATCCACTATACGGGCGACTTTAGCGCGTTGTGGAAGAAAGAGTCGTTCCAGGGACTGCTCAGTACTGCTGCAGGACGTCTCAACTTTAATTTTAGTCTTGACGAACTTAACAAATACGTCTATGGTTCAGCCCGTACCGACTCCTTTATGCTGGGAACGGTAATGGATATGCCTGATTTGGGTATGATAGCCTGCAAGGCTAACTTCAAGTTCGACATCTCCAAGCCCCGTACTGCCAAGATGCGACAGCAGAAAGGTGGCAAACTGCCTATCGGACAGGTTGACGCTGAGATCTTCGAGGCCAAATATAAGAAGGTGAAGGTGCGCAATGTCGTGGCTGACATGCAGAGCGACGGTGCTGTGGCCGAGGGTAATATTACCATGAAGGGCGGACGTATTGATGTGCTCTGCGGCTTCTCGTTTACCAATACCAACGAGATGAAGAAGACCAAGATCAAGCCAGGCATCCGCTTCCATAAGCTCTCTGAGGAAAGGAAAGCAGAAAAAGCAGAAGAGAAAGCTGCCAAAAAAGCTGCAAAGGATGAGCAGAAAGCTACCAAGCGCGCTGAAAAAGAGGAACGTAAACAGCAAAAAGCCGAAGAGAAGGCTGCCCAAAAAGCTGCTAAGGCTGAAGCCAAAGCAGCTAAAAATGCTGAGAAAGCTGCACGCAAAACATCGTCTCAAGAACAGTAAGCAACTCCTTTGTCCGTTTCTATCGCAGATTTTTTCTCTTTTTCTTTGTTGTTTAAGATAAAATGTTTATCTTTGCAGCCGTGGCGGAGAATCCGTCGCAGACATGGCAATACTTCTATAATATAAAGAATCCGATGAAAATAATGAGATTATGTTGTGTTGTGTTAAGCATGCTTTTCTGTATGAATATCACGCTGGGAATGGCAGGTGTACCCAGCAAGAAAGGTAATCTGAAAAAAGAATGCCGACAATATTACAAGAAACTCAAGGCAGAAGGATGGGAGGGCTGGAGTAATCCAGATATGTTGGAAGCTGATGTAAACGCCTATTTTTCGCTGTTGGAGGATGATGGTAGTATGCTGTCTATTATAGCTCAAGGTACAGATAAGGATAAGGACAGGGCCAGACGCAAAGCCGAAATGAATGCCAAGTCACAATATGCCCACAACAAGGGCGGAACGATGAGTAGCCATTTTATCGGAACTGAGAGAACCGACGGTGCAGGTAATGATAGTACAACGCTGGTTTTGGGCATGCAAACCAATGTCAGCAGGAGGGTGGAACTTCCCCAGCCATCGCTTCGAATTCTTCGTAAACGCTCCGACGGTCTTTTCGATGTACAACTCTACTATCTATTAAAACCATAATTTGAATTATTCATACCAAAAGATATTATCTAAAGAGTAAAAAATCTAAAAACGTATATTACAAGTTATGATTCGAAATACAGTTCTTCTCATGATGGCTCTGGTAGCCTTTCCTCTGATAATGTGCGCGCAACGTGTTGAAGAGGTCAACGGAAAATATACTTATACAATAGGTGATAATGACCACATCACCCTGCGTGAGGCTAAGCACAAATGCATAGAACTGGCAAAAGCTGAAGCCATCAAGAAGGTGTTCGGCGAAATTGTTACCTCCGATGTCATTGACAGCAATGCTGAAACCAATGGTGAGGCCACGAGCTCATTCTTCTGGGAAAACACCGTTGCTATGGCAAAGGGCGACTGGTTAATGAATACTAAAGAACCTGAGATAGAAGTGGAATATGATGACGGCAAACTGACCTTTAAGGCTGAAGTATGGGGGAAAGTGCGCGAGATTACGCCGCCCTCAACCGAACTGAAATGGACGGTTATGAAGGGTGGCGAAGCAGGTAAAGTGGAGACCACTCAATTTAACAGCGGCGAGCGTGTATACGTCAATTTTCAGTCGCCTGCTGACGGCTTCGTAGCCATCTATCTGGTGCTTGGCGAAAACGAAACTTGTTGCCTGTTGCCCTATAGAAATGATCCTTCTGGACGTTACCCAGTGAGAAGCGGCAAAGAATACGAATTCTTTGATAAAGAGGTGAACCAAACGGCAGTGAACTACAATCTCAAGACTAAGCAACCTTTGGAGTACAACCAGTTGGTAATTATTTATTCGCCGTTTCCGTTTACAAAGTGTATTGACAACGTAGGCGACCGACGTCATCCCAACTCGCTGAATACACGTGAGTTCCAAAAATGGCTGCTTAACTGTCAGCGTAAAGATCGCGACATGGTGGTGCAGAAGAAATGGATAGAGATTCGCGGCACACAGCCTGCCAATTAAATAAAATAATTAATCAAAACAAATATAGCTATGAGAAAAAAACTACTTTTATTAATTACCAGTATGTCATTCACAGGTGCTTTTGCACAAAACGTGAATGGTGATGAACAGCAACAGTTCATCGACTGGGCTGAAGATTCTACAGAGATTACTACTATTAGTGACATCATCAAAGAGCAGCAGGAGATTAACTCGCGCAACAGCAGTTTCCGCCATTTTGAGGAGGTCTGGGGACGCAGGGGCTACTTCAATATCGCCTACGCCAATTCTACCTTGGATCCGGATGGGCAGATTCCGACAGGTATTGATGGCGGGGTCGTGTCTAAATTTAAGTCTGACTGGGGAGCCTCTATTCAACTGGGGCGTAGCTATCGCCTTCATAAGAAAGCTATTGCCAACACGCTACAGTTCAATATCGACTACACTTATATTGACCTTGGCATAAACCACTTCAAGGCTGCAGACGGTAACTATCTCTATGACAGCAGCAACAAGAAAACTGTGAAAAGCGGCACGAAGACTGAGACTTACTACTACATACCCTGGAATCTTGAAAAGTATGAAGCCAACTATAGTATGAGTTTAGGTCCTTCATTGACCATTGCCCCCTTCAACTATATCAGAGCCAGAGGACTACACCACTTGAAGTTCAATGTTTACTACCACATAGGATATGGTGTTTCTTTCCTCTACATGAAAAATAAGAAAGACGCCGATAAGAACCAGAACGTGGACAATGCAGATTATAAGGAGATGAGCGACAACTTAAAGCTTTGCTGGGGACACGGTCTTACCAGCAGCTTCGGTTTCAGCATGTCATGGAAGGTAATCGGTGTAGGTTATGAGCACCGTTCAGCTACATGGACGTACAAATCAATGAATACTAAAGAGTTTGAAGACGATAGCAATAAGTTTAAGTCGGCTACAAATCGCGTTTTCATCCAGTTCAGAATGTAGTATTCAACAGTCCTTTTTTAACTACATACATTTAATTATTTCCAATTTAAAAACATAGATATTATGATTAAAAGAAATATAGTAGTTGTCTTGATGACAATTTTATGCATACCGACAGCTTTTGCTCAGTCGGCTGCCTATAAATTAGATGGCACCTGTGGTGAAGACACGAAATGGACATTCGACGGATATACACTTACAATCCAGAATGTTAACAAACGTGGAGAGAGTGTTGCGATTAAAGACTACGACCTAAATATTCAAAAAGCTCCTTGGACAAAAAAGAAGCTCAACGTGAAGAAGGTCGAAATAGGAGCGAATATTACACGTATTGGTTCGTGTGCTTTTGCCAACTGCACAGAACTGCAAGAGGTGTTATTTGAAGGAACTGACTTGACTGAAATAGGCTGGGCCGCGTTCATTAACTGCAATCGACTGCGCAACATCTCTCTGCCCCGTCAGCTACGAAATATTGAGACCATCGCCTTTGCCGATTGCTCGTCGCTGACAGCCATCAGCATTCCTTCCCAATGCCGTGTGGGCAATCAGGCATTCGCCTCTTGTACCAATATCAAGACTATCGAACTTGGACCTACTACAATTCTGGGCCATCATACCTTCGTAAGTGAGGTGAAAGTCGGCGACATAATACGCCACTCCCTCTATAGTGGTGAAATTCGTTCGCTTCCCTCTTACATCAACAAGGAAAACAGCCATGAATACGGACTGTCAATGTCATCGGTAGCCAAACTATTGGAAAACCAAATTTCTAGAGTGAATTATGATCTGAAAACATCGTCAGTAGACTCTATGATTCCTACCAGTATTAGAACGCGTCAGGATACATACGCTCTCATCATTGGTAATCAAAACTATCGCTTCGTAGCTGACGTGCCATACGCCATTCACGATGCCCGTATCTTTGCCGAATACTGTAAGAATACGCTCGGTATTCCTACCGCCAACATTCACCTTTCAGAAGATGCCACCAAACAAATGATTCTGGAGGAAGAGCTTGATGATTGGATGAAGTCAATCAGCGATCGTGAGAATAAAACTTTGATAGTATATTATGCTGGACATGGTGTTCCTGATATCAAGAATAAGAATAAAGCTTATATCTTGCCCACTGACGTACGTGGAACGAATCCTAGAAGGGGTATAGCCCTCGATGATTTTTATGCAAAAATAGGCGATCTGGCTTTCAATCGCGTATCAGTGTTCTTGGATGCATGCTTCAGTGGTATCAACCGCGATAATGAAGGCGTGTCTGAGGGATTACGTGGTGTAGAAATCGAAGCTGAAGAAACCGCTGTTGGCAATGGTCGTCTCGTGGTGTTCTCCGCAGCCCAGGGCAATGAGACTGCTCAAGGTTATCCCGAGCAGGGACACGGCCTATTCACTTACTATCTGCTGAAAGAAATTCAGAATTCTTATGGCGATATCAAGCTTGGTGACCTGTCAGACAGACTGAGATACAACGTTTCGCAACAGGCCACACAGATGAAGATGAGAAAGAAGCAGACACCGGCTACTAGCGCATCGGGCGAAATTGCTGACTCATGGCGTAATATGGATTTTTAAGACAATCATGGGTTCACTTCACCCACTGTGAGGTCAACGACCAAACTCAAGAATCGCTATCATCCACTGGTAGCGATTCTTTTGTTGGAAATTAAATGCCTCGCTCTGCCCAGTCGCCTCTATCCAGATTGCGATAGCCGATGGCTTCGGCAATGTGCATACTTTCCACTTTCTCACAGCCAGCAAGGTCGGCAATGGTGCGCGCGACCTTGAGGATACGGCTGTAGGCACGGGCAGAGAGTTTCAGACGTTCCATGGCCATGCGCAGCATGTCCAAGGATGCAGCATCGGGTTCGGCAAACTCGTGAAGCATCTTTTCTGTCATCATGGCGTTACAATGGATGCCCTTAAAGGGCTTGAAACGCTCCTCTTGTATCTTGCGGGCAGCAATGACCCGTTCGCGAATCTTCTCGCTGGGTTCGCCAGGCTGCATCTGTGAAAGCTGTGCGAAGGGCACGGCCTGAATTTCACAATGAATATCGATACGGTCGAGTAGGGGACCACTTATCTTGTTCATGTAACGCTGAATCTGACCAGGGGTGCAGACACAGTGGTGCGTGGGGTCGCCATAATAGCCGCATGGACAAGGATTCATAGAGGCAATCAGCATGAATGAACAGGGATATTCCACGTTATACTTGGCGCGGCTAATGGTAATCTTACGGTCTTCCAAGGGTTGACGCAACACTTCGAGCACGCTTCTGCTTAGCTCAGGCATCTCGTCCAGAAAGAGGACACCATTGTGGGCCAGACTGATTTCCCCAGGCTGTGGATTGTTGCCACCACCCACGAGGGCTACCTGCGAGATGGTGTGATGGGGTGCACGGAAGGGACGCTGACTGATGAGGCTCGTATCGCGATTCAGTTTGCCTGCCACGCTGTGTATCTGTGTGGTTTCCAAACTCTCAGCCAGCGAGAGGGGTGGCAGAATCGAGGGCAGACGTTTAGCCAACATGGACTTACCACTGCCTGGCGGGCCTATCATAATCAGGTTGTGGCCACCAGCAGCAGCCACTTCCAAGGCGCGTTTGACACTTTCCTGCCCTTTGACATCGGCAAAATCCAGTTCATAATGGTTCTGCTGTTCATAGAATTCACGACGGGTGTCGATGACAGTTGGCTCATCATGGCCGTTGCCGTTCAGGAAGTTGATGACGTCCATCAGTGTGTCCATGCCATAAACCTCCAATTGGTTGACGACAGCCGCTTCGCGAATATTCTGTTGGGGAACAATGAGCCCCTTGAACTTTTCGGCTCGTGCACGGATGGCGATGGGCAGGGCACCACGGATGGGTTGCAGACGTCCGTCAAGCCCCAGTTCGCCTACCAGCATGTATTTCTCCAGCATCTCGTCTGTTATCTTACCATTGGCTGCCAAAATGCCGATGGCCAAAGGCAGGTCGTAGCCCGAGCCCTCCTTCTTGATATCGGCAGGGGCCAGATTGACGGTGATGTCCATAGTTGGCATCTTGAAACCATTATTCGTAAGGGCGGCCTTGATACGGTCGTAACTCTCTTTGACGGCAGCGTCGGCCAAACCTGTCAGGTGGAACTGCACGCCTCTCGACATGCTTACCTCGACTGTTACCGTTGTGACTTCCAATCCGTTGACTGCCGCACAGTATGTTTTTACAAGCATAAAGTCTGATATCTTTTCTGCAAAGGTACAACTTTTTTTTGGAACTCAAAAAGGGTCGATGGTTTTTTGTTATTCCGATTGGTATTTTTGAATGGCTTGTAATGTCTTCTGACGGCCAATGGCTATCAGCTTCTCCGATTTGTCGAAATCGAAACTGCCATAGCGGTTCATTTGAATATCCACAAGTATCTCGGGCTTCATCAGCCGAGTCATCAGGATGGAATTCTGACGAATCATCAGTGAACTGGTACGTGAAAGCATTGTGTAGTAGTTGAACTCGATGTTGTCAGGTATCAGACGGTTCAGTATCTGTGCCTTCAGCGACTTGTTACGCTTTCGCCGCTCTGTCAGCTCGTGCTGCGTTTCCCATTGGGCTGCATAGTCCTGACCACTTACGTCCACGCCAACCAGGATGTCACCTTCGTGACGTGTCACACGGTTCATCGGAATGGGATTCAGCACACCTCCGTCAATGAGAATCATGCCGTCGCGCTGTACTGGCTCGTAAAACGACGGCAGGGAGATGCTGGCACGGATGGCATTGAACAGGTGCCCTTTGCGGAAAACGACTTCGCGACCAGCCTTCCAGTCCGTAGCCACAGCACAATAAGGTATCGGCAGGTCCTCAATCAGCACGTCGGGGACAAACTCCATGATGGCTTCGATGATTCGCGTCCCTTTTACAAGGTGGTTCAGACTGAGCGAGAAGTCGGTCAACTCCAGCATCTTCTTCCTGTCTATAGTCTTCATCCACTCGCGAAACTCAGCCAGTTTACCTGATGCATAGACACCCCCGATAAGCGCCCCCATCGAGCAACCTGCAACGGAGGTGATACGGTAGCCCTGTGCCTCTAGTTCTTCTATCGCACCGATATGGGCCAATCCCCTTGCCCCTCCGCTGGACAAGACCAGTGCAACGTCCTTTTTCTCTGTATGTTCTGTCATCTTTATTATTGAGCCGTTTTATATCGTTATCTTACTATCCTCTGAGCTGTATTGGTGTCATGCCGAAGTGGTCCTTGACGTACTTGCCGAAGAAGGATGGATTTGGGAAACCCAAGCGGTCGCAAATCTGCTTAATGCTCAGGTCGGTTTGGCGCAGGTAGTAGCGTATGTCTTCCAGCACCTGTTCTGTAATCCATTCGTTGGCAGTCTTGCCAGAATTCTTTTTGCAGACAGCCGTGAGGTATTTGGGCGAGATACACAGTTCGCTGGCATAGGATTCAACCGTATGGCGCTTTCTTTCACTGGAATGCAGCAGGTCAAGGAATCGCTGGAAGTGACTGCCTGTCGTACGCGTTTCGTGATTGTTTGCCGACAGCATCCACTTCATGGCGCCACAAAGACCGAGGATGGCCGAACGGAGCAGAGCCTGGATGATTTCTGTGTGATAAGGATTCTCCTTACCTCGTTCGATGGCCAATGTGAGCATGTCGTAGAAGTGGGTGTAGAAGAGTATCTCGTCTTCGTCCATCGTTACGATATGTTGGCGATGGATGTACATCATGTCATTCCATACGTTCATCTTTTCGCGCAAAAAGCTCTGCAGGATGCGGTTGGTAAGAAACATGGCCTTCAGGTCGAAGTCAGGACTAATCATGACATCAGTTACTGTGACGTCCTTTGGTACGATGGCCACCTGGTTTTTGTGCAGTTCCATCTGTATGCCATTCATCTGGGCCTGTACCTTGCCGTTGGTGCAGATGACAATAGCGTTCATGGCCACGTGGGCAGTATTGACCTCGGCAAATTGCTGGATGCTGTCCACCACCATAATGTCGTTGTCGGAATATCCAATCTGAATATCCTCATTGTCGGCCAATGTCTGGAATGTTACTTCTTCATGCTGTTTCATGTTGCAAAATTACGCATATTTCCTTATAATCTATGTTTTATTTGACATCATTTATGTTTATTTTGGTATCTTCATGCCGAATTGACAAAGAATAAAGAGAAATCAAACATAAATAATAGCTGATTTTGGATTAATTTTGCAATCAAAATCAAACATACAGTTATGAAAAATGAATTATTGATGCTGCTGTCAGTCATCTTACTGTGCAGTTGTGGAGAGAAGAAGGAGCAGAATGTAAAGGCTCCGACGAGAGTAAAAACGCAGTTGGTATCGCCTGGTATGGTGGATAATGCCCAGACGTATGTGGGTATTGTGGAAGAACGCGAAGCAACGGCAGTGAGCTTCACTGGCATGGGCGTAGTGAAACGCATGCTGGTGAACGAAGGTCAGCCTGTAGCCAAGGGACAGTTGATAGCTGAAATGGACGATACGCAGGCCCGCAATCTGCTGAATGGTGCCGAGGCACAGATGGCTCAGGCCAACGATGCATTGGAACGCTATACGATGCTGCACGATAACGGGTCGCTGCCCGAGGTTCAGTGGGTGGAAATACAGAGCAAGGTGGCTCAGGCCAAGTCGCAGCTGGAGGTAGCAAAGAAGAATCTGGCCGACTGTCGGCTGATTGCTCCTGTCAGTGGTATCGTAGGCAAGAAGCTGATAGGAACGGGTGAGACGGCTTTACCGTCACAGGCCGTTGTGAGTATCCTTGACATCTCGACTGTCAAGGTGAAAGTGGCTGTTCCTGAAGCAGAGATAGGTGGTATCAATGCCAGTACTCCAACGAATATTTTGGTAGAAGCCATCAACGGCAGTTACCAGGGAGGGCGGATAGAGAAAGGCGTGCAGGCTGACGCGCTGACGCATACGTACGATATCAGAATTAATGTGGCAAATGGCAATCGGAAACTGTTGCCTGGCATGGTGGCCAGTGTCCGTTTCGTGTCTGAGGGTTCGCAGGCTATTGGCAGTAAGATGATTCCTATAACGGCAGTACAAAAGAAATCCGATGGCAGCCTGTTTGTGTGGACGGTGGGCAAGGACAGCACAGCACATCGCACAACTGTGACCATAGGTCAGACACAGGGCAATTATGTCAGTGTCATCGATGGTCTGAACACGGGTGACCGTATTGCCACAGAGGGTTATCAGAAATTGAGCGAAAACACCAAGGTGGTTTTCTAATTGACAATTGGACCATTTACGATTGGACCATTAAATAGTGAAATTGTAAAATAGTAAAATGAAAAATGTAGGTTGGCTCCGATGGCCTTTGGAGCATTACTCGATATCATTGCTCATTGTAGGCATCCTGTTTGTAATGGGCATCTATGGCATGTACATCATGCCGAAGGACGAATTCCCGCATGCCACCATCCGTCAGGGTGTGGTAGTAGCTGTGTATCCTGGTGCCACCAGCGAAGAGGTCGAACAGCAGGTGGCTCGTCCGCTGGAGCGTTACCTCTTTACCTATGGCGAGGTGAACCGTGTGAAGACCACTACGCAGTCGCAGAACGGCATGTGCATCGTGATGGTGAAACTGAACGACGACGTGAACAACAAGGATGAGGTGTGGTCGAAAATCAAGCACGGTCTGAACGGCTTTAAGGCTCAGTTGCCCAGCGGTGTGCTGGCCATCGTGGTAAATGATGATTTCGGCAACACCTCGGCCCTGCTGATTGCCATCGAGAGCGACCAGCGCAGTTATCGCGAACTGAAACAATACAGCGACGACCTCTCTGACCGTTTGCGCCGCATTCCTTCGGTCGCTAATGTCAAGCTGTTTGGCGAACAGAAGGAGCAGATATCGCTCTACGTCGATCGCCAGCGCCTGCAGGCCTACGGCATTGGTCAGCAGATGCTCTTCTCGCGTTTACAGTCTCAGGGCATCACCACCATGAGTGGCTCCATCAGCGATGACGACCAGCAGATTCCTATCCACGTGGAGGCTCAGGAAAACTCGGAGGAGGAGATTGCCAACCAGATCATCTTCTCTGACCCTGCAACGGGCAAGGTGGCACGCGTTCGCGATGTGGCACGTGTGGTGCGCGAATACGAACCCATGTCCAGTCGTATCGAACAGGACGGACATCCGTGCGTGCTTCTGTCGATGGAGATGACGCCTGGTAATAACGTGGTGCAGTATGGTCAGCAGGTGGAGCAAGTGCTCAGCAGTTTTGCTGCTAATGAACTTCCCGATGACGTACACGTCACCCGCATAGCCGACAAGCCCAAAGTGGTAGCCACGAGCGTGAGCGATTTCCTGCGCGACCTACTCATATCGATGCTGATTATCATCCTGGTCATGATGGTACTGTTCCCCATCCGTTCGGCCATCGTGGCGGCTATCACCATTCCTTTGAGTACCTTTGTCAGTGTGGCTATCATGTATATGATGGGCATCGAACTGAACATCGTGACGCTGGCGGCACTGATTGTGGTGCTGGGTATGATTGTCGACAATTCGATTGTGGTCATCGACGGCTATCTGGAGTATCTTGGCAAAGGCTTTAAGCCCTTTGATGCAGCTATCGAGTCAGCCCGTCAGTACTTTATGCCGATGCTATTGGCTACCATCTGTATCTGCGCCATTTTCTATCCGTTCCTCATCACGATGAAGGGCATGTTCCACGACTGTCTCGAGGACTTCCCTGTCACCATCACCATCAACCTCATGGTGTCGCTATTCCTGGCAGTCACCGTGATACCTTTCCTCGAAACACGTATCATCAAGCCCGATAAGGTGAGTACTGATGGCAATAAAATCACCAAATGGGTGCAGCGGACCTACGATAAGGTGCTCGATTGGACCTTTGCGCATCCTTGGCTCACAATCTATGGCGGCATAGGCGTCATCCTGCTGTCGTGTCTCATTGCCCCCACGCTGAAGATTCGCCTGTTCCCATACGCCGACCGCGACCAGTTTGCGGTGGAGATATTCCTGCCCGATGGCAAGGGACTGGCCGAAACAGAAGTGGTGGCGGATTCTGTCCGCCACGTCCTCGAAAAGGATGAACGCATCACGAGTATCACAGGCTTCATTGGTTGTTCCTCGCCACGATTCATGGACGCCTACGCGCCCCAGATGGCTGGCAACAACTATGCGCAGTTTATCGTCAACACCAAGAGCGATAAGGCTACGATTGATCTCTTGGCGCAGTATCAGCCACAGCTCAGCGAGGCGTTCCCCAATGCCTACGTGAAGTTCAAACGCTTGGACTATCTGGAGGTAAACGAATTGGAGTATCGCTTCTATGGCGACAATCTCGACTCGTTGCATGTGGTGGCCGAGCGACTGATGGAACGTATGCGAAAAATGCCTGAACTGGAGTGGGTACATACCGACTACTTCCAACCTTATCCTATCATCAACGTCGAACTCGACCCTGTGACGTCGGCCCAATTAGGTATTACGCGCACCACGGCCCAGCTGGCACTCAGCGCCACTTCTTCCGACCTGCGTGTGGGACAGATTTGGGAAGGCAACTACGAGCTGCCCATCGTGGTCAAGGACGATGCTGACATGACCTTCTCGGATATCGCGAACCTGGGCATCGCTT
>Ga0256407_10007364_pt1 | contig 16598 bp, 9 predicted proteins | sample RumenRJG_04DNA_FD_193489 | JGI IMG/M metagenome (GOLD analysis project Ga0256407, IMG submission 193489) | Bovine rumen microbial communities from Lethbridge, Alberta, Canada - RJG_04 | ecosystem: Host-associated > Mammals > Digestive system > Stomach > Rumen | place: Canada: Alberta | collected...
TGAACATTATAATTTTTTAATTAAAAAATGTTAATATATATTTTAAATCTAAGAATTCTAAATAATTACTGTAAAATTCACAATTTAACTCTTTTTTCAAATTTTTTTTTTAAAAAATTGAAGAATTCATAAAACAAAATATTAATTAGGATTAATTGTACATCCATTAAAATTATTTTAGATATTATAATTATTCATATTTTATTAATTTCTAAAAATGTTATCAAGTTCAGAATCATATTATGATAGAGTAAATATAAAATATAATATTTTAAGCCAAAATGTCCAAAATGTGAAAAATCATTTGTAAATCAAACAGTTTTAAAAAAACATATAAATGGTGTTCACAAAAATATAGCACAATTCAAATGTAAATATCCTGAATGTGAAAAGAGTTTTAGAACAGGATATAGATTATATGTTCATGAATTATCACATAAAGGAATAAAACCTTTTAAATGTAATATTTGTAATAAAAAATTTGCTGAAAAAGGAACTTTGAAAGTTCATCTTCATTCACATTCAAAATATAAAAAATTTAAATGTGATATTTGTAAATTTGAATGTAAAACTAATACTCATTTAAGAGAACATTATAAATATAAACATCATAAATTAAAGTATATAATTTTTTATAATTTATTAAATTTAGTTATTATAAATGTCAATATTGTGAAAAAGATTTTTATTTAAAAAGTGATTATACTTTTCATTTAAAGTCTCATAAAAAAGAAGATTCTAATCTCATTATTTCAATATGTTTAGATTCAAAAGATGATGAAAATAAAATTCAAAAAGGATATGATAGTTCTAAATTAGTTCCGATTACTGAAATTTGTTTTGGATTATATGTATATTAAATTTTTCATATAATATTAAAATATTTTTAAATTAATTGTTTTTTATGGATTAAGATTTTTTTTTATTATGATTTTTATTTAACAGTAAAATAAATTCATTATATTTATTTTTACTCAATTTTTTTTTTTTATTTTATTGGAAAATATATTCAAAAAAAATAATTTTTATTTGTTAAGATAATAACAATTTCAAAATATAAATACTTTTATTATTCAAAAATAAAAAATATTAAATATTATCATTCCAAAAACAAAAAAAATGGAAGAAGAAGATAAAAAATATTTAAAAAAAAAGACAGAAAGACCTGAAGAAACTTCATTTTTCAAAGATGAAGATGGTTTAGTAAAAGAAGAACCAAACCATATAACATCCCTAAAAGAAAATTCAACTTGGATAAACAAAACTCGTACTTTAATAGTAGCATCAAGAGGAATAAGTCACCAAGAACGTCACTTAGTAAATAATTTAATATCTTTAATACCAAATGCAAAAAAAGAATGTAAAATAGAAAATAATACAGCAAAAGAAGAATTAACTGATATTTGTTTTAATCACTCATGTAAATATTGTTTATATTTTGAACATAGAAAAAGAGAATTAATATTATGGATGTTTAAAAGTCCAGAAGGTCCTTGTGTTAAATTTCAAGTTAATAATATTCATTCTTTAAATGAAATTAAATTAATGGGTAATTGTATTAAATATTCAAGACCTATTTTATCTTTTGATAATAGTTTTGAAAAATTTCCTCATTTAAATTTATTAAAAGAATTATTTATTCAAGTTTTTAATTCACCTAAAGGACATCCTAAAACAAAACCTTTTTATGATCATGAAATTTGCTTTTTTAATGTTAAGGATCAAATTTTTTTTAGAAATTATCAAATTTTAAATGAGGCTAAAGAAAAATTTACTAATGATGATGTTGAGGAAAAGTTAAATTTATTAGAAATTGGTCCTAGGTTTTCTTTGACTTTAATTAGGATTTTTGATGGTGCTTTAGGTGGGAAAACTTTATATAAAAATATTTATTATTTATCTCCTGGGATTCTTTTAAAAAGAAAAATTGATAATTATAAAAAGAGAAAATTAAAGAATGATGAAGAAAAAAGAGAATTAAATGATAAAATTAGTAATATGAAAGAAGTTAAACAAAAATGGTTAGAAGATGATTAATAAATAAATTATTTTAAATATATTTTAAAAATTATTTTTCATAAATAAAAAAAGAATAATTAAAAGTAAAATAAATTTTTTTCAAAAAATATTTATTTAATATCAGAATATTAAATTCTATTATAATTTATACTTTCTCATTATAAAAAAAATAAACTGTCATTACTTTAATTTAAATAAAAATAAAATTTATACATGTATATTGTTTTCAATATTTTTCTTAGAATATGGACTAACATAATTTTTTTTAACTTCAATAATTCTTTTTCTTAATTGTTTAGCATATTGTGTTTTAATAGAGCTATTATTTAATCCATCAATACTATGATTAGATAAATTATGTTTTAAAGAATTTTTAAATTCATTTGAATTTAACCAATTTCCAGTTTCTTTCCCATATTTAATTTTCCCAATTTTAGGTAATCTAACATAACTATCAATATGATTAATATTAATATTCGATTTTGAATTTTCATTTTCTGAATCTTCAACAATATTAAAATTAATAACTTTAATATTAGGAAGAATAAGTAAATTATCTTTTTTATCTTTTTTCTTACTTAAAAAAAGGGAATCATCATTTCTAATATAAGACATACTATCATTAATTCCTCCATTAAAAGACATCATAAACAAACCTTTTTTTCTCTCTTCTTGTTCATATAAATCTTTAAAATAAGGATGAGTTAAACATTCCTTAGCAGTAAATCTTTTTTCAGGATCATAAATTAGCATTTTAGAAATAACATCAACAGCATCATCAGAAACATGACTTAAATATCTTTTAATACCAACACCATTTTTTTTACTATAACTAATATCAGTTCTTTGAGAATGACTTAATAATTTATTAAATAATTCAATAGAAGGAGAACCTAGAATTTGATGAATTTTATTAACTTGATCAATTTCATTGTCACCTGGAAATAAAGGACATAAAGTTAACATTTCAAAAAAAACACAACCAAGACCCCAAATATCCATTTTATAATTATAATAACCATCAGTTAAAAGACATTCTGGTGCTCTATACCATCTTGTTGATATGTACTCTGTAAAAGGTTGTTTTCCATATATTCCTTTACATGAACCTAAATCTGCTAATTTTATATTTGTTCCTCCTTTTAATAATATATTTTCTGGTTTTATATCTCTGTGAAATATACCATTTCTATGCATGAAATTTAATGCTTTTAATACTTGAAAAATCCATAATTTTACTTTTGATTCTGATAAAAATTTTTTTCGACCTTTTATTGCTTCATATAAATTCATTTCCATTAATTCAAAGACTAATGCTAGTCTTTTTGTTTCTTCATCATACACTACTTCTATTAAATTTATTATATTTGAAAATGATGATAGTCTTTTTAATGCTCTTACTTCTCTTAATTTGTTTACATCTTCTATTGAATTGTATAAGGCTTTTATACATTTTATTGCTACAAAATCACCACTTTTTAATGATTGAGCTTTGAAGACTTCACTAAATGTTCCTTCTCCTAATTTTTTTATCATTCTATATTCTATTTATTTAAGAATGATAATTATTTTAAAACTTACTATTCATTTTTTTTTATTTGGTTTATTTGTTTTATTTATTTTGAAAAAAATATTTTTGAATTAAATGGAAAAGAATGAAAATATAAATTCAGGTGAGGAGAATATGAATAATATTGAAAGTAATTTAGGAAAAGTAATGACTAGTTATATTGATTTGTTTTTAAATAAATTTGATAATTTTTCAAATCAAATAAAAATAGCAGAAATACTTCTTAATGCATATGAATATAGGTATAATAAAATAAAAGGTAAATTAGATAATATTAAAGATATTTCTGAAAATGATGAAAAAATACATAATGAATTTATAAATAAATGTTCTAAATTAGCATCATTGCAACAAAAAATGACTTCTATTGAACAAAAATTAGGAATTATTGATGAAAAATTAGAAAATATGATTTCTGGGAATAATAATAAAAATAATAATGAAAATAATAAAGAAAATGAAAATGATATTTATAATGAATCATTTTAATTATGATAAATATAATATAATTCATTTTATATTTTGAATATAATTTAATAGATATTTCAAATTTTTATATATTATTTAATTGTTTTTTAAAAATTATTTTTTATTATAAAATTATTTCAAATTAATAAAAACTGATTAAAAACCTAAAAAAAACATATATAAAAAAGATAAAAAATTATAAAAATTAAAGTTAGTAAAAAATGGATTCTCCAATTTTATCATCAAGTATATTATTAGAAAATCCAGAAGCAAATTTTTTATTATCATTAGAGCCAAATGAATTAAATGAAAAAGAAAATTCTGAAAATGAAAAGAGTAATCCAAAAGATATGATAGAAGGTTTAACATCAAAAATTTTTGATGAAACAACAGTAAAAAAAAGTATAATAGGAAATTATCTTCACACAGAAAATTTTGAAGAAAAATCAATATCAAATGATTTTATTTATAATACAGCAATAGAATCAATATGTCAAAACATATCACTTTTAAAAAAAAAATTAAATAATTATGATTTATATAAACCAGCAAGAGATATGATTTATAAAGCAAAAAAAATTGAAACTGTAATTGAACAAACTTATAATTATGATAGACAATTAAAAGAGCAAATGATAGAAGAAAATTATTATTTACAAAAAGTAATTTATTCTTGGAGAAGAGTCGCAGGTGATGGGAATTGTTTTTATAGAAGTGTTATTTTTGCTTGGCTTGAATATTTAGTTTTTAATAAAAAAATAAATGTATTTAAAATTATCATTTCTAATCTTTACACCAAATTCGATCCTAATTATGTTAATACTAAAAGACTTCCTCCTAATATAAGAAAATATTTCATTTCAAAAGAAAGAAATATTGCTATTATTATTTTAAATATTATTATTGATATTCTTAATGATAATCAAATTAGTGATAGTAAAAAAATTAAAAATGCATATTCAATTTTAATTAAAGCTTTTAATTTTTCGACTTTTGATACTACTATGATTTTTTATTTAAGATATATTTTATATGAATTTATTTTAGAAAATGAAGATAAATGTTTTTCAAAAGATTTTGAAGTTTTATTAGGAAATTTACTTCCTCAACAATATGAAACTGAAGAAGGAAAATTTAAATTTGATAATTATTTTAATGAAGATTTATTAAAATTTTATACTTGTGCTGAAAAATTAGCAGTTTATTTAACACCATTTGTAATTAAAGTTGATTTGAAAGTTATTTTTTATGATTTTGGTAAAGATTGTGATATTGAAACAAAATTATTTCAATCTAATTTAAAAAATAGAGATGTTATTTATGTTCTTTTTAGAAAAGCACATTATGATATTTGTTATTCTCAAGATTATTTTAATAGATTTAATGAGTTTTTAAATCTTTATAAGAATTTTAATGATAATTGTTATATTCTTAAAGAAAATGATATTGAAAAATTTAAAAAAAAATCTAATTTATTTGATATTGAAGGTTCTAGAATTTTTAATAGGAAATTATATTATAAAAAAATAAATGAAGTTAAAAAAGAAGATAAAGTAGAAAATAAAATTGAAATGAAAAATGAAAATAAACCTGAAGAAATAATTGATTTTAGTACTAGATTAGCTGCAATGAAAAATCAAATTGATAGTCATGAATCATGTTTTAAATGTAGTAAATTAATTCCTAAATCAGATTTTAATAAATTTAATATTAAATTTCCTTGTAATTGTAAATTATTATTTTGTAATGAAGAATGTGAAAATAATTATTTGAAAGAATTTGGTTCATTAATTGAAAATTTTCCTTTACTTGAAAAAGATTATAATATTAATTGTCCAAAATGTCAAAAAAGTTTTACATTAAATGAATTAATTGAATTTTCTAAATCTGTTAATAATCAATTTCTAAAAGAATCATTGAAAAAAAAATTAAAAATGTTGTTTAATGATTATTGTATGACTTGTTTATGTTCTTTAAAGAATAAAAAGAAATATCGAATTATATGTAAACAAGATATAATGAATGATATAATTGATGAAAAAAAATTCATTCATTATTATTGTGAAAATTGCAATGAAAAAAAAGGAAGTAATTGTAAAATATGTCAAAATTATCATTATAAAGTGGTAAATAAATATTAGATAAAAAATTTATTCTTTTAAAAAATAGATTAATAAATAAAATTAAATCTTATTATAAAAAATGTCTAAAGATATTAAAAATAAAAAAACTTTTATTTTGAAAAAAAAATATTGTTTGATAAAAAGTTTTAAATTAGTTTTTAGATTATAATGATATACAATTTTTTAATAAATAATAAATTTTTTTCAATATTTTTATTTTGTAATTATATATAAAACTATTTAAAATTAATTAATTTAAAATATAAACACAAAAAAAATGTAATTTTTTTTATTCAGTATTATAATCTATAGATTTAAATGAATCAAATTGATTATTTTTTGATAAATGATGATTTTCTATTAATTTTAATTCAGTTTTAATTTTATTAATATTTTTATTCTTTGAAATAAAATCATTTTTTTTTATAATTTTGGTTGTTGGCTTATTTAAATCCTTTTCACTATCAAAATCATTATATTTTTTTAAAGAATTTAAATTTAGATTTATTTCATATTTATAATTTAATTTTTGATTATATATAGGTAATAATCCAACATTATAAAACTTTTTAATTATTTTCTCATGATAGTATCTATTATAAAAATAAAAACTTTCATTAAAATAACAAAATGTATCTTCATCATAGAAATCATCATTATTAGATTTTGGACTTTTTTCACATATTAATTTAAATAATATAATATTACCTTTTTCATTTGAATTCATTATAAATTCCTTTTTATAATATTTTGTTATAATATAATAAGCAGTTAATAATCCTATATTTAAATTTTGCTTTTCCATTTCTGTTATTAAAAAAGATTCATTATCATTTTGATATTGAAGAATTGTATTTATTTTATTATAATCAAGTAAATATCCACCACAAACAGAAAAATCAAATTGTAATGAAAATATTCCATTATTTTTAAATTCTTTATTTACCTTTTCATTATTATAACTATTTTTTTTTATATTAAAAAAATCACTAATTGAATTTTTACTATAATTATAACTTTTATTTTGGTAATTTTTTTCTTTTGCTAATCTTATACTACATACAATACCTTTTTTATTATTAGTTAATTTTGTATTACTTATAATAAATAATAGAACATTAAACACTGTAATTCTTAATAATGATTCTTCAATAATAATATTTTTGCAGTTTTCTTTTATATTAAATTCAAGTGAAATATTTTTTGATGTTAAAAGAACATCAAAATAACATAAGAAATAATTAGTAAAAAATTCTAAATTGACTTCTTTTTTTAAAAATTCATTAAATTCAAATCTCATATTTAAAAATGAAAAATAAAGATTTTGTGTTAATAATAAATCACATAAAACTTCACTTTGGTCTTTAAAAAAAAATAAAAAAGAAAAATCCATATTTGGAAAAATAGATTTAATATTATTAAAAGATAAAATAGTGTCTGATTTATCATTTTGTTTCATATATATTCCAATTGTTTTATAACTATTTTTTCTATTTTTAATAATTGAATTTTGTTCACATTTTAAAATAATTTCACACATTTTATTAGAATTTTCAATATAATTTTCATATTTATCTAATAAAATTTTTATTTGATTATTTAATGAATCATTATATAAAAAATCTTTACATGGAATTAATGATAAAAAAATACAATGATTTATTTTCCAAATACAATTATTGCATATTACATTAAACCAAATTAATTTTTGAAAATCACCTGATATTAAAAAATAAATTAATTCACTTTTATATTCTAAATTTAATTCATTTTCCAAATTTGTAAAAGGAAAATAAAAATTAGATTCTTTTTTATTATTTATTGAATATTCCAATAATTGAGAAAATAAAGGATATAAAGATGGAATAATTAATTTTTGAAAATTTGTAACCATCTTTAATTTATTTTTCTCCTCTTTATTAGATTTTAATTCTTTAAGAATATAATCATTAAATTCTTTTGCTGCATCATTATAATATAAAATGTCCATATTTTTTGAAATAATAAAAATAGGTGAAAAACTATTTTCCATAAATTTATTAAAAACTTCAAAACTTTTATTAAAAGAATCATATAATACCCATAAATATTTTAAACTTTTTTTAAATAAATAAACAGTAATCACACAAATTATTAAACCATAAAATATATTAAAAAAATTTGGTAAATATGATGATTTATAATATGCAAAAAATAAGGTAGATAATAATACTATTATTGGATAAATTATATCTTTAATTCTAAAATTTAAAATTATAATAGATATTGAATTATATATAAATTCATCAATTACTAAAACTTGACTTGGATTATTTATAATTGAAATATATATAAAAATTGATTGATTTATATCAAAAATCAATTTAGTTATCCATATATTTTTAAAAGACTTATCATTTATGTTTTTTTTTGTTAATAAAAAAAAAGAAATAATAAAAGAAATTATAGAGAATAATAAACTTATTAAAAATTCTGTTTTTCCTTTAAAAATATTTTGAATTTTAAAAAGATAAAATCTGAGATATAATAAACTTAATATAACAATATAATTATATTTTGAAGTATTAAATAAAAATAATAAATAATTAATTCCATCATTTTCATTTTGAAATTCTAATTTTTCATTTATATTATAATCAACTTTTTGAAACAAGTTTTCATTAGGAAATTCATCAAAATTCTCAAAAAATTTACTATCTTGAATATCCCTATCATTATTTTTATTTTCATTATCTTTTATATGATTTATATCCTTTTGTTTATTTTTATTTTCTAATTTACTTAACTCTAATTTTTTTTTAATTTTATTCTTCATTATAGAATAACTTTTATTAGGGAAAAAAAAAATTAATACAAAAAAATTGTATTTTTTGATTAATATTTATTAATATAAATAATTAGAAAATCATAAAAATAAAAAGAAGAACAATAACAATAATAGTAACAGCTACAATAATCATAGTTTTAATTTGTTTCATTCTTGCTTGTTTTTTAATTTGTTGAGCAATATAATTAATATTTCTACTTTGATTATTCAAAGATTCAGATTTTACTGCAATAATATTTAATTTTTCATCTCTTCCAATAACTTTCTCAATATTTTCAATTGCAATATTTTTAGCATCAATTAATTCTTTAATAATTTCACCACTTTGATTTTTTTGAGGACCAGTATTATAATATGATATTAATTGACTAATTACTTTATCAAATTCTGTTAATTGATAAGCACAAAAAGAAGCAATTTTTTCATAATCATAAGTTTGAATAAATTTCTTTCTTAAATCATCTAAAAATGCAAATGCTAAATCATCAGGGAACATTTCAGTCATACATAAATAAGTTATATTATCTTCATTTATGTAATGATATTTATATTTATCATAATCAATTGTATATTTTGTATTTAAGTGAACTTTTCTTAAAAGTGCTCTTGTTATTTGTTGGAAGTTTCCACTGTATTCTGTATATTCTGTTAAAACTACATCTTGATCTTTTGATATTAAAGCATATAAAATTGACATTGTAATAATATATTATATTTTCTTTTATAATAAACTTTTCAAATTTAAAATAATAAAAAAATAAATAAAATAAAAAATAAAAAAATCAATTAAAATCAAGATAATTAAATTAAGAAATATCACTTCAAAAAAAATGAATAAAAATTTCAATTTAAATTGATATTAAAATATTTAAAATAAAATCATATAAATGAATTAGATAATTTTTCTTGATTTGTATTTATTGATATTATTGAAAGTAATTTTAATACATTGAAGTTTAGAAAATTTTTTAATATTATATTCAGTTTAATATGAGTTCTTGAATAATTTGAATTTATGATTTTTGATTTGCCATTTAATTTATATGTTTATTTGTTCTTATTATTTTTTTCAAATTGATTTTAATATTAAATTTAATTTATTTAAATAAATTAAAATGAATAGAGACACATTTAATAGAATTAAACCTATGCTAAAAAATATTTTTTTATTATTATCATCATATCAAAGTCAAATAGAACAAATTCAAATTCAATTACATCAAAATTTTAAAAAAGAAGATTTAAATGTAATTTTACAACAAGCATTTTATTCAATATCAAATGAAAAACCTTCATTAACATTAGGTGATTTTTACAGATTTTTAAAATGGAAAAAAATATATTTTAATTTACCAAATTTAAAAGTATTTTTTAATACATATGATATAGATAATAATTCATTTCTTTCAGTTAAAGAATTTGGAAATTTATTTAATTTTCCAGTAATTCCTTTTAAATTTATTGCTAAATTTGAAGAAAATGCAGTTTTTAATATGGCATTTATTAATATATTATCAAAAAATTTAGAAATGTTTGAATTAATAAATCAACAATTAAAATCACTTTATAATATTGAAAGAAGTTTTATACCTGATAAATTATTTAATACAATTTCAATTGAAAATAATGAAATAACAGTTGATCAAATAAATAATTTTTTACAATTATTTGGTATAAATTCAAATAAAAAAGCAAAAGAAATTTTTATGAAAATAAATTGTAATATAATAGATAATAATATTACATTAACCCAATTTAGTAAATTTTTTATATTACAATCAAAAGTAACAAATGATATATTAAAAGAAAATTCAATTTTAGATTCACAGAAAATTGCAGAAATGTTAAATAATGCAATAATAAAAACACAAGAAGAAAATGAAGGTAAATTTCAAAAAATAGAAAATGAAATGTTTAATGCATTTATAAAATTTTTAATAGAAAAAGATACAAAATTAACTTCAATTCTTTCAAAAGAAAATTCATTTAATCCAGCAACTTTATTTAATTATATAACACCATATAATCAAATTCCTTTAGATGATTTTGCAAAAAGATTAAAAACTTTATTTGGTATTGAAATATCAAAAAAAACAGTTGATATAATTTATGAAAGATATTCTAAAGGAGGATATAATATGGATTATAATTTATTTAATAAATTAATTGGTGTTAATATAAAAGATTTTACTTTAAATAATACTTCAAATAATTATAATGATTTTTCTAAACAATTAAAAGAAAAAATTGTAAATACTATTAAAATTGCTATAAGTAATGAAATTCAAATTGAAGATTTTCGAATTAAATTAAATAAAATGAGTCATTTTAATACAAAAAATATTTTTAATTCTATTTCTAAAGATGGAAATAATATTATTTCTATTGATTTAGAAGATTGTTTTGGAATTAATAAAAATCAAAGTAATTTATTAATTAGGAGATTTGATATGGATGAAGATGGAAGAATTTCTTATGATGATGTAAGTTTTTATAATTTTAATTTTTTTAGTTTGTTAAACAAGTATTTCCAAATGTTTTAATTTAGATATTTAATTTTTTTTAATAAATTATTTAATTTTGAAATAAACTTGTTCTCTTATAAAATTCAGAAAAATCATCTCCTTCTTTATTTTCTTTATTTTCTTCATTTTTTTCTTCTTTTTTTTCATTTTCAATTTTTTTTTTATCTCTTGAAGCAAGATTAAATATTTCTTCCATAGATAATAATAATTTATTATTATTTTTATTATTAATATCATCAAAGTTAGTATTTTGGGCAATTGAAATTAAATTTTCTAAAAATATAATAATAAAATCTTCATTATATTGTTTTAAAATTTTAATTAAATCTTCTCCAATTAAATCATTTAATATTGTTTCAATATTAAATTCAAGACAATATTTTGCTCCATCCTGACCAGAAATATATATTTTTTTTAATTCTTCAAAAAATTTTAAAACTATTTTTAAAATACTTTTTCTTGTTTTATCATCCCATTCAGAATCATTTAAATTTTTATTTGAAATAATTTCTAAAAGTTCAATTAGATTATCGTTAAAGAATTTTTCAATATCTAAATTATTTTTTTGGTCTAATTTATCTATTTCATTTTCTACTAACATTATTCTTTCACATATTAATTGTGATAATTTCTTTGTTGTTGAAGGAATGTCAGAAATTAATGATTCTATTTCTTTTCTTTGTTTGGATAATCCTCTAATATTCATTGTATTTAAATTTATTACATCTTCAATTGTAAAATTTGATATTATCTTTTTTGAAAATAATTCAAATTCTTTATTTGGATTTAATTTACCTACATCTAACATATCTTTTATATAAGTTGATTTTATTAAAGATGGATTACTCATTATCTTTTTTAATAAATCAATTCCTTTTTCTTTTCTTTCTTCTTTATTTTCTTCTTTTTTTTTTACATTTGTAACATTTGGATTAACATTATTATTAGAACTACTATTATTATTAACATTATTATTTGCATTACTATTATTACTAAATTCAACTACATTAATTTCTAAAGGAACTTCAATATTTCCAGCAATATTAATATTTTGGTTTTGATTATTATTATTAATATTATTATTATTATTATTATTATTAATATTAGTATTATTATTTCTATTATTATTATTATCAACATTACCAACAATATTTCCAACAATTCCAGCAATATTATTTATATTATTAGGACTCATTAACTGTTGCATAATATTATTAACTATATTATTATTATTATTTTGATTTCCATTTCTATTATTAATATTAACATTACTTAAATTAATAGTATTAGATTGATTATTATTATTATTAGGATTAGGATTAGGTCCATTAAAAGATAATAAAGTAGTACTATCAATTGGTTCTCCTCTTTGATTAGTAGCAATAACTCCAAAATCAGTAGAAATAACATTAATATATCCTGTATTAGGTGACTCACCAAAATTTACAGCATTTAATATTTTTTTTAATGATTCAGAAGAAGATGAAATATCATTTAATGCATTTGTACATTTTTTCAATAAATCATTTGCATTTTTTCTCTCATTTATATTTGGAATAAATTGTTCTCTTTCCATTAATTCACTTAATCTTGTTAAATTTGGTAAAAATTCACTTATCATTAATATATAAAATCTTAATGTTCTACTTATTGATGTTAAAACATTTTGTGTTGTGTTTAATAAAGGAAGATTTAATGGTGGTGTTTCTTTTTTTATTGAAGAAAGTGATTTGTTTATTTTTGAATTTGTTAATTTTAATATATCTTCATATTTTCTATCTGTTTCACTAAGTTGAATTGGGAATGGGTTATTTTCATTCATTTTTGATATTTCTAAATTTAAATTTTGATTTTGAGTTTGTTGAGGATTTGGATTTTGATTAAGGTTTGGATTTGGGTTTTGATTTTGATTATTATTTTGGTTTGAAAATGATGTTAAATTTATTACTTGAGCTTGAGTGAAAATATTTCTTGGAATGTTATTATTTTGATTATTAATATTATTATTATTATTATTTTGATTATTATTATTATTTTGATTAGTTATATTATTTGGATTATTATTATTATTATTATTTTGATTAGTATTATTAATATTTGTATTATTTGAATTTAAATTATTATTATTTGAATTTGTATTATTATTATTTATTGGAATTTCTCTTTGTATAATTAATCCACTTGGATTATTTTGATTTGAATTTATATTAAATTCTACTACTTGAGAACCTTCATTTCCTTCAATATTACTTACAATCATATTAGTCAAATTAATAATAGCAGGATTATTAATTATATTATTTAATATATTAGAAAAAGCATTTGTACCTTGTTGATTATTTTGTGGTTGATTATTACTTGTTTGTGTTGTATTTGTATTTGTATTAGAATTATTTTGAGTTTGCTCAATTGTTTTAAACATTAAATGGATTATTTCATTATCTTTATTTATATGATCACTTAATTTTTCTTCATCTTTTAATTGTTTTCCTTTGAAAATTAATCGTTCTCTCTCAATTGCTATATTATCAAATTTTTGACTAATTATTTGTTTTAATTCTTTTATATTTATTTCACTATCAACAGTTAATTCTATCATTTTATTATCTAATGTTTTTAATTTAATAATTCTTTGTTTTTTTTCTTCATTTTTTGTTTGTTCCATTTTAAAATAATATTATTTTGAATAAATAATAATTCAAATAAAATTAAAATTATTTATTAAATTTAAAATATTGAAATAATATAATAAAATAAATAAAATTAATAAAAAATTTTTAAAAATAATAATAAGAATCAATTATCAATATATAATTTAAATATGAAAAATAAACTTTATTCTATTATTAATAATTATATTATCATAAAATTATATTTATTTAAAAAATTATTTTTTATAAATCTATTTAAAAAAACATTTTAAAAAAATAAAAAAATTTTTAAAATACTAAAAATTAAATTCACTCAAAAAAAAATTTTATCATAAAAATTATTGAGAAATAATTTTAGCCCCACTTTTCTTTCCACTAATCCCAACATTAACAGATTGATGAATATTAACTTTTTTAGAATCAAAATCTCCAGCAACACCAATTTTAGATTTTTTAATAGGAGAATTTTTACCTCCAATTTTAGGTAAATTAGAAGATTTAATTCCAACTTGTTTATTCCCACTAATAACAGAAGATCTTAATAAATGTCCATCATAATTTCTATGAATTGTTTGTATTTCACTTTGGACTACATTTTTAGGTTTTTCTTTCTTTTTTTTATTTATTGGATCAAAATAATATTCTGTTTCTTCTATTTGATTTGGTATATTTTTATTTAAATTTGAATTTTTATTTTGTAAATTTATTTTTGAATCTAGATTATTATTTGGTTCTTCATTTTCATTTTTTATTGATTTTACCATATCTTTTTCTTCAATATCATTTAATTCAACTGGTTTTTTATTAATTTTTAAATTAATTGGTTCTTTATTTAATTCAATTGGTTTTTCTTTTATTTCTAAATCAATTGATTTTTTATTTATATCTACATCAGTTTCTTTTACTTCCATTTTTTCTGGAATTTTTTCCAATTGTTTCTCTTCAAATTTTTCATCTTTTTTATCATCTAATTTAACTCTTACAGGCATATTATAATCAAAAGAATAATTAATTTTTTTTCTTGGAGGAGCTCTAAAAATTTTTTCAACAGGTTTATCAATTTGAAAATTAATAGAATGTAAATTAAACTTTTCTTTATTGAATAATAAAAGCTCAGGACTATTTTTATTATAATTAGGTAAAATTAATTTATTCTTATTATCAATATCAACAAAACTCTTTTCAGATAAATTTTTTTGTTTAAAAGGAACCACACTTTTATAAATAGTTTCATCAGGGATTTTATAATAATAATTCATATCAGAATATTTACTTTCAATCATATCACCACCAAGAAAAATAATATTATCATTATCAATTTTAACAGCACCAAAAAATTTTTGATTAAAAGAACTATCTGGAATAGAAGGATCAATTTTAGGAGTAATTAAATCCCATTTTGGTGTTTTATCTAAAATACTTTTTTCAAAAGTTAATGTATTATTATCAATTTTTAAATTATCAAAACAATACAATTCATTTCTTGCAACAACTAAAGCAGGTTCAATTCTTTCATGATTTAAATTAGCCCAATATACTATTTCTTTATTTTCAGTATCATAATAAAAAGTTTTTTTGTCATTTCCACCAACAATAAAAACATATTTATCAGGAATAAAAATCATACTATGATTTTTTTTAGGATTAATTCCTTCAGGTAATTTTTCAATAGTTTCCTTTTCTAAATCAATATCCCAAAATTGACCTAAAGTAACATTTTTTTCATTTTGTCCTCCTGAAATATATAAATGATTATTTCCATTACAATAAGCAGAATAAGGATTATAATTTTCAATTTCAGTATTTTTTACATCATTTGGATTTAAATTTAATTTTTGTAAATTTCCATTATTTTTATTAAAAACTTCAATTTCAAAAGGATTATAAAATGGTTTTCCAATTAAATAAGGAGAATTTGATATTAAATTTGGTAAATCAATTCCTTTTTGTTCATAATCATATTCTAAATTTATTGTTGGTGCTCTTTTTGGTAATAATGTTTTTACAGGGTCGTTTAAATTTAATATTTGATTACCTTTTTTCCAATTCATCATTATGTGTTCTGGGATTTCAGTTTTTGTTTGGGATTTAAAGTCTTCTACTAATTTTTGAATTTTTTCTTCTGGGTCGTATTCTCCTACCCAACGTTTTCCTCCTTCTAAAGGAACTGCTATTTTTACTTTTGGTTGTTGAGCCATTTTTTTATTTTAATTTATTTTTTTTAATTTTTATGTATTTTGTAATATTTTTTTTTTATATTTTTTTTATATTTTTTTTTTCAATGTAAGAATTGTTTTCTTTTTTTGTTTTTTATTTGAAATTAATTATTATTTGTGATTAATTATGTAATTATTTTATTAATTATTAAATTTAAAATTTAAATTTTTAAAAATTTAGAATAATGATAAATGAGAA
>Ga0256407_10007365_pt1 | contig 16595 bp, 12 predicted proteins | sample RumenRJG_04DNA_FD_193489 | JGI IMG/M metagenome (GOLD analysis project Ga0256407, IMG submission 193489) | Bovine rumen microbial communities from Lethbridge, Alberta, Canada - RJG_04 | ecosystem: Host-associated > Mammals > Digestive system > Stomach > Rumen | place: Canada: Alberta...
CCCTCAGTCTCGCTTCGCTCGCCAGCTCCCCCAGCGGGGGAGCCAGACTCCGCGGTCTCTGCGCTCTCTGCGTGGGATTCAGACGCGGCGGGACTCGGCGTGGCGGGGTGCGCGGGCGGGAAGACGGTGACGTTCACGAGGGGGACGGAGAGGCCGAAGGAGCAGAAGGGGCCGAGGGCGGAGCGGTCGGCGCCGGTCTGGGCGTCGCTTCGGCGGCGGACGAGCGGCAGCGCGCGGCCGTCGTAGCCGACGCTGGCGGAGACGGAGGAGAGCGTCAGGCACTGCGTGCCGGAATCCGCGGGGAAGACCGTCGAGGCCAGCGGCGCGCACGGCCCTTGGGTGTCGAGCGAAAGCGCGAGGATCCTGCGGCCGGACGGCGTCCAGACGTCCGCGACGCGGGTCTCCGTGCGGCCGTCGCAGTAGGAGCCCCCGCAGAACGGCAGGCCGCGCGCGTCCGTCCCGAGGACGCCGTCCCGCGCGAGCCGGAGGTCGAACCGCGGGTCGGGCCGCCACTCGCCGCCGCGGAGCGTTTCGAGGCGCGCTTCGGCGCGGACGCGGTGGACGAGTCCCGTCGCGAAGGGGCCGGCCCCCCGGCCGGGGGCGTCGGTCTCGAAGACGAGCCTCGCGCGGACGCGCCGGCCGGGCGCGACGAGGGTCTCGGCTTCGTTCGTGAAGGCGGACGCCGTCGCGGGCCCGTCCGCGAAGTCGTGCGGCCAGAACCGCCAGGGGCCGGCCGGGAGGCGCTCCGCGGAGGAGAGGCGCTCCGCGAGCGCCTCGCGCAGCGCGCGGCCGGCCTCCTCCACGGATTTCCGCGAGGGCGCCGGGCCGTTCCCCTCCGGGCGGACCCACAGGACGAATCCGCGGCGGTCGGGGCCGCGGGAGCGGACCGCGGCGGCGGGGTCGGCCTCGAACTCCGCCTCGAGCGCGGCGGCGCCGGGCGCGGTGCCGTCGTGCAGGAGGCAGAAGACGGGGAACGGCGCGGAGAGGTCCGCGACGGCGGCGACGGAAAGCGCGCGCGGCGTCCCGCGGCCGCGGTGGCGGACGGAGGCGGCCCGGCCCGGCGCGCCGCCGAAGTCGACGACCTCCCCGCCCCACCGCTCGCCGCGCGGCCCGTCCCAGGGCGCGTGGGCGGCCTTCAGGCAGACCCGCGCGGAGCCGTCCGAGGGGTACGCGATGCGTTCGAACCAGAACTCGAGGGCGGCCGGGCGGCCGTCGCGAGCCGACGAGCGGAGGACGAGCCGGGAGACCCGCGCGCCCTCGACCGGGACCTCCTCGAACGCGTCGAGGACGGCCGGCTCGTCCGGAGCGTCCCCTTCGCCGAGCGCGACGCACGGCGCGCCCGCGGGAATCGGGGACGGGCCGCTCCAGCGCACGAGGAAGGCGCCCTCGGGATCCTTGCGGAGCTGGAAGACGAGGAACCACGCGGCGAGGAGCGCCGCGGCGGCGAGGAGGAAGCGGAGGAGGCGTTTCATGGTTGAAGAGGTTGAAGAGGTTGAAGGGGTTGAAAGGGTAAAGTGTAAAGGGTAAAGTTGCTCTTTGATTCGGTCGATTCTGTCGGGTTTCGTGGCGGGGTGTGCGGGATTGTTCACAAATCGCAAATGTTCACAATTGTCCACAAATGGCAAAGTCAAATCAATTCTCCGCGCCCTCCGCGGACTCCGCGTGGGATTCTTCCGCGGGGCTCTGCGCGGCGGGGGCGGGCAGACGGAGGATTTCGTCTTCGGCCGGGCCTTCGATCCACGTGCCGTCGTCCTGGCGGACGCAGTCCCACGCGACGCCGCGCGGGAGTCCGGTTTCCGGGTCGTTGCACATCACGCGGACGCGGTCGATCCGGTCGCCGGGACGGGAGCGACTGAACGAGACGGAATCGAAATGGACGATGGCGTGGATGTCGTCCTTGGTCCGGTAGCCGCAGGACGCGTCTTTCTCCGTCGAGCGGCAAACCAGGAACCGGACGGTTTCGCCGGAAGGCGCGAAGTCGTCCGGCAGACGGCACTTCTCGAAGTGGAATGACGGCACGTCATCGAGTACCTCGAACCGGCAGGGGACGCGATTCGCGGGATCGGCGACCAGGCGGGCGGCGTCGGGGCCGAGCGCGCGGGCGACGGCCTCCGCCGCCCCGTCCGGGAGCGCGCCGGCGTCGTTCCCGCGTCCGTGCCGGAATGCTGCGGCCGCCCAGCGCCCATTGCCGGACACGGCGAAGCAGAGGTTGGTCTGCGTCGGCTTGACGGCGTCGAGGAACGCGAACCGGACGCCGCGGAGGGCGGTCGCGTTCGTCGCGGCGACGACGCACCAGGCGTCGCCCGCGCGCTCGGGAAGGACGCGGACCACGCCCGCGTTCGCCGTCCGTTCTTCGTCCGTGGCTTCCGGTGGCGGAGGGACGGGTTCGACCGAGCCGTCCGGGGAAACGACGACCAGTTTTCTCGTCCCGTCGTCCGACAGGGCCACGTACCACGTGGCGTCGGGACGGGAAAGGGCCGCGGTGCGGACCGCTCCCGCGGACGCCCGCTCCGCGGCGGCGGCGGCTTCGGCGAGGGGAAGGAACTCCGCGGGCGAATTCCAGGGGGGATCTTTCGCCGCGTTTTCGACGCAACGGCCCTCGGCGTCGACGGTCACGCTCCGATAGGCGTCGCCCGCATCGTAAAATGCGCCCCACGTCGCGTCCCGTTGGCGCCAGGTGAGAATCACGCAGCGTGCTCCGTTGGTGGCGGCCCCCACCGCGGCGTCGGCCGCGGCCAGCGCTTCGCGCCACGGCAGCGTCGGCGCCGCGTACGGTTCCTCCGGCGGCAGTTTGAGCGAGAGCGCGAACGCTGGCGCGGCGACAAGGGCGAGGAGGGGGAGGAGGAGGGCGAGGCGTTTCATCGGGTTGAAGGGGTTGAAGGGGTTGAAGAGGTTGAAAGTGTAAAGTGTAAAGGGTCAAGTTGCGTGGCGGGGTGGCGGGGGATTGTCCATCAACTCTCAATGTCCAACAATCGGCAATGCCATCAATGACAATGGCAATTGGCGGGAGAGCCGGGCGGGACGAGGATTGGGATTGGCATTTGCGTTGGTGGTCATTGGTGGCAATGGGAGTTGGTGGACATTGTCAGGGCTCTGCGCTCTCTGCGTTCTCTGCGTGTGAAACCCCCTCAGTCTCGCTTCGCTCGCCAGCTCCCCCAGCGGGGGAGCCAGACTCCGCGGCCTCCGTCATTCCGGTTTTGGCGATCCGCTGCGGCTTCCGGAAAACGCGCAGGTCTTGCAGTCGTCGCAGACGTACCACAGCAGGTCGTTGCCGGGGTGAGTGAAAAGGTGGACGGCCCGCAGCCTGCGTCCGCAGCGGGAACAACGAACGGCGTGCCCAGGAACGGCGGACAGCATTCCGCACAGGATGCCTCCGAGGATTCCGACGGCCGCCGCAACTTTGCCGATGTCATTCTTCAGTCCGATCGCCAAGGCGAGCCCGACAAGGAACAGGCCGACGCTCGATTGCAGCATTCTGGATCGCCGCCTTGCCGCACGGACGAACAGCCGTTCCGTCTCCAAATCGGGCGAATACCCTTCCAGTTTTTTGAGTGCTTCCCGCCGCTCCTCTTCCAGCTGTCTTTCGATCTTCTCCTTGAGTTCGGAGAATGCCGTCATGTTCATGGTTCGACTCCTCTTCGTTTTGTGCATTCAACCCCCGCGACCTTCGCCTGAGTAGGCGCAAGTTCTGCACGTGTCGCAAACGTACCACAGATCCTCGCCCCCACCGGCGGTCATCCTCGTGGACAGATACAGTCGCCGCATTCGACGTCCGCAATGCGGGCATCGGACGAAGCCCCACGCCGCGATGGCGACGCCGAGCGCGAGCCCCCCGAAAACCATCGCGACGGGAATGCCGGCAGGAATGTCGGGGACCAGACAGGCGACGGCGATGCCCCCGCAGAACAGAACGGGAACGATCCAGACCAGACGGACCTTCCGAGTTGAGAGTTCACGGCAGACGGCTTCCGTCACGGCGTCGCGCGAAAGGCCGTCGAGCTTCCCGAACTCTTTTTTACGCTGTTCCGCGCAACGCTTCACCCACCATCGGCCGAGACGCCAGAGCAGGCCGTCGGACGAGTTCGACCGATTCGCGGGGTCCGTGTGTTCGGTGTGTTCCGTGGTAGGGTTCATCGGTTGTTTCCTTTCTTTGCGGACGTGGCGGACTTCGCGTGAGGGGTCAAGGGACGGAGGGGCCGGGAGACGCGGGGCATTCTACCACGCGGCGGGCGGAAAAGATGCGGGAAAAGTGTGGAAAAGTGTGGGAAATGCAGGGGGTGGAGACGGAACGGCGAAAATACGGATGTCGCACATTTTTGTTGCATTCGCATTTCGAATGTGCTAGTTTGCAAGCCGAAAGGCAATCAAAAATGACTACAACGCTCCGAATCGACGACGCGCTCAAGCGGGAATGCGACTCCGTTCTTGAAGACATCGGTCTTTCGTTTTCCGCCGCCGTCACGCTCTTCCTCAAGCAGGTCGTGCGGACGGGAAGCATCCCGTTCGCCCTCCTGGCGGACCGCCCGAACCGCGCGACCCGCGCGGCGCTGCGGGAAGCCGAACGGCTCGCGGACGATCCCTCCGCGCAGACCTTCTCCACGGTCGACGACCTCTTCCGGGACCTGGACGCATGAGCTTCGTGATCCGGCGCACCGCGCAGTTCAAGAAGGACTACAAGCGGATGGTGAAGCGCGGCGCCGACGTGGCGCTTCTCCGCGCCGTCGTCGAAACCCTTGCCGAGGGGAAGCCCCTGCCGCCGCAGAACCGCGACCACGCGCTTTCCGGAGAGTTCGCAGGATATCGTGAATGCCATATCCGCCCCGACTGGCTACTCGTCTACCTCGTTCGCAACGACGTGCTTGTCCTCGCCCTCGTCCGGACGGGAACCCACGCCGACCTGTTCGGAAAGTAGCTCCGCGCCCTCCGCGGACTCCGCGTGAGGTTCGGGCTCCGCGGACTCCGCGTGAGTTTTCTCCGGCGAGAGCTTCGTGATGGCGGGGCGGAGGTCGGGGGAGACGTCGAGGATCGGGTCGGGCTTGCCGTCGTAGGGATTGCGGAGCGGGGCGCCGAGGTCGTCGTCGAGGTGCATCATCGCGCGGCAACTGGAGAGGGAATGGATCTTGCGGGCGAGGATTTCGTCGAGGTCGCGGCGTTGCTGCGGCGTGAGATTCCCGACGTGGTCCCAGAGCGAATAGACGATTTCGGTGACGCCGCCGTCCGACGGTTCCGTGCGGTAGATCGTGTCGCACCACAGGGTCGCCAGGTCCGTGTCCAGGCGGATCAGGTCCTCGCGCGGATCGTAGAAGAATCCGGTCTCCGCGAACTCGACCATCCACGGCCGGGCGCGTTCTTTGTCGTAGGCCAGCCAGTGGATCGCGAGCCGGTCGGCGTCGAACGCGAGGGTCCCGACGCCCCGCTTTCCGTCGGGGCCGGTTTCGTCGGACGTGAACGCGAGGATCCCCGGACCCGCCTCCGGCGCGGGACGGATCGTTCCTACGGGGCTAAGTTTCCGCTGTGTCGCCGGGACGGGGTGCCACTTCGCGTCGCGGGCTTCGGCCGACACGCGGCCGGATTCGTCGATCTCGACGAGACCGCTCGAATACGGGCGCCCGCGCGAATGATAGAGCCCGGCCGGCAGCGCGTTCGTTTCGGGGTCCGCCTGCGCTGGCGCGGTGACGACGGGGTTCGCGCGGGGTTCGGAAAGAACGATCGCCAGCCGGGCGCCTTCGGGGAGGGGCACGGAACCGAGCGCCTCCTGGAGTGCGCGGACTGCGGCGTCGTAGTCGATCCTGCCGCGGTCGAAGGTCACCGAGCACTCGGCCTTGGTGCCGTTCCCGGTCGTCACGGAAAAGCCCCGCAAGCCGTCGGGAAGCCCGGCGAGGGCGCGGAAGACGCCGGACAGGGCGTTCGTCATCGCTTCGGAGGACTGCGGGGAATCCCACTTGTAGGAAAAGGGAATCTTGAAGGTTTCCTGCGCGGCGGCAGGAACCGCACGGGGTGCGGGCTCCGCGGACTCCGCGCTCTCTGCGTGTGTTTTCTTCTCTGCGGTCTCTGCGCTCTCTGCGTGAGATTTCTTCTCGGAAGGGCTCTGCGTGGCGGGGCGTTCGGGATCGTCCATGATCCGAACATCGACGTAGGGAACGAGGGTTCCGGGCCATTCAAGCCGCTCCTCCAGTTGGGCGCGCCGGCTTTCCCAGGCGCGTCGTTGGTCGCGTCGTTTGCTTTCCGCGAGCCGTTTCCGGAGGAAGTCGATCTCGGATTGGAGTTGGGCGACGCCCGCCTTCGTTTCCGCTTCCCGCAGGGCGATCGCGTTGGCCCGGTAGGAGCGCGCGATGTCGAAGGCGAGCTTTCTCGAAAGCGCCTCGGCGCCGGGAACGGCGCGGTCGACGGAGACTTCGATTCCGATCAGGTCCGTGTCCCGCCAGATGGAAAGGTCCGTCCACGCCCGCAGGCACGCCACGGCGCGGTCGGCGGCCGCGTCCGGGCAGGCCATGTGCCAGCCGTAGGCGGCGTCGAGGACGGCGCCGAGGTCGTTCGAGAGGACCACGGGAGTAAGGACGGGCGTCGAGCGGATGACGTCGAACTGCGAGCGGAGGAAGATCGGATCGAAGGGAAGGCGGCGCCCCGGGATTTCGGTCTCGGACGGAACGACGCGCGTCACGGCGACGGTCGCGCTGCCCGTGGCCGGCCTGGTGGCGCAGCCGGCGGCGGCAGCGAGGGCCGCCGCCGCAAGGACGAATGACGTCGCCGCTGCGCGGCAATGACGAATGACGGATGTTTTCATGGCGTGTGGTTGGGGATGTCGCTCCGCGGCGGGCGGCGGCTGCGCCGCGCCCGCGCGGAGCGGAGGATGTATAGGGGGACGGGAGGGGCGTAAAGACGGGAGATCGAGCTGGCGCTTGCTTCTATATTTTGCGGTATCTCTGTTTTCTGTTGACTTGCCGCAAATTTTGAGGCATATTCCCCGGCGTTGCAACCACGGAGAAAAACCATGCTGATCGGTCGCCGCCGGGAAGCCGAAATCCTCGCTTCCGCCCTTCAATCCGACAAATCCGAGTTCGTCGCCGTCTTCGGGCGGAGGCGGGTCGGAAAGACCTTCCTCGTGCAGGAGGCGTTCGGAAACCGGTTCTCCTTCGTCCACACGGGCGTCGCCAAGGGCGGAATGAAGAAGCAGCTGGCTGAGTTCCGGTATTCGGTCTCCCGGATTTCGCGGCGGAAGGTCCCGGCGCTTTCCGACTGGCCGTCGGCGTTCCACGCCCTCCAGGAGGCGCTGGAGGCCCTTCCTCGCGGGAAGAAGGTCGTCTTCATCGACGAAATGCCGTGGATGGACACGCCCCGTTCCGGGTTCGTGAGCGCGCTGGAGCATTTCTGGAACGGCTGGGCGAATTTCCGCAAGGACGTCCTGCTGGTCGTCTGCGGAAGCGCCACGAGCTGGATCGTCGACAAGGTGATCAACGACCACGGCGGGCTCCACAACCGCGTCACGCGCCGCATCCGGGTGAACCCGTTCACGCTGGCGGAATGCGAAGAGATGGTCCGGGCGGAAAACCTGCGGCTGGACCGGCGGCAGATCCTCGAAGGCTACATGGTGATGGGCGGCATCCCGTTCTACTGGGACCGCATCCGGAAGGGGGAGACGATGGCGCAGGCGGTCGACCGGCTTTTCGTCGCGAAGGACGCCGAGTTCGCCGACGAATTCGACCGGCTCTACGCCTCGCTGTTCCGCAAGCCCGAGCCCTACGTGGCCGTCGTGGAGGCGTTGGCGGAACGCCGCGGCGGAAAGACGCGCGAAGAGCTTCTCCGCGACACCGGGGCCGAAGACAACGGCGCGTTCTCGAAGGTCCTCAAGGAACTGGAGGAATGCGGTTTCGTCGCCAAATACCGGCTCCCCGGACGCCTGACCCGGGAATCGACCTACCAGTTGGTGGACAACTACACGCTGTTCCACTTCAAGTTCCTCGCCGATTCCGCGGCGCGGACGAAGTCCTCCGCGCCGGGATACTGGCAGCGCACGAGCGAATCGCAGACGGGACGGATCTGGTGCGGATTCGCCTTCGAACGCGTCTGCTTCGCGCACGTAGAGCAGATGAAGCGGGCGCTCGGCATTTCCGGCGTCGTCGCGGACGTGTACGCCTGGCGGCACCGGGCCGAAGGCGCGGGAGACCGGGGCGCCCAGGTCGATCTCGTGATCGACCGGCGCGACGGCGTCGTGAACCTGTGCGAGATGAAGTATTCCAAGGGACCCTTCGCCATTTCGGCCGACTACGCCAAGCGGCTCGTGGAACGAGCCGAAACCTTCCTCGCGTCCCGGCGCGGCGACGCGACCGTATTCCTCACACTGGTGACGCCGGCCGGCGTGAAGGACAACGAACACGCCGGCACCGTCCAGGCGCAGATCACGCTGGACGATCTCTTCCGGGACGCGTAGCCGCGAAAAGGCCGGTCGGCGCTCCGGCCGGCTCTGCGTGGCTCTGGGTTTGGAAAGGTGTGGCATGGGCAATTGGAAGGCCGCTCCGCGGCGGGCGGCGGCAAAGCCGCGCCCGCGCGGAGCGGAAGGGGCTAGGGGACGGGGGCGGATGGAGGTTCGTCGAGGCGGCGAAACAAGGCCGTTCGGTAGCCGGGCTTTTCAGGGACGATGTCCGCGGCGGTTTCGCCTTCCCCGACGACAATCCACGCCCGTTTCGCGGCGTCGAAATCCAATGCGAGCGTCCAATGGCGGCCCGTGTCGGGAATGTCGTCCATTTCCACGACGAACAGATTGCGATTCCGGATGGTCGCGGGACGGATTCGGAGCGGTGGGGAGTCGGGCCCGTTTTCAAGGAGACGGACACGGCCTTCCGCGTCCACTTCCGCGACGACGACCTTCCCCTTGTCGTCAAAACGGAAGCGACCGGTTTGCTCCGGCGTCGGCCGCCACTCCGCGGCCTCCGCGTGGGGCGCGGGCATTGCGGATTGCGGGTTGGGGATGACGCGGACGTCGCTTTCTTGGCGTTCGGTCTTCCTGTGGACGGAAACGGGGATGTCGTCGGATTTCTTCGGTCGGAGGAAGGAGACTTCTTCCTCGAAGTGGCTGGCGGCGGACGGGTCGGAGTAGTAGACCATCAGCGAAAGCGCGCAGAGGCAGGTGTCGCGGACGCGGTCGCCGAGGGTCGTTTCCCCGTCAAAGGATTCGCCGCCGCGCCACCGCTTGCAGGGCAGGACGGGCCCGCCGGAGCAGACGCCCCTTTCCTCCGCGGACGGGGAGTCCCACCAGGCGACGTCGCGGGGCCTTCCTTCCGCGTCCTCGTAGCCGCTTTCCGCGGCCTTGACGATGGTCTGGCGTTGGAGAAACGCCGGGAAGAACCACTTGTTCCAGTCGGGGAAATCGGGGTTCGTGCCGTATTTTGCGCAGGTGACGAAGAACCAGTCGCGGACGGGGGCGTCGCCCGCGGTCCAGGGTTGCGAGTCCTCCCACGCCGTCCACAAGACGGTGCAGGGGGCGAGAAAGGCGACTGCCTTCTTCGCGATCGGATCGTCGCGGTCGAATTCGTCCAGGGCGAAGGCGGCGGCGGCCGTGGCGGGGTCGGCGGTTCCGTCGGGACGGCGCGCCACGCCCGTGGCGGGGTCCAGAAAGGACGCGACGGCGCCGAAGGCGTGGCGGACGGCATCCTCGCCGGACGGGCCGAAGTCGAAGTGCCGCTGCAGCGCTCCGCGGAGCGCGAGCGCGCACCAGACGGTCGAACGGAGGTCGCGGAGACCGTCCGGCGAAGGGTCGAGCGGGTCGGCGTTCCAGGCGCCGTCGGGGCGCTGTCCGGCGAAGAGCGGACGGCTGGCGGCCGCGGCGGCGAAGCGGGTCGGAGGATTCGACGTTTCCTTGACATAGAGCGCGAGCGCGAAAAAGCCGAGCGGTTGCGCGAGGGGCTCTCCGCGGGCGGAACGGAAGAGGCCGGTGTCCGGATCGACGTCCTCGGCCAGGAACCGCACCGCGCGCTCGATGGTCGGGCCGAATTCGGCGTTGCCGCCGGGAAGGTCGCCGTGGTCGAGGTAGGTCCAGAGCGCGAGGGCCGTGGAGGCGATGGGATTGCCGGGCCAGGAACCGTCGTCGAGCTGCTGCGTCTTGAGCCAGCGCAGCGCGCGGGGGACGGCCCTCGCGCTCGCGAACGCCCCCCAGCGCGCAAGGGCGCGCTCGCGTTCGTCGGGCGAGCGCGCCCGGCCCCCCCGCGGGTGCAAGTCCCGGACCGCTTCGGCTTCTTGGATTTCCTTCGGCCTGGGCGGCAAGTCGGAAATCGGGTCTTCGATTTGCCCCGCCGCGTTCGTGGCGGGGTCTGCGGCGCGCGCGGGCGCGGCGGCGAGGGCGAAGAGGGGGAGGAGGAGGGCGAGGCGTTTCACGGGTTGAAGGGGTTGAAGAGGTTGAAAGGGTTGAAGGAGTTTATAGTTGAAAGGGTAAAGGGAAAAGTGGCGGAGCGTGGCGGGGGCGGGGTCAATGCTGAATGCTGAATGCTGAATGCGGCGTGGCGGTGTCAAGCGTTCGTTCGGATGGCATCCTGGTATTGTTCGTAGGGGGTCTTCGGCGGCGACGGGAGGCGGAGGCCGCGCAGGAGCGTCTCGTAGAGCCCCGCGAGCGTGAGGCCGAAGTAGGGGACGACGAAGAGGAGGCCGAGCAGGTCGAGCGTGAGCGCGCTCAGGATCCACCACCCGAGGAAGGACAGGTCGAGGACGAACGCGTCCGCCTTCTGTCCGTTCATCGCGCCCTTGGAGAGATCGAAGGCGTCGTACCAGCGGATCGACGGGTCGTCCGCGAGCGCGAAGGGGACCATCCGGAGCTCGTAGGACTTCACGACGCCGGGGACGATCAGCAGGAGCGTCCAGAGGAACACCGACAGGTCGCGATGAAGCGCGACGAGGACGACGTTGCGGTAGTGTCCGCACCGGAACGCGAAGAGCAGGTGCCCGAGGCGGGCCGTCCCGCGATGGGCCTCGACGAAATACTTCCGGACGCCCACGGCGAGGGGGTTGAGCACGTAGAGCCAGAGCGCGACGAATCCGACGAACAGGAGAACGACGAGGCCGACGATGTCCGTCGGCCAATCGGACGTCCATCCGTCCTGCGTCCGGGCCGACGGGGCGAGGTGGCTGAACGACGCCTTCCGCGTCTCCCGCCCGTCTTCGTCCCGTTCGTATCGGGAGATGGTCCAGACTTCGTTCGACCAGCTCGCCCGGAGGGCGTGGCGCTGCCGGCGGGGCGGATGCCTCTCACCGGGAAGGGACCATTCGCGGGTCTGGCTCCAGCTTCCGTCCCAGCCCTTTTCGAACGAGGAGGACCGCGACGAGTTTCCGAAGCCGGAGTAGTTCGGCGCCCGGACGAACTCGTCGGACGCCTTCGCCCATTCCGGGGAGGCGGCGACCTCGTCCGGAATCGCGAGGCCGGCGTACGGGAGGCCGGTGTTCCGCCCGAGCCATTCCTGGATTCTTGGCGAATTCCTGAAATCGAGGTTGACGCGCAGGAAGGCGCCGCCCCAGTCGCCCGTGCACATCGCGACGAGCGCGACGAACACGAGCGGCCAGTAGTGTTTCGAAAGAAGTTCGCGTGCGCGGGCCTTGAGGGCGGCGCGGGTCCAGCGGGGCGAGGCGGATGCTTCGGCATTCATGAGCGGTGTCCTTTCTTCGATGTTTTTGCGTCAAGGGACGAGGACTGTGGCTCCTCTGCGATTGAGGAACTGGCGCGGGCGGGCGGATGATTTTCGCACGGTTCTCTCCGTTCGTTGTTGTGCCGATGGCGGCTAGGTTGAAGAGGTTGAAGGGGTTGAAGAGGTTGAAAGGGTTGAAGGAGTTTAAAGTTGAAAGGGTAAAGGGAAAAGTGGCGGAGCGTGGCGGGGTTTGATTGGCATTTGCGTTTGTGGATGATGTCAAGGCTCTGCGGTCTCTGCGCTCTCTGCGTGAGATTCAAACTCTGCGGTCTCTGCGCTCTCTGCGTGAGATTCAGACTCCGCGCCCTCCGCGGACTCCGCGTGAGGTTCATCTCCGGCCGGGCTCGGCGTGGCGGGGCCGAGGAAGAAGTCGCGCGAGACGTCTTCGTCGCGGGCGCGACGGGCCGGGAGGACGAGCCGGAATCCGGGCAGGGTCTGCGCGGGGAGGACCCGCGGTTCGGGTTCGGGCTTGTCGGGGAAGGCTCCGTCGTTCACCGCCTCGACGATTTGGCCGACGGTGACCTTGTCCGCGTCGCCGAAGCGGGCGCGGAATTCGGCGTGGGACTCCGCGGCGGCTTGGTCCGGGTCGCGGAGCGCGGAGACGGTTTCCTCGGGAATGTCGAGCGGGCCGGGCTCGTAGACGAGCGGCGCGCCGGTTCGCGCGGCGCGCGGGACCGCCGGGAGGTATTCCGGGACGAGCGCGTCGAGCGAGGGCGGGAGCGCCCCGCCGTGCGCGCGGCGGTAGCGCTCGACGGCGACGGCGGCGCGGACGAAGGAGGCGTGGTCCCACGTGGCGACAACGGTGTCGAGCATTCCCGCAAGGGTGAACGACACCATTCTCGAAAGCGGCGGCAGGGACGCGCCGCGGGCGACTTCGTCCTCGCGCAGGCGGTCGATCGCCTCGCCGACGGCGGCGTCCGGCCCCGCCCGGAGGATGGCGTCCGCGGCCTTCCACGAAACGGCCGAGTCGCGGTAGCGCGCGCGGCGCTCCGCGGCGAGCCACCAGTCGGGGACGCCGCAGCCGCGCGTCGCGGCGGAGAGTTCCCCGAAGTATTTCCGGGCGAAGCCCTCGAAGACTTTCTCCTGCCAGCACGTCTCCCAGTCGATGGCCGTCCGGAGGCGGTCGCCGGCGGCCGCGGCCGCCTCCTCCGCCGCGCGCTCCAGCGCGAGCAGGTCCTCCTCGCTCCAGAGGTCGATCCGCTCCGAGACGAGACCGAAGGCCATTTGGCGGAGGCTGGCGGCCAGCAGGTAGTCGATGAGCAGGGCGTCGTCCTCGACGAGTTCGGCGGCGGTTTCGAGCCGGCGGAGGGTCTCCGCGCCGGCGGAGGCGTCGCCGGCGGCCATCGACAGTCGGGCTCGCGTGGTCAGCGCGTTCATCACGCAGAAGATTTCGATCACGCGCGGCTCCCGGTAGGGGAATTCGCCTTCCACGGCCGTCTCTTCGAACGACGCCGGTCCGGGGAGGCAGGAGCGGTATCCGGGTTCCGACATCGCCTCGGCCGCGGCGACGAGACTGGTGTGGGTGGCGAACCACGCGGCGGCGGCGGCGAGCTCGTCCGGCTGGTACGGGTGGCGGCGCGTTCCGCCGTCGGCGCGTTCGAACATCTGCCGCAGTTCCTGCAGGGAGGCCTTCTCCGCCTCGATCGCTTCGGGATCGAGCGCGGCGACGGGGTCGTCGGCCTCCGCGACGGGCGGGCGGCCGGGATAGAGCGATTCCGGATCGACCGCGGAGCCGATCGCCGCGCGCAGTTCGGCGAAGGCGGCGTCCGCCTGGCACCGGACGCCGGCGAGGTGAAGCGCGGGCTGCGTCGCGAGCGAGACGAGGAAGACGGCGGCGAACGCCCAGGCGAGCGCGCGGTGCGGGCGCGAGCCGCCGTCGAGCGCGCGGAGCGAGGCGAGGACGAGCGCCGCGCCGGCGGCGCCGGCCGCGAACAGCGGCCAGAAGACGGGCGCGCCGGCGAAGCGTCCGGCGAGGGCGAGCGCGGTGGCGGCGAGGAAGACGCTCCCGCCCCACGCCGCAAGGCGCGCGGCGGCGGCGTTGCCGGCGCGGCGGGCCGCGGGCAGGAGCGCGGCGAGGGGCCAGAGGCCGGTCGCGGCGGCGGCGAGCGCCCACGCGGCGGCGGCGAACCACGAAATGCGGAACGCGCCGCGCAGCAGGCGCGCGAGGCCGGCGGCGACCAGGACGAACGACAAGGCGAGAATCGCGTATCCCGCCCAGGCGAGCGCCTCGTGGAACTCGAGGGGCCAGCGGCGGCCGGAAAAGAAGACCCACCAGAGGACGAGGTGGGCGCAGAGCGCGAGCGCGGACGGGACGAAGAGCCCGAGCGCGACGGAGAAGGCGGGCGTGCGAATGGATTTCATGTTCGTTCGCGGGAGGGGGCTGGGAGACGGGAAATGCTGAATGCTGAGTGCTGAATGCGGGGGCGGGGCTAGTCGTCGAAGAGCGCGTCTTCGCCGGAGGGCGCGGGGGCGGCGGGGGCCATCGCGCGCGAAACGCCGAGCATCGCGAGCGAAACCCAGGCGCGCAGTTCGGCGGGGTCGAACGCGAAGAGGCCGACGGGCGCGCCGTCGCGCACGCCGGCGTCCCACCGGAAGCGGCCGCCCCGCGGAAGCGCGTCCGCGGCGTCCCCGAGCGCGGGCGAGAGCGCGAACCGGGCGAAGTCGACCAGATGCGCCTGCACGCAGGCGACGCGCTTCGCGCCCGGCACGAAACGCTCCAGCGCCGCGCCGTCCGGCGGACGCTCCCCGGTCGGCGCGGGAAGCGGCGAACCGGCGGGTCCGACGGCGGAGACGAGCCTCTCGCCCGGACCGGGGCCGGCGACGCGGCGGACTTCGCCGCGGAGTCCGTCCGGGCCGAAGAATCGGCGCATCGCCGCGAGGGGGCCGGTCGCGTCCGGGCCGGAGGGCTCCTCCCCGTCCGCCCAGGGACGGCAGCCGAACTCCCACCCGTCGTCGGTCTGCCGGAACGCGAAGGCGTTCGTCGCGGAACCGACCCACATCTCGACCGGAACGTCACGGCCGTCCGCCTCCGCCCGCCAGCGCGCGCGGAGCCGGTCCACCGCGGCGGAATCGCGGAACGCGGTTTCGGCGACGCTTTCCAGCGCCCCTCCGGGCGCGAGCGCGGCGAAGCCGGACGCGGCGCCGGCCGACCGGAGGAGCGCGAGGGATTCCTCCGCCCGTTCGATCGCCTCCCGCGCCGAGCGTTCGGCGCGCGCGATCTCCTCCGGGTCCGCGCCGCGGCGCCGGAGGGCGAAGGCCACGTTCTGCGCGTAGTTCGTGGCCGTGAGCGCGAAGAAGGACACGGCGAACCCGCCGAAGACGGTCCCGAGGTCCGACACCGCGAAGGCGAAGAGCGCGTCGTCGCGCCAGATCGCTCCGGCGGGGTCGAGCGCGGGCGCGGCGGCGAGGGCCTCGAAGGCGCCGGCCGCGGATTCGGCCGGCGTCGCGGCGAGCGGAACGAAGAGCCCCGCGGAGGCGTCGAACGCCGCCCCGAACGAAACGGTTTCGAGCGGGGCCAGCGACGGGCCCGGGACGCCGGGGGCCCAGGCGAGCTCCCGTTCGATCGTCCGCAGCGCTTCGCCGCGGACCGTCGCCTCGAGCGCGGCGCCCGGGAAGCGCGGCGCGGCGGCGGCGGCGAGGAGCGCGTCGGCGAAGGCGAGGCGTTCGCGGGGATGGGCGAAGACGTTGTAGCCGTCGCGGCGGAGCATCGCCGTTCCGTTCCCTTCGGCGCCGGGCTGCCGCCAGACGCCGTCCGCTCCGCGTTCGGGGGTCGCGCCGCCGAACGCGGCGGCGAGCCGTTCCGCGGACGGCTCCGGCCCCGGAACGGCGACCGCCATTTCTTCGGACGCGCGGGGATCCGCCAGCGCGAGCACGACGGGACGCGACGGATCGACGTCGACGCCCATTTCCGCGAGTCCTTCCCGCAGCGAACGGATCGGCTCCTCGGCAAGCGCCGGCATCCCGACCGCGTCGGCGACGCCGCGGATCGCCTTCTCGATTTCTTCGATCGAGGCGACGCGGACGAGCAGGGCCGGCGGCACGGCCGGCGCGTTCGTGGCGGGGTCTTCCGCCCGCGCCGCGACGAGCGGCGCAAGGGCGAGAAGGGGAAGCAGCAGGGCTGTCGTTTTCATGGCTGCGTGGGTGGTTGTTGGTGGTTGGCGGGGTCAGAACGAGAGCATGCCGAACAGGGCGAGAAAGCCGATGCCGGCAAGGACGCCGACAACCGCCGCGGCGACGGCGGTTGCCGCGGGGCGGCGGAAGAGAAGGCGGCAGACCGTTCCGGCAAGCATTCCCCCAAGGCCGGCGATCACGACGCAAGTCCAGTCGCCCGGCGCTCCGTTGCCGAAGAGCGCGCCTGCGGCCAGACCGCCCAGAAGCCCCCCGCCCCACGCCGCGAGCCACCGCGACATCGTATGGCAGACGGCCTTGGTTTCGGCGGGTTGACCGGTGGACGCGGCGACCGCCCACGCGACGAGAAGAACGACGGACGAGACGACGAAACAGGCACAGCCGGCGAGGCCGACGAACGTCGCGACCAGGTCCGGAACGGCCGTCACGGACCCATCGATTCCCCATACGAGGAACGAGAAGAACCAGATCCATCCGACAATGCGGAAGAAACGCGGCTTGATGACGATTCGACTCATGGGGTTCCTTTCTCCGCGCCCTCCGCGGACTCCGCGTGTGATGTGGACTCCGCGCTCTCCGCGGACTCCGCGTGGGGTTCGGACACGGCGGGGTTCCTCGCGGCGGGGAAGTTCTCGAACAGGGGTCGGCGGTAGGCGGCGGGAGCGCGCTCCGTCGTCTGGTGCATCCAGAGGACGAACGGGCGGGTTCCGGCGGGCGGGTTGGTGGCGATCGAGGCGGGATCGGCGCGGAAGCGGGCGAGGACGCCTTCCTCCGCCTCCGACGGATCGGCGTAGAGGCAAT
>Ga0256407_10007367_pt1 | contig 16593 bp, 1 predicted proteins | sample RumenRJG_04DNA_FD_193489 | JGI IMG/M metagenome (GOLD analysis project Ga0256407, IMG submission 193489) | Bovine rumen microbial communities from Lethbridge, Alberta, Canada - RJG_04 | ecosystem: Host-associated > Mammals > Digestive system > Stomach > Rumen | place: Canada: Alberta | collected...
TATATTTTTTTCTTTTTTCATATTTTTATTTATAAATTTATTTTTATTTTGAAATATATTTTAGTTTAATTTTTCTTTTTACTTTCTCTTTAAAAATAACATTTATATTTCAAATATTTTTAAATTTTGAGTATATAATTTTGGTTATAAATAAATTAAATTTATTATTTTAATTAAAAAAAATGTAAATGAATCTTCTAAATAAGATTGGGAGATTCATCAAATAGTCACGAAAAAATTCTAATATAATGATTAATTTAAGCAAGATTTAATTATGTTTAATTACTTAATTAAATTTTATTTAATTAAATCCTTAATTTATTTAACTCTGATATTTTATTTATTTAAATATTTTTTGCAAATCAACTATAAGTTTTAAAAATCATCTCTTTCTTCTGGTTCTTCTTCTTCTTCAGGAATCTCAACATGAGGTATTTCGACATTTGGTTCCTCTGGTTTAATATTTGAAGCAGTACTTATTTCATGTTCTTCCTTTATCTCTTCTTTTTTTTCATTTTCATTTTCTTTTTTCTTATCTTTATCGATAATTTTATTTAAAATGTTATCTCCATCTAATACATTATATAAATCCCAAGCATTTCCTATCATTATTTCTTTTGGGCAAATAATAAATAATTCATTATCTTTTTCATCATTATCAGCAATTTCTTTGCTCCAAAATTCATTTTTTCCTATATATAAATTTAATTCTAAATCTGATTTTACATCAGTTTCTTGTCTTGAGCCGGCAATATATCTTGAAATTAATCTTCTTAAAGCAAATGTAAAATCTTTTTTATTAATTATTTTTTTTTCATTTTCTATATTTTTAAAATAATCAAGAATATGCTTTTTACTTTCTTCAGATAATATTAAAGAATAATCTTCAAGGATATTTTTACTAATTTGTGGCCAACATAAGGCTTCAAAATATTCAAAAATTGAAACAAGGCTATTTATAGTGAATACTTTTTCATTCATAAATTCTTCTTTACATCTTTTTAACAAGTCAACAAGCTCTTTGCTTAAAAATATATAATTAGGAAGTTTTTCTATAATATCAATTATTAATATATCTTGGTCATAATTTTCTTTGATGATTTCATTCATAAGTATTTGCAAAGAAGAAAATACTTCATTGAAAATTTTCATAGAATTAAATTTAGATAATTCTCCCAAACATTGTTTTTCATCTTCAGATAAAGGTTTTTTTTTATATTTATCATTATAATTGGTCAAAATAGAACTATGTTCACTTCCTCTAAATCCTTCATATAAATAAGTTACAAATTTAATAGCACCTGGTTTAAATCTTTTTAATCCTGGTAAAATTAATTTTCCTAATTCTTCTTCGATATAATCATAGTTATATATTATATCATTATAATTTTTATATTGAATATTATTCTCTTTTCCTTTTATAAATATATTCCTTATTGAACTACTAGAAATAAGTCCTTCTAAATCTTTATATATTTTATCATTTATATTAATTATTTCATCTTTTGTTGCCTCTTGAATATTTATTTCTTGTTCTAATTGAGAAACATAACTATTAAGTATACCATTCATACTATTTTTAGAAATAATTAAATTTAATACTGCATTTTGCCAATCAATCATTTGTTGGTATGCCGAAGCTAAAAACATTCCACCATCTATATCACCATCATCGACTAAAAAGAAACAAATTGGAAGATCTTCTTTCATATCTAAATATTGCTGTTTTTCTTTTTCTCTAAGTATTCTACATTTATATTGTACACATTTTTTTTTGATTTTATCCCAACTTTTTATGAAAGGCTGGACATAACCTTCAATAAATTCTTCATTTGTATTTATTAATGAATTTCGATTCATTTCATTATATTTATCAATTATATTATTAATTTCAGATTTAAATAATACTTTTTTTCCATCTTCTCTACTTATATTAAATGAATATATTTGAATGAGCATATTTGCTAATTTGTTTATATTGTCCAAGCTTGACATATTAATTGCGTTTTGTGTCAAATCTTCATCTTTTTTTATTAATAAATTTATCAAAGTATAATTTTTTTCATTTTCTTTAGATGATTGGAATTTATTAACAAAAGAATCATAATTTTCAATTTTGGATGTAGTAAAATATTGTATGTCAGGATATTTCTTTTGATCATATATTGAAGGATCATAATTACCTAAAATCATTTCTTTAATACTATTAGGATCAAATACAAGTAATTCATTATTAATTTTCTTGTAATTTTTATTCAAATTATCAATATTCTCTTTATTAGATAAAATATTCATAATACAATTATTAACTTCTTTTTCGAAATTTGATAGTTGCTCAACTGTGTTTACAGACTTTAAATTACAAATTAATTCATTCATTTTTTCAAAAATCATATTCATAAATACTTGAACATTCTCAACTCCTTTTTCTGTTAATAAATTATTCAACATTTCCCAATTTTTTAACATAATTCCGAATATAGTATGTGGGAATAAATTCTCAACTAGATATGCACTTACTTGTTCTTTATTAATATTTTCTAGGATATAACCTCCAAGAATATATGAATATAATATGAAATTCAAAATTCTAAATGTAATTATGTTCATATCTCTTATATCACAATTTCTCTCAAAATCATTAATTTCATAATCTTTAATAATACCTTTTACAGGTTTAGGAACATTTTTATCTACATAATTAACCTTAAATTGATCGATAGTATTATATACAAAAGAACCTACCCAATCCGGATGTCTCCAATAATTGCATAATTTATCATATTCTGCTTTATCTAAGAATACTCTAATATCTGGCTTTGTACACATATGCTGCAAGCCTCCAATAGTATGACCTTTTGGGCATTTATCTTGAGCCATTGGAAAAGTGCATGGTTTTACTTCGTATAAGAATCCACAATCTTTGCATACGTAATATCCCATATCTAATTTTTTCTCTAATTTTTCCCTTAGTATATTATATGATTTCAAAAATTCATTTGCTAATGGAAATGAACCTGGAATAAAATTATTATTAATGAAATTTGAAGCATTTTTTTTAAGAATTTCATTGAAAAAGCATTTTTTATTATTTATTTGAGAATTAAATATAAATCTGAAAGAATAAAGCAAAATTTCAAATTCTTTTTGAGTTAATGGCTTTTCAGATATTTTTTTAACTATTTTTTCTTCATAAAGTTTATTATCCATTAAATAATTATATAATTTTTTTCCTTCATCACCCATATTTAATTTCTTTGACGAAGAATCATATAAACTTTTCATTTTTTTGATTATATCATTTTTGATTTTTCCATCATATAAATATGAAATAATTTTATTTACATAAAAGCAATAATATATGTCAAAGTTGTTATTAATATCATCAAATTTAACATCATTTTTCCTTTCAAAATCAAAAACTAAATTTTTATATTTTTCTCCTGGATTTAAAGTTATAAAACTCTCTTTGAAAATATATTTTGCATTATTTTTTTCTTTTTCTAATGCCTCTTTCAATTCTTTATATATAACAACTTCTTTATTTGCAAAATTGAATCCTTGGAATTGTTCAAAGTTTTCAAATTTTTTACAATATAATCTCCAGAAATATAGATTTCTTACATTTCTTATGTGTTTGTTATGTTCATCATCTTTATCTCCAAATACTGCATTAATTTCTTGCCAATTACAATTATCTTTATATTTGAAATTAATTTCAACATAGTAATAACAATAAGTTTTTATATATGCTATTGCAAATATTTTTAACAAATTATTATCATTATTATCTTTATGTTCATATAAATATTGTATTGATTTTTTTAAGTATGAGAGAGATACTTTTAATAATAATGCTTCACAACATTTTGCATCGTATTTATTTTTATGTTTTTGCAATATTGTTGCAAAATAAGATTGACATTGACCTTCGAAAAAGTATAATAATATTTCGCTGAATTCAGGAGTATTTATATTCATACATATGTCAATTACTGATTTAAATTTTTTTAATTTATCAGCTTTTAAATTCATGAAATTGTTAATGCAATCATTAGATACTTGTTCTTCTGATTTATTTGCTTTTTTGGTCGGAACTTCAGGTTTGATATCTTTTAGAGTTTCAGATAGAAATATTTTAGATTTAATTAATAAAGATTTATTCTGGAAAAAGTGTGTGACTAATTTAATTCTTATATCTTCCTCATAAATATTTCTATATTGTGACCTAAATATGAAAAATAATAAATTTATATAATTTTCATTTTTTTCCTTGAAAGTTCTATCAAATATATTTAATAAATCCAAAATCAAATTATATAATTTATCGAAATTTTCTGAATAAAACTGTTCTGATTGTTTTAATAAATTATTCATTATATCCTCATAATTTTCTTCAAATTGTTCATGATTTGATTTATATGCCTCATCTATTTTTATAATGCTTCTTATATTGTATAATTCTTTACTAAATAAAAAGAATTTTTTATTTATTTTTTGTAATGAAGCTTCAATTGAAGTCAATGTATATAAATATTCAAAGAATTTTGCTTTGTCTTTTTTAATTAATTCAATACTAAACAATAAAATAGCTTTTAATAAAGATTCCATTAAATTAAAGAAATGTATATTAACAATTTCTGTATAATTCCTATTTCTATCAGATATTTCGTATTTTATCTTCTCTTCACTTAATACTTTTGTCATTAAATCTTCAATATTTTCGCAATATCTACTTATTTCTGTATAAATATCTAAAAATGATTTAATTTCGTTAATATATACTTGAGTAAATAATACTATTTTAATGAATTCTATCATTGAACCATCAAAATCATAATGATGATTATGTTTATTGCTTAATTTTATTTTTATTATTAATTTAAGGAAATTCACTAATTTTTCATTTAATAAATAATTAACATTATTTTTTTCAGAATAATTTACAATATAATATTTCAAATAATCTTCAAGTAACATTATCTTTAATTCAATATTATTCTGATTAAAAATAGCTTTGAAAATTTCAAAATTTTTATTAATTTCTGTTTTAAGATTTTCTTCGAATCTATTAATTTTGTCCGTATAATTTTTTTTAGCTTCATCTGCTTTATCATTACTTATTACTTTTCTTAATGAATATTCTGCATCAATTAAGCTATTTTCCTTTTTATTTATTATATCATTTGTTACATATTTAATAAGTAAATCAAAATAAGATTTACTTTTTGGTATTTTAAAATCGTTATAAATAACAACATTATTTCCATTTATTTTTGATTTAAATGCTGGTCTAAAAGTGAATTTAGTTGTGTCAAAAATTTTGTTAATTAAATTCTGGAAATATTCATTTTGTAAAATTAATTCATATTTTGGATTACATAAAATTTGATTTAAAACATTTTCTCTATAAGCATATAATGTAATTTTAAGCAAATATTCATGAAAATAAGTACTTAACTTGGTTCCAATAACTTCAAATATATCGATATCATTCATTTCCATATTATCTGAAACAAAAATATTCTCAATAACCCCTTTAATTGTGCTTCCTTGTTTTTTAAGATTATTCATAATTAATTCTTTTATTTTCTCATTATCAATAATTTTTTCAGCGATTTTTTTAGTGTAATTCTTTTTATTCAAATCCTTTGTTTCGAACAATATATTATAATTCAAATAATTCAAAGTTGTAAATATTTTATTTTCTATGAATTTTGATTTAAATAAATATTCTTGGGCTATTTCTTCACTTTTCTTTTCCATTATATTTAAAATATTCAAACTTTCTTTTCCTTCTAAATTATCAATAAAAATTTGATTATATTCATCATTGATAAAAGGAATTAAATCAGGTTCTTTTTTTAATTCTATTCCTTTTTTAAGTCTTTGCTTATGTATTGTAAATATTATTATTTTTTCTTTTAATTTTGGATTTTCTTTTTCAAATATTGAGATTATATGACTGATTGAGTTTATAATAAATAAATCTTTTTCAGTAAACCTTATAATTAATAATTTGTATTTATCATGTTCATTAAATTCTTGTAATTTTTGAATTACATTATCATTCATTTTAAAGGAATCACTCATTATATTTAATACATTTTGTGAATTAAATTTTCCATAATTATTTTCTATTTGTTTATCTCCTTCTAATATATTTTCAGTTACTTTACTGAATGTATAAATAACATTTCTTATTGAAGGAAGTTTTTTGAAATATGAGTCAAAATTATCATATTTACAAGATTTATATATTTCTAAGACATCATCATTGTATTTTTTATATTGTTGAGGTAAATTAGAATGAAGCATTGATGCAATGATATCTTGGCAAAAAGTTGGAACAATTTTTTTAAATACTTCTTTTATAATATTTTCCTCATATTTATCTCCTTCAATTATTTCAAAATCACTTTCTTCATTAACTTTAATTTTCTCTTTATTTTTTAAATCATTTTTTATTTTGAAAATAAGACTTTGTATTTGATGCTCTTTGCAATTTACCAATAATTTTTCTAAATCTATTTTCAAATTTTTATTATTGTTGAAACTAGAAATCAAATCTAGATAATTACTAATTTTTTTTGAAATTTCCATATCTCTTTCGTCTAATAGCATTTTATAAGTAACTATATGCTTTTCAAATCTATTTAGGAAAGGTGGATCCAAAGTTAATTTTTTGATTTGTTCTCTATTAACAATTACAATAACATGAAAATCTTTATTAACTTCAGAAGATACTTTTGCATATTCAAATGCTATTCTTGCAAACTTTTTTTCTCCCATAACAGTAAAGTTTTGATTGAATAAATCATATAAAGAAGGATAAATAATATCTAAATCTCTTAAAATTAAAACATTATCAGTTTCCATAATATATTTTACTTTATTTAAAACTTCTTCTGTATATTTTCCTGATTTTTTATCAGATGAATATTTACTACCAACTAATTCAATAAATTGCTTATTCAAACTTTTGAGTAAATATTTAACAATATCACTTCCATTATTCCCATCAGAAATAAGCATTAAATATCTACTATTAGGGTCAGTAACATTTTTTTTAATTGCATCTAAAACAGAAAAGCTTTTATTTAAATTAACTGAATTATCAAATTTATTTTTATATCTTTTTTTAAATAATTCCAAAATTTTATCTGGTTCTTCAAGTCCTCCGAAATTTCTATTTAAAGCTTGAATTCCTATTTCAGTCAAAATTTTTTTACTATTTTTAGCTAATTCTTCCTTTTTAGTCATTAATTCTCTCATTGCTGTTTTAATTAAATTATAAAAATCTCTGTTACCATGGAAATCCTTATTTTCCTTTATACCATTTTGTCTAAATGTAATATAATCAAGATATGTTCCAGCTAAAGCATAAAAGAAGTCATCATATTTATTTGCTAAATTTGTGTCTAATGCACTAGCAATTGCCAAAGCTGTGTCTTTTAAATCTTCAAAATCATAATCAGTAATAGATAAATTTAAAGCTCTATTTATTTTGGCTGCATCTAATCTCCAATTTGATATTCCTAAAAATGGTACAGAATCTTCAGTATCTTTTTCTAACAGATAATGAATTACTTTTAATGGATTATTACTTGATCTTTCTGCCAATCCCATTTCATCAAAGAATACTAAATTAATATTTTTGATTTTCACATCTTCTTGCTTTTTATTTTCTTTGTTCTCTTTATTTTCTTTATTCTCTTTATTTTCTTTTTTATTTATTTCTTCTTCTATTTCATTTTCATCCTTCTTTTCCTCATTTTCTTTCTTTTCTTCTTCTTCTTTCTTTTTTTCCTCTTCTTTTCTTTCTTCTGATTTTTTTTTCTTGTTTTTTACCTTATTTTTAGCGTTTAAAGCTTTTTTAAATACTTGTTTTATTCCCTTTGCTGTACTTGTTTCTGAACCTTGATAATAATATCTATATAATTTTCCTTTTTTCTTAAATATTTCTTTTTCTGAATATTCACCCTTTAAAGTATTATATAAAATTTGGAAACTCAAAGATTTACCCGTTCCTGGCTTACCAACAATAATAAGAGGAACAGTATTATCTATACAAGTGTAACATGTAAATAAATTTTCTCTTAGAGCTCTATTAAGTGCAATACCTTTTTCTTTTTCTATAGTCATTTGTTCAGTTAAATTTTTAACTTCATTTTCTGGGAAATATAAAAATTTTCTTTCTTTGAAAAAAACATCTAATTTTTTTGCCAATTGTTTTCTATATTCTTTATCATTTAATCTTAAATAATAACATAAATATAAAGTCATATTCAAACTTGATTTCATTTTTTTCTTTGGACTTAACATTTTCTTTGGATCTAAATTTTTAATGAAATATTCTAAAAATATTCCAAATCTTCTAATTTCTCTCATACTTACTGATGATTTATCATATTTTTCTCTTATGAAATCATGACATATTACAATACTATCGATTATATTATTTCTTATTTCTGTTAAATCATTTTCTTTGATATCACCAATAATTTTTTCTTTTTTAATTTTATCTAAAATTGATATGATTGTATTCATTATATATTTTTTTTCATCTTCTGCTTGCAAAGAACCAAAATCAAATATGAAATTAAGTAAAGAATGTGGCAAAGGGTTGACAGTGTATACTAAATTATTTAATTTATTTTTTTCTTTCAAATTATAATAAACTAAACCACTTTCTCTCATTTTTTTGGTAAGTACACGATATGGATTACAAGCTCCTAAAAATACAAAATTTTTATTTATTTTTTTTCCTAAATAAGTATGATTACACATTATTTCAGTTATTAAACCTAATGAATTGCATGTATTTATTTCATCGAAGAATATCCAAGTTGTTTCATTTTCTCTATTATCAAGTTTAACTTCTTCGGTTACTTTTTCAATAAATTTAATAATTTTTTTATCAGTTGTACCAGCATGAATTTGTAGTCTTTTCCAATAACGTTCTCCATTTCCATATAATGTTGCGAGCATTTCTAATAATTTTGTCTTTCCAACTCCAGTTTCTCCCATAAGAATAACAGGGATTTTTGCTTCAATATTCAATAAAATTCTTACCATTTTAATAAAATTATCAGAGACAAAAATATAATTTCCTAATTTTTCACAAATATTTTTGATATCATTTTCACTAAGTTTATCTAAAGAAAATAATATTTTAATCTGCTTTATAAATTTCTCATGTTGCATATTTTTATAATCTATTAATTCGTTTTTTTTATTTGGGTCTGGATTTTGACTATTCCATAACTCCTTTAAATCTTGATATTCTTTATCTTTTTTATTATTATTTGATATTATACTAATTGAACCTCCATCTTTATTAAAGAAAACTAAACTAGGTTTTATTAATTCAAAAGAAAATACTTTTGTTTTACCTTTTTCATCAGCCAAAATATTTATTTCTTCTTCTTTCATTTTAGCATCATCATAATTACCAAATAATTCCATAGCCTTTTCTTGTCTTAATAATACAGTATCAAATGGTGATTTCGTAAAGACTTTAGTTAATTCAATAAAATTCTTAATAATATTAACTCTTGCTTTTGAAATAATATTAGTATCCATCATTCCTTGTTGTGCAATATCATAATTAAGGAATGGATTATTTGTGAATTTTTTAAATTGAACAGCTAATATTTTAATAAAATTCATTTTTTGATAATAATTTTGATTTTCTGCAGTGAAATGCTTATTAATTATTTCTTCACATTCTTTAGCAGTTTTACTAATTTCTTTATTTAAATCAATATTTTCTCTTTGTATTCTTCCATTATCATAAAGCGATAAAACTTCAGCAACAATTGATATATTTGAATCCTCAACTTTAATTATATTTTCTTCTAATCTTAATGGCCTTAATTCATTTATTTGTATTTTTTTGAATAAACTCAAGATTTTATACTTTTTATCAAATTCACAAAATCCATTTGGTAATTCTATCAATAAATGTATATCATTTCCTAAATAATAAACTTTTTCATTAGAATCAAGATATCTCAAAATTAATAACTTAAATAATATTTCATTCATCAAATCTTCATTATCGGTTTCTGATAAATCTAAATGCAAATAAGTAGTTTTTCCTTTTTGTAAATTTAACTCTAAATTTATCAAATTATTTATGACATAATCTCTATTAATTGTTCCACCTATTGGCAAATATTTATAATCTCCTTCTGCATCTTTTACTTTATAAATTATTTCTGTTGTTTTACCATATCCTGAAAATTTAGATGAATATACTTCAATATTATCAAATTTAATTTCTTTACTTGATAAATATGAATCACTTAATATATTTTTTTCCAAAATTAATTTTTCTAAGTCTCTAACTAAACCAGAATTTACTTTTTCATAAATAAAAAATAAATATGAATTTATTCTTCCTTTTTTGGAATTATAAAGTTCCTTTAATGTTCTTACTAAATTATTTGTAGCAGAAAGATCTAAACATTCCATATTACATATTAAAAATAGAGTGGGTGTCTCGCAATAAAAAGCCCTATATAAAAATGCTCTGATTTGCTCTGATGATGTATCTTCATTACAAATGAGTAAAGTATTTATAATTGGAACATTTCCTGTCAAATTAATATATATATTGAGAATATTATTAATTAAATCAGAACTTGTACTTTGTGCAGATTTTGTTTTTCTATATAATCCTGGACTGAGCTCGTTTTCAGGTAAGACTTGATTTTTCTTGTATATTTCTGATAAATTTATATTATTAGCTCTAAACAATTTTTCTAAAAACGAATTTATATTTTCTAATAAAGATGTCCTATCATCATATCTATAATCAATATTAGTATCTTTTATTTGATTCAAAGTAACTGAATTAATTAAATGTGAAATATCCACATTTTTATTTTTAATATTTTCATATAATTGAATGAATTGTTTCCCATAGAATAATCTTAATAAATTGAATTTCTGAAAACCATTCTTTATTGAATCTCTGAAATTTCTATTTTTGTTCCTATAATTTATCATTAATCTTTGTAAATTTAAGTTCTCCTTTTGATTATATGCTTCAGAATCTTTTATTTCTAAAGTTAAGCCATTTAAATCAGGATATCCTGCTTTTAATAAACTATTTAATGTTTTTGTTAATTTATTCAAATTATCAATTAATTGAATATATTTTTTAGTTAACACTGATTTATCCACAATATTAATATCAGGATTTTCTTTATTTGCATTATTATTTGAAGTGGTATTTGATAATAATAATTTATTCCTTATTTCTTCTAATTGATTTTCTGATTGTTCTACAATATTACCTATTTTATTTTGATACTCTAACTTAAATGTGAATAAATCTGTTTTTTCATCTTTATATATTTTTAAAGTTGATTCTTTTAATAAACTTCCTATTTTTTGAATCGTCATTTCTGGGTTTTCTCCATAAGACTCAAAAAGTTGAATTATTTCACCATATGAAGTTAAATAATTTTGCAATTGTATTTCTATCTGTTTTTCATTATAAAAACGTTCCTTAAACACTTTTAGTAAATCTTCATCTGTATTAATTTTTTTATCATCCATTAATTTTTCAAAGAAAGAATAAACATTGATAAGATTATCAATATCAGATGTTTGTAATTCAGAAGCTTCATTTTCATCTATAAATTCATTTAAATTTCTTATTTCTAGATTTGAGTCTCTAATTGTTTTAATAAAAATAATAGCATCTTCTTTACCTAATAACAATTCATAGAATTTAGTCAAAGTAGTTTCATTATTTATATCATAATCATATTTTTGTAGTAAATTCAACCCCATTTTTATTTCTTCACCACTTACTTCGCTGGAATTAATTGATTCAAAAGTCTGTTCAAATTTATCTAAAAATTCTGTTTTTTCAATTTTCTTTATTTTATCAAATGATTCTATAAAATAAATTATACTTTGTAATAATTTCGATATTTTTTCCTTGTTTGCAAAATTAATTAAATCATTTAATAATTCTTTTTTAATATAATCTTCCATGTCTAAATTTGCGAATTCATTAATCATAAATTTTATTTCCTTTTCCATATCATTGCTTTTATTCTGAGTTTCTTTCAAAATTTCTTTAACATTATTTATATCAAAAAATGGATTTCTTGTTTCTTTTTGCTTAATTATTTCAGTGCATGTTTCTCTATAATCTTTAATTGAATCATTAAAAATTTGTTCTTCTGTTTTTTCTAAACTTTCATTATTCTTTTTATTATTGTAAATAGCCATAAAAAAACATGAATCTTTATATTTTAATTTTTTACTCTCCTCAAGCATTTCATCTAAATCGAAAAATTCATCAGCATCAAAAAATCTATTTAAATTCCTTATTACACAAACTTTATTTTTTTTCAATTCTGATAACTTTTTAATTATTAAACTTATTTCGTCTTTTTTCGAGTTACTGAAAAATGTATTTAAATAGTCATAAAGTTTTTCAATTTCATCGAATTTATTTCTACAGACATCAATATCTGTTTTAAGATCTTGCAAAATCTCATTTGGATCCCCATCATTTGAGAAAATTGTTATAAATTTATTTTTGAATTCTTCTTCATCTATTAAATTGTTTATTATTTCATATACCAAATCATGATTTTTCATTTCATTAAATATTTTATATTTTATTATATATGTCTCATTAAGATATTTTCCTTCAGATATATTTTTGTTTTTATATAAGTCACCACATTTTTCGAAAAAAAGTTTGAAAAGTAAATATCTTTCGTTTTCTTCCTTTTGATAAAAATCTTCCTTAGTCATTATTAGATTGTTCATTTGGTCAAGAACATATAAACAGAAATCATCATTAGGTGAATTTAATAGTAAAAATATCAAGGATTCAGCACTATTTTTTCTTTCTTTATTTTGAGTTAAGAAAAAATTTATAATAAAATATCTAATCTGATGAACTATAAGTTTCATTTTTTCAGATTTGAATAAATGGAAATAATATTTCGAAGTAAAATCAAAATTTAATTCAATTCTTTCTATAGTATATCTTAAATCTAATCTATTATCAAAGTTTATTTCAAGCCACTCATCGATTACTTCAAATAATATTTTTTCATTTTCTTTTGCCTCGTCTAATATTGAAAATTTTAATTTATCAAATATCCCATTTATTAATAAAGTAAATCCTTGATCTATATTTTTTCTTGGAAATATTTCAAATATGCTTTTTAAATCACTTATTTTTTTTATTTGTTCTAATAATATTTTTTGAAAAGTTTTTTGAGTATGAATATCACTTGCAGAAAACAGATCAAATAATCTATTATTTCTTATAATATTTATATTTTCTATATATTCTTTATCATCTTTATTTCTTTTTGTAATTGGTATATATCTGAATATTTCAGGGTTTCTGTATTCACTTCTTACATAAGAAGGATTGTTATAAAATATATCTTGATTCATAATGAAATTAAATATTTGAGCACTACTTAGCTTACCATTTTTAATTAAATTCATTCCTTTAGTATGGATATTTTTATATAAATTATTAGCAAGCATTCCTTTTCTTTCTTTTGAAATTAATGGTACAAAATTATGCAACTTGCATAACTCATTTATATCTTTGGAAAAAGTATAATTAGCACAAATCATCAAATTTTCGAAAATTTCTTCAACATTTATTATTTTATATTTTTTTTCTGAGCAACTATCCACAATATCTTTAACTAAAGCATAAATCTCGCTTATATCAAATTTTTCATTTTGAAATTCCAATTTAATCGGAAATAATCTATAATCCATTAATAAGAGAATATTAATATTATCTTTTATAAACTTTAATGAGGGTAATAAACCTTTTTGAAGTTTGATGATGAATTCTATTTCATTTTTTGTATTTGCAATTGATAGTAAAATATTTTGAAATACCAAATAATCTTCATTCTTTTCAAAAATTGTTATTAATTCATTCAAATTTATTGATTGATCAAATATCAAATCTAAGATACTCCTGCAAATATTTGGACCATTAGTTCCTGAAAAAAATTTATTTAAATATTTTGGATTTACTTTAATGAAAGTCATAACAATTAAATCAATTATTTCTTGCTTCTTTTTGGAAATAATTTTATCTATATCTTCATCAGTAGGATAATTATCAGGATCAATTTTCTTTTTTGTTCTAACTTCCAAATTTTCAGGGTTTTTCATCTCTATCCCATATTTTGAGCACAATTTTAAAATTCTGAAAAAATTATTACCTCTGATTTTAACGTTATTTTCTTTCGCTATCTTATTCATTATTGCCTTTGTTAAACTTTTTTTTAATTTTTCACTGAATATATCATCTTTTTTATAGAAATAATCAAGATATTCACTGAAAATTGAATTTACGTCTGCAAAAGGAAAATCCTCATATGAATCATATTTTAAATTATTTAAATTGAAAAAATTTTCTATACTATTAATATCTATAACACTATTGTATTCCTCATCATTCTTTTTTTTCTTTATAGTTATTGATAATTTTTTTATTGGTTTCTCTGTCGAAAGTTGGAACAAAAAGAAATAATTATGCCCACCTTTATCATTATCATACATTGATTTTGTAATTAAATTAGGTTTATAATTATTATAAATACTGCTGAAAAGAAAATTTTCATCAACATATGTAGCTATTTTTGCTGTTTTAGCTTGTATATCTGTTAGAATAATTGAAAAAAATATATTATAAGGAAAATTAAGTAAATTATTAATTTCAAAATTTTTAAATGAATAAAACTTCATTTTTTCACTTTTTCCAATATTTTCATCTTCTTTTATAATTTTTTCTTCTTTTGCTTTGCTAATATCTATTTTGTCTTCGTTTTTATCTTTTTTATCTTCACTTTTTTTTCTCTCCATTTCATTATCAATTTTTTTTTTTTTTGATTTTATTTTATCTGTTTTTGGATTTAAATCTAATTTATTATATAAAACATCATCTAGTTTTATTGATTTTTTTATAATATTTTCATCAGCAACATTATTATCAATATTATTTTTAGGTAGTTTTTCACTTTTATTTAAAAACGTTTTAATAATATCTTTTTCTTCATTTTTAATATCTTTCATTTCATTTATATCTTTTTCCGTTAAATTTTCCAATTTTAAATTTCGCTTTTCTAAAAATTTTACTATATCTTCTTTTTTACTTTCTTTGCTTAATTTAATTTCATTATTATCCTCTTTTTCCTTACCTTCTTCACTTATCTTTTTATTGTCTTGTGGAACTTTGTCATTTTGTACAGTTTTGGGAGACTCAGTTTTTTGGGTCGGATTTTTTATTGTTGTTGTTACTGGCTTTTCAGGATTGGATGGAGGTTTATTTTCAGATATAAATTTTTTTAATTTATTCTTTTCTTCTTGTGAGATTTCTTTTAATTTTTCTATTTCAGTCTCAATTAAAGAAAGTAAAGCTTGTCCATCTAATTTCCAATCTTTCAAAGTATTTTCAGAAAAATTTAGCTTATCTTTTAAAAATTTTACCACATCTTCTTTACTACTTTTATTATCTATTTTTAATTCAGGCTGAGTAGTTTGATTATTATTTTCTTTTAAATATATTATCAATTTTTCTTTTTCTTGTTCAGAAACATTTTCAAAATCTTTTATTTCTTCTTGTGTTAAATCAAGAAAGTCCCTTCCTTCTAACTGTTGTTCTTTTATAGAGGAAATAGCTTCATCAGAGAAATTTAGTTTTTTTCTCAGAAAATTCAATACATCTTCTGATTTACTTTCTTTAGTTATTTTTATGTCTGCTTCTTTCTCCTTTGTTTCCTCTTTTTGCTTACTAATCTCTTCTAGTTTCATCGATTCTTTTTTTATAAATTGCTTCAGGTTTTCTTTTTGTTCAGGAGTTATTTCATTTATTTCATTAATTTCTTTTTCTTCTAAATCAAACAAGGATTCACCATCTAAACCCAAATCATCTATAATTTCTTGAGGAAATTTTAATTTTAATTTTAAAAATTTTGAAACTTCTTCCGAACTACTTTTTCTTGAAATATTAATTTCTTCTTTTGGTGGCTCTAATGTTTTAAAATATTCAATATATTTAATTAATCTTTTCCTTTGTCCATATTTAAGTCCTATGTTTTTCATTCCTTCTTCATCTAAAGTTAAAAGTCCCTTTCCATCTAAAGAATTGATTTCTCCTTGAAAGTCTAAATTTTTCACAAACAACTTTTTGACTTCCTCACTACTTGAATTAGGATATATTTTAACATCTATTTTAATATCTTTAAATTTATCTAAATTGGCAAATATCTCCTTATTTATTCTTTTGGCAGGGCCTAGCTTGAAACCTATTGCTCTTAATTCTTCTTTTGTCAATAAAGGTAATATATCTCCTGTTAAATATTCACTTAAAATTAAATTTTTAATTTCGTCATTTAGATTCAAAGTTGTGCATAAATATTCTGCAACTTCTTCTTTTGTTGATGTTTCAGATAGAGTAAAATTACTCTCAGACATTTTATATATATCTTTTTGAAATTATTAATTTTATATTAATTTTAAACTATTTAAGATAAAACAAAATTCATTAACCAAAAATTTTATGGGGATTGG
>Ga0256407_10007368_pt1 | contig 16593 bp, 11 predicted proteins | sample RumenRJG_04DNA_FD_193489 | JGI IMG/M metagenome (GOLD analysis project Ga0256407, IMG submission 193489) | Bovine rumen microbial communities from Lethbridge, Alberta, Canada - RJG_04 | ecosystem: Host-associated > Mammals > Digestive system > Stomach > Rumen | place: Canada: Alberta...
CATTAAATTTTCCATTAAATACAAATAATATACAGCAACCAAATAGTAATATTCAAAGTACTACTCCATTAAATATTCTTCTAATGGGTAGTCCTGTACCATATGTTATTCCCCCTAATTATATAAGACCTAATATTTTTAAAAATAAACCAATTTTAAATCCTCAATTTCTTAATCAACCAAATTTAAATCCAATAAATAATAATATAAATTTAAATAATATAAATCAAAATCCAATTAATACTAATACTAATAACATTATTAATAACAATATTAATAATAATACTAATAACAATACAAATAACAATACTAATAACAATACAAATAACAATACAAATAACAATACTAATAACAATAATAATAATAATAATAATACTAATAATAATAACACTAACAATAATAATATTATAAACCAAAATGAAAAAGAAGAAAAAAAATTAACAACAGAAGGATTAAAAGTATTATTTACTGATATTCTAAAAAAAGAACAAAAGGAAAAATCCCAAAATATTGAATCAGAATTATCATCTAAGAAATCAGAAGATGATTTGGATTTTGAAAAAGAATATAGTTTAGAAGATGAAAATTTAAAAAATATATGGAGTGGATTTTTAACAAAAAATAAAAAAGATAGAATAATAGTAGATGCTTATCAAATAAGAGGAGACATAAGTGAAGATTTTAATTCAGAATATATTTTAGATGTTCATCACAGAACCCAATATGAAGAAATAGTAAAAAGACCATCTTTAGGAATAGTTGCATTTTCTCCTCAAAATATAACACAATGTCAATTATTTAATGAATATATAAATTATTTTAATGAAAAACAAAGAGTTGGTGTTATTAATTTTAAAAATAAAAATAAATATATTTTATATTTGGTTCCTCCTTGTGAATTTAGTAGGAAATTTTATCAAAATCCTAAAAAACATTTATTAGGTATTTTAGTCGATTCTAATGTTGAACCTAAAATGTTTGTTGATATGAATAATCTTAATCTTCCTCCTCCTGTTATTAGTTCTAGTGAAATAAAATTGAAAAAAAAAAAAAATAATTAGGTTTTTTTATTGAGTCTTTTTTTTATTTTTTTATTGGGGATATTTATAAAATTATATATTTATTCACTTAATTTTTATATTGAAATAAAATAAAATATTCAATTTATATTTTATTTTTTATCATTCATATTTATACAAATTAATTATTATTGATTGTTTTAAATTGTAAATATAATTTTTATTTATTTTTATATATATTATTTAAAAAGATAAAATTTTAAAAAATTTTAAAAAAATTAAATGAGGATTGTAGTAACTAAAGAAGGAGAAGAAATAATCAATGATTTAAATAATTCAATTCATTTTCCATTTTCATCAAGTATTTCTTTAAAAAGGAATACAACATTAAAAAGAATTAGTTCTTTTTCAAAAAATAAATTAAATATTAACAATTTATCAAAAAATAATATTATTTCAAATATTCAAAAATCGTTTTACAATAAAAATGATATGAAAATTACTCCAAAAGAATTATCAATGGCAAAAAAAATAAAAATCTCCAATCCTAAATTAATAAGATCACATATATTTCATAGATATTTTAATTATATTACATCAGATACAAAAAAAAAAATTTTAAATATAAGAAATTCGTTAAATTTAGGAGAATTAAATTCAAATGAAATATTAATAAAAAAAATTAAAAATAATAATTCTACAATTTATGAAAGTCCAAAATTTATTCTTTTAAAGGATTTATTATCTAGTAAAACTTATAATAAAATAAAAAATAATTTTATTAATAATGAACAAGAGAAAAAAAATTCTGAATTGTCAAATCCAAATTTATTTAGAACAACATATAAAGATATAAATAATGATTTTGAAAAAGTAATGAATCAAACTATTAGCTCTAATAAAGTTAATTTGATTAATTATTTAAAATGGAATGATAATGTTTCTTTTAATTTTTGCAATGAATTAAGTAAATATGATGAAAAAAAAAAATACCAATTGAATAAAATATGTCAAAAATATTTTAATAAAAAAGAAAAAATTAAATTAAAAAAAAATAATGATTTTGAAATAGAAAAAGAATTATTTAAAAAGGAAAAAGAGGAAATTAATTCTATCATTAAAGATTTTGGAATATCTATAAAAAATGGTTTAAATATTATTAAAAATTATCAAAAAAAAGATGATCATACTAAATTTCTTAATAATCAATTAATTAATTTTAAAAATAAACATTGGGGAAAATTTAATGTTAAACATTTATATATTAAAAATCGCTCAAATTCTACAAATAAATCATTTAATATAAATAATAAAAATCCTTATGAAACTTTAAGAAATTTTGATAAATATAAGGCAGATTAAATGCATTTTTTTAATAAAATATTTATTAAATAAGAATATTAAAAATATTTAAAAAAAGATTTGAAAAATAATATTATAAAATCAAAAGCGAAAAGTTTAAGATAAAAAGTATAAAAAAAATGATTAATGTATTATTTAAAAAAATTTTTAATTTTTTTCAAATATTATTAAAAAGTTAAATTCATATTTCAATGTTAAAAATAAATATACAAATTGATAATATATATATATTTATAATAAAAAGTACAAATTAATATTAACTAATTACCCATTTTACAAATACAAACACAAATATTTTTTTCAAATCAAATTATCTCAATTTGTCTGTATCAAATAAGAAATTTATTGAATTATTTAAATTTATATTTTCAATTCCATAAAAAATATATGATGTATGGTTATTCATTGACTGTTCGTTTAAATAAAATTTTTTAACTTTTTTATTTGGAATTAAATATCTAAATAAGTTAAAATTTATTAAATACTTTTGTTTTGGAGCATTTATAATTGAAAGAGAAAATTTTTTAATTTTTTCCATTTATATTAATCTATTATCAATTAAAAAAATTGATATTTAAAAATTTTACTTTTATATTTTATATCAATTTTATAATAGTTTTTTTTTTTAATTTTCATTTTGATTTACTTATATTTCAAATTTTAACGGATAATTTGAAATAATGTTTTCAAAAAAAATTTATATCCTTATTTGAAGTTATTTACCATTTTATTGTGAAATGTTCAATTTTATTCCAGTTATAAAATTATTATATCTAAAAATATTTTTCTTTTTATTTTTTGATTATGAAAATGTATCAAAATTCAAAAATAAATTTTCTTTTTTTCAAAAGGTCTATATCAACATTTGAAAACAATTTGGTATCTCATTATATTTTTATTTTCCTAATTTATTCAATTCAAAAAAATAATAATAGTTAATACAATTTATTTTTTAAATAATAAATTTGAAGAAAATTAAATAAATATTTTAATTAAATCCTATTTTTATTTAATCAATCAAATAAAAAATTTTTTTTAAGTTGATTAATAAATATTTAATTATAAATAAGAGTTTTTTATATTATGAAAGTTCAATTTATGAACGCTCAGAAAATAAAAGAAGAAAAATTCCCTTATGGAAATTATTATAAATTTAATTTTTTTCCTTTATTATCCTCATCAATTGAAGATAAAAATATTTATTATTCAATAAGATATTCAGAATTATTTGATTTTCATTCTAATTTATTAAAAATATATAAAAAAAATTACTTACCAAATTTCCCAGAAAAAATATTTTTTTTTCAAGAAAATTATGTTTTAAAAAGAGCAAAAGATTTAGAAAATTATATAAATAAAATTCTATCTATGAATAATGATAAAATAAAAAGGGAAATGAAATTTTTATTGAATTCACATATTAATTTGAAAAATGCATCATTATCAGAATCTAGTATAAATACATCATTTTCAACCATTTGTTCTTTAAGTGATAATAATGATAATCGAATTGATAGTTTTTTAAAAAATTTATCAATGGCAAAAAATGATTTTTCTATTATTATTGATGATTTTGTAAAAGAAAATAATATTTTTAAGGCAACTAATATATTTAATAAGGAAGAAATATATAAACTTTTTTTTGGTGAAACTAATAAATTAAATGGAATTCTTTATTATTTTAATACATATGTAAATATAAATTTACTTAGCACTATTAGTTGTTTAATTTTTGTATCTAAATTAATTGATTGTGAATGCAATAATGATTTTAAAATATATAGAAAAGTTTTTAAATTAATTACAAGTCATACTTTAAAAAATTTAAATTTAGAAAAATTTTTAGAATTAAATAATTCAAATATAATAGATAGAGTTTTTGTAATAATTAGATGTATTTGTGAAAATAATAATTATCAATTTAATGATTGTTTTAATGGAAATTTATATAAAAAATACTATAACCAATATGTTGAATGGTTAGATGATTAAATGGTGTAAAAATATTTCCCGTATATCGTTTGTATATATAATTTAATTCTAACATTATATAATTTTAATTGTAATCTTTTGAATTTTTATTTTGAAAGATAATTTCTTTTAAAATAAAAATTTTAAATAAAAATATTATGGTTAATTATATATATATTATTATTTTATCAGTTTTTTTAAATTTATAAAATAATATATATTTAAATATAATATATACTAATTTGATATTAAATGTTTTTTAATTTAAATTAATGTTTGTAATAAATATTATATATTATTAATGTCTGGATAAACAATATTAGAACTGTTATTATTTTGTTGATAATTATTTGAACTATCACCAAATTTTATATAAGTATTAGGATTATCAATAGGAGTAATTGAATTTAGTTTAATTTCATTATTTAAATTTACTATATAATTATTATTTTGATTATTTCTTTGTATATTATTATTATTATTGCTTTGATTAAATGAATTATTGTAACTATTATTTTGATTATTACTTTGTATATTATTATTATTATTATTTTGATTAAATGAATTATTATAACTATTATTATTTTGATTATTACTTTGAATTTTATTATTATTATTAATATATGAATTAAGATCATTATCATTATTACTTGAAAAACTTTGTTCAAATACACAATTATGTTTTTCTGGACATGTCATATTTAATTGATTATTATTCATATTATCATTATTAAAAGATGCATTTGGAGCCTGAGACATATTAATTTCATTTTTATTAATTTGAATATTCATGGAATTACTTATTTCTTGTCTTTGATTTATTTCTAATTTATTAAAAAATATTATTGAACTTACTTTTCATTTTTTTTTTATTGTCATTATTAAAAAATTTTTCATTTTCAATAAAATATGAAATAAATTTTCCAATTTTTTTCCCCATATTAAAATTATCAATTCTATTTAATGTTCTATTAGTATCGTCAATAATTCCTAAACATATTTCCATTAAATATTCATTTTTAACTTTTCCTTTTTCAATTAACTTCATTAATGAATTATTACCTTTTTTAAGATTATTCATTACTTCATTTAAATCTTCTTTATTTTTATTATCAATTAATTCATTTCCATATGAAATATTTTCAATCATTAATCTTAAATGTTCCAATAGATTTACATATTTTTTATCAAATTTTGATGGATTTATTATTTCTTTTATATTTTCAAAATAATCAAAAACATCTTCTTTATTATTATTAATGGTACTAGTATTAATATTACTATTATTATTATTAATGGTACTAGTATTAATATTACTATTATTATTATTAATTTTACTATTATTATTATTAATATTATTATTATTATTATTAATATTACTATTATTATTAATATTACTATTATTATTATTAATATTACTATTATTATTATTAATATTACTATTATTATTATCATTTGAATATAATGGAGTATTAGATAAATATTTATTATATGATGAAATATAATTTTCTGGAAATACTATTCCATTTTGATTTAAATTTTTATATATTTGAGTAAAATTAGGAATTTTATCTTTTTTATTTTCAAATAAAATACCCCATTTTTTAATTAGACCTAAAATTTTCAATTGTACTTTATTATCATTACCTGATTTTGCAAGACTTAAAATTACTTTGAAAAAATCAGGAGAAGAAATTTGAATCCAATGATTAAAATTTCCATTATCAATAAGGAAATCAACAATATCTAAAAATAATAATTTATAATCTGAATTAAAAGATAATAATTTTTGTTTTAAATTATTTAAAAAAAATAATAATCTAAAAAAGGATATTAATAAATATTTTTACTCATTTCTATTTGAAGAAGTTAAAGAAAGAATATTATTCCAATCATTAACACTATATCCTTTCAATTGAATAATCTTTTCTAAATAAAAAACAGAAGACATTAATTTTTTTATAAATATTAATTCATCTATAAAAAAGGATAAATAAAAAATATTGTTAAAAAAAAATTTACAAAAACATTAAAAAATGGATTAAAAATAATATTATTTCAATGTCAATAAATGCAATAAAAGATATTTTATTAGATAGAAATAAATTAATTCAAATATCAAAAATAGCATTTAATTCAGCAGATACAGATAATAGTGGAAGTATAGATGAAAATGAATTAGGTGAAATTTTAATTAAATTTGCTACTAATTTTAATAGAGAACCTCCAACAAAAGAAGAAATTAATGAAGTAATGAGACATTTAAATGGTGATGAATCTGGTAAAATTACTTTTAATGAATTTATATTTTTAATAAAAGATATTCTTTATGCTATGCTTGAAATAAAATAAAATATTTATTATTTCTAGTAAAATATAATCAAAAAATATAAAAAACTTATTTTAATTTAAAAGAAAATCTATCAATGAAGTCTTCTTGTCCTAATTGTCCTGTATTTCTTATACTTTCATTTTCAAATTTATTATCTTGTTCAATATAATTATTTGATGATTTTAATTTTTTATTATCAATTTTATAATCTTTTAAACATGAATAATCTATTATTTGAGTATTAGATAAAATTTCAAAAATATCATTATTTATTAGTATATCAAATGATTTGTTAAAAATATTTTTTTCTTTTTGTAAATTTTGTATTTTATATTTTGTATTATTTATTTTATTTATTGGTGATTCTCTTCTTTTATTTATTGTTGTTTTTGTAAATGATATATTTGTTTTTATTGTTTTTGGATTTTCAATCTTTCTCTTATTTATTTTATTAAGATTAATATTTGGAGATTTTGAAGGAATTTTTTTTTCCTCTTTTTGAATTTTTTTATATTGTTTTATTTTTGAAGTTAGAACAATAACTTTTCTTTTATTATTTTTATGATGATATCTATTTTGATTTGATTTTTTATGAGTATTGTCTTTTTTTTTATTATTATTAATATTATAATTATTTATTGGATTATTTGATTCATTATTAAATGAATGATGTTGTGTATGCTGGTATATATTATCATTTTTATTTTTAACTATATATTGTGAATTTTTTTCTGATTTGATATTTGCATTTGGGGATATACATTTTCTAATTGAATTTATTTGAACAATATTTTTTGTTAATTTTTTATTTTTTTTTAAATTATTTAGTTTATCAAATGAAGAATTTACTTTTTTATTTAAATCAGAATTCATTTTTGGAGATTTATTTTTATTTTTTAATTCTTTATTTTCATTATTTATTTCTATACATTTTACTTTTTCTTTTTTTTTTTGAGTAAAATAATCTTTTGTATTTGGAAAAATTTGAAAAAATTCATTATCATTTTTATTAAAAGGAATATTTGAGTTATCATTTTTTAAATTAAAACATTCAATAATATAATTATTATAATTTAATAACTGTTCATTTGCAAAAAGATTATTTTCTAAATTAAACATGACTGGATTCAAAATTGGATTTAAAAAATTATATGAAAAAGCTTTTGGTTGATAAATATTAAGATTATTAATTATATCAAAAGTATATAATAAAATATTTTTTGAATTTATTTTTTTTGAATTACTTTTGTTGATTTTTTTTATTTTGTTATTTTTTTCAAAATAGTAAAAATTATTATTATTTGAAGACAGATTAAGATTTGTAATCATATTTTTTAAAAATAAATTAAGATTGAATTTTAATTAAAATAATAATAATTTAAATTATATTGATTAAATTTAAATTTATATAAAATAAATTGATTTAGAATTATATTATAATTTTTAATTCAATATATTATTTTTTCATTTTCAATATTATTTTCTTCTTCTTTTTTATAATCATTTTCATTTTTCATTTTAATATTTTGCAAATCAGATTTTTTACTATCACTTAATTGATCATTTTTTTCAGTTAAAGGATAAATAATTTGAGAATCAGTATTTTCAATTTCAAAATTATTATTGTTAGTCAAAAATATATGATATTTATTATTATTATTATTATTATCATTATTATTATTATTATTATTTTTATTATTATTATTTTTATTATTATTATTTTCATTAACTTCAATATTTTCCAAATTAAGATTATTTTTATGCGTCTTTCTTAAATTATTTAATTGAAGAGTTAATGTTTTAATATTTTTTTCTTTATTTGTAATTAATTTTACCAATTCTTGTATTTTATTTTTTAAATCATTATTTTTTTGAGAATAACTAATTTTTCCAACTTGATATTCATTAATTTGGCTTTTAATAACTCTATTTCTTGCAGAATCTTCTCCAAATTTTGATGTTAAAAATTCAATTTGTTCATCTAATTCATTTAATCTATTTAAATATTGTTTAATATTAAATTTATGTTTTGATTCAAGTGATTGAATATAATTTTCATTTATCGACAATTTTTTAAGAAAATATTCACATTTTTGTTTATCATTATTAAATGCAATTGATATTGCATCTAATTCTTTTTCTGTAAAAATATTTGGAGCTTGAGAAAAATTTATATTATTCTCTTCAATATTTTGAGGCATTAATTTTAATTTTTTATTTGTATTTTTTTTATTTTGAATTATTTCATTTAATTCAATTTGTTTTTTTATTCTTTCATTTTGATTATTTATTCTATTTATTAATTCTACTTTTCTTAATTTTAAATTTTGAATATCATCTTTTACTGTACATATATTTTTGTTATAATCATCTTTTATTTTTGTACATTTTGAATGATCTTTTAATTGATATTTTAATTTTTTTATTTCTATATTTGTTTTCTCAATTTGTTTTGAAATATCATTATTTTTATTTAATAATTTTAATTTTAATTTACTATCACCTAAATTTTTACATTTTTTCTTTAATTTTTCATTATCTTTTTTAAAAATTTCAATTAAATTATTTATATTCTCAATTTGTTTATCTTTTGCATTAACTAATTCATTATTATTTGAAGAATTAGAAACAACATTTTTTTCATTAATAATATTCTCATTATTATCATTATTTGAGTTCATAATATTTTGATTTTGTTTTTGTTTTTTAATTTTGAAACTATTTTGTTCAATTCTAGTTTTTTTTATTTTTGAAGATATATTTTTTAAATTTATATTCTTTAATTCATCATCAACTAATTTTAATAAAGATTCTAATTTATCTCTTTGATTGGCATTACTATTTGATAAGGTATTTATATCATTATCTAATTTTAATTTTTCATTTCTTAATGTTAATATTTCTTTTTCAGAATTTTGTATTATTTCTGATTTTGAACGTTCTAATTGAATTTGTTGTTCTAAATCTGATATTCTTTTTTTATATTCTTTTTCTTTTTTTTCAAATCTTTCTTTATTTTTTTTTTCATCCTCCAAATTTTTATTTTCATTTTCACTCATTATTTTCAAGTTATATAATTTTATAAATTATATTTATAATTAATTTTAAATTTAATTACTAATTTAATATTATTTTTTTTAATCATGGCTGAAAAAATTAATCACACATTAATTTATTCTGAATTTCATAAATTTTTAATAGAAAAATCATCTCCTGAATATTTTTTCTCTCTTTCATATATTCTTAATAGTTTATCGATAAAAGATTATATTTTTAGTATGTGTGATTTTTCTGATTATTTTTTTCAATTAAATAATTTTCAAATGTGTTTTAAAATTGGTAAGGAAATTGCCTCATTTTTTGTGAATAAAAGTGAAGAAATATTAGGAAATGAAAATTATATTAAACCAATATTTAAAATATTATTCAATACAATTAAAATTTTAGAAAAGAAAAAATATGATGATTTAATTATATTATACTTTTTATTAATTACAGAAAAAATTATAGATGAAAATAATGATTTTATTGAAGAAGATTTGGAAAATGAAATTTATAATTTAAATGAAGAATATTCACAAAAAATAGAAAAAAAATTAGAAAAAATAAAAGAAGAAAAATTTAATATATTAATAAAAGAGAATGAAAAATATCAATTTGATAAAGAAAAAAAGAAAAATTTTTATAAAATTTATGGAGAAGAAAATAAAATTACAGATATAGATGAAGAAGAATTAAAAAATGGAGAATCAGTATATTTAATATCAAATGATTGGAAAAGAAATTTTTTTTCTTTTATAAATTTACTTCATAATCTAAAAGATGATGTAGAACAATATAAAGAATTTTTAAAAATTGGTTTTAGTTTAAATGGTTATTTAGGTAATTTTATAGGAAATAATGAAGAAATTAATAAATATAGTTATATTGGTCCTATTAATAATTTTTTTATTACTAAAGAAGAAGATTTTTGGGAAGATAATGATAAAGAAGAATCTTATAAAAATATTTATTTATATGAAGATGAATTTTATTATAAAGTTACATATGATAAATGGGAAAAAATAAAAAAAATTTTTGGTTGTATAAATGAAATAAAAAGATTTTCACAAAATAATGAAATTGAAATTAATTTATTAAAAATAAAAATATTTATATTAAATCAAGAAATAAAAGAAAAAAGTGTTAATGATATAAGAGAAAAATACATTCAATTAAGTAAATATGATACATTTGAAAATTTAATAGAAAAAATAAAAAGATGTATAAAATTAAAATTCCCAAATTTTAATTTTGAAAATAAATCAATAAAAATATATAAAAGTAATGAAAATGATGAAGTTTCCAAATTTTCTCTTTTATTATCATATTTTTTAAATATAAAACAATATACATATAACTGTGAAGAATTAAAAGAAATAAAAGACAAAAAAATATTAGAAAACATCCCTACCTTAATAATAGAAATAGAAAATGAAAAAAATGAATTTATAATCCCATTAAATAAAAAAATATGTAATAAATGTAAAAATGATTTATATAATTTAGAAATAAAATGTGAAAAAAACTTTTCATGTAAATCACTTTATTGTAGTCTTGATTGTAAAAATAATGACATTGAACACATAAATTTCCATAAAGAATTAGAAAAATATTACAAAAGAAAAACTCGTATATCCGATTTAAAACAAATCTCTTTTAAAAAAATCTTTAATTCCAAAAATAAAAAACATGGTTTAACAGGATTAATAAATTTAGGAAATACATGTTTTATGAACAGTGCATTACAATGTTTAAGTAATTGTACATTATTAACAAAATATTTCATATCAGGAATTTATATTTCAGAAATAAATAAAAAGAATAAATTAGGAACAAAAGGAGAAGTAGCAAAAGCTTATGCAAATTTATTAGAACATTTATGGAAAGGAAATGAAAATTATTTAAGCCCAAGTCAATTCCGAGGAAGTTTTATTCAATTTGCAAAACAATTTTCCGGTTTTGCTCAACAAGATTCTAATGAATTTTTAATATATATTTTAGATAAATTACATGAAGATTTAAATCAAATAACAAAAAAACCTTATATTGAAATGAAAGAAAAAGAAGAAAATGAAAGTGATGAAAATGCAAGTAAAAGATGGTGGAATTGTTATCGTCAAAGAGAAGATAGTTTAATTGTTGATTTATTTCATGGACAATATAAAAGTAGGATTATTTGTCCTCAATGTAATAGAGTTTCTATTAATTTTGATCCTTTTATGTTTATTTCTTTAAGTATTCCTTCTGGGAGATTTAATATTTTGTTAAGGTATTGTTTTTATAGTGAAAATAATGAGAAAATTAATTTTAATTCTGTTAATGCTATTCTTACTCAAAATTCTACTAGTGAAGAAATGAAAGAAAAAATTGTTTCTGAGTTGAATACTGGGAAATTTTTAAATAAAATTATTAATGGAGATGATATTGAATTAATTTTATTTGATGAGAATTATCAATTTAAGAAAATTTTGAAAAATAATGAATATGTTTTTCAATATACTTCTATTGGATATAATATTATTGGTTATGAGAAAATGAAAGATAAAGATATTATTTATGCTTATATTACTAAATATCAAATTAAATATTGGTTGTATTTTTTTGCTTATCAAGATATAAAGTATTTGTTAGATTTTCCTATTCCAATTTATATTACTGATAAAGAAAGAGTTATTGATCTTTATGAAATTATTGAAAAAAATATTATTAAAAAAATATCTAAAGTAATTATTGATGAAAATAAATTTTTATTAAATAATTTTGAAATAAATAAAAATCAAAAAGAATCTCAATTAAATTTTCATATTCATATAAATTCATATTATTCAAAAAATCATATTTATTGTGATTTTTGTGGTTGTAAATTAAGAAAAAAAATACAACATCATTGTAATTTTATTTCTCGTTTTCAAAAAAATGAATTTTTTTCCTATATTAAATCACGTATATCAGATAATAAACCATTAATTATAGAAATTGATATATTATTAACTGATATTATCTTAGGAAAATTAATTCAAGTAAACGAAAATAAAATTACAAATTCAAACGAAATAAAATCCCAATCAAAAAAAACAATAAATTTATATGATTGTTTCAATTTATTTAAATCAGAAGAAAAATTAGAAGATGACAACATGTGGTATTGTAATAAATGTAAAAAACATCAAGAAGTATTTAAAAAAATGGATATTTACAAATCACCATATTATTTAATAATACAATTAAAAAGATTTAAACATCATAATACAAGAAATTCTATTTTTGGAAGTATATATGGAGGTGATGGAAAAAATACAACTTTAATAGAATTTCCTATTACAAATTTAAATTTAAGTCATTATATTGTTGGACCTAATTCAAATGAAGGAATTTATGATTTAATTGGAATTACTAATCATTATGGAGGAATTTCTTTTGGACATTATACTGCTTATTGTTTAAATAATGGAAGTTGGTATGAATTTAATGATGAAAGTGTTAGTTATATTAAAAATGAAAGTGATTTAATTACTAAAGCTGCTTATATTCTTTTTTATAAAAAAAGAGATTAATGGCTTTTTAAATAGAAACTTTTGGTTTTTTTTTATATTTTATTTGATATATTATTGATTTTCAAAATGAATTATTATTATTAATGTTATTTAATTTATAATTTATTTAAATTGTTTTTTTATAATATATTTATTTATAAATTTATATTTTGAATATAAGATAATTATTGTATAATAATATTTTTGTTCTTTTAATCAATTTTATTATATACTTAGGATTTTAAATTTAAAAAATCAACATTAATTGAAAAGTTTTTGGGTTTTAAATAATAAATTATAGCCATTTTTATTGTATATAAAAATTCTGGATTTTTTAAAATTTTAGAATGAAAATTTCTATGAATAGAATAAATAATATTATCAAATAATTCACTCAAAGTATTACTTTTTAAATATTTTTTAAATTTTTCAATTTTGATTCTATTTTTATTATTTTGATTTTCTTTTATAAAAATATCTTCTAATCCTTTTAAAATTTGAATATATAAATTTAAAGTTTTTAATGAATTCATATTTTTTAAAATAAATTCTTTGGTAATTTCTTTATTTTCTTGAGGTTCAAGATTTTTAGAAATTTTTTTAATATCTTTTTTATTTTCATTATACTTATCTAAATTAAAAGTTTTAATATCTAAAAAATCCATAATTCCTTTAAATGAAACAAATGATTGTTCATAATCATTTTTATTAATATATATTTTATATTTAATAATATTTTCTATTAAATGTTGTAAAATAAAATTTTTTAAAAAAGAATAATAAACATTCCTAGTTTTCTCCAAAGACAAAACTCCTTTAAGAGACAAATTATTAAAAATAATATTAATTTGTTTTTTATACATTTCTTTCAAAAAATTATTATTTAACATACTTAAAGAAACAAGATAATTATTTTCTTTAATTTGAACAACAAAAGAATTAATAACTTTAAACCATTCTTCTCTATCAATTGCATTATTTGCTTTAAAAATATAAGTTTCATTATCAGAAAGTGTAATTTCAAATAAATCATCAATATTTTTAATTTGTTGTTCTTTTGTTCCTTTTATTATTGTTTTTATATCATGTAAATAAATTACTTTCCATAAATTTGAATCATTTGAATATGACATAATAATTTTATATTTATCAATATTTACTTTTCTCATTTCAAATTTTTTATTTCTAAAATCATATTTATTTAATTGACCTTCTCTTATACAATCTTCAGGACGAACGTAATATATTACTTTTGGTTTTGGTTTTTTATCATTTAAATTTTTATTTGTATTAAATTGTAATTTAATATCTGATTTATTATTTTTATTTTTAATTGGAATAAAATATAAATTATTATTTTTTGTTTCTAAATATTTTCTTGGTTTGTCATTTGGTTTTAATTTTAATCTAGTTGTTAAATAATTATTATTTATTATTACAAAATATATTTTATAATCATCATAATCATTCTTTGAATTTAAAATTATTGAATTATCTGTAATATTATTTTGTATTTTTTGATTATTTTTTAATAATATTTCTTCACATGTATTTTCTTTTTCAATTTTAATATCAATTTTTATTTTTTTATCTAAATCAAGATATAAGGGAACTTTATCAGGATCATCAAAGAAAGAAATACTCATTTTTATAGAATAAATAAAATAATAAAATAAAAATTTAAATCGAAAATAATTATTGATGAAATTAAATAATAAAAAATGGGAAATGATGGAAATATCTGCTATTGTAGAAATAGAGAATTGACTACTGAATCACATTTTACAAGATTAGATATATATTCAAATACTATTAATAATAATAATAATAAAAATCAAAATAAACAATTTTTTGTATCAATCCCTCAAAATAGAAATGAATCATTAAATTTGTTTAAACAATCAAATGAAATGAACTTAAAAAAATATGGTGCAGTAAACACAATAATAAAAAATTACAAAATTTATAAATTAAATCAAATCAATGAAAATAATAATAATAATAATATAAATTCAAATTATGATACTCCAAATATTAAAATAAATACAAATAATGAAAATATTAATATAAATAATAATAATACAAATAATTATAATAATACAAATAATGATAATTTAAATAATTATAATTCATATAATTATAATTCATTAGAAGAAAATATAAAAAATGAAAAAACAAATTCCCAAAACATAATATTAAACGAATTTAATAACCCAATAAATCAAAAAACCCAAACTTCAAAAAACTCAAAGAAACTAAAAACCTCAAAAACAATAAATTCAATAGAAGAATGTAATTCCCAAAGTTCAAAATCAACAAATTCTCAAAAAATAAAAAAATTAAAAAACCAAATAAACACAAACTCAATATACATAGGTGAAAAAAAAAATAATCAAAAATCAGGTTTTGGAATTCAAAAATGGGAAAATGGTTCATATCACATAGGAAAATATAAAAATAACAAAGCATATGGTTTTGGTAAATTTATAAGTGAAAAAGATAAATATGAAGGTGAATTTATAAATGATTGTGCATGTGGATTTGGAATTTATTATCATTCAAATGAAACAATTTATGAAGGTTATTGGATTGATGATACACAAGAAAATTTTGGTATTGAAATTTGGAAAGATAATTCAATTTATAAAGGTGAATATAAAAATGGAAAAAAATTTGGTATTGGAATTTATTTTTGGCCCGATGGTTCAAAATATGAAGGAGAATGGTTTGATAATAATTTAAATGGTTTTGGTATTTATTATTTTGGTAATGATAAAATGTATTTTGGTGAATGGAAAATGAATTTAAAAAATGGTTTTGGAGAATTTATTTGGCCTGATAAAAGATATTTTGGATTTTATGTTAATGATAAAAAAGATGGATTTGGAATTTATTATTGGAGTAAGTTAAATAAAGTTTTTATTGGATTTTGGAAAAAAGGAAAACAAGATGGTTTTGGGAAGTTTATTAGTAAAAATAAAATTAAGTTTGGAATTTGGAAAATGGATAAAGTTGATTGGTTTAATTCTGATGAGGATGCTTTTTTATTTTTGAAAAATAATGATTTGGAAAGATATAATAAATTTTTTAAGTTTAATTTAGATGATGTTATTGAATTTTTTAAAAAGAATGATCATGAATATGATTTTGATTTCTATAAGGAATAAAATTTTTTTTTGTATATATTTTTGTTAGTTTTTTTAATGTATTTTTATTCTATTATATTTTTTAATATTTATTTATGAAAATAAACAATTTTTTAAAAAATAAAAATAATTTTTTAATTAACATAAAAAAAATAAAAGTAAAAAAAAAAAAAAAATAAATATTAAAT
>Ga0256407_10007373_pt1 | contig 16584 bp, 9 predicted proteins | sample RumenRJG_04DNA_FD_193489 | JGI IMG/M metagenome (GOLD analysis project Ga0256407, IMG submission 193489) | Bovine rumen microbial communities from Lethbridge, Alberta, Canada - RJG_04 | ecosystem: Host-associated > Mammals > Digestive system > Stomach > Rumen | place: Canada: Alberta | collected...
TGAACTTTATTTTTTGGCGATTATAAAGGTACTCATTTTCTGTGAGTTACACAAACTTCGAAGCCTTTTTTATTCCTATTTTATGTTAAATTATGCAGGTGCGCCATCACTTGCGAAACTTTAGTAATATTATAAATAGGTAGATTGTTAGGAGAATTGTACAAAAAGATGGAGAATAGGACATAATGGACTATAGGATGAAAATAACTGGAAGGCGTACAATAATATAGTTTTTTGGATATAATTCATGTTGTATGTTGTGTATAGTTTTGTATCTTTGCACCAAACTTAAAACTGAAATCGCATGAAGACGTGGTTGAACATAGTGGCATTGTTGCTGACGGCACTGACGGCGTCGGCGACAAACTACTGGCTGTCGCCGACGGGCAGTGACAGTCATGACGGCACAACGCACCAGACGGCCTTTGCCACCATCGGCAGGGCGCAGCGGGCGGTGAGGGCTGGCGACAACGTCTACATCGTGCCGGGGACGTACCGGATTGCAGAAGACCAGATATCGAAGACGGACGGCATCTATAAGATAGTGTTCAACCTGAACCAGAAGGGCACGGAGCAGCAGCCCATCAGCTTCGTCGGGCTGACGGAGAACGGACGGCGCCCGGTCTTCGACTTGTCGCAGGTGAACCCCAAGGGCTACCGGGTGACGGCTTTCTACGTGACGGGGCAGCATCTGGTGTTCCGCAACTTCGAGGTGGTCGGCATCATGGTCAACATCACGGGGCATACGCAGAGCGAGAACTTCCGCATACGCAACGGCTGTTATAATACCTTTGACCATATAGCCTGCCACGACGGCATGGGTATCGGCTTCTACCTGACGAACAACGCACACCATAACGTGTTCGTGAACTGTGACGGATACAACCAGTACGACCCGGTGTCGGAGGACGGCAAGGGCGGCCAGAACGACGGCTTCGGCTGTCATGTGCAGGCGGGCAACGAGGGGAACATCTTTATAGGTTGCCGGGCGTGGAACAACTCGGACGACGGTTTCGACCTCATCAACTGCTACTCGCCGGTGACGCTGCGCGACTGTGTGGCGTGTCGTAACGGTTTCGATGCCGAGGGCAACAGACGGCAGGACGGCAACGGATTCAAGGTGGGCGGCTACGGCATGAGTGCCAGGGACGTCGTGCTGCCTGCGGGTGGGGCGCCAAGACATGTGGTGGAGCACTGCACGGCGGCGCAGAACAAGGCCAACGGGTTTTATGCCAACCACCATCTGGGGGGCATCGATATACGGCGGTGTACGGCTGTCGACAATGGCGCCTATAACTATAATATGGTGAACCGCAAGGGACCGTCGGCTCAGGAGAACGTGGATGTGGACGGCTATGGGCACGTGATGGAGGACAACGTGTCGCTGCACAGCCGAGGCAAGCATGTCGGGTGGTGTGATGGCGCGGGGGTATGGTGGTACGAGAACAATCAATCATTCAATAATATAACTAAAACAAACAACAAATGAAAAAGTGTCTTTTGAAGTGGGATGCCCGGGCTGTGAAGGCCGTGACGGCGCTGATGCTCTGGACGGGAGCGTGGGGCCTGACATCGTGTAAGGACGATGACGGACTGACGGCGGGTGACCCGAACTATTTCACGACGAGTCGCGGGCAGTTTACTGCCACGCTTGACGACAAGACGACGCTCTACCTGTTGCCGGGAGCAACGGCGGGGACGGCGGTGTTAACCTACGACGGGGACAACCCGACACACTGGCAGTCGCCGACGACGGCTACGGTGAGCGTGACCACCTATGCGGGTGACCTGACGCTGCCTGAGACGGTGACGGCTAACGGGCAGAGCTATCGGCTGACGGCCATCGGCAACGAGGCCATGATGGGCTGTCGCTCGCTGACCAGCCTGGTGCTGCCCCAGACGGTGCAGACGCTTGGCGAGGGGGCTTTTGCCATCTGTGTGGGGCTGACAAGCATCACGCTGCCTGAGGGCATCAGCGAGATTCCTACGGGTTGTTTCGGCTACTGTACGAAACTGACGTCGGCTGACGTGCCTTCGTCGGTCAAGACGCTGGGCGAGATGGCTTACTATGGCTGTTCGGGCCTGACGTCGGTGACGCTGCCCGAGGGGCTGACGACCATCGGGCGCATGGCGTTCTTCGACTGCTCGAAGCTGACGGAAATAACCATTCCGTCGTCAGTGACGCGCATCGGCAGCCAGGTCTTTGGCGGACGCAGTGCGACGGACCGTTCGAAGATTGCGGCCTATCACATGCGGTCGGCTACGCCGCCCACGCTGGAGGGTACGCTGTATGAGGCCCAGGAGGGCGTGGAGCCTGTCGTCTATGTGCCGGCAGGTGCGGGCGCTGCCTATAGGAGTGCTGCGGGCTGGAGTGAACTAACCATTGAGGAGGAGTAGGCTATGAAGAAATGCAAGAAGATATGGGCAGTCGTCGTGCTGTTGCTGACGGCTGTAGTGGCGCAGGCCCAGACGGTGACCGTCAGGGGTCATGTGGTTGACGAGACGGGTGAGCCCATGATTGGTGCTACGGTGAAGGCTGTCGGACAGACGGGCGGCACGGTGACGGACATGGACGGTAACTACGTGTTGTCGATCAACGGCAAGGTGAGCCAGATAGAGGTGTCTTACATTGGATACCGTACGCAGAAGGCGGCGGTGAAGAACGGCCGTGCGGACGTGCACATGAGCACGGATGCCAACCAGCTGGAGGAACTGGTGGTCATCGGCTATGGCTCGGTGAAGAAGGGTGACGTGACGAATGCCGTGGCCCAGGTGAAGGGTGACGAGCTGGCTGAACGCCCGGTTTCGAACATTGCCTCGGCGCTGCAGGGCGAGCTGGCGGGTGTCGACGTACAGTCTACCAGTGGTGCACCGGGCTCGGCGGTACAGATCAAGGTACGCGGTGCGACGAGCATCAACGAGGACGGCAATACCAATCCGCTGTATGTGGTGGACGGGGTGCCCATGGACGAGAACTTCGACCTGCAGCAGCTGAACCCGCAGGACATTGAGTCCATCGAGGTGCTGAAGGATGCCTCGTCGAGTGCCATCTATGGTTCGCGTGGTGCCAACGGCGTCATCATCGTGACGTGCAAGAAGGGTACCGACGACGGCAAGACGACGGTGGTGGCCTCGGCCAACTTCTCGGTGTCGACACCGGAGCGATACATGCCTGTCATGTCGCCCGGAGACTGGATCAAGTGGCGCATGAATGCCAACTACAACCAGTATGCGGAGACTTATGCTATGGGTGGTGCGCAGGTGGGTGACTCTTACCTGCAGCAGGTCATCATAGCCCATGGCGGTGCGGGCACGTCGGCGGTCATCGACCCGCGCTGGGCCATGCCGGGATATGGCGGCCTGTCGCTGGTGGACTGGCAGGAGGCTATGTTCCGTCCGTCGGTGTCGCAGAACTACAACCTGTCTATCACGCAGGGTAACAAGACCAACAACTACCGTGCCTCGGTGAACTATGTCCATCAGGACGGTATCGTCATCAATACGGGCTTCAAGCGCATCACGGCCAAGCTGAGCGGACAGACGCTGCTGTTCGACAAGCTGCGTCTGGGTGTCGACGTGTCGCCGCAGATGATTGTGACGACGGGCGGCAATGTGGACGGCAAGGACAATGCCGCGCAGAACGCCCTCTCACTGGTGCCGGTGGTGGAGAACGCGGCCGGACTCTATACGGCCGCGGAGCCTTACTCGCGCTATATCTATGCGGGCTCGACGGCTTCGCCGGTGGCGGTGATGGAGCAGCGCTACTACCGCGACGAGCAGATACGTATCCAGGCGTCGGCGTTTGCCAACTATACGGTGACGAAGGGGCTGGACCTGAAGGTGCTGGGCTCGTGGATATTCAACAACCGCGACCGCAAGCGCTTCACGCCCTCGTCGGCGCACCGTTCGTGGGACTCGGGAGAGGGCTACTATGCCGAGTCGTTCTGGATTGGCAACCGTTCGCACAAGTACCACCTGGAGGCTACGGCCACCTATGACCACACGTGGGACAAGCACCACCTGAACGTGGTGGGCGGATGGTCGGTGGAGTCGACACAGGACGGCAACTCGTATAACCTGGCAGCGACTCAGTTCCCGAACAACACCATCAAGGGCTGGACCATCAACGACGTGACGCCGACCTCGTTTACGGCTACCTATACGACGGACGACCATCTGGTCAGCTACTTTGCCCGTGCGGAGTACGGCTATGACAGCCGCTACCTCATCAATGCCTCGATACGCCGCGACGGCAGCTCGCGCTTCGGTACGAACCGCAAGTGGGGTACGTTCCCGGCAGTGTCGGCGGCGTGGCGCATCTCGAACGAGCACTTCTGGAAACCCGACTGGTGGGTCAACCAGGCGAAGGTGCGCGTGAGCTACGGATCGAACGGCTCGAATGCTATCTCGGCGAATGCTGCCGACGGCCTGCTGACGGCGTCGTACTACTCGAAGGACGGTACGGTGACGACGGGCTACGTGCCTGCCTCGACGGCCAATCCCGATCTGGGGTGGCAGAAGACCAACTCGTGGAACTTCGGTGCCGACGTGAGCCTGTTCAGCAACCGCATCTCGTTTGCGGCCGACTACTATGTGAAGAACATCAGCGACATGCTGTACCAGGTGTCGATGCCTACGGTCATAGGCTATGCCAAGGGCTACAGCAACATCGGTAACATACGCACGAAGGGTGTGGAGCTGGAGCTGAAGACGGAGAATCTGGTGGGCAAGCTGAAGTGGACTACCAAGATGTCGATGGGCTACAGCACGAACGAGGTGAAGTCGCTGGGTGACAACTCGGCCATCTATACGGGCTATGACAGCAAGACGCAGATTATCGAGGTGGGACACCCGGTGGGTGAGTACTACCTGTATATTGCCGACGGTGTATACATGACGGAGGAGGACTTGGTGAAGTATCCGACGGAGGCGACGTCGGTGGTGGGCTCGGTGCGCTATCGGGATATCAACGGCGACGGCATCATTGACGAGAACGACCGTACGTACTGCGGCAAGCCTCAGGCGTCGTGGACGTTCGGACTGACGAACTCGTTCAAGTGGAAGAACTGGGACGCGTCGTTCCTGTTTACGGCTCAGGCAGGGGGTAAAATATGGCAGGGGCTGGCGCGTGCCATCGACATGCAGAGCCAGGGTATCGCCATCAACCGTCTGGAGCGCTGGGAGAACATGTGGATGTCGGAGTCGAACCCGGGTGACGGCATCGTGCCACGGGCCACGGGCGGCTCGGCGGAGCAGTTCTCGACGCGCTGGCTGTACTCGACGGACTTCGTCAAGCTGAAGAACATCACCATTGGCTACCGGTGGCGGCTGCCGAAGCGGTTTGCACTGAAGGTGCTGCGCTTTACGGCCAGCTGTGAGAATGTGTTCATGATAACGGGCTACAAGAACGGCTTCTCGCCTGAGTCGAACAACTCGGGCTCGCAGGTGGCGGTGACGGACTATGGTGCCTATCCCGCAGCGCGTACCTTCTCGCTGGGCGTGAGTGCGACGTTCTGATATATGTTAACATTAAGGATAAAAAAAACACGATAGACTATGATTGGTAAGAATATCAAGAAGCATCTGACAGGGTTTTCGTTGGTCATTTGCTATTTATCATTGGGCGTGGCACTGACTTCGTGTGAGGACTTTCTGGTGACGGAGTCGAAGTCGGCGTTGTCGACGGACAATGCCTACTCGGCGGCGGCCAACATAGACCAGGACCTGACGGGTGTCTACGGAGCACTGAAGCCCTTCGCACTGTACTATATGGCCATGAGCGAGTTTCGCTCGGACAACCTCTTCATCACGACGGAGCAGCGCACCAACGAGTATTCGGACTGTGCGCAGTTTAACGGCACGGGACTGCTGAACGACAATCTGATTTCCAACTGCTGGGCTGACCACTACACGCTGATTTCGGCGGCCAACGTGCTGCTGGACCATCTGGGCGAGGCTGGACTGACGGAGGCTCAGCAGACGCAGTATGAGGCTGAGGCGCGGTTCCTGCGTGCACTGTCGTACTTCGACCTGGTGCGCTTCTTCGGACGGGTGCCCATCTCGCTGCACGAGATTTCGCCGGCCGAGGCTTTCTCCATTCCGCAGAGCGAGGCCATCGACGTATATAACAAGGTCATCGTGCCCGACCTGGAGTATGCCATTGACCGGCTGCAGGAGACGGCTACGGACTACAAGGGCGTGGAGCACTCGGAGCGCGTGAAGCGCATTGCCGCACAGGCGCTGCTGGGCAAGGTGTATATGCAGATGGCGGGCTATCCGCTCTATCAGGACACCAAGGCCAAGGCACAGGCGCTGCTGGCCGAGGTGCTGACGAAGGAGAGTGTCTACTGGGTGCCGACGATGGACGGATGGAACCGTATGTGGGTACACGAGAACGACAACAAGAACTTCATCTTCGAGATACAGTACACGGCCGACAAGGGGCAGGGTAATACGGCATCGCCGATTTCGAAGACGCAGAACACGTATGCCGACGAATACTGCAATGCTTATCTGACCGTGGGCCCGCACGTCTACGTGGAGCGCGACCTGCAAGACCACTTCCTCGTCAGCAATACCGTCGAGAATGCCGACGGCACGACGACCGAGGAGTATGTGGACCAGCGACTGGTGGGCACCATCAACACGGGACAGGCCTACGACGAGGAGACGGGCCAGTATGTCGGTGGTGCTACGGACCAGAACAACTTCCTGGTGAAGTTCTTCGAACACAAGATGAAACGGGCCTCGTTGGGGCTGTCGGACATGGACGCGGAGATAGTGGACCGTACCTGCTGGCCGCAGAACTGGCCCGTGCTGCGCATAGAGGACATCATGCTGCTCTATGCCGAGTGTGTGGGCAATACGGCTGAGGGCTACAGCTATCTGAACAAGATACGCAAGCGTGCGGGACTGTCGGAACTGAAGGAGATGACGGCCGAGAACTACCAGGCTGCCGTGGCCTACGAGCGTCGCTGTGAACTGCTGGGCGAGGGACACCGGTGGTTCGACCAGGTGAGACAGAACACCTTTGTCGAAGAGATACGTACCATGATGGCCAACTATCGCGACAAGCGCGACCAGGCTCACTCGAGCAACTATACCATCTATGCCAACCGCGTGACGCAGAACTCGGCACTCTATCCGATACCGATGTCGCAGATTCGCATCCGCGAAGGACTGTATCAGCAGAATCCGGGATATTGACGGGGGTAAAAAGGTAAACAAGTAAAAAAGTAACAAAACAAAAAAGTAATCGTTATGACAAAAAAGATATTTTTCGCCCTTTTGCCTTTCCTCGCTGCTTGTTCCAACGAGGACTATCTGGGCGGACATGCCACGACCGACGGAGTGGGGACGATGATGAATGTCACCGCGCAGATCAGTGCTCCGGCCAATCCGTCGCTGGCGTGGGCCGAGAACGATGTCATCGGCATTGCCACCAGCTACGGACAGTATGACGCCACGGCACGCAACCGCGAATATGAATGTCAGTCGGACGGCAGGACGTTCATGCAGACAACGGGCTATCCCATCTATGTCAAGGGTGCTACCAACATCGTGGCCTACTATCCCTTTGTGGGGACCGAGGGGGCCGAGCCTACCATTACGCTCGACACGCGCAACCAGCAGAACATTACCGACTATCTGTTTGCCAAGGTGGAGAACGTGACACCACAGACGGGGGGCAATGTCAATCTGGTGTTCGACTATGCACTGGCTCGCCTGAACGTGGCCATTACGGTGCCTGCAGGCGAACAGATCAACAGCTGTCGGCTGACGGGATTTGCCCAGCAGGCGACGGTGGACCCCTATACACTCGACCTGACGCTGTCGGCTCCCGAGGACTTGGTGCTGACCGCCAATGGAGTCATACAGAACGTGTCACTGAAACTCATCCCACAGACCGTAGACCCTGAGTCCGGCGTGGCGGCAAGGCTGGTGCTGGTGGGCAACATCCGCTCGTATGCCATCGACATGAGCGAACTGACGCTGACGGGTGGTGCCGAGGTGAGGGCAAATGTAGACGTGACGGACGGCATCGGCACTGTCGAGTTTGTGCCCGGTGGGTCGGCATGGACTGACAGTGGCATCGGCGGCGACGTCAGCTCAAAGTGAGACAGTGAGAAATGAAACGAAAATGAGTAATGAGTAATATATAACGATGATGATAGCTAAGATGAATAAGATAATCTGTGCACTGTGTCTCGTCGGGGCATGGGTCAGCTGTAGCAGTGACAACGATGTAAGGTCTTCCGTGCAGCAAACACTCCGCTTCGAGCTGTTCGACGCCGGTGTACAAACCCGTGCCGTCACCGATGGCACTACGCTGGCGACGACCTTCGAACTGGCAGACCAGGCAGGACTCTATGTCGTCAAGAACGGACAGGTGCTTTTGTCGAATGTCGTGCTGACGTTCAATGCCAATGGATTCTGGCAGCCTGACCAGTCCATTGAGGTGACCGACGAACTGAGCGGCGCCCAGTTCTATGCCTACTACCCCTATTCGGCCGACGCCCAGTTCAGTGTCTCGTCGGCAACCCCCTTTGCCCAGATGGTGGCTGCAACCGTTCCTAACGGCAAGCAGAACACCAAGGCCGATTTCGAGGCTGCCGACCTGATGGTCTCGGCGGCGGCTACGATAGGACAGTACAATGCCGTGCGGCTGCCCTTGCAGCACCAGAAAGCACTGGTCTGTGTGGAACTGCCCAACTCGTCCTACATCTTCGACAATGCCGGCATGGCCCCCTATGTTATGGCCAAGGCCGAGAATGCGCGGTTTACACTTGATGGCACTGCTGTACAGCCCTACTTCGACGATGCCTCGCAGTCGTACCGACTCATCGTGGAGCCGGGGCAGGCCGACAGGCTGAAGGTGAACTACACCAACAACGGCGAGGACTGCAGCTACGAGACGCCCGCACTGGGTGCCGTGGCTTCCGGACAGTATGCCAAGTTCGTGGTGGACGGCGGTGCCATGCTGGTCAACACCACCCTGCAGGTGGGCGACTACTACTGTGCCGACGGACGCATCGTCAGCAAGGATGCCACGACGCTGCCCGACAATGTCGTGGGCGTCGTCTTCAAACTGGGCACTACTGAGGCCATCCGCTCGGCCAACAGCAGCTGGAGCCACGGTGTCGTCATCGGCCTCAATGAAGTACGCGGCAAGTGGGGCACCAATGCCTCTACTACCTCGGCACAGAACGCCGCAGGCTGGCGCTACTGGTTTCGGGACTACAACCTGGCCGACCAGAGTGGCGTGACCGCTGCGGCCTCGCTGAACGAGACCAATATGGCCGAAGAGGGCTATGAGGTCACCAAGGCATGGCGGGCAGTACCCGAACCTCTGGAGATTGGCGGCATAGTGCTGGACTTTACCTCGGAGATGAACAAGAACATGGAGGCTCAGATGGGCGAACATCCCCTGCCGGCGGGCATCACCTCGGGGTGGTACTATCCCTCGTTGGGCGACTGGAAGAACATCGAGGCTCAGCTCTCCGTGCTCTCCACCCAGCTGACGGCGGCCAAGGGCAGTGATATCCGATGGAACACGGGCGGGTCGGACAACTACTGGTCGTGCAACGTCCGCGGAGCAGGTTCCAACTGGTGCTATGTCGGCAAGAAGACTGCGCTGGCCGACCGCTATAAGGGTGTGGCCTGTAACGGCAATGCCTACATCCGCTTCCTGTTTGCTTTCTGACGGGGCGGCGCATCAAAAAAATTAATCATTATTCTGCCGTTTTGTGCAGAATAATGATTAATTTTGTACCGGAATAAGACAAACTACTTAAAAAACAAATATCCAGAAATGAAGAAAACCGCAGCTTATTGGCTCTTGCTGGCCGCCATGCTGACCCTGTCGGTGTCGGCCACTGCAAAGAAAAACAAACCCGTCGCCGCCACATGGCCCGACGGCAGTGTGATGGATGCCTGGTTTCAGGACACCACCAAGGTAGCCCTCGGCACCCTGGGGCGCCAGTATGTACTCACCGACTATGGTGTCGTGGCTGGCAGCCCGCAGGTGCAGACCAGCCAGATACAGGCCGTCATCGACCGCTGTGCCCAGGAGGGGGGAGGCGTGGTCGTCGTCCCTACGGGAACGTACGTCACGGGGGCATTGTTCTTCCGTCAGGGCACCCATCTCTATGTCGGAGAGGGGGCTACCCTGCGTGGCTCTGACCGCATTGCCGACTATCCCATTCTGACCACCCGCATCGAGGGCGAGACCTGCAAGTACTTCTGTGCCCTCATCAATGCCGACGGTCTGGACGGTTTCACCATCAGCGGCCCCGGCACTATCGACGGCAACGGACTGCACTACTGGCAGGAGTTCTGGATTCGCCGTAAATGGAATCCTCAGTGTACTAATAAAGATGCTCAGCGTCCACGCCTGACCTACATCTCTCATTCTAAGAATGTAACAATACAAGACGTGCATCTCATCAACTCACCCTTCTGGACCAACCACGTCTACAAGAGCCATCATGTGCGCTATCTGGGCTGCTACATCTATGCACCTACGGAGCACATCTTCGCTCCAGACCCCTCGCGAGGGGCACCATCGTCCGACGCCATTGACGTCGATGCCTGCACCGACATACTCATAGACCGCTGCTTCATGCACGTCAACGACGATGCCGTAGTCATGAAGGGCGGCAAGGGCACCTGGGCCGACAAGGACTCTACCAACGGTCCCTGCGAGCGCGTCGTCATCCAGAACTGCCACTACGGCCGTGTACACGGCTGTCTGACCCTCGGCTCAGAGGCCGTCCACTGTCGCAACATCATTCTGCGCAACTGCCATACCGAGCGGGCTGACCGGGTGCTGTGGCTGAAGATGCGCCCCGACACACCACAGCACTATGAGTATGTTCTGGTAGAGAACATCACGGGGCACTGTGGACGTTTCCTCTTCGTCCATCCCTGGAAACAGTTCTTCAAGCCTGAACAGCGCGACGACATGCCTCTGTCACGCTGCAACAACATCGTGATGCGTCACATCCAACTGGACACCGACAATATGTTTGACGTCAAGACCAGCGACAAATATCAGTTGTCCGACTTCACACTGGACGGCCAGCCCGTCACCTTCTGAGGGTTATGAGGAGATTTGCTTTTAAGATGAAGCTGAAGGCTGGCTGCGAGCGTGAGTATGAACAGCGCCATGCTGCCATCTGGCCCGAACTGGTGGACATGATTCATGCCGCAGGTGTCAGGAACTACAGCATCTTCTGGGACCGGGAGACTAACATGCTCTTCGGTTACCAGGAGTGCGATGGTGAAGGCAGTTCACAGGACACCGCACACGTAGACCCCATCACGCAGCGATGGTGGGACATGATGGCTGACATCATGGAGGTGAATGCCGACAACTCGCCTGTTACCGAGGCTCTACAAGAGGTGTTCCACCTTGATTAGCTGTCGGAGACCGTAGTGTCACCCTTGGGTGTCTTGTTGCCGTGGCCTTTGCGGAACTGTGACGCCGTCATGCCATAATAGTCCTTGAAGATGCGGCTGAAGTAGTTGGGATCGTCAAATCCGGTCTCATAGGCTACTTCGGCAATGCTATAGACGGGGTCACCCAACAGCTCGGCGGCGTGGGTGAGACGTATCTTCTTGATGTACTCATGAGGTGGCATACCGGTCAACTGCTTGACTTTCTTGAAGAACGTGGTGCGTCCCATCTTCATGCTGTTGGCAAAGTCCATGAGCTGGAGGTTGGGATTCTTGAGGTTGCCGTAAATCCAGGAGTCGAAGCGGTCGAGGAATTTCTTGTCCGTGTTCTCGGTAATCACGTCAGCAATGGGGGCACTGCCAACCACTTCCTTGGCATATTTCACACGAAGCCGTTCGCGCTGCTCAATAAGGGCACTGCACTTGGCAATGAGTATCTTGGTGTTGAAAGGTTTGAAGAGATAGGCGTCGGCACCGTACTCAGTGCCTTTCACCATTTTCTCTTCGTCGCTGATACCTGTCAGCAGGATGACGGGAAGGTCGGAGAGTTCCTTGTCCTGGCGAATCTTTTGGATGAGCTTGAATCCGTTCATGATGGGCATACGGATGTCGCTGATGACGACGGCAGGGCGCTGTTGGCGAATCTTCTGTAGGGCATCCTCGCCGTTGCAGGCGGTCTCGACCACGAAGCAGGGACGTAACTCGACGGCCAGATGGTCGCGCATGTCATCGTCGTCTTCGACAACCAGGATGGTATGGTCGTTGAGCGGTGGACGTTCCATCTCCTTATAGGTGATGGCAGGGCTTGACGCCGTGGCGCTTTCATCTTGTTCGCGCAACAGGTCGTTGGCGGTGAGGAAGTCGTCAGGCTGATAGACGCTCTGGTCGGTGGGGAGGGTGATGCTGAAGATGCTGCCTCCCTCGGGATTCTCGCGAAAGGCAATATGACCGTGATGGACACGTACCAGCTCCTGTACCATGTGCAGGCCGATGCCAATGCTCTCGCGGGAGAAGGTGCTTTGGTTGAAGCGGGTAAAGAGATCTGCCTGCTTCTCTTTGGGGACGCCGATGCCGGTATCTTCAACTTCGAAGAGCAGTTGTCTGTTGTCCTCGTCCAACTTGATACGCAGTGTGACACTGTTTTTCTGGGTTGTGTACTTAAAGGCGTTTGACAGCAGGTTATAAGCCATTTTGTCGACGTAGTTGCGGTCTATGAACATCTTATACTCTCGGACGGGAGTAGAGAACTGATAGTTGATGCGTCGGTTTTCGGCTGTCTCGTTGAAAGTCAGGAAGATGTTGCGCAGAAAGCCGATGATGTCTGTCTCTTCGAGAGAGAGGCGCAACTGTTGGTTTTGAATCTTGCGGAACTCCAGCAGTTCGTTGATCAACCGTAACATGCGACTGGTACTTTTCTGCATAGAACTGATGGGTTGTTTCAAATTGCCGGGAACGTCGCCCAAGGCATTGATACGGTCCATGGCCCCACGGATAATGGTGAGCGGGGTGCGGAATTCGTGTGAGATGTTGGTATAGAAGCGAAGCTTGTATTCTGTCAGCTGGTTTTCCACCTTGATGCGGGTGCGCAACTCGTCCATGCGCTTCAGGTATTTCCAGATGCTCCATGCCAGAGCTCCTGCCACCAGTAGGTAGATGCACCAGGCCCACCACGTGTTCCACCAAGGATGGCGAACCACGATGGGGAGGGTGACTTCGTGCTCATTCTGCATACCATATATATTATAGGAACGCACGTGAAGGGTGTACTTGCCAGGACGCAGGTTCTTATAGGTCGTGAAATTCTGGCCTGACGGCTCACTCCATTGCTTGTCGAAACCTTCGAGCCGGTAACTGTATTTCACCAGTTGGGAGTTGACATACTCGAAGTCTGAGAAGTAGAAAGTCAGTGAGTTCTGGTCGTGGCTCAGGTGTAGTTCCTTCAAACCACTGGAAGTGGTGTGGAAGTCAAGGTCGTCACCAGAGTTCTGGAGGGAGACTCCGTTGACGCGTATGTCGGTGATGGCCAAGGGGAAGATGCTGGCGCGAACCCTGATGTCGCGTGGGTTGAACACTTGCATACCGTAAAGCGTACCCATGGCTATCCGCCCGTCACGGAGCAGGGTCGCACAGCCTTCGGTGTACATGAGCCCTAACGGATTGTTAGAGAGGAAGAAAGCATTGAAGCGGTCTTCTTCAGGCTGGTATTTGGCCAGTCCGTAGCTGGTGCCTGTCCACAGGTCGCCGTGCAGGTCTTCGATGATGGACTCTATGCCGTTGTTGGGCAGTCCGTTCTTGTCGGTATATCGCTTGATAACGTGTCCGGTACTGTCGATAAGCACCAGACCGTAGCCTGTAGTTCCTGCCCAGATACGGTGCTTAGAGTCTTCGAACAGACAGTGTACCTCGTCGGAATTGCTGTTGTTGCCTGCCACATTGATGTGCTGATAGGCAGAGTCGTTCTTGATGAGTTCATCGGGATGAAACAGGTAGACACCCTTATTGGAGCAAAGCCAGAGACGCCCTTGGTGGTCTTCCAGCATGGAGCGTGGCTGGGATACGGCGTGCTGTCCCTTGAAAAAGGTACGGACATTCATGCCGTTGGGGGCCTCACCAGTGACCAGATATACAGCACCGTCGAAGACGGAAATCCAGATACGGCCTTTACGGTCGCAAATAATGTCGCTGACCTTGCCCTTGATGGCTGGTGTCAACGGACTTCCGTCGACAAAGACCCCACGGTTGCGAGTGCCAATCCATAGGCGGCCTTGTGTATCAGTACTTGCAGCCACGACGTCGTCTCCATAAGGATTGTCTTTGTGCAGGATGTTCAGTTGTTCATCGGTTGTCCACAAAGCGTTTTGTCGGTTGCCGATGAGGATATGGTCTCCGGCAGGCTGTATGAGGCGGATGGTGTTGGCGTGGCCATAATCCTGCTCGGTGGTAAAGTAGCGGACGTCCTGATTTTGTCTGACTTCACCAATGAGGCGCACACCGAGGTTCTCTTGGCAAATCCATAGGTGGCCGCTATGGTCTTCATAGATGTCCTGCAAGAAGTCGGAGGCCAGCAAGTTAGTGCTCTTGTCATTGACGGAGTAGTGGTCCATGAGTCCGGTCTGTGTGTTATATGCGAAGAGACCGTTGCCGTAGGTCGTAATCCAGATGCGCCCGAAACTGCCAAAGATGAACTTGAAGCGTCCCCCGCCATTCTGGATAGTCAGTGCCTTGTTGTAAATGTCGGTCAGCTGGTACGTCTTCTCTGGCGTAAGATACCACAAGTTAGTGCCTTCCCGGTCGAAGACAACTTTGTTGCCTCGGTTGTCGGAAACGACCTGGGCATTGTCAATATGTATATAGGGATGGGGTTCCAGGGTGTGGCGACGGGTATCGTAACAATAGGTGGCTCCATCGGTGCCCAGTATCAGCTGCTCTTTCTCGCGGGCGACTCTCCTGACCTTAGATGGCAGGAATGTCTTGGGGGTGAAGATGTTCAGACTTCCACTTTTATGGGTTTGGTAGACGTGTCCCTGTTCTGATATGAAACAGATGTCGCCGTTTGCCATTTCTTGGGCACAGGTCATAGGCAGATCTTTCACCGTTACACGGCTCTTGCCTTGACGAATGTTTACCAGTCCGTGGTCTGTGCCTACCCATGCTCGTCCGTTGCGTTCCTGAATGACAAAGTTGACGTGGTCGGAGGGCAGGGTGGAGTTGGCAGTGTGATATACCTGACTGCAGAAGGTACCATTGTCGTTGACCATCACATGGCGGCATCCTTTACGGTCGTCGTAGAGCCAGATATTCTTGGAGTCCGAAATGACAAACCGCTTGTATGATTCCTGATGGCTCATGTTGCCGTTCCAGTCGACAAAACAGCCGTTGTCCAAGTCATAGCAGCTATAAAGGTCACCACGCAGGCGTATCCAGAGATAGCGCTCGCCCCAGTTGCTGATGCTCAGCACAGACTCGTCAGGCAACAGGTCGGGATGACCTTTCTCCTGAATGCGCTGATAGTGGTAGCCATCGTAACGGAACAAACCATTGGTGGAACCCATCCAGAGAAATCCGCTTTTGTCCTGAATGACACAACGGACCTGGTGTGAATTCATGACATTGTCGATGGATAAGTTATGGGAGAAAAACTGTGCTGAAGCACATTGTATTGACAGAATCAATACGATGAGAGCCTTGAGTCTTTTCATATTAGCATTTTTGTTTGCTGCAAAAATAGCCAAAAAGTGTGACAATAGCAAGAAAATTCGTTTAAAATGAATGATATTATAGATATGCGTACTCTCTGTGCGGTTATTTGAGGGCTAATTAGGTATACTTTTGTGCTATCGAAAGGCTAAACAGCGGTTTGGTTGAAAGTGAGCATTTAAATTATTTGTTAGTAAATTAGTGTCGATAGAGATTAGACCTGAAAAAGGTAAAAGATTGTTTTGCAGTGAACGGATATATAGGAATGTGAATGCTCTTGTAGTACACGTAAATATTAAAATGGCTACTTTTGCAACAGTGATAGGGACTAAATAACGACAATTATAATAGTAACTTAAAAAAACAAATTATGAAGAAAATTTTTACCCTTATTGCAATGGCTCTCATGACGCTGGGAGCAAGTGCGCAGACAACAGTTTGGGAAGTCAATTATGCCAAACTGGCAACGGACAATGTGACGTATGGTAGCAAAATTGATGTTGCCAGAATTACGACCACAAAGTACAAGGCATGTGGTCAGGATGTGTATCCTTTCACTTGTGGCGAGGTTGTCGCAGAGGGTGACCTGATGATTAGCCGCGGTGACGGTATGCTGCGCTATAGTGATGTGCGCAACTTAGGCTTATTCAACAACAATAAGAACTATTATGGTATCAAGAACCTGCAAGCTGGTGACATCATAGAAATAGCTTATAATGGAGGTGGAAATAGTGATGGGACGATGAAAACTGTTCCAACTTTGAGTGACGTCGATAATGCTACTGTTGTTTCTGAAACTTCAACTTTCCAACATTCCTTTACCTATAATGAGAGCGCTCGCACCTTGGACTACACAGTCTATACGTTAACTGCCACTGCTGATGGTATTGTTGGTTTCGCTTTACAGGCAGCCTATATCGGTAAAATTAC
>Ga0256407_10007374_pt1 | contig 16582 bp, 10 predicted proteins | sample RumenRJG_04DNA_FD_193489 | JGI IMG/M metagenome (GOLD analysis project Ga0256407, IMG submission 193489) | Bovine rumen microbial communities from Lethbridge, Alberta, Canada - RJG_04 | ecosystem: Host-associated > Mammals > Digestive system > Stomach > Rumen | place: Canada: Alberta...
CCATCCCCAATCCCCTATATTAAAATAAAATTTTTATTTATTTTTTAAATTAGTCTTTATAAAATAAATATTAAAATAATAATAAATTAATTATATTTGATATAATAATTATTTATTAAATTAAGTTGATTTTAAAATCAAATCTTTATTTTTATTTATAAAAATAATTATCAATTAAACAACTAAATAAAATAATAAAAATAAGGAAATTGTTTTATATTCATAAAAATATTATATAAAATTATATTATTTATTATTATAACTTATTTGATAAAAAATAAAAACTTTTTATATATATGACTCTATTTTATTTAGTTTGAATAATAATAAATTTGAAAGTTTTTAATAACTTTTTTAAAGATATTTTGATAAATATTGAAAAAGTTATGATAATAGTTATTTTAATGAAGATAATATTTTTTTAAATATTTTTTATACTTTATTCTTTTTACATAAAATAATTATATTTTTATATTAATTAATAATTTAAATCAGAAAACTAAATGTCAACATTGAATTCAGTTAATACTAAATTAGAAGCATTTAAATTAATTCATGACCCAGTAAAATTATTATCTTTATTATTTTCAAAATATGGTGATATTGAAGAAGATTATAATCTTTTATATATCGATCAATTAGTATATAATAGATCTTCTCATTATAATATCTTATTCAAAGAATTTAAATATTATAATATGACTGAAGAAAATTTAAAAAGATATTATTTTGAAGATGAATGTAAACAAAGATTACCAAAATTAAGTGAATATTATAAAAATTATCATATGTTTTTCTGTAAACCAACTTTAAAAAATTTTCAATTTGGAGAAATACTTCATAATAATGATGATAATAAGGCAGAAATTTTTTATAAGAAAAATTATTGTTCAAATCAAACAATTGAAACTTTTAATAAAAAAGATACTTCATTATCATCTCTTGATAATTTAACAAATAATAAAACTATTTTTGATAAAAAAACAATTTTTTTTATAGAAGATACAAATAATAAAGATAATATAACTATAACCTTAGATAATTCAAAAATATTAAATTGTAATTTATTATCAAAAAGAAGTAAAGATGATTCTTTTCAAAATTATATTAGAGAAATAGTAAGTTATAATTCAAATAAAAATAAAAATCCAAAAACAATAAAAAATAAAGATAAAAAAGACATAATTAAATATAATAAAAATATTCAAAAAACAAGAATTTGTAAAATAAAATCTTCATTATATTCAATAATGAAACCTCAATTTAATAGTGGTAATAGAGATAATAGTAATAAAAATAAAACAATTACTCCTACAGAATTTAAACATTATTTATCTAATTTAGAAGAATTTAATAAAAATAAAATTATTTCAAAATCAAATTTTTCTAATTTTACAAAATTAAGTTCTGTATTGAGTAACACAAGTAATAAAAATTCAATTAAAAATAGTAAATATTCTATAAAAAATCAAATGAAAAATAAAGATTCTTTTTATCAAACTAATAAAAATAATTATAATAATATTAGTGCAGGGATAAATACACAATATTCTTTATTAATTGGAAATATGTTACATTCAAAAAAAATAAATAATACTATTCAGAAAAATAAAAATAAAAGTCAACAAAAAAATGAAAATAATAATAATATTATTTATAATGTTATTTTTTCAAAAAAGAAAATAAAAAATAATACTTTTGATTCAAATCAAGTTTATAATTCAAATTATATTTCAAAATTAAATTCAAATTCTAATTTCTCAACTTTTAATGTTAATTCAAATTATTCTTCAAATAAAAAATTAACAAAAGGTTCAAATTTTAATTTAGTAAAATCTCCTTTGACTAATATTTTAAAAGGAAAAACTATAAATCCACCTTCTTTATTAAATGATAGAAAAATTTCAACAATTGTTTCTCAAAAATCAATATTAAGAAAAGGAAATTTTCATATTAGCTCATCAAATTCATTAACAAAATATGCAAAAAATAATAAGAATAATAAAATTTTTAATCATTTTGATAATTCAAATATTCGAAATTTTGTTTTTTCAAGTCAAAGATCAACATCAGATACATCTAATTTAAATATTTTACAAAATAATATGAATAATTCAAATAAAGATACAATCAAAATATCAAGAAATAAAATAAATAATATAATCTCACAAACTAAATCTTATAAAAAAAATATATCAAATAAACTTTCTTCAAATCATACAAAAAGTGTTGAAGAATTTAATAATAGATATAGAAATGGTAATACTCATAGATTATTAGATAAAATTCATGTTCATAATAGAGTTAATGTTGAAAAAAAACCATTTAGAAATAAAAATTGGAATAAAACAATTGAAGTCAGTTATTCTAAAAATGATACAATTAGAAATAATTCTAAACCAATTTTAGAAAAGTCAATTAAACCTATAAATGTTAATTTAAATAAAAATTTATTATTAAGTGCTGAAAGGAAAAATAAAGTTAATAGTAAAATATTATCAAAACAATAAAATATATAATTATTTGTATTATTATTTTTCTAATTTATAAATTAATTTTTTATATTTATTTTTTAAATAAATTAAATATATTATGGGATGTGTTCAAACAGCAGATGTAGTAAAAATAGATAATAATAATAGAAAAGACATAAATGACAATGAAAATATTAATAATTTTACAAATTTAAATATTGAAAATAATAATAAAAAATTAAATAAAACTAATTATTCAACAAATCAATTTTCATCAACATCAAATCAATTTGATAATACATATAATACATTTAATAATAGAAATGATACTATAAAAGATTTATTTAATTGTAATATTCCAGAAATTAATAATAATTATAATATAATAAATCAAATTTCTAAAAATGAAACATTCATTGAATATAAAATCCAATCTAAAATTGACTCTAATTTATTTAAATCTTTGAAAATAATTAATAAAAAAAATTTGGGTGCATCCTCTGATGAAAAAATAATGGAAGAAATGAAAGTATTAAGTTCATTGACAAATGAAAGAATAATACAAGTTGAAAATTGTTTTTTTGATGAAAATAATTATTATATTATTACTGAATATTGTAAATTAGGAAATTTAACAAATTTACAAAAAAAAATCACAACTTTTTCTGAAAGTCAAACAAAATTTATAATTTTTCAATTATTAAATGCAGTATCATATTTATATTCAAGAAATTTTGTTCATACTGATATAAAACCAAATAATATTTTAATTGATAAAAGTTTTAAATATAAAGGAGAAGAGTTTTATTATATTAAATTATTAGATTTTACTTCATCAAATTCAAAAAATAAAAATTCAAAAAATTTAGAAAGTAATTTACCTTATTATTCAAGTCCTGAAGTTTTAGATATGAATTTTAATTATAAATGTGATATTTGGTCAATTGGAATTATTTTATATGAAATGATACATGGTTATCTACCTTTTAAAGCAAAACAATATGATGAATTAATTTTTACTATTAAAAATTTAAATCCAGTATATGATACAAATATTATATCACAAAATGGATTAAATTTATTGAAAAAAATGTTAAATAAAAATCCAAATAATAGATTAAATGTAAATGAATGTTTAAATAATGTTTGGTTTTCTAATATAAATGAAATTAAACCTGATGATAATAATAAAACTGAATTAACTCAAATTAAAGAAGAAAATGATACTATTATTAATAATATTAATAATGTTAATAAAATTATTCCTGAGAAACATATTAAGGAATTATTTAAAAATATAATTAATGATATTAAATTATTAAAGTATGAACAATCAAGAAGAAATAGTATTTCTATTTGTAGAATTTCTAATAAAAAAATTAATGTAAAAAATGAATTAGTAAATGAAACTATTAAATTTATTCATCATTATAAAAGAAGGAAATTTGAATTAAAAGAAGAAAAGGAATATTTACAAAATTTATTTAATAAATATAAAGTTAATAAAGAAATTTCAATTGAATCAATAATATTATGCTTTAAAAAGTATTCTGGATATGATAATAATTTAGTAAATGATTTAATTTGTGAAGAAAGAATTAGTGAAAAATTAAAAAAAGAAATGAATACATCTAAATTAAATTTAATTCAATTTCAAAATTTTTTAATGAAAGAAAAAAGTCTTGTTATTGAAGAAAAGTTATGGAAAGTTTTTAGTAATTTAAATACTAATAATAGAAATGATTTATTGAATTGTTATAATTTTGTTCAACCAAACTCTAAATATAAAAAATACTTTTTGGAAATTAAAAAAGAATTGAATGAACAAAAATTAAAAGAAAATTATTTATTTTTTGAATTCAAAAACTTAATTGAAAAAGTAACTGAGAATATAATAAGAAAGGAAAAATTAAAATAATTGTGTATCTAAATTGAATTTATAAATTTTTTTGTCGAGTATAAAAATGACTATTTCAATTTTCATATAATAACTATTATTATTTATTTTATTAATTCTTATTATTTAAATTATAAATATTAAATACTATAAATAAAAAGATATTTAATTTTTTTATTCTTCAAAAAAATTTTTTTTTATAATTTTCTTCTTAAAATTATTTAATAAAATTGACATCAAAGAAATAATAATAATAACTCATATTAAAATTTTGTTATGATTAATATTTAAATCAATAATAAGATCTTGTATATCAAAATTATTTATAGATATTTCATTTATATATTATTCCTATTGAATAATCTCAAATTTATAATGAATGAGTAATAATTTAAAAGTTTGATTAATTTCGAATAAATACAATTTAACTAAAATTTTCTATTAAAAACATTTAAAATAATAATTTAAAATATAATATTAAAAAATATTAAAAAAGTTTTAAAATAAATATTCATTTTTAATAAATAAAATGTCTAAACATGAAAAAGAATCAGAGCCAAAAAAAACTGAAAAAGGATTTAGTACTGCCTTATTATTAAATTTATCTCCTTATGAAGGAATAAATGAAGGAGTAGATAATATTAAATTAAATACAAGTGCAAGTGCAGCACAAGATTCAACAACTAAAATAAAGGACTTTTTATCTATGGATTTATTAGAAAAAATTGAAGCCGAAAGTCCATTAGTTAAATTACAAGAAAAAAATAATAATAAATTAAATGATAATATTCTTGATTTAGGAAATAATGATATTAATTTGGAAAATTCTTCTTTGAATTCTTCTGTAGATGATAGTGAAGATGAAGAATTTGAAAATGAAAATAATGAAAATAAAATAAAACAAAATTTAAATCCTATTTTAAATGAAATGGTTAAAAATGAAAATAATATTAAAGAAAATAATTCTAATAAAATTAAAAATAATTATTATATTCCTCAACAACAAAGTTTAAATTTAAATAATGAAAATTATTCTGAGCATACTAATAAAAATTTATATTCTTATTATGGTTCCACGAGCCAATATTTATCAAGACATATGAATAATAATAATCTTATTAATATTAATGAAAATGATTTTCAAATAAATAATAATAATAATAATTTTAATAATAGTGAAATGTTTAAACAAATTAATGAAATTAATAATCAGCAAAAATTATTTTACGAATATCAAAAATTACAAGAATTTCAAAAATTAAGAGAAAATCAAGAAAAAATGAATCAAAATAATAACTTTTACCAAAATAACTTTATTCAAAATCAAAATTTCCCTATTCAAAACTTTAATAATCATACATTTCAAAATATAAAAAAAAATGAACAAAATGAAATCAAAAATAATAACAATAAAATAAAATTAGATAAAAATGGAAAACCCTATAAAGAAGAAGATTATATTATTGAAATGTTTGGTCGAGTTGGATGGATTTGTGAACAATGTAATAATTTTAATTATGATACAAGAAATAAATGTAATAGATGTGGAATTCCAAAAAGTCCTAAAAAAATATCAAAAATGAAAAGAAAAAATGAATTAAAAAGACAAGAAGAACAAGAAAAATTAAAATTACAAAATCAAATTAAAAATCAAAAAAATATTAATTCTAATAAGATTAAAGAGAGAAAAGGTGATTGGATTTGTGCAAAATGTGGAAATTTGAATTTTTCTTTTAGATTAATTTGTAATAGATGTCAGTTAGATAAAAAACAAAATGATTTTATTTATCAAAGAATGAATATTTTTAATAATCCAAATTTGCAAATGGGAAATTTAAATAATATGAATAGTATGAATAATATAAACCCTATTAATAATATGAATAATCAATTATCTCAATTTCAATTTGTTAATAATGGTCCTTTTTATTTTAATAATATGAATATTATTCAATTTAATAATTTAAATCAAAATACTAATGATGAGGAAGATATATTAAAAAATAAAAATGTATCATACTAAAAATTATTTTTGTTATTTTTTTGTATAAATGTAGTATATAAAAATATAAAAATTCCATTAACTTATTAAAAAGGGAAAGTATTATCATCATTTAGATAATTATACTTTAATTTATTATTTTTTAATTTATTACCTCTTACATTAATTTTTTAATTATATAATAAAAAATTATATTAACATATAATATTATATTTGATATCTTTCTTTTTATAATTTTCCTGATACTTTCTAATAACAAAAAACACAAAATTCATATTCACAAATATTAAAATACCAACTATTTCTATGTTAATATTTTTAATAAAAATATTATATCTCCAAACCCAATTTCCAGTTTATAAATTTATTAAAAGGATATTTTATTCTTCTTTTAAAATATTTATTTTTTTTAAAAATTGTTTCTAATTTAAAAGAAAATTTAATAACTTTTATTATCACATATATTAATTTAAATTAAAAATGTAAATTTTAAATTATATTTTATTGATTGTTTAAAAAATATGCTCCATATTATGAACCATTTCATTTCTAATATGCATTTATTTTATTAATAATATCATTTTTTATTTATAAATATAAGAATTAAAAATTCTTTTTTTTAAAATATTTAAAATTAGCTTTTATTTTTTTATTTATTTTAGGTGAGGATTTTGATACTTTTGGAATTGATTTGATATCAATTTTATCTACCGTTTCAAATAAATATGATTTCCAATTGTTCTTTGATTTTTCAATAAGATTAATTAATTTATATTTCAAATTAATATTAATATTATTTTTTTCTTTATTTAGAACATTTTTTAAAAATTCAATATCTTCGTGAATTTCTTTTTCAAAAATTTCTCTTTCATAATATTTTATATTTTCCTTATTAATCATTAAACCAGTTCCAAATTTATCTAACATAATAATGATACATTCTAAATAAAGATATTTATTATTATTATTATTTTTATCATTACTTTTTTCATATTTATAATATTTATTTATTAAATTATTAATAGTTTGTGTACCAACTTTTTTAGAAACCATTTGAATATTAATTAAATCTGATAAAAAGCATATATTACCAATTGCATAATTAATATCACTAATTGAATTTTTAATATTTTTAAAATTCTTTTTACAATTATCTAATAATTTATTTCTCATTGCAGATTTCATTTTTATTTTTTTATCAGCTAGAATTTTATCTAAATCCTTACATAACTTTACATATAAACTCCTGAATTTATTCTCATAAATAGCTTTATAAAACAAAACATCAATTAATTTTTCTTGATTAATTGGTTTATTATAAATAAAATCAATAATTTTCTTTTTTATAATATTATAATTATCAACAGTAATTAAATTTAATAATTCAATGCAATTTATTTTAATTTCATCTTTTTTAATTTCATTAATAAAATTAGGTAAAGGAATATCAATTTCATCATTTTCATTATCTAAAGATGCATCATCCCAATCTTTATATTGCCCATCTGAACAAATTGAATCTTTTCTTGATATAATTTTTATTGGTGAGCCATTATTAATTTCTTGATTTTTTCCTTCTGTTATTATTTCATGAAAAAATTTATCAGTTTTAATTTTATCATTTTCAATAATTAAAAAAGGATTCATTTTATGTTTAAAAGATGAGTTTATATTAGAATTTAAAAAAGTGTTATATTCTTTATTTTTTGTTATTGTTTGAAAATAATATTTATCTGGAGCAATTATTAATTTTAAACTATTTTTTAATGTCATTTCCTCATCATCAATTCTTACATTATCTTCAAAATCATTTTCATTTACTTTAATATCAGTTAATATAGTTTCTAAAGGTTTATTATCTTGAAAATCTTCAGAAATATAAAGATGTTCAATATTTGATAATTCTTTACTCATTGAAATTGATCGTTCACTTAAAATTAAATTAGTTAATACATTTCTTTCTTTTTTTTTATAATTCATTTGATTATTTAAATTATTTAATGAAGATTTTTGTTCATTATTACTTAAATTATCTTCATTATCTTCTTTTGATGAAACTGAAGATAAAATACTAAAATTAATTGAAGATTTATTTTCATTTTTTTTATACGATGAAAAAAAACTCCCATTATTACTATTTAATATATTTGATGAATTATTATTATTATATCTATTATTTAATATTTTACTTAAATTATTATTATGATGAAAATTATTGTTTATTTTTGAATTATTATTTATTTCTATTTCTATTTCTTTTTTTTGAATTAAATTATTTTCTGAATTAGTTTTTCTTTTACTTCTTCTACTACTTCTTTCTATATAAAATCTTGAATTAGTTATTTCTTGTGAAGTAAAATTACTAATTTGATTTAGTAAAAATTCCATAGTTAATTTTTCAAAAGAGTTTTTTTTCTTTTTTGTATTTTTAAATTTATCTTTATGAGAAATCTCATTAAAATTTTCAATTTCATTCTTTCCTTTAATTATATTTTGTAAAAATTTTTCTTTATTTCTAATTATATATTTTTCATTTGGTTCAGTTTTTTGAAAAAAATCTTCATATTTTCTTTTATTATAAACATTATTTCTACTATGAGAAAATGTTCTTAAATTTAATTCATTAGGATATCCATTACTAATAAGTTGTATAATAGTTGATTTATTTCTAAGATGTGACTTATTGTTTATTGATTTTAATAAAGACATATTTTATTTTCAAGAAATTAAACTGAATTTAAAATAATCTTCAGCTATTTCAAATTAAATAATATTTCATTTTTTAAAAATAATTTTTAATATATATATTTATTTTATTAATGAGTGGTGATTTTTTTAAAGATGAATAATGATATTTGAAATTATTAATTATTTTTTTATCATTTTCAATTATATTTCATATTATAAATATTGTTAAATTATAAAAAGATTATATTAATTTATTATTTATTTAAAATAATATATCATTTTTTAATTTTATTATTAAGATAATTTATAAATTTAAAAAAAAATATTTATTTTTGATTTATAAATTAAAAAAAATGAGTAAACGGTCTTCATCAGTGACAAAAACAAATGATTTATCATCAGATAATAACAGTGCCAAAATATCAGAAAGTGATTATAAATTTGATTTTGATAAGAAATCAAAAAGAAAAAAAGCAAAAAAAAGAGCAACTAAAATTAAAGTTATTGATCAACCAATAATAAAAAAGAAAATAGAACCAATAGTAATAAATGATTTAATTGATAGAAATATTTCATTCTTTAAATTAAAACAAAAAATAAAACCAATAATAATATATTTTATTTATAGAAGAGATAAAACTGAAATTAAAGTTGGTCACAAAGCAAATTTTGGTGATTTAAAAGAAAAAATAAGTAGAATAATAAATATTCCTATTGATGATATAAATATAAATTTAAAAGATTATAAAGAACAAATAAATGATACAGATTTAATTCAAGATATTATTAAAAATGTTAAATATCCTATTTTTTTTGTTAAAAAAAAGAATTATCATTTTTCTTTATTATCACAAATTTATTCTAAAAATTATAAAAATAAAGTTATAATTGAAGGAATAAAAGATAAAAATGATTTAAAATTACAAATAGAAACTTTTTTTAATAATTCATTAATAAATAAAGATTATTTATATGAACCAATAACAGAAAATAAATATTCAATTGGTTTTACTTCTCCAAATATTGCTTTTGATTTTCAAAGATTTTTAATAATATTACGTTTAACAAATAGTTTATATTATGATATAAAAAGTACTTTTAAAAATGAAAATTCAAAAAAAAAAAATAATGAAATAAATAAATTTAAGCATATTCGTTATAGTTCATCTCCTTATATTAATATAAGTACACCTTATATTTCATATGAAGAAATTAGAAGAAAAGAAGAAATAGAAAATAAAAAAAAATGGATTTGTAATAAAAATTTTTTTTCCGCAGTAGGAAGTCATTCAGATAGATATCTTACTGAATATTATGATTATCAATCATTATAAATATATAATTTTCATATTTTAATATTTGTTCAAATTATATAATTGTTAATATAAAAAATTTAAAAAAAATAAATTAATAATTTTAAAATATTTTTTAAATTAATCACTTTCTCTTTTTTCAAATTTAGATATTTTTTTATAATGTGAAATAGTATCCATCATTAAATTCATAGTTTTCATTATATCTTCAATATTCCTTAAATCACTTTCTTGACTTAATCTATTAGCCAAATAATTTAATTTATCATTTAAAATAATTTCAATAGAATCAAAATTAGGAATAACTTTTTTTTTATTAGGATTTGTTAATTCCATATGTTTAACTTGAATATCTTGTTTTCCTTTTAAAGGAATTAATTCATTAAATTTCTTTTCTTTTCTTTTTTTATTATCAAATTGCCACATTTCACAATTTACACAATATTTTTGACCATCTGGACTTTTCATTAAAGGAACTTTACATGATTCTAATGGACATGATTCTGCTAACATTGTCCATCCTCTTAAGAGTAGGTCACCTAATTTTTTTTCTATTTGTTTGTCTAATTCTTCTTGTTCATTTATTTCTTTTTCTTTTATGTTTTCGTTTTCTTTTTCGATTTTTGATTCCATTTTTTTTTAATAATAGGATTTTTATTTAATTTTTTATTATTAAATTCTTTTTTTTTAATATTATATATTTTTTTTTTAAATAATTTATAAAAATAAAAAAAATATATACTATTATCTTTTCATACCAAAATATTTGGGTGGATGTAAACCAAAATATAATTCATTCATCATATCATAACACAATAATCCAGTTTCCTCATCTTTAACAGGCATAATAAACTTTTCTTTAATATTTTTATATTTAGGACTAATTAAAGAAAAACTAAAAGGAATTAAATTTTGAATTTTAATATATAAATCTTGTTTAGTCCTCCTTTCCATATTCCAATTACTTTTATCTTCATTTAATGGAATTGGACTTAATTTGTCAGCAAATCTTGAAAAAGCTTCTAAAAATTCAGGAAATAACATATTATAATGTCTATCAAAATCAATTTCATTTTCTTGTAATCTCATAGATAAATTAAATATAGTTGGAATTTCCTTAACTGGAAAATCAGAATCAATTAATTTATTTACAAGGATAGTAAATTCATCTAAAGAAATACCAATTGAATCTTTTCTCCCTATTTTTTTTTGAGTAGCATTTGAATTATATATTGCATTAAATATTGGTAAATATGCTTTAATTGTATTATCAACAAATTCATTATAATATCTTTTTTGCCTCCATTCATTATTGCAAAATTTATTTAAATATGGTAAAAAATGATTTTCAAAAGTATATTTTACTGCTTCTGGGACATTATTAAAAATTTTTGTTCTATAATATTTATCTTTTGATATTTTTACTAATAACATCATCCATTGATGTCTTATAATATTATCTGGAATATTTGAATTTTTTTTCCTTTCATTTATATCTAATTGATTACTTTTTGTTTCAGTTAATTTTACAAGAATGTCATTAATTAAATATTTATTATCTAATAAATTTGGACAATTTGATGCAAATTCTGATATTTGATTTTGACCAATTTGCCATACTTTCCAACCTAAAAGTGAAGATAAAGTTCTATAACAATCTAACATTTTAGGATAATATTTTCTTAAATCTGATTTTAATACCTTTTGTAATTTTTGATCTGTTAAATCTTTATCATTTTCATATTGTCCTCTTTGATAATCAAATTCAAATGCTTTATCTAATATTTTTTCATCTTCTCCATCATATTTATATTTATAATAAGCCCAAATTGACATTTCGAATTTCCAAGGAATTCTTTCTTTTTTCTTTTTAAATAATTGAATTTTTGGACGTGGAATACAATATTTTATTAATTTATTAAAGGTTTTTATATCAATTACTTTTGGATTTATTTCAATTTGTTCATTTGCTACTTTTGTAATTATAAATTTTGTTTCTAAAAATTGAGGTGTATTATCTTCTAAATATAAATTATTATTTATTAGATTTTCTTCTTTTAATTTTATTTTTTCTTCATGTATTATTGCTTCTTTTAAATTTAATTCTTTATCTTCATCATATTTTAAACAAGGGACATTATTATATGAATTAAAATAAATTAAATTACCAGGAGGGCACATTCTATAACAAAAATATTTTTTGTTTTCTTCATTATAATTCATTTCAAAAGAATTAAAATTTGCAAAATTAAAATGAATATGACATTTATTAATACCATCTAAAAAAGGACAAGGTATATTTTTATATTCATCAGTAATAAAATATTCAAAATATTTTTCTCTCCAACCTTCACAAATCCAACAATTATTTTTTCCTCTTATTTTTTTAATATTTAAAATTTTTGATTTAATTAAAGGATGTTCATTATCAATTCTATAAAAAATTTGACTATAAGCAAAATAATTATTTTCATAATTTACTTTATCAATAGCGTGAATAAAACCTAATTCATCAATATACATATTATTTCCATCAACATGAATTCCTAAAATTGAATGATTATTTTTAACATCAATTTCAATTTGCTTACAATCAAAATAACCAATATTATTATGTGATATATCTAAATGTAATAATTGAATTTCTTTATTTTTAAATAAGTCACATAATTCTTTTGTAAAAGGAGATAATTTATTTTTTTTTGATTTGATATCAGGTAAACTTTTACTTTTTGAAAGAGATGATATTATATTTGGTTTAGGAAATTTTAATGTTATTCTTATTTCTTCTAATTCTGCATTATTAAATACTCTTTTTTGATCACTTTTATCTTTATAATCTTTTATTAATTCTTCTCTTGTTGGGATATCCTCATTTAAATTTGAACCTATTAAATTCCATGATATATCTAAAAATTTTAAATTTATATGTTTTTTTATTTCAGACATTATTAAACTCATTCCAAAATTTTTAAAATTATTTTGATATAAAATTAGAACTTTTAAATATACACATAATTTTACTAATAAAGCCATTTCAAGTGAACAATCATCATTAATATTATTAACACCAAAATTTAAATAAGATATAATATCAGATTTTGATTTTGCTATTATTTTAATTAAATCTATAATCAATCTATTACCAAATAAATTTCCTTCAATATTTAAATGTTGAAGAACTGAATAAGGATCATTTAAAAATTTACCTAAACTATTAATTGATTCTGTTCCTAATTTATTATATGAAATATCTAAAACAATTAATTTATTTGATAAAGTATGATTTGAAATAAGTGAATTACATAAAGTTGTAATTCCAATATCAGTTAATCTATTTTGAGAAAGAGAAATTTCTGTTATATGTGTAATAACATCTAAACTTTTAGATAAAGCAAAAATATAATTATCACCCATTCTTTTATGATTTATATTTATTATTGAACTGTCACCTACTCTTTTTATTAAGGCCATTGGATTTGGAATTATTTTAAATTTGTTTGCACCGTCTATAAAGTTAAATGAAGGGGTATTTATATTAATTGCCCCTTTTCTTTGTAAATCAAATGATTTATGGTATTTTTTGTAAAATTCTATAAAGGATTTTTTATTATTATATTTTGTATTTCTAAATAGTTCTTGGGAGTAATTTATATATGGTTCTAAATTTGTTTTTTTATTTGATTTTTGTAAAATTTTCATTCTTATATTATTCATTTCATTATTTATTTCTGTTATTTTTTGACTATTTATTATTTCTATATTTATATTTTTTTCTTTTGTTGTTTCTTCATCATTATTCTCATTTAATTTCTTTTTTTTTCTTATTTTTATGAGAGGAATTTTAATTAAATTAGTATTAATATCTTTTTTCATTTCTTCTTCTTTTTGTTTTTTTAATAAATTATGAAAAAAATTCAAATTATAAGGAAATAATTGAGTAATTTTCTTTTTACTATAATCCAAAGACATCTTTTTTTAAAAACATTTTTTAATATATTATTTAAAATAATGAATACCGATTTAGTTCCATTTACATATTTTAATATTCATGATTTAGAAGATCAAAAAAGAGGAGAAGATAAATATACTTATAATAAAAGATTATTTTATGTTAATGATAAAACAATATCAATAAGACAATTTAAAGAAAAAGGAATTGGTGGAATTTTTTGGGATACAGTAAAATATTTTATTTATTTCAATAAAGTCAATTTTAGTAGTTGAATATTTTAAAGAACATCAAAATTTAATTAAAGATAAAAATATAATGGAAATTAGTTCTGGATGTGGATTAGTTTCAATGGCAATTTCAATATTAAATGCAAATATTATTATTTGTACTGAATTAGAAAATATTTTAGAATGTAATACTAAATTAAATATTAATGATAATATAGAAAAAAATTCATTTAATAATTTAAAGACTGAAGTACTTGAATGGGGAAATGAAAAAGATATTTTTAATATTGAAAAAAAATATAAAGTCATTGATTTAATTATATGTTGTGAATTATTATATAAAGAAGCACCTTTTGATAAGTTATTAGAAACTTTAATTAAATTTTCAAAATTTTATAATAGAGTTCCTATATTATTTGCTTATAAAAAAAGATATATTCTCCAAGAAGAATATTTAAATAAATTAAAAGAATATTTTGATATAATTGAAATTGATAGAAATGAATATCATAAAGATTTTAAAGACAAACAAACATATCAATTATTAAAAATAATATATAAAAATTAAACTAAATACAAAAAAATAAAATTTCAAAAAAAATTAAATAAAAAAAAAAAGTCTAAATCAAAATTTTAATAAAACGAAGTTTTATATTGTGAAAAATCACTAGTAGTTTGTATTTGAAAAGTATCATTCCTAGTAGACAAAACTCTATCATCATTATTATAATTTAATTTTCTCATAGGAACATAAGTAGTTAAATTTGTATTAAAACCAGGACATTCATATTTATCTCTATTAACAATCATTTCAATATTATTTTCATTATTACAACAACATTGATTTAATCTTTTCATTTTTTCAACTCCATTATTAATAATTTGAAGAGTTGAAGGTGGATTTTTCATTATTCTAGCAGTATAATTTTTTCTCCTTTCTTTAAAAGCTTTTAATCTTTCATTATATTTTTTATCAAGTAAATCTCTTTCAAATTCATAATCTTCTTCATCGATATTTTTATTAAGAATTTTATTATTATTTTGTTCTTTTGTTAATTTTTTATAAATTAAAGAATCTTTGGCAAAAAATCTATTTGATAATTCTTTTGGTTGGTTTATTGGAAGTTGACCTGATATTCTATCATTGTTAAATTTTTTTTGGTAGTATTGATTTAATTTATATCTTGAGTCTTTTAAAAATGCATTTGGGTCATCTTCTGCATCTAAGGAATATGCTACTTTTTTTGATTGTTTCCTTATAAAGGATTTTGAAGAAGTTAATTTTGTTGTGTTTAATTTTGATGTATTCATATTTTTTTTTATATTTAATGAGAATTGAATTATTTTTTTTTTAATTTTTTATTTCTATTATTATGGAATATATTTAATTGACATTTTTTATTTTATATAAAAAAAAAGAAGAGAAATTTTGGGACAGAAATATTAATAAGAAAAATCAACGAAGTATTTAGTTAAAAGACATATTAAAAAAAAATAAAATGGAGAAAAGAAAATGTCTTATTTATTAAATAATCAGAATTAAAAATATGTTATTGTCTATTTTACGAAAAAAATGAATAGTATGATGCATAATATGTTATTATCTGTTTATACAACAAAATTCCCTAGTTAGAGGCATAATATGATACTATTTATATATAATGAACGAAATGAAGTAGATTAAAGTACATAATTTAAAAACCCAACATATAAACAAAAACTGCAAATATAATACAGAATTAAAAAAAGGGATTTAAAAAAAGATTTATTTATCTTTATTTTTAGGTCCCTCCAAATTTATTGTTAAAAAATCTAATAAATGTTTTTTAACAATAAATTTTTTTTTTTTTTTTTAAACAATTTTATTTTTTTTTTTTTTTCTTTTTTTATAATTATTCAATATAATATAATATTAAATAAATTTTATTTTATTAAAAATGAAATTTTTCTTTTTAATTTATTTTTTATTAATTAAATTTATTTAAGGAGAAAATTAGTATATAATTATCTTCTTCTTTCCAAAGAA
>Ga0256407_10007375_pt1 | contig 16578 bp, 12 predicted proteins | sample RumenRJG_04DNA_FD_193489 | JGI IMG/M metagenome (GOLD analysis project Ga0256407, IMG submission 193489) | Bovine rumen microbial communities from Lethbridge, Alberta, Canada - RJG_04 | ecosystem: Host-associated > Mammals > Digestive system > Stomach > Rumen | place: Canada: Alberta...
GACCGTGTTGGACCGACCTCCGGCCAGCCGGTTGTCCCGCCAGGGGCACGGCCGGGTAGCCGCGTCGGGTACGGATAAGTGCTGAAAGCATCTAAGCACGAAGCCAACCTCAAGATGAGATCTCCATTAGGGTCGTTGAAGACGACGACGTTGATAGGCGGCAGGTGCACGGGCGGCAACGTCCTCAGCCGAGCCGTACTAATCACCCGAAAGCTTTCTTGTGGCGCTATGCCGCTCGCTGCCCCCCTCGGGGGTGCCGCGAAGGGCAAGCGTGAATGAACAGCATTCAGGGCGAGTTCGAGGGTTCCGAGTCCCTCGTTGATCAAGAAGTCGCGAGGTTTTCGCGCGCAGCGTTCCCCCGATGGTCTTTTTAAGTCATCACAGCCGCGCCGCATGCCGAATGCGCCGTACGGGCTGAAAGATAAAAGATAAGGTGGTCATAGCGTGAGGGTCCCACCTCTTCCCATTCCGAACAGAGAAGTTAAGCCTCACCACGCCGATGGTACTGCGAAAGTGGGAGAGTAGGTAACCGCCCCCTAAGAGGGAGTCGTTCGTCAAGAGCGGCTCCCTCGTTTTTTTATACCCCGACTGCAGTAGCAACTGGACGGGCTGGACGGGTTGGACCAACTGGACTAACTGGAGGTGGTGTTGACAACGCCACCACTAAACGGGGACGGCACCGGCTATGCCGGTGATAATACAACAGAGGCGATGCCACGACGGCACCGCCTCTATTGGTTGGATAACGTTTAATCCAGCAGGTTACCAGATGATGACACGGTCGGCGGGATCACGCCACATGCGCATCTCGGGCTGGATGTTGAATGCATTGAAGAATTCTTCGAGGTTGCGGATGGCAACGTTCACGCGGTTAACTCCCAGGCTGTGGGGGTCTACCTTGGTGCGGCGCAGCATCTCCTCTTTAGTGATATTGGCAGCCCACACGTTAGCATAACTCAGGAAGAAACGCTGGTCAGGAGTGAAGCCGTCGATGAGGGTGTTGCCCTTGCCCTGCTCGGTGTTCTTGAAGGCGCTGTAGGCGACACGCAGTCCACCGTGGTCAGCGATGTTCTCACCCATCGTGAACGTGCCGTTGGCATGAACGTCATCGGCTACAATCTCGGCACTGTACTGAGCGCCCAACTTGTCGGCCAACTCCTGGAACTTGGCAGCATCTTCGGGAGTCCACCAGTCCACCATATTGCCGTTGTGGTCGAAGTTGCGACCCTGGTCGTCAAAGCCATGGGTCATCTCGTGACCGATGACCACGCCAATGGCGCCATAGTTGCTTGCATCGTCGGCATTGGGGTCAAAGTAGGGGGCTTGCAGGATGCCTGCAGGGAAGCAGATCTCGTTGCTCGAGGGCTCGTAGTAGGCATTTACGGTCTGCGGTGTCATGAACCAGCGCTCCTTGTCTACGGGCTTGTCCAGTTGTGAGTATTCGTGTTCAGCCTCAAATCGGCGGGCATTCATGATATTCTCCCAGTAACTCTTGCCGGGATCGATGTCCAGACTGCTGTAGTCGCGCCATTTGTCGGGATAACCGATCTTGACGGTGAAACTGTTGAGTTTCACGAGGGCATTGACCTTGGTCTTGGGGCTCATCCACGACAGCGTGGCGATGTGCTCACCCAGGGCTCTCTTGAGGTTGTCGACGAGTTGCTGCATCTTCTTCTTGGACTCTGCAGGGAAGTATTTCTCGACGTAGAGTTGTCCCACGGCCTCGCCCAGCAGGGTGTTGGGCACATCGAGGGAGTGTTTCCAACGCGGCATTTTCACCTGCTTGCCCGACATGGCACGGCTGTACATGTCGAAGTTGGCGTCGGCAAACGCGTCGCTCAGGTAGGGAGATGCGGCATCGACATACTTGAAGATGAGGTATTCTCTCACGTCCTCTTCCTTGAGCGTCTTCATCATCTCGTTGACCTTAGCCAGCGACTTGGGCTGGAAGACGCACACCTTGTCGAGATTGTTGATGTTAAAGGCTGCGAAATACTGTGCCCAGTTGATGTTGGGATAGTCGGCCTTGAGTTGGTCCATGCTCACCACGTTGTAGAGTTTGCTGTAGTCGCGTGTCTCCTCGCGTGTCATCGCCACCTTGGCCAGTTCGGTCTCGATGGCCATCACGTGCTGGGCGGCCTTCTTGGCATTGGCCTTCTTGTAGCCGATGAGTTGGAACAATTGCTCGATGTACTTGACATAGGCGTTGCGCACCTTGACGGTGTTGGCGTCCTTATCCAGATAGTAGTCACGGTCACCCATGCCCAGTCCGCCTTGCATGAGGTACATCATGTTGGTGTTGGAGTCCTTGAGGTCGGCCATGACTGCCGAGTTGAAGAAGGGACCTGCAATGCCAAGATGCTGCTGGCCTATTGCTGCCATAAACATGTCGCGCTTGAGCGACTTATACTGCTCGATGCCGGCAGCGAGCGGTGCCATGCCCTCATTGTTGAGGCGCACACTGTCCATACCCAGGGCATAGAGGTCACCCACCTTCTGCTTGATGGAGCCACGGGGATTGTTGGTGCCCAGGTTGGTAATGATGTCCTTGACCTGGTTGCGGCTGTTCTCGGCCAACTGGTCGAAGGTGCCGAAACGGGCATATTGCGGGTCCAGAGGATTGTTGAGTTTCCATCCGCCGCAGGCATACTGGTAGAAGTTCTCGCCCGGTGTGGTGCCGGGATCCAGATTGTTGCGGTCAACGCCCTTGACAGGGGTGCCGGCAACCGATGACATTGCAACAAGTGCCATGAATAATAATGTGATTTTTCTCATAAATGTGATTGTTATTGTTGGTTATTAGGTTGATTCATCTGTGATAATGTATCAAGCAGTTTGACCTCCATGATGTCGTAGCCCGCGCTGTTGGGATGCACACCGTCGTCGGTCAGTGCCTTGTTCATCGCTGCGCCGTCGCTGGTCATCACGGGGTAGTAGTCCACATAGGGAATCTGCATTGCGGCGCAGTAGTCCACGATGCGCTGGTTCAAGTGACGGATTTTACCCACCACATCTTCGACTCCGGGATTCCAACAGAATCCGTCGGTAGGTAGTACCGACGAGAGCACGACCTTGATGCCGTGGGACAACGCCAACTCGGTCATCGACTTGATGTTGTCCATCGTGATGTCCTCGTCATAGGGGCCGTTGTTCTCGGCGATGTCGTTGGTGCCGCAGTTGATGACGACGATGCGCGGCTCCAGGTTGATGACGTCCTGGCGGAACCGTGCCAGCATCTGGCTGGACACCTGGCCCCCGATGCCGCGTCCCACCAGGTGATGACTGCCGAAAAAGTCGGGGTGAAGTTCAAACCAGTATTCTGTAATGGAATTGCCCATGAGCACAACGCGCTCAGCGTCGGGCTCGCCGGCCATGAGCGCACGGTTGGCCTGTGCGTAATAATCCTTGTTGGCCCAGTCGTTGGCAAGGGCATCTTGGCCCGTCAATAGGTTCCAGAGCATCATAACGACTATAATGATTCGTTTCATCATTGTTAATGGCTGTTTTGAATGCCCAAAGGTACAAATAATCCTTGATAAATATCAATTATTGCGAGACAAAACTCTCGAATACCGCAGCGAGGCTCCTGTGTCAACTCTTGGGCGTATTGAATTCGCTGTTGGTCTTGCGGAATTGCAGCGGACTGACGCCGAATTGTTGTTTGAAGGCCTTGGAGAAGTGTGACAGGTTCTGGAAGCCGCACTTGCTGGCAATCGTCGTGAGCGAGATGTCCTGGGTGCTGATTAGGCGGCGTGCGTAGTTGAGCCGTACCTGCAGCACAAAGGCTACCGGCGTCAGGTCGGTGATGGCCATCACGCGAGTGCGCAACTGTTTGCGGCTGAGTTGCAGCGCGGCGGCAATGTGCTCCATGTCGATATCTTCTTTGGCCATTTGTGCGTGGATGACATCAATGAGTTTGTTGATGAATTCCTGGTCGTCTTTGCTCCTCTGCACGTTGTTGTCGGCCGCGAGGCTGCTGCCCGTAGACGTAAATTGCTCGCGCAGGATGGACCGCTGATTGATAAAGTGGCGGGCGAGAGTGCGTAACTCGTCGGAGTAGAAGGGTTTGACCAGCACGGCATCGGCACCGGCCTCGATGCACGATAGGCGCTCCTGGAAGGTGGTGCTGGCGGTGAGTGCGATGATGGGGATGTGGTTCAGCGCGGTGTTTTCCCTGATTCGTTTGATGAGTTCCTTGCCTCCCATGACGGGCATCGTGATGTTGGTCACGATCAGGTCAGGAACGAGGTCCTGGGCATTGCTCAACGCCTCGCGGCCATCGCGGGCAAAGCGCAGGTTGAAGTCTTCTTTGAGGATCTTGGCGATGAAGAAGCCCACATCCTCGTTGTTCTCGACAATGAACACGAGGGGCTTCTGTTTGGTGTCATCTGACTGGCGCAGGCGTCGCTCGGCGAAGTGGGACTTATTCTCGTTCTCGGCCAGTTCTCCTCCCTCGACAGGCCGGACAGGGAAATCGATGGTGAAGGAGGTGCCGGTGTCTTTCTCGCTCTCGACAGCAATGGTGCCGTTCATCGACTTGACCAGTTGATTGACCAGCGACAACTGCAATACGGTTTCAACTCCTTTGTCACCGTTTGCCGATTGGTAGAAGGGCTCGAATAACCTGCTGTATTCTTCGGCAGGGATGCTCTTGCCCGTATCGGCCACAATCAGTCTCATCTTGTTGGCTTCGGGGGCTTCAAGTTTGACTGTGATGCTGCCGTGGCTGTCGGTATACTTCAAGGCATTGGCAATCAATCTGTGCGTAATTCTGCGTATGTGGTCATGCGGGAAATGCACCGTGTGGCTGTTCATCGGCGAGGTGAACTCGAGGTTGACCATCTGCTGGTGGGCATAGTCGCTGTAGTTCTCGACAAGCATCCTCACAAACATAACGATGTCGCCTTGCCTGAATTCTGGCGGCTCGATGGATGACTGGGTTTGCTCGATATCAATCAGGTCGTTGACAAGGCCCAGCATGTTCTGACCGTGATTGACAATCATGGAGCCCAGGCGTTTGTTCTCGTCGGCCGTGTTTTTGCCGCCTTCAAGCAGCAGTTTGCCGGCATTGAGCACGATGGTCAACGGTGTCTGCAGTTCGTTGGTGATGTTCGAGAAGAAGTGCGACCTCAACTCTTCGGTCTGTTGCGCCATCTTCAGGGCCACTTTGCCCTTGCGCCAGGAGTAGAATAGCGCTGCCAGCATGGCCAGCATCAGGATGCCGATCACGATGCCGCCCCACAGCATCAGTTGTGAGAATTGGTGGCTCTTCTGGGCGATTTCGGTCTGCTCCAGGTTCTGGTTGGTGGCATCCTTCACCTTGATTTGGGCCGATATCAGTTCCTTGTTGATCGAGTCGCTCAGGGTCGTGTAGCGTTCGAGGTGGAGCAGTGCCAGTGCAGGGTTGGACTCGCGCAGCGTTTCCCACAGGCCGCGCTCGGCCGTACTCTCAATCTTCGGCGTTCCGCACTTGATGCTGTATTCCAGCGCTTTCTTGTAATAGGAAGCGGCCGACTCCATATCGCCCTGTTTCTTGGCGATGCTGCCCAACTGGTTGTGGGCCACTGCGATGGAATAGAGTGCGTTGCAGTCCTCAAGGACGGGCAGGGCACTCTGGATGACCGATTTGGCCTCATCGAGCCGCGACAAGCGCTCGAGCACGGCGCCCTTCTGGACAAGCCTGACAGCCGCTTTCTCGTGTCGGCCTGCCTGATGGTCAATCTGATAGGCCTCATCGATGGCCTTCATGGCCTTTTCGGGCTCACCGTTCACCAGATAAAGTTCGCTTGCGATGCCGAGCCTGATGGCCAGGCGGTCGGGTCGCTGCAGTTGCCGCTCCAGGTTAATGGCTTTTTCGATAAAGGCAATGCCGGGCTCAGGTTGCTCCACGGCGAGATAGATGGCCGCCAGCGAATTCAGGTCGCTGCTGATGAGTTTCGAGTCGCCAAGGTCGCTGTCCACCTTGTAGGCGACAAGCAGCGTTTTCAGGGCCTCGTCATAGTCTCCCAGCCTGAATTGGGCGTTGCTCACCAGTCCGAGCACATCGCTCTTGAATTTATCGGGCTTGCTGTGTGCCATCACGGTGTTGCGCGCCATGAGGCCATATTCAAGCGCCTTTTCATACAGCCCCTGGTCAAACGTGTATTCTGCCATCAGATAGTGTGCGATGGCGTCCATCATGTCGGCCGTGGTCGACTTGTCGCACTGGTAAAGCGTGTCGGTGATGCCTTCAGCATTCAATTCCTTGGAGATGGCGTTGACAGCATCGACGCGGTACCGGTTGTCGGCATTGATATAGATATGGTATAAAGAGTCAACCGGCCCAGCCGACACCGGCAAGTGCAGGGCGACAAACGTGACGACAGCCGCCAGCAGGCAGAGCCAATGGCGGTTGCGGCATCGGTATGCGGTCTGTTTACTCATCAGGCGCAAATGTAGTAAATATTTGCCAAACAATCACATCTGTCATGACAGAAAAAAATAAGGGAAACGGCAGATATCGGGCCGATGTTGTTGGCACAGAATTTGCTTATTTCAACAAAAATGACTAATTTTGTCATAGGAAATTCTTAAACACTTCATCATGGCAGACATACCCAATCAAGGAACAGGAACCGGCGCGGCAACCAAGCAGCGTGTGCGCATCGAGGAGCCGCAGCAGTACAAAGTGGTGTTCCACAACGACAATGTCACGACAATGGAGTTTGTGACCGAGGTGTTGCGTTCCGTCTTCAACAAGCCGGCCGACGAGGCCGTTGCGCTGATGATGAGGGTGCACCGCGAGGGACATGCCGTGGTCGGCGTCTACAGTTACGACGTGGCGATGACCAAGACGTCGATGGCCACCACTATGGCCCGCCAGGAAGGCTTCCCGCTGCAGATCACCTGTGAGCCCGCGTGACCTGTGTTTATGTTATTCACACCCGACAAACAATTTATAATCATTAGAAACACAAGTGGAATTCTCAACCGATTTTGAAAATATTGTCACTTCGGCACTCGTCCTTGCCGACACCTGCAACAACCGACTGGTAACGCCCGAGCATCTGCTGCTTGCCGCATTGGGCGACAAGGTGGTCGATGCCGTCTTGCGTTCCAGCGTGGTCGACATCCCGCTCGAGGAGGTGAAGGACCAGTTGCGCGGCTATATCGACAGGCTCGACCATTTTACCGAGGATGAGACTGACAGGCAGTTGTATGCCTCACACCAGTATGGCGAACTCATGCAACTTATGGGTGCTACCATTGCTCAGGAAGGCATCGAGGTGGCTGATGTGCCGCACTTCTTTGAGGCACTCCAGCAACTCAAGGACTCCTATGCCGCCAATTCCCTCAAGGCGCTCGTCAACGATGACAAGGACAGTTTCTTCAACTTGCTCAAGAAGTCTTATCGAAAGCCCAAGGCGATGGCTGACGGTGACGGATCAGCCGATGCCGGAAATGATGCCGGGGACTCAACCGATGCCGTACAGGACGCCCCCAATGAGCCGGAATCCCGAGTGCCAGGCGGCTGGCGGGACTATGTGCTGTGCATCAACGACCATCTTGCCGACCATAACCCCCTCATCGGGCGCGAGGCCGAACTCGACCGCACCATCCAGGTGCTGTGCCGCAAGGACAAGAACAATCCCCTGCACATCGGCGAGCCTGGCGTGGGCAAGACCTCAATCGTCTACGGACTGGCACAGCGCATCCAGGACGGCAATGTGCCCGAATCTCTCCAGGGCAGCCGCATCTATCAACTCGACCTGGGCTCACTCATCGCCGGCACCCAGTACCGCGGTGACTTTGAGAAACGCCTCAAGGCCGTGATGAAGGGCGTTGCCGCCGAGCAGGGCGCCATCCTCTACATCGACGAGATTCACAACATCGTGGGGGCCGGACAGACCGGCGAGGGCTCGATGGATGCCAGCAACCTGCTGAAACCTTATCTCGAGGGAGGACGTGTGCGCTTTATCGGGGCAACAACCTACGAGGAATACAACCGTTACATCATGCGCAACAAGGGTCTGATGAGGCGCTTCCAGCAAGTGGCTATCGACGAGCCCTCTATCGAGGAGACCCTTAAGATCCTGCAGATGCTCAAGCAGGGCTACGAGACCTTCCACCAGGTGGAATATGACGATGATGCGCTGGAATTTGCCGTCAAGGGCAGCGCGCGCCACATCACCGACCGCTACCTGCCCGACAAGGCCATCGACCTCATCGACGAGGCCGGCGCCTGGTTGCAGATGAACCGCAAGCCGGGCGAAGAGCAGCGAGTGGACAAGGCCCTTATCGCCAGTGTGCTGGCGAGGATCGCCAAAGTCGAAGCCTTGACGATGGATGAGCAGGACAACAGCCGTCTCGAGACGCTGCAGTCGCGCATCAAGGACAAAATCTATGGCCAGGACGATGCTGTCAAGCAGGTCGTCGAGGCGGTGCAGATGTCCAAGGCGGGACTCATCGACGAGAACAAGCCGCTGGCTTCACTGCTGTTCGTCGGCCCCACCGGTGTGGGAAAGACCGAGGTGGCACGTGTGCTCGCCCAGGAACTGGGCGTGGAACTGGTGCGCTTCGACATGAGTGAGTATGTCGAGAAACACACCGTGGCCAAACTCATCGGCTCTCCGGCTGGCTATGTGGGATATGATGACGGTGGACTGCTCACCGACGCCGTGCGCAAGCACCCCGACTGCGTGCTGCTGCTCGACGAGATTGAAAAAGCCCATGACGACATCTTCAACCTGCTCCTGCAGGTGATGGATTACGGTACGCTGAGCGATAACAAGGGCCGCAAAGCCGTCTTCCGCAACGTCGTGCTCATCATGACCAGTAACGCCGGAGCGCAGTTCGCCCATCAGGCCTCGGTCGGCTTCGCTTCGACGGTGACCGCGGGAAGTGCCATGCTCAAGCAGGTAAAGAAGACGTTCAAACCCGAGTTCATCAACCGCCTGTCATCCATCGTCGTGTTCAACGATATGGACCGTACCATGGCGGGTATGATTCTCGACAAGAAACTGCGTGAACTGCAGGATATGCTCACCCCCAAGGGCGTGACGCTCACCTTGGGCGAGAAGGCCCGTGAGCAGTTGCTGCACGAGGGTTACAGCAAGGAATATGGTGCGCGCGAGATGGACCGCGTTATCCACAATTACCTGAAATCCAAACTAGTGCGCGAAATCCTCTTCGGTTCGCTCAAGCAGGGCGGCGAGTGTGTCATCGATGAACTGCAATTGGAATAGGATAGGGGAGTGAGGTTATGATTTTTGAACTTACCGACGAAATCGCGTTTCCTGACCCCAGACAGGGCGAGAAGGACGGATTGTTTGCCATCGGTGGCGACCTGAGCGAACAGAGGCTGCTGCTGGCCTATAGTTACGGCATCTTCCCCTGGTTCTCGTTCCGTGACTGGCCTTGTCCCGCCTGGTATTGCCCCATGCAGCGGTTCGTGATCTTCCCCGACGAGATTCACGTGTCACACTCGATGCGCACACTGATCAATAAGCATGAGTACGAGGTGACCTTCAACCATGACTTTGACGGCGTCATCAGGGGCTGCAGCCAGGTCAACGACCGGTATTACCAGAACGGAGCCTGGCTCGGTGAGGATATCATCGATGCCTACACGCACATGCATCACGCCGGCTATGCCAAGAGCGTCGAGGTGTGGAACAGCAAGGGTGAACTGGCCGGTGGCTTGTATGGCATGGCAATGGGTAACTGTTTCATCGGCGAGAGCATGTTTTCGCGTGAGCCCAGTGCCTCAAAAATGGCACTCATCTCACTTGCGCGATTCATGCAGCGGCGTGGCGGCACCATGATTGATTGCCAACTCGAGACCCCTCATCTCAAGTCGATGGGAGGCCGTTTTATCCCTTATGAGCAGTATCTGGAAATCCTCAATCCGCATGGCTTGGAGCAACTGAAAGCACTGCCTTGCGACCCCCAAAACGACGATTTGGAGTCCGAAAAGGGCGAAATCGATACCGATTGAATCAACAATCAATATATCAATAAATTAAACCATCGTTTTTTAAGCGATGGTTTAATTTATGTATTTGTGTTGGTTTTTATTGAACAATCAAATATTATTTTCTAATTATCAACCGATTAATGGTTAATACTTAAATGAATACTTTATGGGTTGCCATTTTCCAGGTTTTCGGGGGTGGGCGAGCCTCCCCGGTAGCGTCCCATCAGGCTGTTGGCAAGCATTGCGAGAAGGGGCGAAATGGCCAGCATGATCACTGCGGTGATGGACCCCGCTTGCAGCGCGTCGGCCTCATTGCTCAGGCTGCCCAGGTAGGCGGCGAGGCAGGTGACGAGCAACGATATGACGAGGGCGACACAGCCGATGATCCACGACCGTCGAGCCGTCTTCCCGCCTTCGTCTTTGCCCCGTTTGAACGCCAGCATGATGCCTTGAACGGCAAGTGCTGCAGCCAGCAGAATGATGACCATCCAGGACGTCCGCGCCATGGTGGTGCAGCAGGCGATGAGCACGGCGAGCACCAGCAGCCGCTTGGGTGCAGTGAGGTCGCCGCTCTCTCTGATCCATGCGTAAAAACGCTTGTTGCTGAAGTTGTTATGCTGCAGGGAGGCGGTCTCGTGGCGCATCATGGCACACAGGTCGAGCAGCGCGGCTGCCAGCAGTGAAATATGGGCTATCGTCGTCATCATGATGAGGTGGGTTTGGTTATATTGGTTCGCAAAGGTAACTATTCTGCGCTAATTAAGCGAAAAAACTGTCTCCTAAAACGACGGTTGCCCACTATGGGCCGACTGCTGGTCGCTATATATATTATATATAATGTGTAATGACATAAGGTCGTGCTTTAAGGTGTTGGTGTGTTTGGTGAGATGCGCTGCTGAAAAGGGTAGGGCACCGGTATTCATGCAACGTGTTTCGGGTAAAAAAGACGGTATATTTCATTTAAATGAAGTTAAATAATGTTAAGTTTGAATAAATTTCACAATTTTTGAGGGTGCTGATTATCAGCGACTTAGGTGTATAATCGTGTAAAACAGCACGTTAATTCAGGGGTGGCGATGACATTATATATAAAAGAAAGTAAGTCAAAAGTTTGGCTATTCCGGAAAAAGGTTGTAATTTTGCATCGCTTTTTTGCGCCGAAAGGCCCGAAAATGACGTGTAAACGCTTGATAGCGTGAGTGATTAAGGGTGCTGAGGCGCGGTTGAGCAAACTGAAAAATATTTGTCAAATTAATTAAAAAACTAACAAACTAAGATGCCTACTATTCAGCAATTAGTAAGAAAAGGCCGCACTGCGCTGGAATCGACCAGCAAATCGCCCGCTCTGGACTCGTGTCCGCAGCGCCGCGGTGTTTGTGTTCGTGTTTACACGACCACGCCTAAGAAGCCGAACTCGGCAATGCGCAAGGTTGCCCGTGTACGCCTGACCAATGGCAAGGAGGTCAACTCCTACATTCCCGGCGAGGGTCACAACCTGCAGGAGCACTCGATCGTCATGGTACGCGGTGGACGCGTTAAGGACCTTCCCGGTGTACGCTACCACATCATCCGCGGCACCCTCGACACCGCCGGTGTTGAAGGCCGCACCCAGCGCCGCAGCAAGTACGGTGCCAAGCGTCCCAAGAAGAAAAAATAAGCAGTGACGCATCCAGGCCCTGACTTACTAAAACAATTCAACAAGTAAAATTAATTTCAAACTTAGTTTTCAGTTTTATTGGATTGGACATTTGGTTGAGTAAACGCACCGCAGCGGCGGGCGTTGAAGAACAAAGCAAAAGACAACCAAGCAGACTTAAAACTACAACTGTGTAAAAGAAAATGAGAAAGGCTAAGCCAAAAAAACGGATCATCCTTCCCGATCCCAAGTTCGGTGACGTTCGTGTAACCAAGTTCGTCAACCACCTCATGTACGATGGTAAGAAGAACACTTCTTACCGCATCTTCTACAGCGCCCTCGACCTCGTGGGACAGAAGATGGCCAACGAAGAGAAGACCCCTCTCGAAATCTGGAAAGCCGCTTTGGAGAAGATCACTCCCCAAGTAGAGGTTAAGTCCCGCCGTGTCGGTGGTGCCACCTTCCAGGTTCCTACCGAGATTCGCCCCGACCGCAAAGAGTCGGTTTCAATGAAGAACATGATCATCTTCGCTCGCAAGCGTGGCGGCAAAACCATGGCCGACAAACTCGCTGCTGAGATCATGGACGCTTATAACGAGCAAGGCGGCGCCTTCAAGCGCAAAGAGGACATGCACCGCATGGCCGAGGCTAACCGCGCATTTGCCCACTTCAGATTCTGATTTAGCGACGACGTGAACTGACAATGGGCACCGACGCACAACTGAAATATACACGTAACATCGGCATCATGGCACACATCGATGCCGGCAAGACCACCACATCGGAGCGGATCTTGTACTACACGGGCCTGACCCACAAGATGGGCGAGGTTCATGAAGGTACCGCCACCATGGACTGGATGGAGCAGGAGCAGGAGAGGGGAATCACCATCACCAGCGCCGCTACCACCGCGTTCTGGAACTATGACGGCAGCAAGTACAAGATCAACCTGATCGACACTCCGGGGCATGTGGACTTCACCGTCGAGGTGGAGCGCTCGCTGCGCGTGCTGGATGGCGCTATCGCCACCTTCTGCGCTGTCGGCGGCGTTGAGCCCCAGAGCGAGACCGTGTGGCGTCAAGCCGACAAGTATGAGGTGCCCCGCATCGCCTATGTTAACAAGATGGACCGCGTGGGCTGCAACTTCCTGGATGTTGTACGCCAGATCCGCGAGGTCCTCGGGGCAAATCCCTGTCCCATTCAGTTGCCCATCGGTGCCGAAGAGAATTTCAAGGGCGTCGTTGACCTGGTGACGATGCAGGCCCTGTACTGGCACGACGAGACCCTCGGTGCCGAGTATGAGGTGGCCGACATCCCCGCCGATATGATGGACGAGGTGCAGGAGTACCGTGACAAGATGCTGGAACAGCTCGCCGAGTTTGATGACGAGTTCATGACCAAGTACTTTGACGACCCCGCCTCGATCTCCATCGCCGAGATCAAGAACGCGCTGCGCAACGCAACGCTCAACCGCGACATGGTTCCCGTGCTGTGCGGCAGCTCGTTCAAGAACAAGGGCGTCCAGACGCTGCTCGACGCAGTGTGCGCCTACCTGCCCAGCCCCTCCGACGCCGGTGAGGTGAGCGGTACCGCAGTGGACGATCCCGACAAGGTGATCTCGCGTAAGCCCCTGTTTGAGGAGCCCCTGTGCGCGCTGGTCTTCAAGATCGCTACCGACCCCTATGTGGGACGTCTGGTGTTCTTCCGCGTGTATTCGGGCCAGTTCAACGCCGGCAGCCAGGTCTATAACGTGCGCACCGGTCACAAGGAGCGCGTTTCCCGCTTGTTCCAGATGCACAGCAACCGCCAGAACCCCATGGAGGTGATCGGCTGCGGTGACATCGGCGCGGGAGTCGGCTTCAAGGATGTGCACACCGGCGACACCCTGTGCAGCAGTCAGGACACGGCAGTCGTTCTCGAGGCTATGGACTTCCCCGAGCCCGTGATCGGCATCGCCGTCGAGCCCAAGACGCAGAACGACCTCGACCGCATGGCAGTGGGTCTGGCAAAGCTTGCCGAGGAAGACCCCACCTTCCAGGTCGAGAGCAACGAGGAGACCGGACAGACCATCATCCGCGGAATGGGTGAGCTGCATCTGGACATCATCCTCGACCGCCTGCGCCGCGAGTTCAAGGTGGAGTGCAACCAGGGACGCCCCCAGGTGACCTACAAGGAGAACATCTCGCAGCCCGCAACCGTGCGTGAAGTGTTCAAGAAGCAGACCGGCGGCCACGGCAAGTTTGCCGACATCGAGTGCCGCGTCGAGCCCATCGATGACGACTTTGACGGCAACTTCCAGTTCGTCAACGACGTCAAGGGCGGGAACATCCCCAAGGAGTTCATCCCCAGCATCGAGAAGGGCTTCAAGAACGCCATGCGCAGCGGCGTGCTCGCAGGCTTCCCCATGCAGAGCCTCAAGGTGACCGTCCTCGACGGTACCTACCACCCCGTGGACAGCGACTCGCTCAGCTTTGAGTTGTGCGCCATGCAGGCCTATCGCAGCGCCTGCCGCAAGGCACGCCCCGTGCTGCTCGAGCCGATGATGTCGCTCGAAGTGGTCACCCCCGAGGAGAACATGGGTGACGTTATCGCCGACCTCAACAGGCGTCGCGCCATCGTTGAGGGAATGGAGAGCGCTCGCAGCGGTGCCCGCATCGTCAAAGCCAGCACCCCGCTGGCCGAGATGTTCGGCTACGTCACCGCCCTGCGCAACATCACCAGCGGCCGCGCCACGAGCACCATGTCGTTCTCACACTACGCTCCTGTGGCAACGCCCATCGCCATCAAGGTGCTGAGCGAGTGCCTCGGTCACGTCGAATTATTGCAATAATACAATTTCACATGATTTAATATTATGAGCCAGAAGATTAGAATTAAACTGAAAAGCTACGATCACAACCTGGTCGACAAGTCGGCCGAGAAGATCGTGCGCACAGTGAAGAGCACCGGCGCCGTAGTTAGCGGTCCTATCCCCCTGCCTACCCACAAGCGCATCTTCACCGTGAACCGTTCGACTTTTGTCAACAAGAAGTCCCGCGAGCAGTTCCAGCTGGCATCCTTCAAGCGTCTCATCGACATCTACAGCTCGACCGCAAAGACTGTGGACGCCCTGATGAAGCTCGAATTGCCCAGCGGAGTTGAGGTAGAGATCAAAGTGTAGTACAAGAGATTGAACAAACGAGTTAAAAAACAGCATTAACAAACAGTATTTTTAAAATTTCAAGAGAAATGCCAGGATTATTAGGAAAGAAAATCGGAATGACATCCGTATTCAGTGCCGACGGCAAGAACGTGCCGTGCACTGTTATCGAAGTAGGTCCTTGCGTTGTCACTCAAGTGAAGACTGTTGAAACCGACGGTTATGAGGCTTTGCAGCTGGGCTTTGTCGAGAAGAAGGACAAGCACACCACCAAGCCCATGGCAGGTCATTTCAAGAAAGCCGGAGTGAAACCGCAAAGATTCTTGGCCGAGTTCAAAGGATTTAATGGCGAGCACAAGGCTGGTGACGAGTTCACCGTGGAGATGCTCAACGACGTTGAATTTGTTGATGTGATCGGCACGACCAAGGGTAAAGGCTTCCAGGGCGTCGTGAAGCGTCACGGCTTCGGTGGCGTCGGCCAGACCACGCACGGTCAGGACGACCGTCAGCGCGCTCCCGGTTCAATCGGTGCCTGCTCCTATCCCGCCAAGGTTTTCAAGGGCATGCGCATGGCCGGTCAAATGGGTAACAAGCGCTGCACCGCTCAAAACCTGCAAGTGATTAAAGTATTGCCCGAGAACAATCTTCTCATGGTAAAAGGCTCAGTACCGGGCAGCAAAGGTTCAATCGTAATTATTGAAATGTAAGAGAATGGAACTCGCAGTATATAACATCAAGGGTGAGGACACCGGTCGCAAGGTGACCCTTAACGATGAGATTTTCGCCATCGCCGAGCCTAACGAGCATGCCGTTTATCTCGATGTTAAGCAATTCTTGGCCAACCAGCGCCAGGGAACCCACAAGGCTAAAGAGAGAAGTGAAATCGCTGGCTCGACCAAGAAGCTCGGTCGCCAGAAAGGTGGCGGCGGTGCCCGTCACGGTGACATCAAGTCTCCGCTGTTCCATGGTGGTGGCCGCGTATTCGGTCCCCGTCCCCGCAACTACGGCTTCAAGCTGAACAAGAAGGTGAAGGCCCTGGCACGCCGCTCGGCGCTGACCTACAAGGCACAGAACAACCAGATCATGGTTATCGAGGACATCAAGTTTGACGCCCCCAAGACCAAGGAATTTGTCAACATCACCCGCAACCTCAAGCTTGAGGGTCAGAAGTTGCTGCTCGTCCTGGCAGGCCAGGAGCGCAACCTGTATCTGTCACTGCGCAACGTCCCCACCGCCAGTGTGGTGACCGCCAGCGACATCAACACCTACCGCGTGCTCAACAACCGCATGATTCTCGTTACCGAGAGCTCGGTTGACGCGCTCAACAACTTAAAGTAAAAAGGAGGACAGACAATGGAGAACATTCAGATCATTCCCGTTGTGACCGAGAAGGCCAACGCAATTACCGAGAAGGGTAACCGTTACACATTCAAGGTGTCCCCCGAGGCCAACAAGTACCAGATCAAGGACGCCGTCGAGAAGCTCTATGACGTCAAGGTCGTTGGCGTGAGCACCATGAACTATAGCGGCAAGAACAAGCAGCGCTATACCAGGGCTGGTATCATCAAGGGCTCGACCGTTGCCTTCAAGAAGGCCATCGTTACCCTTGCAGAAGGACAAACTATTGATTTCTATAGTAATTTATAATAAAAAATGGCAGTAAGAAAATTGAAGCCCACAACACCGGGGCAAAGACACAAGATTATTGGTGTATTTGACGACATTACCAAGCGTACACCAGAAAAGTCTCTTACGGTCGGTAAGCGCTCCACCGGCGGTCGCAACAACGAGGGTCACCTCACCGCCCGCTATCGTGGAGGCGGTCACAGGCGCAAACTCCGCCTGCTC
>Ga0256407_10007377_pt1 | contig 16574 bp, 13 predicted proteins | sample RumenRJG_04DNA_FD_193489 | JGI IMG/M metagenome (GOLD analysis project Ga0256407, IMG submission 193489) | Bovine rumen microbial communities from Lethbridge, Alberta, Canada - RJG_04 | ecosystem: Host-associated > Mammals > Digestive system > Stomach > Rumen | place: Canada: Alberta...
GGAATTGTGACGCGGGTCTGATTTTCAGTCACATATTCGGGCTCTACATCCTGCTGAGCCTGGCTGTTGGCGGAGAAAATTCCGTCCAAGGAGCTGTCAAGGACATTGCATTTGAATCCGTCCCCGTTCTTGTCCAGGGAGAAGAGGTAGCCTTCGGTCGTCCGGTTTGTGCCCATATCCACGCAGAAGCAGTCAGCGCCGGACTTGGGACATCCCAGAAGGACAAAATGGACGCGGTCGCGGATTTCTTTGTAGAAAGGATCCGCGAACTTGTTGTCAAGATAAATCTGGTCGAGGCGCTTCACGGCGTGCATGTCGCAGCTTTTGAGGAAGATGATTGCTTCGCCGGGATCGCGGTCCGCTGTCTTGACCTCATTCTCTGTAAAGAAAAAGAGTGTCTCGGAGAGCGGGGTCAGGATCTCTTTGAATGCATAGTCCGACTTCTGTCCCAGTTCGATCTCATCGACGGACTTTACGAAGTCGTAGCGTACGACATCCGTGTCGGTAAATCTCCCCTCGCCGACTTTGCGCACGGGAGCGTAGAGCCTGTAGGTTTTCCCAAGCTCGGACAGGACCCGGTCAAAGCCCTCTTTTGTCAAAATATAACCCACTTTCAGTACCTCCATTTCTGGAGCGCTTAGGCGCCCCGGGCGTTTGGAAGAAATCCCGCAGGGATTCCTTCGATTGGATAGTTCCGGTCTGTCGTCCGCCGACGGCTCCCATCAGCCGCGGGGCTGCTTCTTCAGGAGCATGCGGGTGAACATCAAGACGACATAACCGACCAGCATAGTAGTCAGGAAGATCTGAAGACCGACCAGCTGAGTCACGGCATTGCCGAGCGCCGCATTGCCAGCCACGTCATTCAGGTAGCCGGCCATCTTCTGGGAGGCGACCACGCCGATGGCCATAGGGAAGGTCAGGCCCGCAAATCCCGGATAGAACTGGAAGGAGAAGAAATCCGGGAGTTTGATGATGATAAAGAGAAGTGATGCCAGCACACACACATACATGAGTGTCAGCAGGGCCTTGTTGGGCGTGCCGTAGACATTGATCAGGCTGACGACGCAGAGACTGCAGGGCGCCAGCAGAACAGCCATGGTGTGATAAGCGGCATTTTTGATCTCCACCTTCATGAGGCGCCAGAGCATAAAGGGAAGCAGTACCAGGTAGATGATGCAGCCGTAGATGGTGATCACCTTGAGAATGGGAGCGGCGTTCATTTTACCGCCGGTGACGCAGGCGACCATCCAGCCGTTGTAGGTGACGAACCAGCTGGGCATCATGTTGATAAAATCCTTTTTCGAGATGATTTTGCCGAAAGTGTGCTTAATGGTGAATACAATTATGTGCACACAGTGAATGGCAACAGCAATAAACCAGATGATACGGCCGAAGCCGAATCCCATTTCATAATAAAAACTTCCCAGAACCATGAGTACCATACAGAAGGCTCCGTATAGGCTGGAGGGAATCGTCTGGTCATACTCCTTGATGCATGTTCCGGAGTAGAGGGCGATTTTGAGGATGTAGCAGATGATAAAAACGGTTCCGATGGCCATAATGAGCCAGCGCAGCCAGACAAAACCAAGACCGCCGTAGACATTGCCCAATGTCAGGAAACTCAGCATTGTGGCAACTGCAGGTACAGGTATTTTTTCCAATCTTTCCATACGTTTAACCCTTTCAAAAGCGCCGCAGCGCTTTGTATATGAGCGGGCAGGGAGAATTTCCTTATAGGCCGATCCTCCCTTGCAGCCGCTCAACATCCCCTTATGTTTTTGTTTTTTTGCAATGCAGACATTGTATTTTTTACTGACTTTGTATTGTTATTGACTTTGTATTGTTACTGACATTGCATTTTTACTGACATTGCATTTTGGGTTTTGCGGTACTGTGAACCGCAGTAAAATATTTTTCAAGCGTCAATCGTAGTAGAACTCGTAAGAGTTGTCGCGGATGTGGAAGAAATCAGAGTAGTCTATATCAAACAGCGGTTTTTTGACCTTGCGCACGTCGATCTGGCGGGCGATCATCTGCTGAAGCACACCGCCGTAGGCCAGGTCGCCCTGAAGAAGGGCACCGATGATCTTTCCGTCTTTGTGCACGATCTTCTTGTAGACGTCTCCCTTGCGGTAGGTTTCGACCTTGATGGACTCATCCGCGGGATCGGGATTGACATTGCCCAGGGACATGGTGGAAATGTCAAGGAAGCGCATGGTGGACTTGCTGGCAAAGAAGTCCGTCATCTTCTCTTTGACGCCCGCCATATTGGCAGCCGCGATCATTCCCTCTTTGACGGCGACAGGCCAGATGGGGCTCAGGCCGGAGACGTCGCCGGCGCCGTAGATATCAGGGTCATTGGTCCTGCCCGTCTCATCGTAGACAAGACCTGTCCGGGACAGCTCGAGGCCGGAATCCTGCAGGAATTCGACATTGGAGCGCACGCCGGCGGTGACGACGAAGAAGTCGCAGGGGATCACGGTGCCGTCGCTGAGAACGACCGCGGTGATCTCATGCTTTTCATTGATCTGCACTTCATTGACGCCGACTCCGTAGTGCTGTTCCACGCCGCGTGCCGCAAAGGCGTCGATATAGGCTTTGGCAGCTTCCGGGTCCAGCTGTTTGTTGAGGAGCCAGCCCGCGAAATCACAGAGGACGACTTTGACGCCGAGCTCAAGGAAGCCGGTGGCACAGTCGATGCCGACCAGGCCTGAACCCAGGACTACGATGTTCTTTTTGGTCTTCGCGACCTCTTTGAGGACTTCAATATCGTCGATGTTGCGGAAACCGATCATATTGGGGGAACCCGCCATGTTTTTGATCGGCGGGAAGAAGGTGTGGGAGCCGGTGGCGATCAGGAGCTTGTCATAGCTCTCCCTGCTGCCGTCGTCCAGAATGACTTCCTTTGCGGCGCGGTCCAGGCCGGTCACCTCGATGCCCTTTTTCCAGTTTACCCTGTAGAGCGTCTCGAAATCCTTCTCGACAAAGCGGAGCCGCTCCAGGCTTCTCTTTCCTGCCAGATACTCGTGCAGGATGCAGCGTGAATAAATATCTTTGTCCTTAGAGATCAGGACGATTTCGGCTTCTTTATCGTATTTGCGCAGCTCACGGATCCCGTTGACGCCCGCGGCGGAGGATCCGATCACAACATATTTTTTCATATATTCTCCTTTCACTTACGGAAGCATGAGGCCGGGGCAGGGACTGGGTCAGATAATCAGCGGGTCCGGATCACGGTTATCCCCGGATCCGGTCTGAAACACATATATCTGCTGTCCCCTGCCTCTTCCTTATTCTTTCACTTCCTCAAGGGTGATCGCATGCATCGGACATTTCTCCACACACATAGGATTGGGTGTCTTGCCATCTTCGCTTCTGTGCACGCACATGTTGCATTTCATGATTTCACGGAAATGGATGCTGTCAGGTTTCAGGATGCCGAAGGGACAGGACATGACGCACATGTAGCAGCTGGCACACTGCTCCTTATCGTAGGTGACAAAGCCCGTTTCGGGATCCTTTTTCATGGCGCCGGTCATGCAGGTATAAACGCATTCGGGATGGTTGCAGTGCCGGCAGAAGATCGGGGCCGGCTTGGTCTCGCTGTCAATGACAACACGGTTGCGCGCGTCGCCGCTCTCTGTCTCATGGCTGACCACGCAGGCGGTCACACAGGTGAGACATCCGATGCAGCGGCTGCGGTCAATCTTTATTCTATACATAAATCGCAGGCCTCCTCTCAAACCTTTTCAAAGCGGCAGGTTCCGCCTTTGTAATTGGGCTCTCTGGAATACTTGTCGTAGCTGGAAGGTGTCAGCTTGTTGCACTCGATGTAGTGGATCGGAGCATAGAGCTGGTCATAGGGAACATTGTCAGTCACTTTGACATAGAAGACTGCGTTCTGTCCGTTCACGGAATAGACGCGGACCTGGTCCATCTCATGTACGTCGTTTTCCTCTGCCATTTTTGTGTTCATGTAGAGGTAGGCCTTCTTGAGGGAGACGTCCTCGACGAACTTGACTTCCTTGGTGCGGCTCTGGGTGTGCCACTGGCCGACGGTTCCGCGCCCTGTGTTGTAGATGAGGGGGAATTCCTCGGTCTGTACATAAGGATTATCCAGAAGTTCCTCAAAGAGGAAATTGGCCTTTCCGTTGGGTGTAAAGAAGACACCGTCAGAATAAAGTCTGCGCTGATCGTCGGCGAACTCGGCTTCCCTTCCTTCGGGATAAGGCCACTGACGGCCCTTGGAGTTCTCCAGCTCATCCCACTTTACGCCGCTGAAGTCGCAGGGTCTGCCCCTGGAGATATCCCTGAGCATATCGAAACACTGCTCGGGGGTCTCCCAGCGCTCGATGGCGCTGCCCATGCCGAGAGCTTTGGCTACGCCGAGAATACATTCGTAGTCGGAAATCTCGTTTTCTCCGCGGGGAAGAACCGGGCGCATAGCGGACATGCGGCGCTCCAGGTTGATGTAGGTCCCTGCCTTCTTGATTCCGGGAACGACGGGGAAGTATACAGTGGCGTCTTCCGCGCTCTCGATATTGTCATAAATATCCTGGACGACAAAGAGCTCCAGCTTCTTTGCCGCCGACGCGAAGGTCTCATTGTTGGTCCAGCTGTGGCGGGGATTGGTACAGAGGATCCACAGGCCCTTGATCTCTCCGGCATTGATGCCTTCGATGATCTTGTTGTAAGGAATGGTGGGTTTCTTTGCCATCAGGTCGGGATCGATCCCGATGATATCCGCCAGTCTCCTGCTCTCGGCTTCATCCGTGAAGTCTCCGCCGCCGAACAGGCAGGTCGTATTGGAAAACAGGCGGGAACCCATGGCATTGCACTGTCCTGTGATGGAGTTGCCGCCGGTGCCGGGCTTTCCGATATTGCCGGTCATCAGAGCCAGGTTCATGATAGCCCGGGCTGTGGTCACCGCCTCATAGCCCTGGTTGACGCCCATGGTCCACCAGAAGGAGACCGCCTTGCCCTTGTGGATCAGGGAGGCGAGCTCCATGATGCGGTCCTCGCTGATCCCTGTTGCCTGAGCCCCGCGGGAGATCGGGAACGCCTTCACGAACCGGGCGAACTCATCAAACTTGTTGGTGTGGGCCTCGATAAACTCATGGTCGATCCAGTCGTTTTCGATCAGGATGTTGGCCAGAGTGTACATGAGGGCCAGGTCGGAACGCGGCCGGATCTCATAGTGATAATCCGCGTTCATGGCTGTCTCGGACCTTCTGGGATCGATGACGATGATCTTGTGCCCCGGCACCTTGTTTTCGCGGACACGCCCCCAGATGATAGGATGGGCGACGACCGGATTGGCCCCGATAAAGATTAATGTATCGGAAAGTTCCAGATCCTGAAGTGTATAGCCGGGAGCATCATAGCCCAGGGTTCCCTTGTGGGCGACCGCAGCGGAAGCCATGCAGAGTCTCGTATTGCCGTCAACGTTAGTCTGCAGATAATTGCGCATCACATGCCCGAAGATGGCGAACTCCTCCAGCGTGAGCTGTCCGGTGGAGATGCCGGCGACGCTCTCCCTGCCGTATTTCTCCTGCAGTTCTTTAATCTTCCCGGCCACATGATTGAAGGCCTGATCCCAGCTGACTTCCTTCATGGAACCGTCTCCCTGACGGATTTTGGGAAGCGCTCCGGGCTTGACCGTGGTCTGCTGTTTGCTCAGCGAGAGCCCCTTGATGCAGCTGAACCCGTCATTGACAGGATAGCCCTTCGTGGGTACTGTGCGAACAATCTTACCGTCCTCCACATAGAAGTCCAGATTACAGTCGATCGCACAGAAATTGCAGGTCGATTGCACTTTTTGCATACTTTCACCTCCATGGCTGAGTGCCGCAAACTACTCTTCTTTTTCCATAGTTTATTTGCATTTATAGTTTCAGGAAAACTATGATTCGTTAGTTTGTAAAGCTAACCAGCATAGTTTCCCCTGTTTTCTGGTAAATTTTACTATAAATTCGTTTGAAAAACTGTTGCACACGCAACATTCCGGAATATAATTTTGGAATATAATTAATGCGGATTTGATTATTATTCATCATGGTTCTCATCACTTCGATGAATAGATACAAGAATGGATACGAAATAAATGGAGGAAGTAATGCCCAATGCCAGAATCACGGATATCTCCTGTCTTCCCATCTTCAGTGGGATCAGTCCTGCCGACTGCACACTTCTGTTCGAGTGTCTCGGCATCAGAATCCGCCGCTTCAAAAAAGATGACCATATCGTTCTCCACAATGAACTCGAAGGAAACGCAGGCATTGTGATCGAGGGAAGCGTTAATATTTATAAAGAAGACATCTGGGGAAACCGCGCTCTGATCTCCTACCTGAAAGAAGGGGGACTCTTTGGAGAAAACATTCCTCTGGAAAAAACAGACAAGGATACGGAAACTCTGAGCCTCTCTTTCGTCTGCACCTCACCGTCCCTCGTGCTGTTTCTCCCGGTCAAAAGGATCCTGCACCCCTGCAACCAGTCATGCCCCTTCCACCACAGACTGGCCCAGAACCTGTTCAATATGGTTGCACAGAGGAACCGGAATCTGATGGACAAAATAGAAATCATCTCCAAAGGCTCTGTACGGGACAAAATACTCTGCTATCTCTCCATGGAAGCCCAGCACCAGAGAAGCTCCTCCATCGAGATTCCTCTCACCAGGTCCGAGCTGGCGGAATATCTTTGTGTCAACCGCAGCGCATTGTCGCGGGAGCTCTCCGCCCTGAGGGATGAAGGACTCATCGACTTCAAAAAAGAACATTTCGAAATACATGTCTCCAGGGAATTCTGATGCCGGCGGACCGGATCCGCAATGCGATCTTAATCTGCCCCTGGCCAATCTGCTGTTTTCTGCCTGCTTTAAGCCCTCTCAGGAGGGCTTTTTTAATGCGATTTTAATGCCCCCCTTTCTCTTTTTAACCCTCTTTTAACGCCTCCTGACGGATAATAGCATCAATAAAGGCAGAGGCAGCCAACCCGTCCTCTGCCTCCCCAGACCGGTTCGTGTCCGCCACAAGGCGGAGTACTGCATTACACAAGCCGTGTCATTAATAAGTCAGCCTCCCGGCGGGGGCGCGTTTTCCGAAGATTCTTCCGGCATTTTTGCGGCATTGCATCTGCCGTCCTCCTGCAAGGACAGATTAAGGGCAGACACAGCCGCCGGCCGTTTTCCGTAAATCGTCAGCGAGGACATCTATAATGCTAAACGTAAGAATATATATTCAGGATCGTCTGACTTCGTTCCGGATCATCCTGCTCAGCTTTGTTTTCCTGATACTGACCGGGGCCATTCTTCTGTCTCTGCCCTTAGCCTCCACGACCAGCGGGGGAGTTCCTTTTTTGAACGCGCTCTTTACATCGACCTCGGCGGCCTGCGTGACGGGTCTGGTCGTCTACGATACCGCCACAAAATGGACCCTGTTCGGCAAGATCGTCATTATGATCCTGATCCAGATCGGAGGACTCGGTGTGGTCACCGCAGGTGTCGCGATCGTCACTTTCACCGGAAAACAGGTTGGCCTGGTTCCCAGGATCGTCATCCAGGACGCGGTCTCAGCCCCCCAGATCGGCGGAGTAATCAGGTTTATGAAATTCCTTGTGACAGGTACCTTCTGCATCGAGACTGTGGGCGCCCTCTGCCTGCTCCCCTTTTTCGTCGGAAGGTTCGGTCTTCCGCGCGGGGCAGGATACGCCGTATTCCATTCCGTCTCGGCATTCTGCAATGCGGGATTTGACCTGATGGGTGTATAGGAGCTGTTTTCTTCCCTGACTTCATGTGCCGCCAATGTCACAGTCAATGTGACGATCATGCTGCTGATCATCCTGGGCGGAGCCGGATTCCTCACTTGGAATGATCTTTTGAAAAACCGCTTCCGGCTGAGAAAGCTCCGCCTGCAGACAAAGCTCATACTGGCGTCGACTGCAGTCCTGATTCTGCTTCCCTTCCTGTTCTTTTATTTTCTGGAATTCCGGGGATATTCAGGCATAGAGAGACTCATGCTCTCTCTGTTCCAGAGCGTGACGCCCCGTACGGCGGGTTTCAACACCTTCGATTATGGACAGATGAGTGAAAACGGCTGGCTGATCACAATCTTTCTGATGATAATCGGCGGCGCCCCGGGTTCAACCGCCGGCGGTATGAAGGTCACCACTATGGCGGTGCTCATCATCTCGGCAGGTGCCTATCTCAGACGCAGAACCGACGTCAACTGCTTCCGCAGAAGAATCGACCAGGATGTCATTCACAACGCGATCGCTCTTCTGACCCTCTACATCTTTCTCCTGCTGGGAGGAACCATGCTGGTCTCCAACATAGAGGGGCTTCCCGTACTGCCGTCCATGTTTGAATGCGCCTCCGCGCTCGGCACGGTCGGACTCACCACCGGGATCACGACAGGCCTTTCCGTTTTCTCCAGGATCCTTCTGATCTGCTTTATGTTTTTCGGGCGGATCGGAGGACTCACACTCGGATATGCTCTGGCTTCCTCTGTCAGGCAGAACACCGGAAGACTGCCCGCCGAAAATGTCTCAGTGGGTTAATATCAGCGGGGTTTTATCAGTAGATTATTATCGGGTTATTCATACAGAAACCCTGTCCGGCACACACTAGGATGGCAGGAAAACCGGAGGAAATAAATGAAAAATGTACTGGTAATAGGCGCAGGAAGATTCGGCAGCTTCGCAACCATCAAACTGCATGATCTGGGTCATCAGGTCATGGTCGTAGATCATGACGAAAACCGCATCAACCGTCTCCTTCCCTATGCCTCCGACGCCAGGATAGGCGACAGCACTGAGGAGACTTTTATGAAGACTCTGGGCGTTGCGAGCTACGACTTATGTATTGTGTCGATCGGAGATGATTTCCTCAGTTCCCTTCAGACCACCTTCACGCTCAAGGAACTGGGGGCAAAAAAAGTAGTGGCCAGGGCCACCAGCAGCAGACAGGAAAAGTTTCTGCTCCGCAACGGAGCGGATGCCGTCGTCTTTCCCGAACGGGAACTGGGTTTCTGGACAGCCATACGCTTCAGTTCCGATAACATTTCCGACTATGTCGAACTGTCAGACGGGTACGCCATCTTCGAGATCAACGTCCCGGAGAGATGGAGCGGCAAATGCGTGGGAGACCTGGATGTCCGCAGAAAGTACCATATCAATATTCTGGGTGTCCGGACGGACGGAAAATCACCTGCCTACAGCCGCTACGCGAATGGAGTTCCCTCAGAACACACCAAAAAGACAATGAACATGGATGTGCGCTTTGATACCATGCTGCACCAGGGAGATACCCTCCTGGTTCTGGGAATGCCCGCACATATACAGAAGCTTCTGTAAAGAAATAAAGGTAACGCTTATTTAAAAAGCGTATAGAAAAACGTATAGATAGTATAGATAAACGTATAGATAAACGCTTATCCGCAAATCCGCAAACTATTCAGGGAGGAGAAAATCATGTCGCACATTCTGACTCTAATCGCCGAAAATATTTTTGTCATCATCGGCTTCGCTTTATACGGCGCTTTGGTGTATTATATGTTTACGAGAGTGCTGAACAGGCACTTCGGTAAAAAGCGCCCAAAATCCGATGCCAAAGACACTGCTTCCAGGAAGAATTTTTCCAAACATGTGGTGGGTCAAAACAAATTTGCCGGAAATGATTTTTCCAACCTTTCATAATGACTTTCCATCATGAAATCATCATTATTTCATCATTGTTTCATCATGAAGTCATCTTAATGGCAGTGTGTGATGTATGAGGCACATATGAACCATTCCGAGTTTAAAAAAAGCAAAAGTGATAGAAGCGTGCAGGGCGGGGGCTCTCCCCGCCCTGTCGTCATGGTCTGCCTGTCTTCTTCTCCCAGCAACAAGCGCGTGATCCGGACCGCGGCAAGGACTGCTTTTCCCTTCTCCCCGGAGCAGCGGGCTGACTTGTCTGCGGAACGTCAGATGCCGGAGTCCGGCTCAGCCGGGTATTCAGCTGATGATTTTACCGTGAATACTGACGCGGGTCCTTATTCCGGGGCTCCCATCGCCCTCTTTATCAGCAGGACAGGGAAAGAACCCCATCAAGATTCTCTTCTGCTTGAAAACATCCTCTACGCCAGGGAAAAGGGATTTGAGATCCACACCGTCATCGGCAATGACGTGCCGCTCGCGATCGCTGAATACGCCAGGCACATCGGTGTGACCGACCTGTTTCTGGGCTACAGCCCGCCTTCCTTCTTCTTTCAGGCGAGAAGACCCATCAATGAGCGGCTGCTCAACTATCTGCCGACAGTAGACATACATATCATCCCCGATCCGGCTTCTTCGGCATATCCCGAAGCGATCAGGGAGAACAGGGAAAAACTCTCCTGGGACCCCAGGGATCTGCTGAGTGTTCTGGCAGTCATGGCTGCTGCGACCTTCCTGTCCTCAGCCTTCTACCATTCGCGATTCAGCAACTCGAATATCGTCACGGTCTATATTCTGGCGGTGCTGATCGCGTCCGTCATGACTTCCAGCCGTCTCTACGGCCTGCTGGCCGCTGTCCTGTATGTTCTTTTGTTCAATTTTCTATTTATTGAACCAAGATTTACACTGCTGGTATATGACGCCACTTATCTGGTGACCTATCTGGTGACAATCGTCGCCGCCCTGATCACCGGTACCGTTACCATCCGGATGAAAAATATCGCCAGTCTTTCCGCGGAGAATGCCTATCAGGCCAAAATACTGCTGGACACTTCCAATCAGCTGGAAATGGCATCGGACAGCAGCGAGATCATCCGTACCACAAGCAGGCAGCTGGTCCATCTGCTCAACAGAGCGGTTCTGTTTATCCCATTCCCGCTCGATGGCACCGGCGCTTTTGAAATCCCGTCAGGGAATCCCGTCATTTTTCACGAAGGAGAAGACAGGGATCATTTCTCCGCCCCCGGGGATTCCGGAACCCCGCTCATTTTTACCGCGGGGGAACAGACAATCCCCGCCTCTGTCTTCGAGTCCGAGGCGGAAGCCATGCGGTGGTCTGTCGAAAACTGTCATCAGTCGGGAGCCTTCACCTCACACTATCCCGAGTGCAGCTGCCGCTACCTCAGTGTCTATTCCGGAGAAAACCGTTTCGGTCTGATCGGGATTTCCATGAACGGACGCCCTTTCACCGATTTTGAAAACACCATCCTGCTCTCCATTGTCCACGAGTGCACGATGGCCCTGGAAAACGAACGCATGGGGGAAGAACAGCGAAAAGCGGAGATCCTGGCCGAGAACGAGAGGCTGCGTGCCGGACTTCTGCGCTCCCTGTCACATGACCTGCGCACTCCCCTGACCTCCATCTACGGGAACGCGTCCAACCTGCTCTGCTACGATAAAGATCTTCTTCCCGAAGAAAAGAAAAAAATCTACAGCGATATTCTGGAGGATTCAGGATGGCTGAACTCCCAGTTTGAAAATATCCTGTCCATGACCCGGCTGGAGAGCAGCAGCGACCTTCAAAGGACTGTCGAAAACATGGAAGATGTCATCGAAGAGAGTCTCCGGCACATCTCTCCCCATCCTGACCATACAATCTGTTTTGACAGCACTGATCAGGACCTCTTTGTCATCATGGATCCCAGGCTGATCATGCAGGTTATGGTAAATCTGCTGAACAACGCGATCAAATATACCCCTGCCGGCTCCTCCATCCATGTGCGCATGAATCAGGACGGAGATATGGTCTGCGTCGAAGTCGCCGACAACGGTCCCGGCATTCCGGATGAAGACAAGCCTCATGTGTTTGAACTTTTTTATACAGGAAAACACATCCTGGAGGACAGTTACCGCAGTATGGGGATCGGCCTCAATCTCTGCGCCATGATCATCCATGCCCACGGAGGGGAGATCGAAGTATCCGACAACAATCATCCTACCGGGGACGGCAGCGGGGACGGCAGCGCGGACACCCCTCACGGAGCAGTCTTCCGCTTTACTCTTCCTGCCGCGAAGATTCCTCTCCCGGAATGATTCAGGCTTACTCTTTCCGGGAACTTTGCCGCAAAACAGCTTTTCTATTCCTCTCCCGGAATGAGCCCGGCATCTCCTTGCCGGAATCCTGCGGCATCAGCTTAAAACAATCAGGACCCGCCCGCGGGTCCTGCGCGATGAAAAATATACTCGAAAGGAATTATTGCCATGAATGAGATGAAAATACTGGTGGTTGAAGACGACAGGTCGGTATCCAATCTCATTACAACCACACTGAAGATCAACCACTATACATACATTGCCACCTCTACAGGGAACGAGGCCATCTCCCTGTGCGCCTCACATCACCCGGACCTGATCCTTCTGGACCTGGGCCTGCCGGATATCGACGGGATCGAGGTGATCCAGACTGTGCGCTCATGGTCGGAAGCCCTGATCATTATCATCAGCGCGCGCGGCGAAGACAGCGACAAAATCACGGCACTCGACAGCGGGGCAGACGACTACCTGACAAAGCCGTTTTCAATAGAGGAGCTCCTTGCCCGTATAAGGGCCGCCCAGAGACGTATGAATTATCTGTCCTCCGGAAGTGAAAAGACACCCGTCTTCGTCAACGGCGACCTCACGATCGACTACACCTCCAGACAGGTCACTCTGGCCGGAAAAGAGGTGCGGCTGACGGCCATAGAATACCGTCTGCTGACTCTTCTCTCGGGCAATGTGGGAAAGGTACTGACCCATTCCTATATCATAGGCAGAATCTGGGGCGGAGGTGTAGAGACGGATATCATTTCGCTCCGCGTCTATATGACCTCCCTGCGCAAAAAGCTCAAGGCTGCCCAGCCCGGTTTCAACCTGATCGAGACCCATATAGGAATCGGTTACCAGATGGTCCGTGTGCAGGATTCATGACCGTTTTTTATATATTTTTATATATTTCTCCCGGCCCATGTCACATGCCGGTCAGTGTGTAGCAAAAAAAGGATAATCTTAGACAAAAAAATCACAAAAGCTATTGCATTTTGACGCAATAGTTAGTATGCTAATTATTAGAAATTCAATTGACGCCGGGCGGCTGAAAGTCCGGCACTATGCACACATTTTTTATGAGGAGGCATAATATGGTAAGCTTTCAGTTGACAGACGAGCAGAAGGATATGCAGGAACTTTTCCGCAAATTTGCTCAGGAGCAGGTTGCCGCAGCAGCAGAGGAAATGGATGAGAATGAGAAGATGAACATGGGCCTTGTTCAGCAGATGCAGGAGCTCGGCTTCTTCGGCATTCCTTTCTCAGAGGAAATCGGCGGCACAGGCATGGACGTTCTGACCTACACTCTGATGATGGAAGAAATCTCCAAGGTCGACGCCAGCACCAGCCTGACCCTTTCTGTTCACACTTCTCTTTGCGCGGGTATCATCGATGAGTTCGCAACTCCCGAGCAGAAAGAGAAATGGCTTCGTCCCCTGGTTGATGGTTCCAAGGTCGGCTGCTTCAGCCTGACAGAGCCCAATGCCGGATCCGACGTTGCAGGTGCTACCACTTCCGCAGAGCAGGATGGCGACTACTACGTAATCAACGGCGCCAAGATCTTCACAACCAACTCCGGTTTCGCTGATACCTTCCTGGTATTCGCTCTTACCGACAAGTCCGTCCCTGCTCACAAGGGAATGACTGCATTCCTCGTTTCCAAGGAAACTCCCGGTGTCGAAGTTCAGCCCGACATCAAGCGTATGGGTATCCGCGGCGCTTCCAACGCTGAGGTTTATTACAACAACGTCCGCGTCCACAAAGACGACATCCTCGGCGGCGTAGGCAAGGGCTTCAAGGTTGCCATGAAGGCTCTCGACGGCGGCCGTATCGGTATCGCTGCACAGTCTGTCGGTATCGCTCAGGGCGCTCTTGACGAAGCCATCAAGTACTGCAAAGAGAGAAAGCAGTTCGGCAAGCCCATCACCGCTTTCCAGAACACCCAGTTCCGTATGGCTGAGGATCAGGCAAACATCAACGCAGCCCGTCTTCTGACCTGGCAGGCAGCTGTTGCCAAGGACAACCACGAGAACTACAACTTCCTCGCTGCACAGGCTAAGCTCTTCGCTTCCACCATCGCGAACGATGTCTGCCGTCACGCTGTTCAGTACATGGGCGGCTATGGCTACTGCCGTGAGTACAGTGTTGAGCGCAAGCTCCGCGACGTCAAGATCTGCGAGATCTACGAGGGCACATCCGAAGTTATGAAGATGGTCATGTCCGGTTCCATGCTTCGCTAATTCGAAGTGAGAACACGAAGGCTTCCCGGAATGTATTGCTCAGATCCGCATTCGGACATTCTGATGATCCGGCTCCGGCAGACAGAGGTTTTCGACAGCTGACTGCAGCATAAGCCTTCCAGATGATGAACCTTTACCCTTCATCCGGTATTACATCTTTGCTTCCGGTAAAGATTCTCTATTAAAACAAAAAAGAAGGACAGGAATGATTCCGCCCGCCTTTCCGGGCACGGAAAATTCCTGTCCTTTTCTTTTTCTCTGCGCAGATGTCTTCTTTTCTCTGTACAGATATCTAATTTTTCTCTATACAGATACCTGCTTTCTCTATGTAGATTCCTGCTTTCTCTATGAAGATTCCAGCTTTAAGCCCTCCCGTCAGGTCATCAGGGGATTGTATTTCGTCTTCTCTTCAGGTCATGCAGCTTCTTTATCATTTGCATCATTTACCAGCTGATGTCCCGCCGGAGTGCAGTTCCCTGTTCATTTTTTCAAACTCCCGAAGCTTTTTGATCTCCGCTTCTGTCAGGTTAGCGGGGACGCGGACCTGGACTGTGACAAAGAGGTCACCTGCTGGGGCGCTGCTTTTTTCTATCTGGATCCCCTTGCCGCGGATCCTGATCTTTTTGCCCGCATCCGTCCCGGGCGGAACCTTGCAAATGATCTTTTTGCCGTTCGGCAGCAGAACCTGAGCCTCTCCGCCCAATACTGCCGTCGTAAACGGCACATAGACCGTTGTGAAGATATCCTGCCCCTTCCTTGTAAAATCTTTAGAAGCATCAACCGAGACTTTGAGGAGAAGATCGCCCCTCCTTTTTCCGTCAGCGGACATATGTCCTTTGCCGCGCAGACGGACTGATTTTCCGTCGTCAATGCCGGAAGGGATATGGACGCGCAGGGTCTGTGTGCCGCTGCCGTCATCCTTCATCAGACGGATCGTGCGGTCACAGCCCAGAACAGCTTCTTCAAAGGAGATCCGCACAGACGTCGTCACATCCAGATTCTCGGGCGGTGCACCGTCCCCGTAATAGCTGTAGGAACTGCCCTGGCCGGTACCCCCGGCACCCGCGCGCCTGAAGCCGCCGCTTCCCGCTCCTCTGGTGCCTGTACCGGAAGACCTGAAGCTTCCCGTTCCCCTGCCGGTTCCTGTGGCGCCTCCGAACAGATTTTCAAAAAGATCGCTGTAGTCGGAATCGCCGCCTTCAAAACTGAAGCTTGAATAAGTACCGTCCCCGCTGCGGAAAAATCCGGTCCTGCTGCCTCCGCCGCCTCCGAAAGCTCCTGAGCCGAAACCTTCCGCCCCGGCTCCTCCGAAGCCCCGGAATGAACCGCCGAAATTGCCGAAGCCGCCGGCGCCTCCGAATCCGGCCGCCTTCGCTTCATGCATCCGTTTCGCATATTCCTTGGGATCCATGCCGCTCTCAAAAGCCGCATATCCGAATTCATCATATATTTTTCTCTTCTCAGGATCTCCCAGAATAGCGTTTGCTTCGGAAATATCCTTGAACTTCTTCTCCGCCGCGCTGTCTCCCTTATTGGAATCCGGGTGATACTTTTTCGCAAGTTTTCTGTATGCTTTTTTAATCTGTGCCCCGTCTGCTCCGCGTTCAACACCCAGAATGGAGTACAGGTCTTTTTCTTTGGGTTTTCTATATTCTGCCATGATTCTCACCTCCTTTCTGTGAGGAGGAACATTGTCCCGGACATGGTTTTTGTTTTATCTGTTATATATACTATATAACACACTTGATGCAGTCAGTCAAGGATAACTGTACCCATAACCAATTTTCTATGATAACAAATAGGGTAGAGGCAGCCACGCCGCCCTCTACCCCCGACCGGCCCGCGTCCGCCGCAAGGCGGAAAATACATTACGGGGGCCGTGTCATATTAAGACCCGGGCAGATCTCTTTCTGATCTGCCCGGGCTTTCCCTCAGCCTTTAAGGCCGGCTTGTATCTGTATTAAATACATCCTTTTTCTGTTTTTAATCCGGCATAGCCCTGTACTAAGTCAGGACTGTCTTTATTTTCAGTCCGGCCTGTCCCTGTTTTATATATCGCCTGATCACTGATTTATTCGACAGAAACAGTATTGTCCGGCTCCCTGTCGGCCTCTGCCAGAAGCTCCTCTTCCTCCGCTGTCAGGACATGTGCAGCGAACAGATCCGGCCGCATTTTTCTGGTCAGCAGGAGCGACTGCTGCAGTCTCCATCTGCGGATTTTTTCATGGTTCCCTGAGCGGAGGACTTCAGGAACCGCCTCTCCCTCGTAGACAGCAGGCTGTGTGTACTGCGGATATTCCAGAAGGCCGTTCTCAAAAGATTCCTACCGGGTGCTTGCGTCCC
>Ga0256407_10007378_pt1 | contig 16574 bp, 14 predicted proteins | sample RumenRJG_04DNA_FD_193489 | JGI IMG/M metagenome (GOLD analysis project Ga0256407, IMG submission 193489) | Bovine rumen microbial communities from Lethbridge, Alberta, Canada - RJG_04 | ecosystem: Host-associated > Mammals > Digestive system > Stomach > Rumen | place: Canada: Alberta...
AGATACTTTATCTCCTGTTACTAAAGAACGAGAAGGTTGGTAGATAGCAGCATCTTGTGTACTGCTATCACCTCTTTCTAAATTATTATTCTTATTTGTTTTTGCATAGTAATTTAATGCCTGTAATAAGATAATAGCGAAGGCTATTACTAATACAATATTCCATACTTTTTTTCTGTTTTGGTTATAAAATCTTATAATATTATTTAACATAATAGCCTCCTATTTTTTTAAACATTATCTTTTATATCATACAATCTTTTTATCATATCTAACGCTGTGTCTGCCATTCTGTCTGAAGGTTCATCTTTAAGTTTTTTAAGTTCTTGATCTCGTTTAATCTTTGCTTCTTCCATCTTTTGTTTCTTCATTGCATCTGACATATAATTCTTATTAATTGCATCTTTTTCAGAATTTGTTTCTTCTTTTATCTTTTCTTGCTCTATTTTATATTGTTCTTCTTTATATTTAGCTTTATCTAGTTCTAATTTTTTAAGTTTTTCTTCCTCTTTTTTTTCTAATTCTTCAATCTGTTCTTTTCTTTGCCCCTCTGAAATATGACTTTCTATTTTTTGAACTTCTTTATTATATTCATTTTTTATTTTATTTTGTTTGTTTATAAATTCATCAGAATTATATAACTCCTGTAATCTATCGGTATCTTTGAATTCTGTTGAAAATCTATCTCCCCACTCTTTTTGTGCTTTAGCACTCTTTCTAATATCTCCTGTTCTTTTAGCTAGTTTGACATGAGCTATAGCACTCTCTCGAGATACTGCTTTATGTTCAGAATCTCCTTTTTCTAATTCATATCCTGCAACAATGTCTTCCATATCATTTATTCCTTCATTTAAATAATCTGGTGCAACATTATCTAATATGTTATTAATACTTTTTGAATCATAGCCTCTTTCTAATAGATAATTAAAATTATCAGGATTATTTCTAAATTCTTCACGATATAGTGCTTCTTGTTGTTGTATATAACTATCTCCTATAAATCCTTTTCTGAATGCTGTATCTACACCTTTAGTTGCTCCTCTAAAAGCACCTCCTGCTGCTTTTCCATATTTACCTCCAACTAAAGCACCTGCTGTAGTATATTGAAATGTTTTTGATAAATCTCCTGATGTAATTCCCGCTACTAATCCTACAGTTCCTGCTAAAGTGCCTCCTGCAAGCATTCCAGCAGCTCTTCTTATTGTTTTTCCTGGATTTGCATTCATTAATCCATTAACTATATTACCTCTCAACCTTCTTTTACTATAGTTCAAAGCACTTGAAGTACCGTTCTTCAATCGTTGTTTCAATGTTGGATTTGTTTTTGTTGTCGGTGTTTTTATTGTCGGTGTTTTTATTGTCGGTGTTTTTGTTGTCGGTGTTTTTGTTGTCGGTGTTTTTGTTGTCGGCGTTTTTGTTGTCGGCGTTTTTGTTGTCGGCGTTTTTGTTGTCGGTGTTTTTGTTGTCGGTGTTCCTGTTGATATTGTTTCTGGATTGTCTTCTTCTGTTTCATCATTTGCTTCTGAATTATCCTCTGTACGTATCTCTTCATTGTTTACTTCTGGACTCTCTTCTCCTATTTCATCATTTACTTCTGGATTATACCCTGTACGTATCTCTTCATTGTTTACTTCTGGACTCTCTTCTCCTATTTCATCATTTACTTCTGGATTATCTCCTCTTAACGGACTTGGTAATACATTACTATCATCTTTTTCTTTCTCATGTTCTCCTTCTCTATTTCTAGTTAGTAAAGAAGAATTATTGTCTCTTCTTGCTTCAGGTAATTCATCATTACTCGCTATCATATCCATTGGAGAAACTTCATCATGTGATCTTATTTTTTGAGTTGGCTCTTCCTTCTTATCATCTTTATCATCTTTAGGTGGCTTCTTTAATAAATTATTAACACCTGACATAATTAGGGCAGCTCCTGCTGGTCCCGCAAATGCACCTGGTGTACTTGCTTTTTCGAATCCAAAAAATCTACGTAAAATTTTTTCTGCTGGAACCATAAACCCAAGAGCAACAATAGTATACAGCGGATTTGTTACAGAAAATGCAAATGCTGTTCCAATTAAGACAGTATATAAAATTAAATGCATTGGCTGTATTAATAAGTTAAATATATATTCTCTGAACCAAGCAGTAAATGCTTGTGCTTTTCCATCATTTATTTTGTCTAATGGATATGTTAAAGCAACTAATGGAGCAATTAAAGTCAAGAAAGCCATATATATTACCCTTTTTATATAAGTAATAGAAAATATTATTGTATAAGCAACCAATACTAAAAATGTAATTGTTGCGGTAACTCTTGTTATTAATGTACTATTTGCTATTTCTGTTTGAATTTGTACTCTTGCTAGACCAATTTCATTTGTTCTCCATAAAATAAATCCCTGCTCAGTTGATGAGTCTGTTGCAGGATCAACTTGATTTCCAGCACTATCAAAATATTGACTTTTGAAAGCAGCTATAGCATTATCTGAATCTTTCATAGCATCTCTAATTTTATGATCTTTGTCTTGAACATAAATATAATGTTCATTTTTATTTATACTGTCTATCGCTTCAGTAATAGTTTCTGCAATTTTTACAGAAAACGCCATTATATAATGCATAAAGAACAATAATGCCATTGCAACAATCCAGTCTAGAATCATAGATTTGTATTTTGCTTTTTCATTAGCAGTACTCGATATTACAATTCTTATTCCTATATATACTAATACAGATAATAATCCTATCATTGCAACACTTCTTAATGTATAATACCATCCTGAAACAACCTCTCTTAATTGGCCTGCTGTAGAATATATTTCTAAATAATTCTGTATCGTTTTTTTAGGGAAGTTAACTCCTGTTCCATTTGCATAAGTAGTTGAAGTAGAGCTCATTATAAGTCCATTATTATAACAATCCTCTCTAATTTGCTTAATCTTATTTTTTGCTATTCCTATATTCCCGTTTTATATATGTACTTGGATTGGGATCATTTACAAATGCTTCCATATAAGTTATAACATTTCCAATGTTATATTCTGCAAAAAAGTTACTAGCATCAAATGTTGATGGATTAGTTTCTGCATCTTTTAAAGCATTTACAAGATTTCCATATATTGCATCAGTTCCATCTCCCCTTTTTCCCTCCACTATTTTTTTATAGTCATCTTTTATATTTCCATTGTTTTTTGCTGTATCCGTAAGATCATCTTTTAAAAAGTTTGTTAATGCATTAGCTATACTTATTAGCTTACTATAATCTGTTACTGTTTCATTTCCAGCCGCCACTGACTTAGTACCTTTTTCATCCCCATAATCTTTGAAAAAATTAACATCAAATGTAGGTACATTACCTCTAAATATTTCATAAGGTGAAATTAAATAAACTGGCAAATATAAATTATCTGGTAATACAGTATTATTAATAACATAAGCTCCTACCGTTCCACCTGTAAGTCCACCTATTATTAATGTTCCTGCACCTATAGAAACAACTGCTGATACACCAAGAGCACTAACAATTGCAGTAGCTAAACCAGCAGTAGCAATTATTGCTATAATAGCTAATGCAGCTCCAATTATAAAAGCTCCAATTGTAATTAAAATTTGCCATAAGCTACCAGAAAAATCAATGCGTATTAGTATTTCATTTGTATCATATATAGAATGATGTATTAATCCCATAACACCATCTCCAAGAACAACAAGCAAATCTAATATGGGTTGAAGTAAAGCTCCTCCTAGTCCTCCTCCTGAATCATCTGCTCTTACTCTCGTTGGCATTATAAAATTAAATAACATTATTACTAAAAGTGCACCTATTATTTTATTTTTTATTTTCTTATTAGTAAAAACTTTCATATCTTTTTACCATCCTTTATTTCGTTATCTTTGCCTTCTTTTGTTTACTAATTTATTTAAGTTTGTTTCTACAAATTCAAACTCTTTTTTGGTTGGTGTTATTTGTAAAATTGCTGTGTCTGAGCCTACCTTTAGAAGTCCTTCTCCTTTTGCACATGTTATTAAAAAGTTAGCTTCTCCATTTGAAAGTTTAAATACCTCTTTTAGATATTCAATTTCAGATTTATCTTGTGCTAAAAATAGTTTTGTATCAGATGATGTTAACACAGCTTGTGCTTCTTGTTTTTCGTAAAAGTCTTGAAATCTTTGAGATATAATTGCAAGAGATACATTCCTTTTTCTTGCACGCCTTGCCATAGTATTTAAAAAATCTACTGCTTCTGGATATGGAAGTAACATCCATGCTTCGTCTACTAATACTCTTTTTTGTTTAGCTTTTTTCCTATCTTCACTATTCTTTTTTACATATTTCTCCCAAATCCACGATAATAGTATTTGTTGAGCAAGAGGTCTTGCAAATCTTTCTTCTAATTGAGAAATATCTAAGTTAATTAGTGGTGCTCCTTCTAAAAGTTCAAATGTAGATTGTCCATCAAAATAAGCCATTTGTCCATTAAATTCTCTTATATATTGTTTCATTACCTTTAGTAAATAACTGTAATGAAATTTATAATCTGAATTTTCATTTTGTTTTGATTTATTTACTATTCTTTTATACCAAGAACCTATTGTAGGCATTTCTTTTTTTTCTTTAAAAATCATATCCCCCTGAATTTTTGTAGCACTACCTGTATATAAGCTTGATGGATCATTGGTAATTCCATGGCTTGCATATTCTTCTGCAACAGATTCTGCAATAATCTGTTTTGTAAGTTCATTTACTTCTTTACTTCTAGTACTTCCTCTTGCCATTGTAAGTAGTGCTTGTGTAACATCCTCTACTTTATTTTCTATATTTAAAACAACTCTTTCTTTTCCAGTTATTTCATCTTTCACTGTTTCAATTTCTACATCAAATAAATTAATAACTGTTTTAGAGTTAGGGCTAAGAACAACATTTATTCCTCCTAATGCTTCTGCAACAATTGAATACTCACCTTCTGCATCTAATGCTAAGCTTTCTATTCCCATAAGAACTGAAGATCTTGAAATTAATGTTTTCATAGTAACAGATTTACCAGCACCTGATTTAGCAAATATTACCATGTTATAGTTTGTTAATGAGTTATGAAAATTATCAAATAAAATTGGTACTCCTGTTTGTTTATTAAACCCTAAAGGAACTCCTGTTAAATGTCCTACATCTGATGTTGTAAATGGAAATACTGTAGCCATAGATTTTCTATCGAATGTATGTATTTTTTTTATTTTGTCTTCCATTAATGGTAAATTTGACTTAAATGCTTCTTCTTGAATTCCCCATGCACTTTTTATACCTACTAATGATTTTGACATTTCGGTGGAAAGTAATTTGGTAAGTCTATCTAAATCTTCTTTTTTATATGTAAATATTGTAGAAATAATGGAAGCTTCAAATAACTTATTAAAACCTGCTGCAATTTCATCTCTTAATTGTTCTGCTTCAAACCTTTTTTGAGTAACATTACTTTCTCTGTTTATATTACCTCTATCTGCAGCTACAATTCTTTCTGTTTCCAATTCGTTAATTACTCTATTTAGCTCATTTTGTGACTTAGCCTCTGCAATTGGATTAATATATATTGAAGTATTTATGTCTCCAAACATGTACATATCTCTAAATATTTCTGGGAATGTACACATTCTAGGTAAGGCTGAGACAAAAAAACTTCTTGCATATCTTGTTACATTAGAAATTATTTCTAAATGATCTATATTAGAAGTATCTATTCCAGAAGGTGCTATTAGTTCTTTTATTGTCTTCTTTCTTAATAAATAATTATATTTTTCCTCTACTGTACTATTTTGCTTCTTCTGATCTACTTGTTTTTCTTTGCTTTCTTTCTTTTTTAACATTTTTTGCTTCAACCTCCTTACTTTCTGTTACTTCTTTATTTTCTTTTTTCTTATCAATATTTCTCATTGCAATTTCTGCAATATCTTGTCCAATATATTCTGCATTTTCCTCTAAAATAATTCTTGCCATATCGTTTATTAAATCTTTCATGCTTTTTTCTTTTTTTCTAAGCTTTAATTCTTTCTCACTTCTTGCTTCGGAAACTTTTTCTTGTGCAAGTTCTAATGCCTGTTTTTCTATTTCTTTATCTAATGCCTTCATTCTTTTATCTAAAACGTCTGGTGCCGTAGAATACAAATCTTCAAAACCAGAATCAATTGCTTTTTCCGCATTATATATTTCATAATCGTCTCTGTTATATGCTACATATAATAATTCTACTAATTCATTTGAATTTAAGACTTTACCATTAACTCCACATACGGAAAGAGCTCTTACAAGAGATTGACACTTTGTATATAATTCTGAAAAAGCTAGATTCTTTATTTCTTCTTTATCAAAATCACCATTTGCTGCTTCTGAAGCATAATATGAAACAATTATATAATATTGTTTATTTAATACGTTTTTGTTTAAACTCATTCTTTCTGTATTGTAAATAATGTCTCTTCCATATTCTACTAAATTACTTTGTTTTGTAATTTCATAATATACTCTATTTAGTTCTTCCGTAGAGTATTGTTCTGATTTTAGCATCTCTTCATATTGAAATTTCATTTTAGCTAATTTATCTTCAAATCCCTTTAATCTATTTTTATATTTTATAACACTTTCTTCTAAGTTTACTGTTTTTGTTTGTATATATAATTGTATAGGATGTCTTAAAGTATTTAAAAATTGAACGAAACCAACTTCTACTCCTGTTTTCTCTACATCTGACATTAAGTCATAATTTACTCCTTGGCAGTTAATAGCCATAAGAAATCTATTTCCATTTTTTTGTATAATCATTCCATCTTCTATTTTATCAAATTCCATAAAATTAAATATAGATTGCTTGTTTGATACTGGATTTTGGTTATTTCCATTTTTATTGTTTTTCCCAAATTCAACTTCTTTTTCGTTTTTTTCTTTTAGTTTTGTAAAAACTAAAAATGCTATTAAACATATTATTATAAAAACTATAACTCCTAATGCAATATATAATAAATTCATAATTTGCTCATTATTCATCTTTTGTTTCCCCCTTGCCATATATGTATATTTTATTTTTTCTTAATTTAAATTTAACTGCTCTTTTAATAATTTCATCTATATTTTCACCACTAGTTTTTTTAAAAAATTCTACTCCTTTTATTTCTGGAACTTTAAAAGTTCCTATTGCAAATCCAATGCTTCCAAATATAATTGATATTATTATTCCTGTCATAGTAGCTCCTAAATAATTTAATATAAAATATATTGGTAGAGATACACCTACACCAATCATAGTATATATTAATGCCTTTTTTGAAAATATAAATAAAATTCTACCTTCACCTTTAACGTCCCTTGGAATATAATGAGTTCCCATTTAAACAAATTCCTCCTTCTAATATGTATAACTATACTTAATACTATTATAACAGAAAAACTTCGAAAAATCACTATTTATAGGTAAAAAAACATATTTTTAATACAAACGTAATATTGATGTAATACTATTTTTATTTGCTGGTTTACTTTTTATTTGTTATGTAGTCGTGTTTACTGTTTTCGATTTAAAAATATTGTTAAACTTTCACTGTATAACTTCTAATAATACATAAAAAAATAAACTTTGCAATAATGCAAAGTTTATTTTTTTATGTATTATTAGATTATTCCTATAGTTTAGCAAAATTGTATACAATATTAGCAATAGTTGATGCTGAGAAAATTAATAATGCACCAATTAAGTATGGCATCATTGTTTTCTTGTATTCTGCTTTTTCTTCTGCACTTCCCATCATATATTTAATACCTAATACTAAAAGAATTATAACAGATAATACTATACCTGCTGTTGTTAAAACTCCTATTACTTTGTTACCAAACTCCTGAATTTGAGTTGATGTTGGAGCAGTACCTGTCATAGCACTAGGTGTTATATATGTTGCAGTTGCAGTTGCAAAGATTGGTGTAGCGCTAGCTAATACCATAATAGCTACTAATACAGCTGAAATAATTTTCATAGTTTTTTTCATATTTATTCCTCCTTTTTATTTTCATATATATAATTTCTCTTTTTTAATTATGAGAAAACATTAAAATCTAATTAAAGCCATTTTGCATAATTGTATATTATATTAGCAATAGTTGACGCTGAAAAGATTAGCAATGCACCAATTAAATATGGCATCATTGATTTTTTGTAAGTTGCCTTTTCTTCTACACTTCCTAAAATATATTTAATGCCTAATACCATTAACATTATTACAGAAATTACCACACCAGCAGTAGTAATTATACCTATTATAGAGTTAGCTTCTTTTACAAGTTCGCTTTGTCCAGTTACTGTTGCACTTGGGTCTGGTTTAAATTCTATAGGATTAAATGCATATGAATTTACACAAAAATACATAACGATGATAAATATTAAAATAATAGTAATTACTTTTGATAATTTCATATTGCTTCACCTCTTTATATTATACTTTTTAAGTATTTAACTAGTTTAATTTACATTACTATGGTCCACTACTTCCCGAACCACTTCCTCCAGTACTTGGAAGACTATTACCTGTTAATGTTGTTCCTCCCGGTACATCGTTAAAATTGCTTCCTAATTTTACTGCAACTTTCCATATTCCATATGAACTAAAAATTATAAAAGTTCCTACTAAAAAAGGTACTAATGCTTCTTTTAATGTAGCTTTATCTTCTGCACTAGCTAACATAAATTTTATTCCTAAAACACCTGTAGCCATAAGTGAAATAAGCATTCCAACTCCAAATAGCATATTATACATTCTATCAGAAGCATCCTTTAATTTTGTATTGTTAACTCCTTGTTGTTGATTATTTTTACCAAGCTTTAAAAAATCATCTGCTCCTTGTAATGTACTCTCTATGCCTGCATTTGATTTAATAGGGATAATAGTAAACAATATTATTAAAAGTAATACCATTAATAACACTTTTTTTAATACTTTAATATATTGCATATTATCCACCTCCCTGCAAATGATCCATATTTATTATACAACATTTATTCTTATTTTTCAACTTTATTTTTATTAGGTTAAAATATTATATATAATATTAATTATTGTAGTTCCTCCTCCAAGTAAGAAGATTCCTATAATATATGGAAGTAAAATTTCCTTGTATTTAGCTTTTTCTTCTGCACTTCCTATAACATATCTTAGACCAATAATTCCAAGTGAAATTACAGATACTGCTACACCCGCAATATTAATTATAGCCAAAACTCTTTTTCCAATGTTATATAACTTTTGGCTTGATTTTGTTTCAGGTTTAGGATTATAATAACCTGGTTTTTCTGTTGGATCATTTATTGGTTGAGAAGAACCTTGAGATGTAACTAGCCCATTTATCTCTGATCCTGCAGACGCATCCCATACAGCTGTAAATGCATGCACTTGCGTTGAAAATAATATGAATCCTAGCATTATACTAGTTATTAAAATATTAAAAAGAATTTTATGCTTCATTTTAATCACCTATTTTCTTTTCTATACTTTATTATACTTTATTATACTTTATTATATAATATTTTTCAATATTTTTCAACATTTTCGCTAATTTTATAGCCTCCGGTGATAAATATTAGCAATAATATTGTAACTTTTTTGTAATAAAAAAAAGTATATAATTTATTTATTTAAAATTACATACTTTTAATTTACTATTATTAACTTATTTCCTTTTATTTTTCCTCTTCTTGCCGGTATTTCTTCCCCTCTGTAATACTTAGCAATTAACTCATCTAGTTCTGTGCTTAGGTTATATATAATATTATAATCTTTACCTTCAAGTATGCTTTGGTTTAGCTCTTCTCTTTTTTTACAAATCTCTTCTTTTAACATATACTCATCTCCTTTATATGCTACTTTTTTATTTTTATAATAAAAAAATACCATATTTTTACATTAAAGTCAATGAGATCCCTGTTAATATCAATTCTTTCGTATTCCATATTATGTTTTTTTATTTTGTCTTTTTAACTTTTACGACATTATATATCCATATAATGCAAAATGCTACAAATAACACTACTGATATAATTTGAGAAATTCTGAAATTATATAACATTAAACTATCAATTCTAATTCCTTCTATTATTATTCTGACAAATGAATACAATGTTATATAAATACATACTAATTCTCCTTTAAATTTTCTATTTTTTGATATTTTTAATAATAATATAAATATTAAAAATGTACTAATTGATTCGTATAAAAATGTTGGATGTACATATTGCGTATTTCCATTTTTATAAATTCCCATTTTCCAGGGAAGATTAGTCTGCGTTCCATAGGCTTCACCATTTATAAAATTTCCCCATCTTCCTATAGCTTGTCCTAATGCTAAATATGGAACAATATAATCTAATAAATCAGGTATTAATATATTCCTTTTTTTACAAAAGAAATATATTAATACTACTCCTGCAATTAGTCCTCCATATATAGCCATCCCGCCATTTCGTATATTGAATATTTGAATTAAATTATCTGAATAATAATCTAAATTAAATATTACATAATATAATCTTGCTCCAATTAATGAAATTGGAATAATTAAAACTGATAAATCTAAAATATCACTATATTTTATTCCGTATTTTCCATCATTCTTTTTTAAAGCTATAATTGCAATTATAAAACTTAAAGTTATTAAAACAGCATACCAATAGATATCAATATTAAATATGGTGAATGCAACTGGATTGATATTTGTTGTTAAATTAAATATAGGAAATGAAATTGTATTCATATAGTATTCTCCTACCTCTATTTTCCATTTAATTTCTCTAAATAACAGGAGTTAAAATCGCTCCTTGTTTTTAATAAATTACTTTACACTATCTTTCCATTTACAATAGAAATTACAGAATCTTCTTCTTTAAAACATTCTTCTAGAATTTGTTGTGCATATTCTATACTTACTAAGTTATAGTTTTCGATATATTCAAAACTATTTACTCCCTTAAAATAATCTGCTAAAAACATTCTAGCAATACTTCCAACATCATTATATTCTGTTACATATTCTCCATATATTTTCTTTTTTATTCTACTAAATTCTTCTTTATTTAATTTTTTCTCCTTTAATTTTTTTATTTGTTCTTGTATTTCTTCTATTACCTTTTTAGGATTTTTTGATTGTCCAGAAATTAAAATATGTGCAAATTGTTTTGATACCTCATATTCTAAATCTGGCTGTGATAATAAATATCCTTCTTCATATAATTTTTTATATAATTCAGAACTTTTTCCAATTAATATATTTAATAAAATCTCAATTGCAATATGTTTTTTTACTAATTCTTTATCATTTGGTATTTTATCTTTAAACCCTAAAATAAATAATGGATTACTTACTTCCATTTCTACTGTTATTTCTTTTTTGTAAATCTCTTCCCTTTCTTCTGGATATATTCTTTTTATTTCTCCAATTGCTTCTTTTTTTAGTAATCTTTTTTTTACTTCTTCTAAAATTTTTTCAGGTTCAAAATCTCCACATAATACTATAGCCATATTTGAAGGATGATAAAATGTATTATAACAATTATATAATATTTCTTTATTTATTTCAGAAATAGATTCAACTGTGCCAGCAGTATCAATTCTTATTGGATTTGCATTATACATACATTTCATAGCATTCATATATACTTGCCATCCAGGATGATCATCGTACATTCTTATTTCTTGTGCAATAATTCCCTTTTCTTTTTCAACATTTTCATCAGTAAAATATGGATTTTGAATATAATCCATTAATTCGTCTAATGCTTCATAAAAATTATCAGTACCTTCAAATAAATATGCTGTATGATCATTTGTTGTATATGCATTTGCATTAACACCTAAACTTGATAATTTATCTAAACTATTTACACCATTTTTTTGTTCGAACATTTTATGTTCTAAAAAATGTGCTACTCCATCTGGTATTTCTATACTCTCATTTTTTCCTGGTATAACAAAGTTATTATCTATCGATCCAAAATTAGTACCAAATATTACATATTTTTTTTGAATGTCCTTTTTAGGAATAATCATAATTGTTAATCCATTTTCTAGTTTTTCTATATATAATTTTTCCTTTACCTTTAAATTTTCAATAACTTGCACTTTTTTCTTTCCTCCTTTAGTTTCTCAAAAAGTATATAGTATGGATATTTATTTTATTAGCAAATTCAACTATATCTTGTTTGTTTACTTTATTTATTTCGTTTTCATATTCTTCATATATCATTTGATATTCTGATAATTCCTGTCCAAAGTAATAAGTAACTAAAGTGTCTTGTTCATCTGGTATAAATTTTATTCCTGCAATAATACTTGTTTTTGCATTATTTATATCTTCTTGTGTAAATTCTCCTTTCTTCATATCTTCTAATTGCTTTTTTATAATTTCTACTGCTTTTTCGTATTTTTCTATTTCAATTCCACATTTAATAAAAATATTATTTTTTTGTCTTGCATAGCTTGATCCTGCAGTATATGCTAAACTCTCTTTTTCTCTTACATTTTGGAATAATTTAGATGTAGGTATTCCTCCTAAAATTGCATTATAAACTAACCCTACATATTTACCTTTTTTAGAATTATCTTCTATATTTAATCCCAACACTAATTTACCTTGATTCACATCCATATGTTCTTCTACTACGTTAATTTCATTTTGTTTTTTTAATTTATTTCCATTATTTATAATATATTTTGGCTCTCTAGAATTGATTTTGCTTATACTTTTATTTTGACTGAACATTTCAATAACTTTTTGTTCGTCTAGTTTTCCAGAAACAAAAATATCAATCTTACATTCTGCAATTAATTTTGTATAATATTGATACAAATTTTCTGGCGTGATTTTTTCAAGTTCTTCTATATAACCATACTTATATAATCCATATGGCTCTTCTTTGTACATTTCTTCTATACATCTATCTTGTGCATATGTTGCTTTACTATCAATTTTACCTTGTATAATCTGTTTTAAATTTTCTTTTTCTGTTTCTACATATTCCCTATTAAATATTCCATTTTCTAAAATAGGATTAAATACAATATTTAATAAACAGTTTATAGTTTTTGAAAACAAATCTTCATTTTCTGGTAAGTATTCATTATTAATTGCTTCTATATAAAATTTTAAAACTTGATCATCTCCTATTTTATCTATACCACAATCAAAGCTTGCTCCATACATTTCTTCAAGTGTTTTACTTATTTCTTCTAGTGTTGGCATGCTATGTGTCCCTCTTCTTAATACCATTGGAACAAGTGCACTTTTAGTTACTTCTTCCTTTGTAAGTGGCGTTGTTAAAAAAACAGATATTAAATTTGTTTTAAATTTATCTGTATTAATTATATGAATATTAATTCCATCTTTTAGTTTTTGTTTTTTATAATTCATGCTTTCTCCCTTCTATATATATTTTTTTTAAACATTATTCAGTAACAATTTATTAAAATTTTTATTTATTTTATATTATAATCAAGTTTGGAAACAATATACAATATATATTATAATATTTCGTAAATTTCAAATTCTTCAATTTCGTCTATTTTACTATAGTTTTGTTTAACATAATCTATTGCTTTTTGTGATTCCTGCCAAAACCTTTCTTCTGTTGATATTAATATCTTACAAGATCTTAGTTCACTAATTTTTTTTATTAATCCATCTTCTCCTTCTTTCCCTAAATTTCCTATAAATGGCAAGTCAAATATACCATTATTTTTTTGTAATGGTAACATATATAATGCTGCATTTTTTGATAATACTATAACATTGTGTCCATCTTTTTGCTGCTCTAAAATATATTCATTAATTTTTTCTATTTTTTCTTCTGTTTCTTTTTCAAAAACTCCTCCATAATATGGGTGATTATATGGCAAATTAAATTTAGCATTTCTAATCCAATAAGATCCGCAAAATGTAGAAAACATAAATAATGCACAAAAAATAACAATACTAATTATATTTATTACCTTGTTTACATTAAATTCTTTAAAAATAAGATTGTGTATAAGGTAAATTAGCGTTATAAATGGAAATATTATAGCTAATTTTACGTGATATGTATTTACAATTGGATAAATAACTAATGATAACACAATCGAATATATAGCTAAAATATATAATATTTCATTTTTATTTTCTTCTAGTATTTTTTTCTTACTCATAAAAATTGTTACAATTAATATTATTATATCAATACAAACCAATAAAATTACATCTATCCCTACCCAAAAATTATGTGTAAAATCTCGTATTCCTAAAATAGTATAATTAATAAAATCATATAAATTTCCTTCTAAATACATTAAAAACAAATTAAAACTTAATAAAACTATTGTTATAATCATTTGCTTTGCAAGTTTTTTTATAGTATTTAAATTAATTCCTTTTGTTATAAATTCTACTAATGTTATTGCTATTAAATAATACACCCCTATATTTTGTTTCGTAAATAAAATTATGTATGATATCATTCCTTGCATAATCCATGAATAATTAGATTTATACTTTATTAATAACAAAACACCAAATAGTACAAAAGTTAAAGCTAATAAATTATAATTTGTACTTCCTAAAAATAATGGATATATTGTTAACTGCATTATCATTATATAACTAATAGCATTCTTTTTATTAATTTTTACAGTTTTAAATATATTATATATTATTAAATTCATTGTACAATAGTTTATTATTCCTACTATCTTAAAAGTTACTATATTTGTTCCTATTATATGAAATACTAAATTTATTATATAATGAAAAAATGGAGGTATTATAATATTTAAATCTGTATACATTTTACTTCCATAAAAAATCTTGTATGCAAAGTTAAAATTCCATAATTCATCACCTGTATTTACGCTACTCTCTCCGATCATTCCTATGGCAATTAATAACATTAATGTAAATACTACTAAGTTATCATTTTTTTTTACTTTTTCTATCATACATATGCTCCTTGTAACAAAGATATTTTATAATTTCATGCTTAAACTTACTTTTTGTTTGTCTTTATCTATCCCAATTACCTTTACATTTACTACATCTCCTACACTCACTATGTCTGCAGGATTTTTTACATATTTATCTGATAATTGAGAAATATGTACAAGCCCATCATGCTTTACTCCTACATCTACAAACGCTCCAAAATCTGTAACATTTCTTACAGTTCCTGTTAATAACATCTCTGTTCTTAGATCTTCAAATTTTAGCACATCACTTCTTAATATAGGCTTTGGAAGATTTTCTCTAGGATCTCTTCCTGGCTTTCTTAGCTCTTCTACTATATCTTTTAATGTTAATTCTCCAACATCTAATTCTTTTGCAATTTTAGAAATATTTATATTTTTAAGTTTTTCTCTTAAACTTGCTAATTTTTCTGGATTTGCAATATCTTCTTTTTTACATTCCATAATATTTAAAAGTTTTTCTGCAACTTCATAACTTTCTGGGTGAACAGCTGTCATTTCTAATGGATTTTGTCCATTGTATATCCTTATAAATCCTGCACATTGTTCAAATGCACTCTTTCCTAGTTTAGATACTTTTAATAGTTCTCTGCGAGATTTTAACTCTCCATTTTCATCTCTATATTTTACTATGTTTTTAGCAATTGTATTATTAATACCTGCGACATAAGAAAGAAGTGATGGTGTTGCAGTATTAACATCTACTCCTACACTGTTTACGGCATCTTCTACTACACCTGTTAGGCTTTCTGTTAATTCTTTTTGGTTAACATCGTGTTGATATTGTCCTACTCCTATAGATTTTGGATCTATTTTTACTAATTCTGCAAGTGGATCTTGCAATCTTCTTGCAATTGATATTGCACCTCTTATGGATACATTAATATCTGGATACTCTTCTGTTGCAAGTTTAGATGCAGAATATACTGATGCTCCTGCTTCGCTAACAATAGCATATACTACTTGTTTATTTATTTGTTTAATAGTATCTGATACAAATGTTTCTGACTCACGACTTGCTGTTCCATTGCCAATTGCAATCATATCTACATTATACTTATTAATTAAATTTATTAATGTGTTTCTTGCTCCATCTACATCATTTTGTGGCTCTGTTGGATAAATTGTAGTATAATCTAATAATTTTCCAGTTTTATCTATTACTGCTATTTTACAACCTGTTCTATATGCTGGATCAAATCCAATTACATTTTTACCTTTAATTGGAGGTTGTAATAGCAATTGTTTTGCATTTTGTCCAAATACTTTTATTGCTTTTTTTTCAGCTTTTTGTGTTAAATCAGATCTTATTTCTCTATCTATTGATGGCTCAATTAGCCTTTTAAAAGAATCTAAAATTGTCTGCTGTAATATATTTATAAATTGTTTATCTTGTTTTTGAATAATATCTTTTTCTAATAAATCAAGTATTTTTTCTTCTGGTTTTTCTATTTTTACTTTTAAAAATTCTTCTTTTTCTCCACGATTTATTGCTAAAATTCTATGGCTTGGTATTTTTGAAATGTATTCTTTAAAATCATAATACATTTCAT